>WBZR01002266.1_pt1 | contig 20362 bp, 19 predicted proteins | sample 5204231 | NCBI WGS metagenome assembly WBZR01 (sample SAMN12412403, study PRJNA552823) | activated sludge metagenome | isolation source: activated sludge from anammox sidestream of wastewater treatment plant... | place: USA: Virginia | collected 2017-08 | reverse complement strand
CTTTCGCGCTAGACTCGACTGGCGCTTGGATAGCCTTTTGTTGATAGTAGTCTCTTTCTTCCGTTATACGTTCATTCTCGATTGCGAATTGCCTCCGCTGCCATTTTGCGTGCAAAAACCACCCGACTAAAGCTGGTCCCAGCAAGGCATATCCAACTATGGATCCCCTTTCCAAAAGACCGACAATATGGAAAAGCAACCTGCTTGCATCTTCAGGCGGCAGCTTAAGCACAATTGTTAAAAAGATGATTCCGGTCAGAGCTATCAACAACTGCCCCTTGTTTATCGAGGCAATCAAAAAATCCCATAGGTTTGTTCCTGATGAGTTCTTTCGCCCGGATTTTGGCATATTTTTCCCTTTCCAGGAAAGGATTTTAGCTGCTGAGATGAGCGCGCAGTCGAAGTCAATTTGTATTCTACGGCTTGAGTATCAATCAACCAGGGCCGAAAGGCGCGCTATCCGCGCGGGATCATATTCAAGGTCATTAGAAAAGGCAATATGATAAAGATACTGAGGCGCTTTTATAACCTCTTCTGTGATCTCGATTCACCACTTCATCAAATTTGAAATCATCGCCACCACCGTCGGATCATCCGGGAAAATCACGGGCGTGTCTTTCGTGCGCACAGTCCTTTCGCCCACGCGACGGCACATTACTTTCACGGGGCAGCCGCAGGCGCTGTAGATAAAAGTCAATTCACGCTCCGCGCCATCCGGCCAGACGTCGCGCGCGCGTTGCTGGGAATTCTGCAAATAGGCGTTCAAGACGTTGTCGCCGCCGCGCGTTCCGTCGAGCACGTAATTGGCTCCGTCGCTCGTTCCTTTGCCCAGATAAATCATCAGGTTTTTCTGCCCGGCGGGCGCGTCGCCCGGATCGCCGATGCGGGCGCGCCACAGCAGTTCGCCGGTTCGTTTGAATCTGAGCGTCCCCATTCCCGGCTTCTCGCTGCTGACGTGCATGGACATATGCAGTTTTTTGCCGTCGGGCGTCGGCTCGCCATAAGCGTCCAGTATGGCGAACGTGCGCCCGACGCCGTCATCAGGCGCGTGGCCGCGATCAATCTGTTGAATCGCTTCGGCGATGGATGGCGTCTGTCCGCCGAAATCCAGTTCGACAGTGACCATCACGGCTTGCGCGATCTTCATTTTGATCGGCTCGCCTGTAACGCCCATGTCCGGCGTGTTCGCGCCTGCGGCGGGAGCGACTGCCGCCGGCGCGGAAGGTTTACGTTTGCCGCTGTTCCCGTAATAAAAAATAACCGCCGAAGCGGTCAGCATTACGATGATTGCGGCGGGAGCGAGCCATCGCCGCGCGCCTGATGACGGCGCGGCGGCGGTCTTTCGCGCGCCAACGTTTTTTTTCTTGTTCGTGTTCTTCGCCATCAGTCACCGGTTCGCGAGTCGGCGGGAAACGCGCCAACCCGGATTGATGAAGTCATTTCCAAAGGTTGTAGATCAACACACCCATCACGCAGACTGTCACCGCCGCCACTGAGAGAATGTGACGAAGCGCATCTCCCGGACGCAGGTCGTATCGCTGCTCCCACTTATGCCTGATCTTCATCGTTGAGACCAATAAGATGATCAGCAAAGCAGCGAGGCTGAAAGCGAGGGACGCGCCTCGGCTCATCCAGCCGTTAGCTGTTCCGTTGAAATCAAAATGGACAACCAGCTTTGCCGGTAAGCGGCTCCACAGGATGAGATAACTGGTCAGCACGAGCGGCAGAGATAACCAGGGCAAGTAAGTCAACGCGCGCCGGGTTTTTGTTGTCACCTCACACCTCCTTGAAAATCTTCAATTGAAGATCGGCGTCTTCGGTCATCAATTGTAAATCTACTTCGCCGGCTGAAACAGGCTGGCTTCGTAACTGACGCCGAACGTGACGCCGCTGCGCTCGCTGTTGCGATACAGTCCTCTGATTCCGGCCACGTCCCACATCAAACCCGCCGCGCGGATGCGCGCGCCGATGCGGGCTGCGCCGTCCGATTCGGTTCCGAGCGGAGCGTTTTTGCGCGTGCTGTGGCGCCCGTTGACTTCGCCGACCAGCGTCAACCGTTCGTTGTATCGGTAACTGGCGGCGAGACCGTAAAGCAGCACGTCGTTTTGCGTGAACGGGCTGACGTTCCCAGCAGAGTCAATCGGCGAAGAGAGAATCCCTAAGCCCAAGTTGCCGGTGACGCGGACTCTGCCGAAGCTCTTGGCCATGAGCGCCGCTGCGAAAAAGTTGGTTTGATTCAACCCGATGCCGCGCGATTGATTCGAGTTCGGCAGTTCGGCTCCGAAACGGAAGCCCACCGCCGGAGCGCGGCGAGTTTCGTTGCGCAGTTTGATCTTCGTCGCCAGATAAAAATCGCCGCTGTCGTGAGTCGAATTGGTCGCCTGGCTCAATTGCAGCGGGACTGCGCTCGGACGGTACTGGCGATTGATGCTGAGGAAATTCTGGATCACGCCGCCGGTTTCAACCTCGACGTTTGGCGCGAGGCCGAAAGTCAACGACACGACGCCCAGCCGGGTCGGATCGCCGTTCAAGCCGGAGAGCGGGTAATTTTTGTTCTGAAGAAAATCGAAACCGACTTCAAAACGCGCCGAGCCGGGTTTGACAATCTCGACATCTTCGGTGATGAGCGGGCGTTGCTGCGCCAGCGCCGGAAGGCTCACGATCATCAGGAAGGCGGCCAAATATGCCATATGCGATATGCCATATTTCATATGAGATATGGCATATCGCATATGGCATATGGAATACGTTCTCTTCATTTATTCACCTCACGCACGATGCGGAACCCGATGTCGAAGCGGGTCATCATCGGGAAGAAATAGTTTCTATCGGCGGCCCGCGTTACCAGCACGCCACGCCCGAAGCCGCCTCCGCGCATGACTCGCGCTTCACCTTCACGCCCCACCAGTTTGACGCGCTTGCCGCTCGCAGGCCCTTGCGGGTTCATGCGCTCGCGGTTCTTGTAATAATCGGGGGCGTACCAGTCTGAGCACCACTCCCAGACTTTGCCTGAGGAAGTATATTGATCGCCAGCGAGTTTCGCCGCCTTCTCCCATTCCGCTTCGGTAGGCAGACGATAACGGCGCCCGGTCTGTTCAGACATCCACTTGCAAAAAGCTACGGCGTCTTCCCACGTCACAAAAACGACGGGCAAATCGCCTTGTCCGTCAGGATAGTTATTGCCATTCCATCCGTAACCGACTCCGCGCGGCGCGGGACGATTGGTTTTATCAACAAAAAACTTGTAGAGCCGGTTGGTCACCTCGCTGCGCGAGATTTCAAACGCCGGCGTGTAGACCTGATGTGTGGGACGTTGATCTTTCGCGCCCTTTTCATTGCCGCGCATGAAAGCGCCTTCGGGGATGCGAAGCATCTCGGGGTCGAGAATCGGTTTGAGTTCGACGTTGACCGGGACTGTTTCATTGGCTCTGACCGTCACAGTCCCGCGCCATTCCGCGAATCCGGGTTTGAGCGCGCGCAACTGGCGCACACCGGGGAACAGCCCATCAACATACATCACCTGCCCCGGCAGACTTTTCACGCTGTATTTTTCGTCAATCAGTATTTCGGTTCCCGCCTCAGTCGCGGTCAACGCCAGCCGTCCCGTCGCCGGTTTCTTCTTGATCGGAGTCTCGAATCTTGTCGAAGCTGTGCTCATCACGAACGTGCCGCGCCAGGTTTCGTAACCATTGGCGGAAACGCTCAGTTGATGATCGCCGGGCGCAAGTCCGGTCAAAATCAGATTGCCATCCGCGCCCACGAATCCGCGCGCTTTGCCGTCAACTTCGACCACCGCTCCGACTGGCGCGATGATCGTCAGTTTCGCGCCTGCCCTCGCGCCAGCCGAGGCTGATTTCGACGCCGAAGATCGAGCGGGCCTGGGCTTGCGGGACTTTGTGGATCTGGCGGGTTTGGCGCTGGGTTTCTCTTCAGTCTTTTTTGCGGTCTTCGGAGCCTCGCGCCCCGTCGGATTTTGCGCAAAGACAAGAATAGAGAACAGGGCGGTCAGAAGCGCCGGAAAAATAAAGCGATATGTGTTTCTGCCGTTCATGTTCTTTTCAACCTGCTGCGGAAAAAATTATGGGCGAATCGTGTTGATGGATTCGACAGTGAGGCACAGGCGAATTGTCTCAGTTCTCGATCTAAATTCACTGAGTATCACGCGCGCAGCGGAATCCGGTTTTGTCGGGAACACGGTCGGGCGGAATCGCCCCGCGATAAGTTGTCGTGGCGCGTTTGGCCGCCACATCGTAAGCGCCGCCGCGAATCACTTTCAATCCCGCGCCGGCCAGCGAAGACGCGACCTGGCGACCGGGATAATCCTTGAAATCGCTAAGCGTCCATTCCCACGCGTTGCCGCACATATCGAGCGCGCCGTAAGGACTGGCGCCTGCCGCGTAACGTCCGACCTCGACCAACCCGCCGTCTTTGGCCCGCCCGGCGTTCGCATAATCCTGCCGCCAGCCATTGCCCCAGGGATAAAGCCGGTCATCGGTTCCACGCGCGGCCAGTTCCCATTCATCTTCGGTCGGCAAGCGTTTGTTCGCCCAACGCGCATAGGCGTTGGCGTCGTCCCACGATACGTTCACGACGGGGAATTTCGCCTGGCCGTCGGGAATCTTTCCATCAATCCAATGCGCCGGAGCGCGATGTCCGGTGGCCGAAACGAATCGCTGATACTCTTCATTCGTCACTTCCAGCCGATCAATGAAGAAGGAAGCGACCGTCACCTCGTGCGCGGGGCTTTCAAATTCATCGCCGCCATCGCGCCCCATTTTGAAAGTCGCTCCGGGCACAAAGACCATTCCGTCAGGAGCGCTGGGGACGGCGGGCAGTTCGGGACCTGGCGCGACGCCGGACGTGGCCTCTGGCGAAGCGGCCAAAGGTTGCGACGTTGATTGATCGGCGGCCTGGCTTGTCAACGAATCGGCGGAGGGGCGAGCGCCTTTCTGGTTATTCAGCAACCGCCAGGCGACGCCTCCGGCGGCCACTGCCAGAGCGATGATGATCATCCAAACTACTGTGGAGCCGCGCGAATCGCTTCGCGTAATTGAATTCTCGGACTCGAAAGAAGCGGCGTCCGGCGCGTTCGGCGAGAAAGACGTGATCACCGTTTCCGGGTTCGGGACGGTAGGTCTGGCGACCAGCGGGTCGGTTTCGTCGGGAAAGTTCGTCGTCAGCGAATCGTTGAACGCGGTCGTCTGACGCCTGCCAGCGGCAAGAGGTTCGATCAATGTCGGAGATTGACCGCTATCCGAAGGCGGCGCTTGCAATCTGGATGACGGCGAATCGGTCTGCGTCCTGAACGCAGCCGACGCGGGCGGCACAGGCAGCTTTCCCGTGTTCACTCCGCTCCGCATTTCGCCCTCCGCCAATTCTTCCGCTGGCGCTTCTTTCGGCAAGCCGATCGTATTGCCGCAGGTTTCGCAAAAGCGGGAATAAGGCTTCGCCGCCGCCCCGCAACGTTTGCAGAATAGTTTTACGATCTCCGTTACACCCTCGACTTCGGTAACCAGCGTTTGCGCGGCGGCGGTGGCGGCAGGCATTGAAGTCGGCAACAACAATGCGCGGTCACGATCGAGGCCGCAGGTCTTGCAAAACAGCCAGCCGCTGCGCCACGAAGTGCCGCAATGGTAACAGGCGCCCACGACGGTTTCCTGCGCGTTCGCCACCACGCGATTGCCGCACTCCTGGCAGAAGTTTTCACCCTTGACCGTCCGCGCGCCGCAGCGGGTGCAACAAATCGTATCCATCACCGGATCGCTGGCTGAACGGGCCAGCGGTTGCCCGCAACGACGACAAAAACTCAGATGGTCGGGGTAGCTCAGATTGCACGCCGCACAGTACATAAACCTAATCGCCTTAAAAAACGCTTTGTAATGAAGATCAGACGGCCACGACGCCGGTAATCATAATGGTAGCCACTTTTGCCGCGCAAGCAGACGCGCCTTCAAACCCGACGGCTTTTCTCACTTTCGACATCACAGGCCGGATTGTTTATACTGAACTTCAGGTCGGTCATTATCCCCATAAAGCTTGTTATCGTTATGTTCGATAAATTCAGAGAAGAGTGCGGTGTCTTCGGCATTTTCGGTCACGAGGAAGCGGCGCGCCTGACTTACCTCGGGCTGTACGCCCTGCAACATCGCGGACAGGAATCAGCCGGAATAGTTTCATCCGATGGTTCGACGCTTCACGCCGAACGCGGAATGGGACACGTCAGCGACATCTTTCAGGAAAAGAATCTGGCCCGATTGCCCGGACGCGCCGCCATCGGCCATGTGCGCTATTCGACCGCAGGTAAAGTCAGCATCAACGAAGCACAACCGTTTCTGGTCAAATGCAGCTTCGGCCAGATTGCGCTCTGTCACAACGGCAACCTGCCCGACGCGACCGAAGTCCGGCGTCAACTCGAAATGGAAGGCGCGATCTTCTCTTCGACTTCCGACACCGAAGTCGTGCTGCACCGGATCGCGCGTTCGCGCGCTGACAGCGTAGTTGACGCGATTGTTGAAGCGCTGAAAGACGACGAAGGCGCGTTTTCGATGGTCTTCGCCACGCCCGACAGCGTCATCGCCGCGCGCGACTCGCGGGGTTTCCGCCCGCTCTGCATGGGCGAGCTTGACGGCGCTACCGTCTTCGCATCGGAGACCTGCGCGTTTGACCTGATCGGCGCCAGGTACGTCCGCGACGTCGAACCCGGCGAGATTGTCATTGTTGATTCGCGCGGCGTTCAATCGTTTTTCGCGTTTGAGCCGAAGCGCGTCACGCATTGCGTCTTCGAGCACGTCTACTTCTCGCGCCCCGATTCGCTCGTCTTCGGACGCAGCGTCAACAAGAGCCGCCACCGGATGGGCAAACAACTCGCGCGCGAATGCCCCGCCGACGCCGACATCGTCGTCCCTGTGCCCGATTCGGGCGTCGCGGCGGCCATCGGCTACGCTTCGCAGTCGGGGCTGAAGTTCCGATTCGGGCTGATGCGCAACCATTACGTCGGACGCACGTTCATCGAGCCGCAATCGCAAATCCGTCATTTCGGCGTGAAGATCAAACTCAACCCGGTGCGCGACCTGATCGAAGGCAGGCGCGTCGTCCTGATTGACGATTCGATCGTGCGCGGCACGACCTCGAAAAAAATCGTCAAGATGATGCGCGACGCCGGCGCCACCGAAGTCCACATGCGCATCAGTTGCCCGCCCACCATCGCGCCGTGTTATTACGGCGTTGACACGCCGACCAAAGAAGAACTGATCGCGGCGCAAAATTCGGTCGAAGAGATTCGCCGTTACCTCGACGCCGATTCGCTCGGCTATCTGAGCATTGAGGGGCTGCTCGAAGCGGTCGGCGATCCAGGAAACACCAAATATTGCACAGCGTGTTATACGGACAATTACCCGACGCAGATTGACAGCCGCGATCAAACGTACAGAGAGCGCGAAGCGGTGGCGGCTGATTAAGCAATGAGGGTACTGAAAGTTCTTTTCGCGATTGCGTTGGTCGCGGCTGTAGTCGTTGGCGTCATTTACTGGCTGCGCACGCATCCGCGCGAAACTCCGGCGCCGTTCGTCGCCGAGAGGCGATTACGGATTTACGCGCTCGACGTAGGGCAGGGCGATTCATTTTTGATCGTCTCGCCTGAAGGCAAATCGGTTCTGATTGACGCCGGGCCGCCGCAAGCCGGCGGCAAGGTGGCCGCCGCGCTGCAGGCGCGAAAGATCAAATCGCTCGATCTGCTGGTAGCGACGCATCCGCACGCCGATCACATCGGCGGAATGAAATCGGTGATTGAAACGGTCGCGGTCAAAAACTTTCTCGACAGCGGGCAGATTTTCGCCAGCGATGAATACGAACGGTTGATGCGCGCAATCAAAGAGAAACGGATCAAATTCATCGAAGCGAAAAAAGGAATGACGTTCGACCTCGATTCCGGCGTCAGGATTGAGGTTTTAAATCCGCCAGGCAATGGCCAGTGGATCACGAAAGTTCGCCCCGGCGGCAGCGTCGAAAACGCAAACTCCGTCGTGCTGCGGCTGACTTACGGCGGCTTCTCGATGCTTTTTACCGGCGACGCCGAATTCGAGACCGAAGCGTTGATGATGAAATCCGGTGTGCCGCTGCGCGCGCAGGTTTTGAAGGTCGGCCATCACGGTTCGCGCCACGCGACGAGCGGCAAATTTCTGGAAGCCGTGAAGCCGGAGGCGGCGATCATCTCCTGCGGCGAAGACAACCGCTACTGCCACCCGGCGCAACTGACGCTGGATCGTTTGCGAAAGGCCGGCGTGAATGTTTACCGCACCGACCTGAGCGGCGAAATCGAGATCATCAGCGACGGAAAGAAATTTGAAATCCACGCCGCCAGAAACCCGTCACTGGCCGCGTTGTGGCAAGGAAGAATCGAATTGATCGAACTGCCCTGAACTGCCGGGACGCTCAGTGGCTTTCTGTTGGACGATATGAGAAAGCATAAGGAGAGATCACGGAACAAACGGAAATAACGGAATAGACAGATATGAATCTGAAATCCGCAGAGAGCGCGATCAATGGCGCGTGGATGGCTGGTGGCGTCATCGGCGTACTCACTTTGATCTGGACTGGCGCCGCCATACTGTTTTCGAGCGCCGGGTCGCGCGGCGCGGCGCTCGCGCCCCTCGCCAACGTCGTCATTCTCTTCGCGCTCTCTTACGGCGTCTGGCGTAAAAACAAAATCTGCGCCGCTCTGCTGGCCGTCTATTTCGTCTCCCTGGTCGGGTGGAAGGCGGTGTCGTGGACTCAGACCAGAACCGTGCCGCTGGGCATCCTGACGGATTTCGTCGCAATGTCGCTTTGTTTGAATGGCGTGCGCGGCGCATTCGCTTATCACAGGATCAAACAAAACGAAGCGGTCAGCGATCAGGAATATGTCGAACAACGATGAACCCATCAGAGCCTTCGTTGACCGGATCGAAGCCGGGTTGGCGGTGATCGTGTTCAGCGACGGCAGCGGCGTTCAATTCGACCTGCCGCTTCAATATCTGCCGCCGGGAATCGAAGCGGGCGATCATCTGGCGATTGTTTTTCAACTCGATCCCGAAAGCCGGGCGGCGACGCTTCAAAACATTTCAGAGTTAAAGCGGCAGTTGACCGAGGGCGGCGATCCTCAACAGACTGAATTCAAATTATGACCAATCCGATCAAATACAAAGACGCGGGCGTTGACATTGACGCGGCGAACATCGCCACCGAGCGAATCAAGAAGCTGGCGCGAACGACATTCAACGAAAACGTCCTTTCCGAAATCGGCGGTTTCGGCGGAATGTTCAATGCCACTTTCGCCGACACGCGCGAGCCGGTGCTTGTCGCAAGCTGTGACGGCGTTGGCACGAAGCTGAAAGTCGCCTTCGCTACCGGCGTTCATAACACCATCGGTTACGATCTGGTGGCGCATTGCGTCAACGACATTCTGGTGCAGGGGGCCAAACCGCTCTTCTTTCTTGATTACATCGCGGCGGGAAAACTCAATCCGAATGTCATCGAGCAAATTGTTCAGGGTTTGACTCTGGGCTGCCGGGAGAGCAATTGCGCGCTGCTCGGCGGCGAGACAGCGGAGATGCCCGGCCTTTACGCCGACGGCGAATACGACATCGCGGGCTTCATCGTCGGCGTGGTTGATCGCCGCAAGGTCATCAACGGCTCGCGCGTCACGGCGGGCGACCTGGTGATCGGCTTGCCGTCGGTCGGATTGCACACGAACGGTTACAGCCTGGCGCGCAAGCTGTTTTTCGACACCGCCGGATACAAGATTGATCAATCTATTCCTGAACTAGGCTGCACCGCCGCCGAAGAGTTGCTGAAGCCGCATAAAAGTTATCTGCCCGCGCTCGAACGGCTGGTCGAACACGAAGGCGTCATCAAAGGCCTGGCGCACATCACGGGCGGCGGCCTGATCGAAAACATCCCGCGCATCCTGCCCACCAACGTTGACGTTGCTATCAACGAAGGCAGTTGGCCCATCCTGCCCGTCTTCGAGTTGATGCGGAAGATCGGCGACGTGCCGCGCGAAGACATGCTGCGCACGTTCAACCTGGGGCTGGGCATGGTCGTCATCACCAGCCCGCAATTCCTGCAATTCGTCGAAGACCAACTCAACTACGCGCGACAGGAGTTTTACATCATCGGCGAAGTTGTGGACGGCAATCGGCAGGTTCGGTTTGTTTAGCCCTGGAAGCGCACGCTTCCAGCGCGCGCAGTCTTCGTTAAGCGGCGCGCCATTGAAATCTCGCACGCTGGAAGCGTGCGCTCCAACGACACTCAAACGAGAATCGCAAATGAAAAGATCATCCCTCTATCGCCCACTCACTCTGCTGTGCGTTTTCGCGCTGTTGGCGCCATCGCCTGCTTTCGCGCAACAGCAATCATCGCCGAAAAAGTTCGAGCTTACGGTTGACAGCATCATGCGCGGCCCTGATCTGGTCGGCTATGAGCCGAATCGCGTCTACTGGTCGCAGGACAACAAGCGCGTTTATTTTCGCTGGAAGCGCGCGGGCGAACCGCGATTGAAAGAGCCTGACCTTTACGCCGTCAACGCTGACGGCAGCGGTCTCCGCAAACTTTCGGAAGATGAGGCAAAACAGGCTCCGCCCCTCGCGGGCGATCGGTCGAAAGACAAGACGATGACCGTCTTCGCCGAGGAAGGCGACATCTTCATTTACGACCACGTGAAGAACGAGCGACGCCAGATCACCGCGACAGTTGAGGGTGAAAACAGCCCGCGATTCACGAAAGATCAGAAATACATCGTCTTCACGCGGCAGAACAATCTTTACCGGATGGCGCTGGACGGCGGGCAACTGACGCAACTCACCGACATCCGCGCTGGCGGGGCGCCAGCGGAGCCAATCGTGGCGCAACGCGGTTTTGGCGGTCAGCGAGGTCAGGGCGGAGCCGCCGCTGCTCAAGCGGCTCCGCAGCGCGGCAATGCAAGCCAGGAATTCATCAAGAAGGAAGAGCGCGAATTGATCGAGGCCGTCCGCGAACGCGCGCAGAACCGCGAAGAGCAGGAGGCCAAACGCAAACAGCGCGAGAAGCGCAAACCATTTTCGCCGCCCGCCGGTCAATCGGTCGCCAACCTGCAACTATCGCCCGACGGCAAATACGTGCTCGCTTCGGTGATTCAACCCGCGTCAGGCGCGAAGAACACCATCGTGCCGAACTACGTCACCGAGTCAGGTTACACTGAAGACATTCCCGGCCGCAGCAAAGTGGGCGACGCGCAAGGCCGCACGCGCCTGGCGATCATTTCTGTCGAAACCGGCGACGTGAACTGGGTTGACCACGGCCAGAAGCAGGCGCAGACGGCGCAACCCGCTCAAACTCCTTCAGAGGCGCAGGGCGCGCCGCAACGCGCGCAGGAGCGCGAACGCGACGTACAGCTTCTCAACGCGCAGTGGTCTGAAGATGGCAAGAACGCCGTCGCGTTCGCGCGTTCGGCTGACAACAAGGATCGTTGGGCGCTGTTGATTGATCCGGCCACCGGCAAGACGAAGCTGCTGGATCATCAACACGACGACGCCTGGGTGGGCGGTCCCGGCTCGTTCACGCTCGGATGGCTCGGCGACGACAAGACCGTCTACTTCCAATCCGAGCGTGACGGATGGTCGCATCTTTACACCGCCTCGATTGACGGCGGCGAGCCGAAGCAACTCACGTCCGGCAAGTTTGAAGTCTCCGACGTGCGATTGTCAGACGACAAGACGAAGTTCTATTTCACTTCGAGCGAGGGAGACCTGGGGCAGCGCCATCTTTATTCAATGCCCGTGACCGGCGGCGAACGCACGCGCATCACGACGATGCCCGGCAATAACCAGGTGACGATTTCGCCCGACGAAACAACGCTGGCCATCGTGCGGTCCTACAGCAACAAACCGCCGGAGCTTTATCTCGCTCCGAATAAGCCGAACGCCGCAGCGAACGAAATCAAACAGATCACGACTTCTCCGGCTGATGAATTCTTCAGCTATAACTGGATTGATCCTCCCATCGTCAAGTTCAAGGCGCGCGACGGCGCTGAGGTTCCCGCGCGATTGTACAAACCGGCGAAATGGCAGAAGGGCGGCCCGGCTGTGCTCTTCGTTCACGGCGCGGGCTACCTGCAAAACGTTCATAAATGGTGGAGCAGTTATTACCGCGAATACATGTTTCATCATCTGCTGATGGAACGCGGTTTCATGGTGATGGACATTGATTACCGCGCGTCGTCGGGTTACGGGCGCGATTGGCGCACGGGCATCTACCGGCACATGGGCGGCAAGGACTTGACCGACCAGGTTGACGCGGTGAAATACCTGGTGGCCGAACACGGCGTTGACCCGAAACGCGTGGGCCTTTACGGCGGCAGCTACGGCGGCTTCATCACGCTGATGGCGATGTTCACCGAGCCGGATGTCTTCGCAGCCGGAGCCGCGCTGCGTCCCGTCACCGATTGGGCGCACTACAATCACGGATACACGTCGAACATTCTCAACCAGCCTCAGAACGACGCCGAAGCTTACAAGCAAAGCTCGCCGATCTATTTTGCCCAGGGGCTGAAAGGCGCGCTGCTGATCTGTCACGGCATGGTTGATGTGAACGTGCATTTCCAGGACACGGTGCGGCTGGTTCAGCGATTGATTGAACTCAAAAAAGAGAACTGGGAACTGGCCGTCTACCCGGTGGAAGATCACGGCTTCGAGCGCGCGTCGAGCTGGGCTGACGAATACAAACGGATTTTGAAGCTGTTTGAAACCAACCTGCGCCAACCGGCAGGCGCGGCTACAAGGAAATGAAAATGAGGCGAATTGGCGTTCTTATTTCCGGTCGCGGATCGAACATGCTGGCGTTGGCTGACGCGGTCGCCACCGAACGCATTCCCAACGCCGGGATTGCGGTCGTCATCAGCAACGTGACGACCGCCGCCGGGCTTGAAAGGGCGCGTGAACGCGGGATCGAAACCGTTGCGCTCGATCATCGCGGCAAGACGCGCGAAGAGCACGACCGCGCGATGGCCGCTGAGTTACGCGCCCGCGAAGTTGATCTGGTCTGCCTCGCCGGTTACATGCGATTGCTGTCATCGTGGTTCACGCGCGAATTCGAGCATCGCATTCTGAACATCCATCCATCGCTGCTGCCCGCGTTCCCTGGCCTTAACGCGCAACAACAGGCGATAGATTACGGCGTCAAATTCACGGGCTGCACAGTTCACCTGGTTGATGAAGAGCTTGATCACGGCCCGATCATCAAACAAGCCGTCGTGCCCGTCCTGCCCGATGACACCGAAGAAACCTTGTCGGCCAGAATCCTGATCGAAGAGCATCGAATCTACGCCGAAGCCGTCGCGTTAATGCTCGGCGGCAAATTCAAGATCGAAGGGCGGCGAATCGTCCAGCGCCAGTGAACGCCTTCGCCTTCTTTCCCCCCAGCCGGTCGAATTATCATCTTGCCTAAGCCTTCAGCTTTGCTGTATCGTTCGGCCTCCACCCCACTGAAATGTCCTGCCCCCGATAACTCACCGGTAACAATCCAGCTTGAGGTTAATTCCTGTAAAAAAATATAAGCGCCCCCGATCAGCGTGATGAGAATTCTTGTCGTTAGCCTTTATTACGAACCCGACCGGTGCCAGTCGAACGGCCCAATCATCCGCGCGCTGTGCGACGATTGGGCCGCCGCCGGACACGAAGTCACCGTGCTGACCTCGTTCCCACATTACAACCGCGACTCGGTCTGGCCGGAATACCGCGGACGTTTGTTCCTGCGCGACCGCGTGGGCGATGTGCGCGTCATCCGTTCGTACATTTACGTCCCGCGCGAACGTTCAAGCGCCGGCAGGATTTTCAACTACCTCTCCTTCAACATTTCCTCGACGCTGGCCGGGCTTTTTGCGGGGCAGCAGGACGTGATCTTCGTGATGTCGCCGCCGCTGACTATCGGGTTGACGGCGTTCGCGCTCGGCCTGATCAAACGCATCCCGTACTGTTACAACCTGCAGGACATCTGGCCCGAAGTCGCCGTGCGGCTGGGGATGCTGCGCGGGCGGCGGACGATCAGGTTTTTCGAGCGGCTGGAGAAATTCATCTACCGCCACAGCCGGAAAATTTTCGCCATCTCTGAAGAGTTCAAAACCAATCTGCGCGGCAAGGGCGTCGCTGAAGACAAGATCGAGGTCATCCCAAATTTCGCGGACGCCGATTTCATTCGCCCGATGACGAAAGCGAACGCCTTTTCGCAAGCCCACGAATTAACGGATAAATACGTTGTTCTTTACGCCGGTAACATTGGATTGTCGCAGGGGCTGGAAGTTATTCTGGACGCCGCCACCCACTTGCGCGACCGGAGCGAGATCGTTTTTTTGATAGTGGGCCAGGGCGCTCGGCGCGACGCGCTCGTCGCCGAAGCTGAACGGCGCGGCCTGGAAAACGTTCGCTTCCTGCCGCTGCAACCGGAATCCGATCTTCCGCTGATTTACGCGTCGTGCGATGTCGCGCTGATCCCGTTGCGGCGCGGCATCATCGAAAATTCCGTTCCCTGCAAAACCTATAACATTATGGCTGCGGGCCGTCCCTACATCGCGAGCGTTGACCCGGGGAGCACCGTTTGGAAATTGACTGACGCCGCTGGATGCGGCCTTTGCATCGAGCCGGAAAATGGAAAGGCGCTGGCCGAAGCCGTGTCGCAACTGCAATCCGAACCGGCGATGGCGCAGGCGATGGGAAGCAATGGCCGCCAATACGTCACGCGCCATTTCGCCCGCGAGGCGATCACTGATCGTTACCGCGTCGCGCTGGAATCGCTGGTCGAGAGTCAACCGGCGCCGGTTGGCGAGGTCGCGCGTTCGGCTTCGCTTTCGAGCGAATGAATTTGACAGCGACACATCGTTCGGCCTTCGTCACAGGCGCTGCGGGATGCGTTGGCGGCGCGATGGTCAATAAGCTGTCGCAATCCGGTTTTCGCACAGTCGCGCTGGTTCGTGATTTGGCGCGAGCCGATCATTTAAAAGAAATCGCCGGAGTTGAATTGATCGTCGGCGATCTGGACGGGCGCGAACGTATGGCCGAAGCGATGCGCGGTTGCGATGCCGTCTTTCATCTTGCGGCGAAGGTTCATGCGCCTCCCGGCACAAGCGAAACCGAATTCGCGCGCGTCAACGTCGAAGGGACACGGAACGTTGTCGAGGCGGCGGTCGAAGCAGAGGTCGCCAACTTCGTTTTTTTCAGCACCGTCGCCGTTTATCCCGAAGGCGGCGAATTGTTCGATGAAGACAGCGCGACAGCCCCCGCGACGGCTTACGGCGCGAGCAAGCTTGCGGCTGAAAGGATCGTACTGAAAAGCGCGATGAAAGCGACCGTCCTGCGATTGCCCGTCGTTTACGGCCCGCGTGATCGCGGCAACGTGGCCAGGCTGATTGATGCGATCCGCCGAAGGCGATATTTCATCGTTGGCGACGGCGCGAATCTCAAAAGCATGGTCGCGGTTGAAAACGTGGTGGACGCGGCGCTGCTCGTGGCGAACGACGAACGGGCGCGCGGGCAGATTTACATCGTTTGTGACGAGCGCGCCTACACGCAGCGCGAGATTGCCGAAACCATCGCCGACGCGATTGGGCTTAATCGCAGATTCCCACGGCTGCCGCTCAGCGCGGCGATGGCGATCGGGCGCGTGGCCGATTCGGTCGGCAAACTGACCGGCTTCGATCTTCCAATTTCCGCCGACCGTATCAGGAAGCTTTCGTCCAACACTCGATGCAGTTCGGCGAAGATCGGGCGTGAACTCGGATTCAAGCCTCGCGTCACGTTGCGCGAAGGACTAAACGAAGTATGTTTCGAGCGACAATCTTTTTCCTCGCGGGCGTCATCGCCTATTTAATCACTGGCTGGCTGGCTCAGGCGCCGTCGCGTCTGCAATCGCTCGACGTGCCAAACGAACGCAGTTCGCACACGCGACCGACGCCGCGAATGGGCGGGCTGGGCATCGTCGCGGCGTTCGTCGCGCTGATGCCGTTGTTGTGGATCATGCTGTTGCCGGCGGCTAGCAACTGGATCGTAGCGACGAAATTCGGAATCGCGCTGTTCGGTTACGCCGTGATCGTCGCGGTCGGGTTGATTGACGATCTGCGTCGGATCGGGCCACTGTCGAAATACCTGGGACAACTGCTGGCCGCAATCATCGCTGTGTGGAGCGGAGCCATCTTTCTGCATTTCAAATTGCCGTTCGGCGTTGAGATTACTTTCGGCTGGGTGATCGGGGCGTTGCTGACCATCGTCTGGCTGACCGGTTTCAGCAACTTCTTCAATTTTATGGATGGGATTGACGGGCTGGCTGGCGGCGTTGGAGCGATCTACAGTCTGGCGCTGTCTGCGGTCTGCATCGGCACTGGCCATCGGCTGCTGGGCGCCGGTTGTTTGATGATGGCGGCGGCCTGTCTGGGTTTTCTTGCTCACAACTTTCCCCCGGCGAAAATCTTCATGGGCGATGTCGGCAGCCTTTTCATCGGCTACGTGCTGGCGGCCTTCGCCGTGTGGACAACCAACAGCGGAGCGCGGCCCGCTCCGTTCATCGCCGCGCTGCTGATCTTCGGGACGTTCATTTACGACGCGACGTTCACGATCATTCGCCGGATTCGCCGCCGCGAAAAGCTTTACCAGGCGCATCGCTCACATCTTTACCAGCGGCTGGTCATCGCGGGCCAGAGCCACCGCCGCGTTTCGTTGACTTACTACGGCCTGAGCGCAATGCTTGGCGCGGCTGGAATCGTTTATACTTTCAGCGCTGATCGAACGCGCATAATTATCCTGATTTTGAGCGCGGCCCTGCTGGCTGCGTTTACGATTTACGTTTACTGGTACGAGCTTGCGGCGGCGCGCGCCAAGCGCGTGTTCGCTTCTGACGCTGCGGCGGAGGCTGTTGAAGGCTAATCCTGGTATCACATCCTCCCCGTCTTGCGGAGAAAAGGAAAAAATCAAAGTGGGAGACAGAAAATTGTATTTGGTGACTGGTGGCGCGGGATTCATCGGCTCGCACATCGCCGAAGCGTTGGTCAATCGAGGCGACCGCGTGCGGGTACTGGACAATTTGAGCACCGGCCATCGTAAAAATCTGGCTAACATTAAAGACCGAATCGAATTCGTCGAGTGCGACATTCGCAACCTTGACGCGGCACGGCGCGCGGTTGAAGGCGCGCATATAATTTTTCATCAAGCCGCAATCCCTTCTGTGCCGCGCTCAGTGGCCGAACCCGACCTGAACCACGACGTCAACGTCAACGGGACGTTCAATATCTTAATGGCCGCGCGCGAAGCCGGCGCCCGCCGCGTCATTTACGCAGCATCCAGTTCGGCCTACGGCGACACCGAGACGCTGCCGAAACATGAAGACACGCCGCCCAGCCCGCTCTCGCCTTACGCGGCTGCGAAGCTTTTCGGCGAATATTACTGCCAGGTCTTCACGCGCGTTTACGGATTGGAGACCGTCTCGTTGCGCTATTTCAATGTCTTCGGGCCGCGCCAGGACCCGTCTTCGCAATACTCCGGTGTGATCTCGAAATTCGTCACGGCGTTGTTAGCGGGCGAAACGCCGGTGATTTACGGCGACGGCGAACAGTCGCGCGATTTCACCTACGTCGCCAACGTGGTTGACGCGAACCTGCGCGCCGCCGAAGCGCCGGAAGCGATCGGACAGGTCATGAACCTGGGGATAGGCGAACGAGTCACGCTCAATCAGTTGCTCGCGGAATTGCAGAGGATTATCGGCGCGAATCTCCCCGCCCGCTACGAAGAGTTTCGGACTGGCGACGTTCGCCATTCGCTGGCTGACATCTCGCGCGCCAAAGAGTTGATCGGCTATCGTCCACTCGTCGGACTGACAGAAGGTTTGGAACAAACCGTCACGTGGTACCGGGAAAATCAATGAGTGAGGGAGTAGGGAATAGGGAGTGGGGAGTGGGATGTCCAAAATGTGGATTCCAAATTTCCATTCCACTCCCCACTCCCTACTCCCCATTCCCCACTCCCACTCTTCATGCGCTATATCCTGATTCCAGTTAAAGACCTCGCTCGCGCGAAACAGCGGCTCGCCCCGTTGATGACGCAGGAGGAACGAACCCGCCTGGCGTGGGCGATGCTCGAAAACACATTCGCCGCCGCTGCCGCCGCGCGCAATGTTGATCGAGTCGCTGTCGTCACTCTTTACACGCCCGCCATCGAACTCGCTGGAAAATACGGAATGGAATTGATCGCTGAAACCGAACAGATTTCAGAAAGCGTCTCGGTGGATTTCGGATCGAAGGAAGCGAAGAAGCGCGGCGCAACAGCGGTCCTGAGATTGCCGATTGACCTGCCTTTGATCACTTCCAGCGACATCGAAATGATTCTTGAACACGACCAGGGGAAACCTTCGGTCGTGATTGTTCCTTCGCGCGATGGCGCGGGGACGAACGCGATTCTGCGCCGCCCGCCCGATCTTTTTTCTTCGCATTTCGGCCCCGGCAGTCTGGCCAAACATCTGGCTGAGGCCGCAGCGTTAAAAGCGGATTGCAAGGCGCTCGAACTCCCGCGCATCGCGCTCGATATTGACGACCCGAATGACGTATTGGAATTCCTGCGGAGCGGACAAAACACAGCAGTCTACGAACTGCTCGCCTCGATGAACATTCATCAGCGGCTCCGTTCGATAAAAGCATTCGAGCAACCCGGCTTCGACGAAACTCATTAAGCGCCCGCCCTCTGATTAAATCCTGAAGATGCTCTGGTGAGCGGCGCTGAAATAGGGCATGATGTGCCCATTCCAAAAGACGACTGCTGGGACTGTTAAAGCAATTTCCCCCTCCATAAACCATCTTCACGTAAGAAGGAGGCTCTTCTATATGAAATACGGCACACCGGCTCTGCCTGCTCCCACAGAACTGCGAACGCGGCTGTGCGAAGGCATAGAATTAACGGGCGAGGTGAAATTCACCGAGGTGATGAGAGTGGAGACCAAAATCGCGGGCAAGGTGTTTTCAGACTCCGGCAGTCTGGTGGTTAGCGAGAAAGGATACGTTCAGGCGACGATTGAAGCGGGTTTCGTCGAAGTCTTCGGCACGGTGGAAGGAACCATCACGGCAAAGTACAAGGTGGAAATCCATTCCGGAGGTCGAGTCACTGGCGACATCTACACGCCCAACCTGAACATCGAGCACGGGGCGTTCTTCGACGGCAAATGCCATATGACAACCTGAGCAGGCTCGCGCGAGATTGCGGCGACGGCTTCCAGCATTGATCTGCATAATGACGAAGCCATCGCCGCAAATTCTTTTCATCAATCACCCGTTTGCTACTTCCATTCCCCGCTTCGCCGACCAGCCGCCGTCTCACAATTTCGCATCGTGATGATCTTCAGCTCTTGCTGACGCGCGGGCTACTGTCGCTACTCTCAGCCCATCGAGCTGACGCGCTCCGGTTTGATTTTGTAAAGCACGCGCTGCTCGCCGGGCTGCCGGAACGGGTAAATGTCCTTGCCCAGATATTTCTTCGCCAGCTTATTGATGTGATCGTCCGCGCCTTCCTGAGTGCGTTCGGCGACGGCGCCGCGAACTTCCAGGTAGCGGTAAGGATTGTCGGGATCAACCAGCATCAACGCCACGCGCTTGTCGCGTTGCAGGTTTTTGTCTTTCTGACGGCCCACTGCGGTATTGAACAGAACGTGCTGTCCGTCGTAATCAATCCAGACCGGCGTGACCTGCGGCGAACCGTCAGGCATTAACGTAGTCAGTCCGGCGAAAACTTTCTTGTCAAAAAGGTCTCGATATTTGTTGGGTATAACCTCTGCCATATTCACTCTCCTTGTTGTTAATCAATCACAGCGCCAACTCGGCCATCACGCGTAATGCGTTGATGTCCGACACGCCGCAAATCAATGTTGTAATCCCGCACTCTTTCCACGCCGCGAGCCGCTCCGCGATTCTCTCTTTCGGCCCGCAAAGCGCGACTTCATCAACCAGTTCATCGGGCACAGCCATTACCGCCTCCATCTTTTTGCCTGCCAGATAAAGGTCTTGAATCTTGTTCGCGGCCTCTTCGTAACCGTAGCGGCAGGCTATGTTGAAGTAGAAGTTTTTTTCGCGCGCGCCCATCCCGCCGATGTAAAGAGCCAGATGCGGTTTGATCATATTTCGGCAGTTATCAACATCATCGCCCATTTGAACCGTCACTGTCGGCGCTATATCGAACGAAGACAAATCTTTTCCGCCGCCCGCTTTGGCGAAGCCTTCGTCGAGCCATTCGCGGTAAACGTTCATGCGATGTGGCGAGAAGAATATCGGCAGCCAGCCGTCGGCGATTTCGGCCGCAAGCGCGACGTTCTTCGGCCCGACGGCGGC
>WBZR01002265.1_pt1 | contig 20363 bp, 29 predicted proteins | sample 5204231 | NCBI WGS metagenome assembly WBZR01 (sample SAMN12412403, study PRJNA552823) | activated sludge metagenome | isolation source: activated sludge from anammox sidestream of wastewater treatment plant... | place: USA: Virginia | collected 2017-08 | reverse complement strand
AGAGTCTTTTTCGCTTAGGCATGGATTGGCTCCGTCATTGTCTGAAACGCAATTGGGATTTTGAACCCCTATTTTGGTTTCAGCCTGGACCTGAGGTTATTAATGTACGGTAGAGAAAAAGTTGTACGACTATGGCTGTTATTAGGATTTGCCACTCCTTTTTTATTAGGAAATAGACAAAAATAGGGAAGGCGAAGTTGTATTTTGATAATGCAACCCCCAAAAATATTCCCGCAATTATTGGCTTTCGCCTATCCGCTATTATGAGGGCAAGAAATATGAGCAAGAGTATAAGTAGTCCATTTTGCCCATTGGCGATTACGCCACGAGATGTCATGTTTAAACTTAAAAAAACTAATACTGAAAGTGGATAGAAGTATTTTGGTATTCTTAATTTTGTTCGTTTAAAGTAATCTAGGATAAGTATCGGTATAACAATAGCAAAAATAATATTAAATACCGTCCAGACTTTCGTTGCCAAATTTAATGGCAAAAATGAAAATAGAGATATAATCAATACAAATGGAGCAGTATTCCCTGGTCGTACATTCAAGCTACCTGGATTTGTTTCGATGGATGCGAAATCGGTAGGGCCTCCAAATAAAAAACTTATAGGAATCTTAATTGCATGATTTTGTAGGAAACCTTGGTAAGGGTTTATACCTTGACGAATGAATAATCCTGAGTACCAATATGTGTTAAAATCTACCGCTCCATCAGTAGAAATGTTTTTTAAAAAATTTAAGGTGTAAACCAAATTAAAAAATGCTATTGCTCCAAATAATATAAAAAGAATAGGTTTTTCTTTAAAGATCTTTTTCATGATGTAATCTTGACATGGCTGTTAAAATTCCCAATAGCGAAACGTTCAATGATCAGCATAACTTGTATGACGAGTGCGAGGAGCGCTGAGGTAGGGCGTAGCACTTTGCTGTCATTGCATCCCTAGTTTTTCTTTCGATACGTTGTTTACGAACACTGTTATTAATACTGTGATTATAGAAGTGACTTCACTTGCTATTGCCACGAAAGTCCATGGCTTCGTGTCAGGGGTTACGACAAACCTTATTTAGGTAAGATGCGAAACTTCTTTTCCGTGCAATCATTATACAGCCACTTGATATTGTGAGCAATTATCTGGAGTTCAACAATTCAATTATGGAGAGCCGCACCCCTTCTCCCATCGGCTGGCGTCAGCGGCGGGTCCTCCCCGTCCACTCGTATATACAGTGTTAGGTATTCGATTTGTTGATCCGATCCCTAATATAGCTGAGATCGATATTTATGTTATTCTGGCTAACAACGCGAGATCGGAAAGTTGAACTATGAGCATATTTGATTGTGATTGTCGCTTTATCCTGCTGGTTAATATAGTCGTGCCACTCATCAATGCTATTAAGCATGAAAATTACTATGGCACCGCCGTGCCAGCCATCACCAGGAGACAGTACTTTAGGCAGCGGTCCGCCTTGGCGTATTTCCAATTCAACAGAGTGAAATGCGTGATCCCGAGAGGAGAAATCTACTTCGTAAAGTACACCAGCTCGGATTCCCAGATTTGCAATGAGAAGTTTAATGTGAAGATTATGTTGCCCACCTTCGCCACTAACCCCTTCTACGTGGTATTGAGAAGTGGGAATCACAAATTTGATATTTGGACCGCGGAGATGAGCAAGATATAAAGTAAACAATGACACCATGAATGATAAGCCGGTAAAAACCAGGATTATCCAATCCATAATACGCATTCTACACACCTCTTTCAAAAAAGAAATTATTGTAACTAAGTCAAAGTCAATGTTACGAAAATGAAAACCCGAATAGTTGCCCAACGGCTGGCACCCGCGGCGGAGCCTCCCCACCCTCTCGGTACGCGCTGTGCTGGGCGCGGTCTTTAGGAAATTTTTCTATGCGAGGTACAGATTTTGCATATGCAAGAATTATCTGTAAAGTGCCGTACACCAACAACCATTGAGCCTTTTCTATCTGCCCTTTGAAAGACCAAATCAAATAATTCACTTTCGCCGTTTTCAAGATAGCGGCGTAACGCGTAGGCACATAAATCAGCAACTTGAACCATTCCTGTCAATTCGTTGTCCACAAACAAAGGTGTCTCAATCATGTTTTTGATATGTGTCCAAAGAGTCCCACCTTTATGGAATTTTTCATCAAAAGGGTATGCTTCTTGGCTACAGTTATGTAGCAAAGATACATTGGTTGTTCTTCCGAAAGAGAATTAAAAAAGCGAGCGGGGATTAGGGATCATAGCCCTTCGATGAGACGCTTGGCGACTCATCCCAGACGGAAGCTAACTCCACTCCAAAATAATTCGAATGTCAAACGAAGAATCAAAATGTGTTTGTAACATAAGCGGTAGGCGAAAGTTGAAAATAGCTGGAGATACAATCCATCCCTGTCACGGACCAGGCTTAGAAGGCCAAGCCTGCGCCACTCAATAACAATCCAGCCTGCATACCTTGCCAGGATTTGTATCCCCGCATCGTGCGAGCGCGCATTTTCATGCGTCCAATAGCCTGCTCCGTGCCGTTGTTGGTCCAGGGCACGTCGGCTTGCCAATCGAATAGCCGATAGCTGTTCCAGTGCTCGCTCAAACGGATGAGCAACAGGCGGAGTTGATCCAAGGGGGAAAGCTCGCCGTCTCTACCGGTTCGGCGTTCAGGGATTTGCTTCCACAACTCAAACAACCGGCGGCTGCCTTCGGGGGGCAAGTCCGCCAGCAAGGCTTTGATCTCTTCCAGCACCCACAGCCAGTCTTTGGGGACGGTTTCACTCAACTCGCGTAAGGCTCGCCCCACCCAGCGGCGCATATGGAACTGACACACCTGATGCTCCAGTCCCAGTTTCTCAGCCACCTTGCGATAGGTGACCAGGTCATCGGTGGCGATTACGCTCACCCCCAGACGCTGGACGAGGGGCTCCAGAAAGCGGCGCACGGCTTGGGGGTTGGCTTCATCCAAATGACCCACGGCTACCGGTTGACCATTCCCCAGGTCAACTGCCACCAACACCGGCTGTTTCTTGCCCCAACCCAATGGGTATAGCCCGTCCATCCCCAGAACGCGCACGCCCTGCCAGCGCCGCCGCTGCTCCCACAGTTTTGCCTGTTCTTGCAAATCGCGCCAGATGCTCATATGGCTTAGCCGAACCCCAAATGCTGCCAGCGCCACACACGTGCCCCGCAAACTCAGCCCTAAGACCCACAAGATCGCTGCCAGCTTGCGCATGCGCTGGGTCTGATCCGCCTGGTCCACTCCCTGGGGATAATGACGAAAGGTACGCCGACACTGACAACAGCGATATCGATAAACACTCACCGTGCGATGCCGGTTGTCTCGCACCGGTTTGCTCACTTTCCCCCAGCGCTGAAAGGTCTCTCCCTGACAATAGCGATATCTCTGTGGCCGATTTACCGTTTTCCGCTTGACTTCTGGCAGTCTTAGGACGACAATTGACATGGCAAGCTCCGTTTCGATGGCGGTGTGGAAACTCCCATCTTACTCGGAGCTTGCTCTTTTTGTCAAAACCTACCTCCTATGTTACAGACACGTGATTGATATTTTCAGGGGAATTGTCGCGCTGGCCGGGTTCGAGGTTGTCTGCGGCGTGAGAAATCTACCAACCGGGGCGCTCGAAGCTGGGTAATAATGGTTGGTTTATCACAAGCGAATTTAGCGGATTTGACCTCAGGAAAAGCTGAAAGAACCCAAGGAACAACTGGAAAAAGCTGTTTATAGCTCAATGACGGTTCTATCGTACGATTACGGTCGGAGTTTTCCAGACATGTTTGGGGTTATGACTTCAGCCAGGATCATACTCACAACGGCGTTCTTTTTTGACAAAGCATTAGTCGGTTGGTTTTCGGATGGTTTACCAAAGAGTGTAAATCGGTATGATAACAAGGAGCAAGACGCCGATGATAAACCCCGTCTCTGCTACCAGGCGGGTCGCTCGACCTTCTGTCTCGCCCACTCTTCCTTCGAATGGGAGGAGCAAAATCGATCACGTGGTAGACATGCTCCTGAACGGTGTTTACCAAAAGCAGTTCCAATTTTGGGCTGTATTGACGGATAGTTGGTATGTCACTAAAGAAATCATGTTGACTATTGAAAAGTACCAGAAGATCTACTACTGTCCATTCAAAGATAATCGCCAAGTTGACGATTCGGGCAACACTCAGCCTTATCGGCGCGTGGATGCGCTGGAATGGTCAGGCACCGAATAACAACACAGTAAAGTGATCAAGATCAAGAGCTTTTCTGGTAACCACAAGGTGAAACTTTAACCGGGTTGTGCTTTCCACCGAGCGCACAGACTATATCGCAACGAACGATATAGCGCAAGACAACACACAAGCTGTACAAGATGCGTATGGCTTCCGTTGGAACGTCGAGCGGTTTCATCGCGAAACCAAGCAATTGACTGGATTGAAAGATTGCCAGTATCGAAAAGCCAGAATTGTCCGCAATCATGTCGCCTGTGCCATTCTGGTTTGGGTACGTCTGAAACAGGTCGCCAATGAAACCAACAAAACGGTCTATCTACTCAAGCATGGTTTATTGGACGATTACTTGCGCCAACAACTCAAATCATCTGCAATTCAAATGACCTTTGCGTAAGCCCTAATTTGCTTTCTTAGTCGGCTTTTCTGGCAAACTTAGATACAGGAATTTTCGGAGACCTGAAACAAGCAAATGGGTAATAAAAGGGATGCTAATAAAAATAACTATGGTTTGAACAGCATTCGGACTGGCTGCTTTATTTTTTATAATAAATATGAGCACCAATTCACCTGCAACTGTCAGAAAACCCCATAAGACATACCAAGTTGGTTTCCATTTGCCAAATGGATTAACAAGCTTATTCGCATCTTTATCAAGATTTGTCTCGGACACCTTGTTTTTCTTCTTTTTGGATGCCATTCCAAGGTCCTGTAATTATGTGTTTATGTCTACGATTTTGAATTCTGTTCAAGAACTTGTGAAGCTGTTGAGGCGTCAGTAACCAACACATTAACAATGCCACCGCGCAAAGCCCCAAGGACAGGATTTGCTTTTCCCAGCCCACCAGCCACGCCAATCCTTACCGGGATGTTGAGTAAATCCTTTTCGTGAATTACTACGAGATGATCGCTGAAATCGCGACAAACAACCTTGCCCAGGATGTTGAAATGAGTACCAGCGACATTCCCTACTGCGCCACACTCGTGAAGCCGTTCTAACGCCTCGTTCGGAATGTACCCCGATCGAAGGAAGCTGGAATACCATCTCTCAGTGCTGCCGATCCCTAGCAGTGCTACTTTTACATGACGGCTCAGATCCACAGTTTCTTGAAGCGCGGGGGTTTCCATGATGGTTTGAACCGTCTCGCTCGATTGGCAGTAACAGGGAGCGCTCATATAATAGGCAGTACCGCCAAGCTTCTGCGCCAAGCGCATGGTCAGACTGTGTCCGTCAAATTCTGTATACGTCGCACTGAGCGCACCGACTAATTGCACGACTTTGGCTGGTATTTGTCGTGGTATTTCAAAGGCATCCACAACGGCGCTAATCGCCGTTCCCCATGCAAGACCAATAATCATGTTTGGCTCAAGGAACTCCTTAAGCGCCCTTGCACCTGCCATCCCCAAGTGTTCTTGAAGATTGTGGTTTGAGAAAGCCTGATCTTGTGTCACGACTGCCTTCTTTAAGCCGAAGACCTCAACCAATTGCTTCTCCAAAGTTGGATCCGAACGCGAATCCCGATGGATACGTATTTCGACAATCCCGCTTTCACGAGCTTCCTTCAACATACGTGAAATCATTGAGCGTGTCACTCCGATGACCCGGGCTATCTCGGTCTGGTCCTTCCCTACAACGTAATACAGTTCAGCCACTTCGGCTAGAAGGCTGACACGATCATTGCTTTTTCGCATTTCCTGCATAGGCTATCCTCAAAGGCAGAGTAAATTGCTCTACTGCAGTAAGGGATTCTTAGCACATTCGTCACATTGCATAAAAATCAATTCTATAGAGCAGATATGAAATCACCGGATTTCATCAAGGATTAACTGCATAAATGATTCAATCTCAGCAGCCGTCCCAAAGCTTAAAGCCTTTTCTGTAATTTGGCACGATTTTTCAGCATCCAGTTTGCCAATGAGAAACTTGGCCTCTGGGATCGCACGCGGACCCATGCTGAATTCATCCAGCCCCATGCCAAGCAAGACCGGGATGGCTTTTGGCATACCGGCTAATTCTCCACACATCCCTACCCATTTGCCCTTGCTATGCGCCAAGTCGATGGTCTGTTTGATCAGTCTAAGTAAAGAGGGATGCAGGGGTTGATATAGCGCGAAAATCGCTGCATTGCCACGGTCCACTGCTAGCGTGTATTGGGTCAGGTCATTCGTGCCGAGGCTGAAGAAATCAGATGCCTCCGCGAGCACATCTATCAGCACAGCAGCGGCAGGTGTTTCCACCATGATACCGATTGGTACATCCTGGGCGAAAGGACGGTGCTCAGCTTCCAGCTCTTTTTCCACTTCCTCAACCACCTTTCGTGCCTGGCGAGGTTCGTCGAGGTCAACGATCATCGGGAACATAATACGTGCCTGGTAACCCTCTGTCGCACGTAGGATAGCGCGTAATTGGGTCTTGAACAACTCCAGCCTATCCAAACTGATACGAATGGCGCGCCAGCCAAGGAAAGGGTTCATTTCAGTTGGAAACAGCATGTAGGAGGGCGGTTTATCCCCGCCGATATCCAGGGTACGCACGATGACCGGTCGGTGCCCCAAAACCTCGAAGATTTGACGGTAGATGTTGTACTGCTTCTCTTCAGTAGGAGGCTGCGTTTCGTCGAGGTAGAGAAACTCCGTCCGCAGCAGCCCCACACCCTCCGCGCCGTATTTAACAGCGTCGTGTGCAGAAGCGAGGTCGCCGATGTTGGCTGCAACCTCCACGCGTATATCATCAGCAGTTTCAGCGGGTTTCGTGGCAATCGAACGAATTTGCTGTATACGATTCTCTCGTTCGTCCTTCTTTTTACGATAAATCTCAACTGTGGAGGCTGAAGGATTAATAAACAGAATTCCTGCCTGTCCATCGAGGACAAGAGGCGTTCCGGCAGGTATGGACTCCACCAAGTCGTCACCAAGGGCAACAATGGCTGGAAACCCGAGGTTGCGCGCAAGGATAGCGCTGTGAGAAGTGAGTCCGCCTGCAACTGTGCAGAATCCCTGGGTCAGTTCAGGATTAAGACTAGCAGTGTCCGATGGGGTCAGGTCGTGAGCAATGACAATTGAGGGAGTATCCATGCTGCTCAGCGCACAATCAGGCAGGCTAAGAAGAATGCGCAAAATGCGTCGTCCAACATCCCTCATATCCATGGCACGTGCAGCGAACATCTCATTCGTCATGCCGGCTAGCATGTTTGCCAGATCCTTGGCAGCATTTATCACTGCCTGCTCAACGATCTGCCCACCTTCCACCTCTTTACGGATTCTTTTCAGAAAAGCTGGATCGTCCAGGATCATTAGATGTGCATCGAAGATAGCGGCTTCCTTTTCGCCAATTCGCTCGACCATCAGATTTCTTAGTTCATTTCGCGCCTGAACAAGTGCGGCGTTGAACAGCGCAAGTTCCAATTCATTCGTTTCAGGTTTTCTCTTGGGAACTGTTAGATCGGGAGGAACATAACAATAAGCTGATCCAATGGCAATTCCGTCGCTAGCAGCCACGCCTCGAAGCTGACTTTCATTCGCGACCAGTCCCATGGTTATGCTTCACCAAAGTTAGACTGCACCAAATCGGTCAGGCATTGGATCGCTTGCCCGGCATCTGATCCCTCGGCGCGAATCTGGATCTCATGGCTTTTGACCACGCCTGGAGTCAATATCATTATGATGCTCTTGGCATCCACCGCGTTACCGCCCTCGGTTATGTTGCGCACGGTGATCTCCGATTCGAATTTATTGGCGGCTCGCACAAAGACAGACGCGGGTCGGGCGTGCAGACCCGCTTCATGCGTGACGATCAACTTTTCTTCTGCCATGATCATCCTCTAGCCACCTGACACTTTAACAAAAGCATAGTTGATCGGCGAGATCAAATCGGTTAAAGTAGTTCTTTCCACAGAATGCACAAACCGGAGATGACCAATGCCGACCAACAAGCTCTATCATACATGGTTTCAGCGGATTCAGGAATTGCGCCCTGGACAACGAATTACCCAAATTTTGACCTGATCCCGCAGCCCCGCTTCCTTTGCTGCTTCGATCGTCTGCTTCATGGAAGGCGTGGTTGTCGTGAGCAAAGCAGAGAGCGCCAAGATATCAGGCTTATCCGATTTGATAACAACGATGAAAGTCTCCGAGGAGATGTCGGTCCCAAGATCTTTGATTTCATAGCCGGCGCCTTCCAGCATTAAAGCCACCAGGTTCTTGCCGATGTTGTGCAAGTCTCCTTTGATTGTGCCAATGACCACCTTACCGCTTGATTGAGCATTCCCCTGTTGCAGATGCGGTTTGAGCAGCGCCATCCCGTCCTGCTTCGCGCGAGCAGAGATGAGCATCTCAGGCGCGTAGAAATCCCCAGCCTCAAAGCGCTAGCCGATTTTGCGCACCGCATCAATCATGCCTTCATTGAAAATCTGGTTGGGGTCCAGCCCGGCGCCTAAGGCAACCTGAATGTTCTCTTTTACCGCGTCCGCTTCACCAGTCAGGATAGCATCGTAAATATCTTGGATTATTTCTTCCATGACTGACCTTTTTATTTGTAGTTGTTTGAGTTACCTTCTTGACAACTTCACCACTTCTGGAAGCACTGCGATTAGCCAGTCTAGATCGTCTTGAATCGTGGGAAATCCCATGGAAATGCGCAGTGTCCCTTCGACCTGCTCGATAGGTAGACCCATCGCAGACAGCACATGAGACGGTTCAATAGACTTGGTCGTACAAGCCGATCCAAGTGAAACCGCGATACCCTTGTTGTTCAAACGGAGCAGCATCATCTCCCCGTCTGCGCCAGGAAAGCTGATTGAAAGCACATGCGGGGCGACCTGTTTCTCAGGTCCATTAACAATCATGCCTGGTATTCTCTGGGCAAGTTGATCAATCACCTGGGCGCGCAGGGAGGCAAGGCGCATCTGTTGTTCCTGCCGATGTTCACAAACCAGTTGCATTGCTGCGCCCATACCAGCGATGCCAGGCACATTTTCGGTTCCCGCCCTTATAGAGCCCTCCTGCGGTCCGCCGTAGATCTGTGGTTGTAACTCGATTCCAGACCGAACGTAGAGCACCCCAATTCCTTTGGGTCCATAAATCTTATGTCCGGACAACGAAAGCAAGTCCACGTTCAAGCTGTCTACATTCCATCCCGGCAAGCCCATCCCTTGAACAGCGTCCGTGTGCATGAGCACACCAGTCTCATGAGCCATCCGCCCGATTTCAGCCACCGGCTGAATGGCGCCTACCTCATTGTTCACCAGCATAATTGACACGAGTTTTGTATCTGGACGGATGGCTTTCCGGACCTGTTCAGGATCGACTCTTCCCGTGCGATCCACTGGCAGCAGGGTCACTGAGTAACCTTCTTGCGCAAGTTTCTCAGCAGCATGCAGAATGGCATGATGCTCAACCGCTGAAGTGATCAGGTGGGCGTTCTTCGGGGCGAACTGGTGAAGTATTCCGAACAACGCCAGGTTGTTAGATTCGGTAGCGCCACTCGTGAAATGTACCTCGTCAGACTGGCAACCAATTCCGGAAGCTGTATTCTGCCGTGAAATCTGGATCAATTCTGCTGCACGGCGACCTGCCCAGTGCATGCTGGATGGATTACCAAAATCATCATCCAGCGTCGCTTTCATAGCCAAGCGGACATCGGGGTGGACTGGCGTTGTGGCGCAGTAATCCAGATAAAATCGTTGGTTCACAGGGTTATCCACGGGAAGTCCCTGGCACGTGCCGGCTGCTTACAAATGGTAATCAGCCCGAACTTGCCTCAAGATTCTCTCGATGGTTTCCGCATGATTTATATCCGCCAACAAAAGCTTGATGGTCAGCACCGGGCATTCCACCTCAGATTCCGTGAAGGCGGGCAGCAGTTGAAGGATGAGATTGGCAGCCGGTGGTTGGTTGAAGTTATCCCAGACGCTGTGGGTAGTCACATGGCAAGGGTACCCAGCAGCAGACAATCTTTCAGTCAGATATTCGGCTACCATCACCATCCGGTTGCCGCACCAGCCTCCCACCACGCACACATGATAATTTGTCATTCCAGTCTTCATCTTCTTGCGTTAGAGGGGAGCTCCCTTTCTTTCACAGCGATGGGAGCTCCCTTGACAATTAAACTATTCGTTGCATTCTATCTGCCGAAGCCAAACAGCATAAATACATGTTGGATAATGGTCCCGAGGATATCGCCGCCCATGTCCCAACTGCTCAACTGGAGTCCCTGGGCGATTTGATCGCTGTATAAACCCATCATTTGGTAGGTTTTGGTGTGGTTCTCTACCATTAGGGTTGAGAAGAACATGAAGGGAATGCTGTAGATCAGCAGGACGATCAAGGTCTTGATCACATTGCCTTTGGTATAGGGCACGATCGCGCCAGCCCAAAATGGGACAACGGCAAGACTGGCAATTGGCAGCATCTTCACCCCGGGAATGGCAGCAGCAATCAAAACAGCCAGCGGGAAGAAAATGATGGATGACGCCATCACAGCCGGGTGACCCAGTAGTACGGCGCAATCCACAGCCACGAAGATCTCGCGGTCCTTGAAACGGGTCTTCATGAACTGGACGATAGACATTGTAATCGGAATCAAGCCTTCCGAGATGATCGAGACCATGCGGGGCAGAATGACCATCATGGTCGCGGTGCTCATGCTCAGGCCGAGGATCTTGGTGAGGCCGAAATCAGGCGTGGTCGTGCCATAGGCAAAGATGCCGATTATGAAACCGAGCACGAAGCCTAATACAACCGGTTCTCCAATCAACCCCATGCGCTTCTTGATGCCTTCAGGAGAGGCGTCCCAGTCCTTCAAACCGGGGATTCGATCGAGCAGCCATACGATCGGTATGGCGATCAGACTGGCTTGGACGGTCGTGCCACAGGGTACGCCGATGCCTGGCATATCGTTGAATTCCTGGTACCTCTTAGCTGTCAGGTCGCTCATCAAACTGCCCAGAGCGAGGTAGATGACAGCGGCAAGAACGCCCAGAGCCACGTTGCCGGTCAGCGCCCAGACGAAACCACCCAGCGCAGAGCCATGCCAGTAGGACCATACATCGGTCCAGATGGTCTTGGTGAGTTTGAGCACGACCATGATCACGTTGACAAGGATGATCGCCAGGATCACACCCGCAACACCAGGCCAACCCCAGGCGATGCCTGCGTCCGACCAGTTCACATCAACGATAGCCTTGGCAATTCCCATCCGATCAGCCAGTGCCTGTACAGCCGGCTGTAGGGCGCCGACTATCAGATCGACTACCAGGAAGAGACCGGCGAGACCGACGCCTGTGGTGAGACCGCCACGCACCGCCTTGGCAAACCCAACACGGAACACCAGACCGAGAATGATTAGAATGATCGGCACGATGACGGTTGAGCCAAGTCCGAGAAACCACGCAATTCCATCTGAAATAAATGACATTGGATATTCTCCTCTTAGAAAAGATTAATGGATTATTTACTCCACCTTCTTCACCTGTTCCACGATTTTATCCAGGAGGGCATCCTTTTCCTCCTGGGTTCCGATCAGGAAAGGCATACCCTGGAATACAGGGAGATTAAAAGTACGGAATATTTTCATCATGGAAACGATTATGATGAGATCAGAGCGGGTCAGGTAGCCATCAAGATCGGCCATCAGGATCCGTTTTACCTCAACGTCCGCGAATCCTTCCTTCGCCATTCTTTCCTTGATTGAATCTTCGGCGATGGCGGATGTATTAATTCCAGCGCCACAGGCTACTATGATGAGTTTTCCCATGCTTATTAGACACCACCTTTCTGGAAATACGATAGTCGACTATCTTGCGTACGAATGAGGTGTTCAGCGGTTGTTCTCTTCTTGCTCCTCCTTCCTAAGACCTTTCTCATCCCTAAGCTGCCTCATTCAGGCGGAGCTCTCGCCCGAGCCAGGCTACAACTGCTTCGGGGGTAGATTGGTCTCTAAGGCTCTGAAGTTTTTCCTGTTTTCCGAAGAGGCTGGCCAGGTTTCGCAGGGTTTCTACCTGTTCAACAGGCTCGCGGTTAGCTAGCATGATGACAATGTGAACTTGAAGATTCTCATCTGGATCACCCATATTCTTGAAGGTGACCGGGGTCTTCAAAATAGCCAGCGCCAAGGCGGATTGACGCACGTCTACCGCGTCGGCATGGGGAAATGCTATGCAAAATGGTTTGGTCGGCAGCCCGGTGGGATGATGCAGTTCACGCTCGCAGGTCCGTTTACCATAGTCCACTGTGACCAATCCCTGCTCGAAAAGTTTTCCAGCCAGGAGATTGATCACAGCCATGGAGTCTTCGGTGACACAATCTAAGATGACAAGGGTCTCGCTAACAACCAGCATTGAGTCACTCCTGCGATTGGGTGGTGCGCTGCCCATATTGGTTGAAGTAATAAACAAAAGACGCCATGGCTTGAGCGTCGTTTAGGTAACAAGGTGTCCCAATAGATTTTGAAATGACATATGTGTGAGCAGCTTCCTCGAGGGTTACTGCGCGCTCGAGAGCATGCGCCAGTGATGCGCCAACAGTGATAACACCATGATTGCCAAGCAGAACTGCAAACCCCTCACCCAGGATCTCAACGGGAAGGGAGGCAAACTCGGGATCATCTACAGAACGATAAGGAGTCACCGATACTGACCTGCCGAACCAGTCAGCCATGGTCTCGGTCACCACAGGAATGGGCTGACCAGCTACTGCGAAGGCAGTCGCATAGGGTGAATGGGTGTGGACCACAGCTTGCAAGTCCGGGCGGGCACGCAAAAGACTAGTCCACAGGTTCAATGCGACCGACGGGCGATATTTCCCTTCCACAGGCTTCATGTCGATATCTGTGACAACCATGTCTTCAGGCGATAATTTTTCATAGGGGAGTCCGCTGGGCGTGACTACCACGTATCCCGTTTGAGAGTCGCGGGCACAGACCGTTCCACCAGCCATCCAGACCAGCCCGTATTGAGATAGAAGATTGGCAGTTCTAAGGACTTCCGTGCGCAAGAGTTCGAGTTGCATGGCTTATAGGGGGTAAAATCCAAGTTCCTGGCCGGCCTGGAAGAAAGCCAGCATGTTCTCAGGCGGGATGTCGTTGCTAAAGTTATGCGCCGGCGCCAGGATGTACCCGCCACCCTCACCCATCTGCTCGATACGAAGCCGGACTTCCCGCCTGACATCCTCAATCGACCCCTGGGTGAGCACCTTCTTCACATCCACTCCGCCCTGGAAGGTCATGTCGTTACCGAAGTCCTTCTTCAGTCCGACCGGATCCATTCCGGGCAGGTGTGCCTCAATCGGGTTAAGCACTTCGAACCCTGATTCGATCAGGTCGGGTATGAACTTGCGAATGGCGCCGTCGCAGTGCAGCAATACTCTGGCTTTCGGCGCTTTGCGTTTGATCAGGTCGATGGTCCTGCGATAGCGTGGTTTGAGGAATTTTCGGTAGATCTCCGGATTGAACATCGGGCCCACATTGGTGCCGTAATCGTCAGCAATTTCCACAATCTGGACATAAGGCCCGACCACACCCAGAAAGGCGTCGTAGAAACCGTCCAGGACTTCAGCCAGTTTACCCACCAGGTGGTCGAATAGGTGTGTATCGGATACGGTCAATAGTAAGGCGTTCTCCATGCCTACCATGAGGCGAGTCATCTCCCACAGGTTGCCATATACGGGCCGATGGGCAGCGAGGGCAAAGTCGGTGCTGCTGTAGAGATGCTCCACTTCTTCTTTGAGTCCCACCAACCGGTCCGGGTCGTAGGGGTCTGGCCAGGGGAATTTCTCAATCGATTCGATGCTCAGATCCCGACCAAGCGGCGCGCCCGCCAGATCGTAATAGCCTGACATCAAACGATGCTTCAGCCCCCATTCGTCCACAAATTCTTGGAAGCCGGGATCCACCGGGTTGGCGATGTAGCTCCTAGGGGGGCGAATATGAATAAAGCGGAAATCTGTTTTGAGTTGTTCGAGCAGAGGGTTGTAATCGGGGGTTGTATAGAAACCAACCAGAGTCCGGCGAGGCACATCCTTGAAGCCAAAGTGGTCTCGGAGCAGTTGATAACGTTGTTCTGTTAGATGATTAGCCGAACCACCGAGGGTCACGGGGACACGATCCGGCTCTCTGTGATTCAGGGTTGCTTCGACTCTCTGGCGTGGAGTCATGGACTCGGGCATAATCAGACTTCCTCCGGTACTCACGATTATGGTCGATGTTCATAATTGTGAATTATAGAGAAATTCCTCACGTTTGTCAACATTTACTCATAAATGTTAACACTCAGCCGGAAGAAGGTTGCGCGATTTTCAGTCTATTCAGCGGATAATTCCGGAAGGATGGCAATTTTGATGGCGTCGCCTGCCGCCATAAGCCTAAAGGCTTCCTGGAGCATCTCAAGCGGCAGCCGGTCTGAAATCAAGGGTCGTACTTGAATTACCCGGTTCGTAATCAGGTCAAACGCTTCTTTGGAATCCAGGGTTGTACCGCCGTGCAGATTGAAAAGAGTGATTTCTCCGTAATGGACTCTGGCGGCGTTCACTTCGACTGTCGTCCCGCCAGGCAGCCCACCAAACCATAACACTCTCCCGCCCTTGCGAACTGCCTCGATGGACGTCTCCCAGGCGGATTTGGTCCCTGCGCATTCAATGACCACATCCGCGCCATGCCCATCGGTGAGGTCTCGCACTGCCTGGATAAAATCCCTTGAGCGTGTATTGATCACCGTCGTTGCGCCCAATTGGCGAGCAATCTCAAGTCGCATGTCGCTATGACCTGCGGCAATAACCTGCGCTGCTCCGGCTCGAAGCGCCAGCTGCTGATGCATCAATCCAACTGGTCCGCCTGCGCCGAGGATCGCCACCCTTTCACCAGGTTGAATCCCAATGCGCCGCTGTCCGTGGACCACGGTGGTTAACGGTTCAACCAGTGCGGCTTCTTCGTACGATATTTCGGGGGATATTTCAAAAGTTGTCCGGCGAACGATCGGCTCTGGAACGATCATGTAATCGGAGAAAGCGCCAAAATTATAAATCAGGTTTTCGCACAAGTTTCCCTGTCCGCGGCTGCAGAAGAAGCACTGACCGCATTCTGCGAACACATTTGCCGTAACGCGCATCCCGGGGCGAAAAGCCTCCACCCCATCACCTGCCTCGATCACGTCGCCGCCAAATTCATGCCCGAACGCAAATGGCGGCGGAAATTTCGGATGCCCTCGTCGGAAAGTTTTCAGGTCAGTCCCGCAGGTAACTGCCGCCTTGACCTTGACGAGCAACTCCCCCCTGCCTGGTCGAGGGACAGGCACCTGGCGTAATTCAATCTGTTCGGGTCCAAGGTATACAAAGGAACGCATTTTATTTATCGGCACAGGGAATCCCTTCGGACAATACGTGATTGAATGAGCGCCTTGCCAGAGATACAATTTTCACATAAGTGATATTATACTCGCATATGTGAACATGAATAAGTCATGCCAAAAATTCAGCTCGCCCTGGACACTCTTAGCGCGGAGACAGCGCTTGAGCTTGCCCGGATAGTAACCCCCTATGTGGATATCCTCGAAGCCGGCACACCTCTGATAGAAAGCGCAGGCATTGGCATTGTTTCTCGCCTCAAAATCCCCCACCTGAATAAGCTTGTACTGGGTGACCCGAAGTCGAGCGATGTCGGGACTTATGAAGCCGGGGTGGCTTTTGCTGCTGGTGCAGACATCGTCACCACGCAGGGCATCACCACACTGGCTACCATCGCTGAAGTGCAACGAGAAGCTGACAAATGGAAACGCAGGGTGGAGGTGGATTGCCCGGTGGACGGCCTGCGTGAAATAACAGTATTTGGCATCAACCTGGTGCTCTAACCGCAGCATCGACCAGGGGCTGCGAGAAGGTGCATTGTGGGACGATAATGCATGCCAGACTGTCCGCGAGATGTGCGCGCCGGGCGTTGGTGTGGCTGTCGCTGGCGGACTCACCTTCGCGCTGCTTAATAAACTGGCTGGGATTCCAATAACGGTTTGGTCATCAGTCGCGGTATCACCAGTCAGCCGGATCCCGCACAAGCAGCTAAAGCTGTTTTCGAATGGCTCAGGGACCTTTACCCGGATAGAAATGATACAGATTAGCGCCTCCTTGTTGGCGTCTGATCTGGCTTGCCTGGGAGAGAAAGTCCGGCGAGCGGATCAAGCCGGAGTCGATTCTTTCCATATCGATCTGATGGATGGACATTATGTCTTTAACTTGGCTTTCTCGCCGGACTATCTTGCTATACTGTGAGCTTACACATCCCTGCCTTTTATTGTGCACCTCGAACTTGATAATCCGGACTTAATGTTGGAGAATTTCCTCCTAATAAACGCGGATTTGATCACTGTCTGTTTGGACACTCTGCCCGACCCAGTCATGACCATTGCCCGCATCCGCAAGAGGGGAGCACTGGTTGGCATCAGCATCAACCCCGGTGACCAACTATTGCAGGTGAGGGACGTGCTACCGTCAATCGATATGCTCATTTTACGGGGAGTCCATTCGGGTTTCGGAGGATAACCGATTCTGGCGGGTACCGCGAAGCGTGTCGCTGGAGCAGCCTGCATGCGAGACCGGTTAGGTTTATCAGTAGCAATCGCGGTAGGTGGAGGGATAAACGCACATAATGCCTCTGAACTGATCAGCACAGGGACGGATGTCCTGATCATGGGAACGGCATTGTTCAGATCCGCCGATATATTCCGAATGGTAAAAGAGATTAAGGAGTCAGTTTCAAATCGACTTCACCGCTGACGGTATAGACTTGGAGCAGACCATCCCCATTCCCTAATTGCCCTGTGCATCCTGCCCCGTCCTGGATCAAACCTGGTACAACGCAATCGACGACTCCGGTGGTAGTCTTAACCAACACATCGACGTTTGATGCCGGATCCAGCCGGATCTCAACGGGACCATGATCCGTTTCAAACTCAATCTTATCAAAGGCGTCCAAAAGACCCTCATAGCAGATAGTTCCCATGATCGTGGACGCGATGACCTCACCGGAAACATCGTTTAGGTTTATTAAACCGTAATTACCCGGGAGGTGAAATTCACCCGTGCTGGATTCGATAAGGACATCGCCGCGATTGGCTCTCACGACAGCCTGGCCTTGCATGTTTTCAATCTTGATATTCCCTGCCGCGGAAGTGACATCCAGGCTACCTGAGAAGTCCTTAACAACCAATTCTGCTCCATACGTATTAAGGATGATCTGAGAACCGGAAGGAACCTTCAACTCAATATTGATCACGCTTGAAGGGTTGTCTGCATCAATGTATAATCCTCCAGATTTAAGCGCAGTTAAGGGCTGTTCCGGATTCAATGACCTTACCGAACCGCTCAAGGTAACTTTTCCGCTTGTACCATTTGAAATGTTAATTCGGCCGTTCCTTGCATGAATTGTTATCGGTATGTCAGTCTCAAATGGATATGTCTGCAAATTGAGAGTCTTCTCCTCACCTCCTCCAGAACAGGAAGTTAATAACAACATAACAAACAAAAATCCAAAAATGTTCTTAGAATAAACCCCGATATCGGACATGGCAATGCACAATCTTTTATTTCAGAAGTTAAACCAAGGGAAATCGATCATCTGCTTCGATTTGGACGGGGCACTGCTGATTGACCGCGATGAAATCCACCTGGTCGATCGAAAGATCCTAGGAACCGAACACGATGTCGCCATTTTTATCCCAACATCAGGGAGAATCCTGGAATCCATCAAGAGAACATTTCGCCGGAACGAATTATCATCCATTCGACCCAACAATCCACGCTAACCTTATACAATACCTTCGCCAAAAATAACGTAAGCAGATAGGGCTTTTTGTAGTAGAGTTTAAGTCCGCCAAGACCAAAACTCACCCAAAAAGCCCATGACAGACATTTTAGCACTTTTACAACCGATCCAAAATAGCGTTTCCAAAACGACTTTGCGGCAATTGAGCCGGATCATCTTTGCGATGATCGCCATGACGGGCCGAGTAACCATGCTGGGTTTATCCCGCTGGACAGAGAAAGGTGGCAGCTACCGGACCATGCAGCGTTTCTTTTACACGATCATACCCTGGGCACAGGTGTTCTGGGCATTCTTTCGTGAGCATCTGCTAGATCGCCAGGACACCTATCTGCTGGCAGGAGATGAATGTGTGGTGACCAAAGCAGGCAAGCAGACCTACGGTTTGGATTACTTCTTCTCCAGTCTGCGGCAAAAAGCGGTTCCGGGTTTGTCCTTTTTCACCTTGTCTTTGGTGAGCACCAAACAGCGGCGCTCCTATCCAATCCGTGTGGAACAGATGATGCGCACCGAAGAAGAAAAAGCTGAAAGCCTGGCCAAAAAGCAGGCTAAGAGAACCAAACCCGCCCAACCAAAGCGGAAACCCGGACGACCCAAGGGCAGTCGTAACAAGAACAAGGCTGATGTGACGCTTAATCCAGAGTTGCAGCGTATCCAGAAAATGCTGCGAAGCTTTCTGGCGACCACCCAGGGCACAATCCACCTGACCTATCTGGTGCTGGACGGCCATTTTGGCAATCATCCAGCTTTTCACATGGTTCGCCAATGCGATTTGCACCTGGTTTCCAAGCTGCGCTACGATGCTGCTTTACACTTCGCCTATTCGGGTCCATCTCCCAAACGTGGTCCAACACCCAGACTGGGCGAGCCGGTGGATGTGCGCAAGATCCCGGACCAGTACCTGAAGGAAACCCAGATCGAAGATGGCTTCGACACCCGCACTTACCAGGTGTAGCTGCTCCACAAGGATTTCCCAGACCCTTTGAACGTGGTCATTTTGCTCAGAACCAACCTGGCATCCAAAGCCTGGGCCAATGTGATCCTGTTTTCCAGCGATTTGGAACTGCCTTACGACAAACTGATTGACTATTACAGCCTGAGATTCCAAACTAGCCACCTGACAGTTTGGACTTAGCGGTAAGAACATAGGATAACTTGAAAATGAAGTGCATTGGTCAAACACCTCTCAATAAAACGCAAGCCGATTTGGAAGATGCAGAGATCGCGGCGCTCTGCACGATCGACCAAATGGCGCAGGCCATTGCGAATGGTTCGAGTTCCGATCGAGATCAGCCAAACATACAGCAAGGCCACCGCTAAAGTCAGTCGAGACAAGCGATCAAAGTGACGTAACAGCGTACACTCCAGGTCAAAACCATGCTTTTTCAAATCGCCAAACATCTCATCGATCCACATTCTGTAGCGATAGAAACGCAAGGCGATGTCCCGATCTGGCAGATTGGTAGCCAGGCACCAGGGGTCTTTCTCGCCGACTTTCCAATGGATCAGCAAATTGACCGGATAAATCTCCTTAGCAGTCAAGCAACCATTTCCGAGCCAGATACTTTGACCGGGTCTTTGGATGAAGCTGCCGAATGGTTGCCAACCTCTGGTTTCATCGAACCAGAGCAGAGTATCGGTTTTCTGGTGCAAGATATAGAACCAATGCCAGCGATCCAACTGTCGCAAGACAGCGATCGAGCCAAATTCGCAGTCACCGACCAGAAAAACGGCTGCTTTTTGAGGGATCAGGCTGCGAACATAGGCCAACAAAGCCAACTGCTTGCTGGCTGTGCTGTGCCCCTTGACGTGCTTGACCCAGGTCCAGGCGATGGGAATAGCTCTTTTCCGATAAGCCAGGCACACAATCAACAATTGGTGCCCGAAACCAATCTTGGTGCCATCCACTATCAAACGGATTTCTCCCAGGTTCCGATACTGCCGGTCCAACCATTCACAAGCAATCGGTGCGTACCATTCCCGCACGCGAATAGCCGGGTTATCCAACCATCTGCTCAAGCGCCGGGTTGTACTCAGCAGCTTCGCCCTTCCAGGGATCTTCCCAGCGATGCGGCTCAGACAAACCGAGCGGCTTTGATAGATACCCACCATCAGCCAGACAATGTTCCGAATTTGGGTAATCCGTTGTCCAGGGCGCAATTCCTGAATCCGCTGAAACCATGTATGATAGAGCTTGTTGATCGGCATTGGTCATCTCCGGTTGGTGTATTCTGTGGAAAGAACTACTTTAACCGGTTTGATCTCGCCGATCAACTATTCTTTTGTTAAAGTGTCAGGTGGCTAGAATTTTTTCAATGTCAA
>WBZR01001561.1_pt3 | contig 20367 bp, 14 predicted proteins | sample 5204231 | NCBI WGS metagenome assembly WBZR01 (sample SAMN12412403, study PRJNA552823) | activated sludge metagenome | isolation source: activated sludge from anammox sidestream of wastewater treatment plant... | place: USA: Virginia | collected 2017-08 | reverse complement strand
AAGGCGACCTTGATGTCGGACCCGGCGATCCCGTCGCGGAAGCCCTTGTTGCGATCCAGACCAGGCTGAGACGTCTGCAGGCCTTTGAGCTCGACGATCGTGCCCTTGCCGCCGAGCTTCTCTTTGAGCCACTCGCCCGCTGCCTTGCCGATCTTCACATTGTCAGCGCCGATGAAGCACGTGTACTTGTCGCCCATGACGGCGCGATCGAGCACGATCACCGGGATCCCGGCTTCGTAAGCCTTGGCGATCGGCTCGGTCAGAGGCTGGGACTCCTTCGGGCTCACGATGATCGCGTCGACCTTCTGGCTGACGAACTCCTCGATCTGAGACCGCTGCTTGAGGGTGTCGTTCTGCGCGTCCTTGAAGATCACCTTGAGGTTCGTGTGCTTCTCGGCAGCGGCCTTGACGTCGGCATCCATCTGCACGCGCCACGGCTCACCCAGGTTGCACTGGCTCATCCCGATCGTGTAGACCTTCTCTTCGGCCTTGGGTGGAGTGTTTTGGGAGGTCTCGGTTCCCTCCGATCCTCCCGAGTTCGAACATCCGATGGCGAGAGCGGCCAACGCCGCTACGCCGAATAGTTTTCGCAACATCAAAAGCGCCTCCGTCGCTGCATCATCACAGCCGCAACGATAATAGCACCCGTCAGCATCAGCCGCATCGCCTCCGGAACCGCGTTCAGGCTCAGGATCTTCTCCAAGTAGCCGATGGTGAGCATGCCGATGAGGGTGAGGGCGATGCTCCCCTGGCCTCCGAGCAGGCTGGTGCCGCCAATCACGACGATCGCGATCGCGGTCAGCTCGTAGCCGACCCCTGCCTCCGGGTCACCCTGTTGCTCCTGGGCGGCTTGGCAGATTCCGGCGACCGCCGCGAGCAGTCCTGAACCGACATAGGCCAACACCTTCGACCTGGCCACAGGCAACCCTGCGACATGGGCCGCCTCCTCGTTGCCGCCGATCGCGTAGAGGTCGCGCCCCCAAACCGAGCGCGCCATCAGCGCACCCGCGATCACGACGCAGACGAACAGGATCACCGTCACGACCGACACGTTGTCCCCGATGATGCGCGAGTCGATGGCCCGAAAGACCGACGGAACGTCGACGTAGTTGAACGAGCCATCCGGGTTCGGCACCGCAGTCGCAACCTTGACGCCGCCGCTGATCGTTTTGGCGAGTCCACGCGCGAACACCATCATCGCCAGGGTTGCGATGAACGGTTGCAGCCTCGGGTAGACGACCAGGAAGCCCGAAACGGCCCCGCACAGAGCGCCGATCACGAGCGATGCAGGGATCGAGATCCAGGGCGACCAGCCCCACCAGATCGTCATCTTCGACATGCACACGGCGACCAGGCCAAGAACGCTGCCCACCGCGAGGTCGATGCCGCCCGAGATGATGACGAGACTCATCCCGCAGGCAAGGATGCCGTAGACCGAGGCCTGGCGCAGCGCATCGCGGTGAGTGCCGAGCTTGAAGAAGGAGCCGTCGGCATGAAAGATCGCGCCCAAGAGAAGAACGACTCCCAGCGCCAGCAACGCCCGCAGGACCGCGCTTTGTTTCAACGCCAGGATTGCACCTCATCCGATCGCATCTCTGCCCACGTTCGAGTCTCCTCAACCTTGTAGCCGCGTGAGCGAAGCGATCGCGCCGATAGTACCGAGCCTCGTCGAACTCGTAGCCGCGTGAGCGCAGCAATCGCGCCGTATCACACGTCGCCGCGCGAGCGCGAACCGAAATCGCCGTTGGCACGTTTCCTGAAGTAGGACTCCGTGCCCCATGCTGCTTGCTGCCGCCCTCGCCGCCGTCGTCGCTCCCAAGATGGAACTTGGCGTCGTGATGAACGTCGATCTCACTTCGGAAGCCGTCTTCAAGCGCCACTTCCAGATCGCCGAGGGCTGGGCCTCTTACGTGAGGGTTTCGATTGGGACCGATCAGCAGGCGTGGCGTCCCGAACTCGAACGCCTAACCTATGAACGCAGCCGCCGGCTTGCGATCGAGTGTCGCCAGCGAGGCTGGGGAATGGATGTCACCTTTGGGGGAGTTCCCGTCACCGAGGAGTGGAACGTGCTCGGGAAACCCGCCCGGAAGGTGCTGGGCAAACGGTACGCGGAAATGCCTCGCTCATGGTGGCCGAGGTGGGCGGAGTTCCAGAAGCGGTCGGCCAAGGCGATCGTCGACGCCTACGGGCCAGACGCGCCGAAGAAGATCCGATTCCAGACGTTCAACGAACCCTACAACCGGGGCGAGGACGACCTCGTCGACGAGCTGCTGGTCTACTTGATCCCCCGGGTGGTCGGACGCGATGGAACCGTGTTCGGATGTCCCCTCGATGGGCCTACGTTTTGGGGGTATTACGACCAGACTCGAGGTCAGATGGAGCGTTTCGCCACGCTCCTCGCGAACAATCCGGCGATCGACAGGGTCATTCGCAAGGTCCCCGTCAGCATGTATCCCACCCCCGACCGGGCCGGCCTCTACGATCCTCAACTCCTGGTCCAGCAGTACTTGGAGCTCGCTTCCAAGGTGGTTCGCACTGGCCGGGAGGTCCTCGGAAGGCCGGTCTACTTTGCCGAAGCCGGCGTTGGCAGGGTTTACGACGTCCTCCCTTCGATCTATGGCGCGCGTACGAACGAGGTCGCTGAGGACGCGCTGATCGCATCGCTCGAGGGTTTTCGCCGGCTCGGATTCCAGCATGTCACGGTCTATCAGTCCAAGGACCACGACGAGTACGACGCGAAGACCTACGGCTATGGCCTTGCCGACCGCTTTGGCCGCCTGCGGGTCGACGTGACTCGCCTCCTTCGGCTCGCCAAGGGCGAGTCGCTGGCTGTCAACGACTAACGTGACGAAAACGCGATCATTCGAGCTGTAAACACAGCACGGCTATGACCGCACGAGAGCGGCGACGTTGACGGTGCAGAGGCAGCCGTGGATCCATTTGCGTGAAGACCAGTCCAAAGCGTGTTATGCTGGTATCCGGCGATGCGGACCAACTTCATCCTTGTCGACCACGAAAGCGTGCACGCCCTCGATGAATCGGTGTTTGGGTTGCCCGAAGCACGAGTGATCGTCTTCATTGGCCCGAATCAGAAGAAGATTGCGACGGGCTTGGCGATTCATATGCACGGCCTTGGAGAGCGCGCCTGCTACGTCCAAATGGCCAGTTCCGGCCCAAACGCTCTGGACTTTCATATCGCCTACTATCTGGGGCGTCTGGCGCAGGAGCATCCAGACGCGTTCTTTCACGTCATTTCGAAGGACACCGGGTTCGATCCGCTGATCGTGCACCTGAAAGCGAAGAAGATCCGTGCTGCCCGGCACTGTTGTGTCAGCGAACTGCCCATCGTGAAGACGGTCAAGGCTAAGTCCGTCGATGAGCGGGTGGACCTCTACGTTGCCAAGCTCAGGCAGCCCCAAAGCACGAAACCGCGGACGATCAAGACGCTTGGCAACGCGATCAGAGTTCACTTTCAGGCAACTCCGCTGAGCGATTCGGAAGTCGACGCGATCGTGCAGCGCCTTCAGAAGAGCGGATTGTTGCGGATCGATGGGACGAAGCTGACCTATGCGCTCTAAGGGGTTCGGCCCGCCCCTCACCGGCAGGCGCGACCTCGCTCCCAGTATCCTCAAGGGCATATGGCGACCGTGATTTCGATGGGCCCGAACGGCCTGAACGTCCCTAACGATCCGATCATCCCGTACATCGAGGGAGATGGAACCGGGCCCGACATCTGGGCCTCGAGCGTGCGCGTGTTCGACGCCGCGGTCGCGAAGGCCTACGGCGGAACCCGCAAGGTCGAGTGGAAGGAAGTGCTCGCCGGCGAGAAGGCGTTCAACCAAACCGGCAGCTGGCTCCCGGATGAGACGCTCGACGTCTTCAAGAGCCACTTGGTCGGCATCAAAGGCCCCTTGACGACGCCGGTCGGTGGTGGCATCCGCTCCCTCAACGTCGCGCTTCGCCAGATCCTGGACCTCTACATCTGCCTTCGCCCGGTCCGCTGGTTCCAGGGCGTTCCTTCTCCGGTCAAGCATCCCGAGAAGGTGGACATGGTGATCTTCCGCGAGAACACCGAGGACATCTACGCGGGCATCGAGTTCGCCGCGGGCACGCCTGAAGCCGAGAAGTTCCTCGCGATGTTCGCTGAGGCGTTCCCCAAGGAGTTCTCGAAGATCCGGTTCGGAACCCTCGAGAAGACTGCCGAGTTCATGCAGGCGACCGGCCAACCCGGAGAACCCAAGGTTCAAGTCGGCATCGGCATCAAGCCGATCAGCTGGCAGGGAAGCGGCCGCCTGGTCTACGCGGCGTTGAGTTACGCGATTCAAAGCGGCCGCAAGAGCGTCACCCTGGTGCATAAGGGGAACATCATGAAGTTCACCGAAGGCTTGTTCCGCGACACCGGCTACGACATCGCCGAGCACGTCTTCGGTGACAAGACCTACACCTGGCGGCAGTGGGAGAAGACCAAAGCCGAGAAGGGCGAGCAGGCCGCGAACGACGAGCAGAAGGCCGCCCTCGCCTCCGGCAAGATCCTCGTGAAGGACGCGATCGCCGACATCACCCTCCAGCAGGTGCTCACCCGCCCGGAGGAGTTCGACGTCATCGCCACCCTGAACCTGAATGGCGACTACCTGAGCGACGCGCTCGCCGCCCAAGTCGGAGGGATCGGCATCGCCCCCGGTGGGAACATCAACAGCATCACCGGCCACGCGATCTTCGAAGCGACCCACGGGACGGCGCCCAAGTACGCCGGACTCGACCGGGTCAACCCTTGCTCGGTGATTCTCAGCGGCGAGATGATGTTCCGCCATCTGGGCTGGACCGAGGTCGCCGACCTCATCATCAAGGGCGTGGATGGAGCGATCGCCTCCAAGCGGGTCACCTACGACTTCGCCCGCCTCATGGAGGGCGCGACCGAGGTGAAGTGCTCCGAGTTCGGGGACAACATCATCGCCCACATGGACTAACCTGACTCCCCCTCTCCACGATGTCCGTGCGTGGGGAGGGGGCCGGGGGGGAGGGGAACAGGGCGCGACAATAGCGTTAGGTACCCGTTTTAGAGCCGTCCATTCCGGCCCCTGGAAACCCGTTCCGTGCGTGCCAATAACTCTAAGGATGCGTAGCCATCCCCACGTCCCCCTGCAGCCCGAGGAGCACACGAACGGCGACCACGCCCTCCTCTACCGACTGCTCGATGCGTGCCCGGAAGCCATGTGGATCCGCGACGAGTCGGGGATGCACGTCTACGTCGACGAGAAGGCGCGGAGCACCGGCGTCATGCCCGGCGACCGCCTCCAGATTCTGCGGGGCAAGGGATACTCGGCGGAGCAGATCGCCAGCGCCGCCGCTGACGACAAGTTCGTCCTGCACACGCGGCAGCCCCTCACGAAGACGATCACCTTCATCGACCCCGCGGGCAAAGAGCGCACGATGCTCGTCTCCTAGTTCCCGATCTTCGCGAGCTGGGACCGACCGTTGGTCGGCGCGATCGCGGTCGATCTCACTGATGTTCTCGCGGGCCAGCTGCCCGTCGCGCACGAGCACGCCGCGTAGCGGACACACCGTAGCCGCGTGAGCTCAGCGATCGCGTTCCGGGTCTCGTCACGGATTCGTCACACTCGCTCCGCTAGCCTGGGAGCATGCGAACTCTCGCTTCGGGGCGGCTTGCCCGCCGCCTGGTCCTCGCCTCCGCCACACTTGCCGCCTCGTTCGCCCATGCGGACCCCGACTATGTGCTCGTCCTATATGGGACCGGCACCAACGCCGACCGCTTGATCTCGGCCTACGGAGGCAAGCAGCTTGGCGTGATTCCCGGCGTGGGCAGCAACCACCTTTACGCCGACTATCTCGACACGCCCTCCATGACCTATCCCGCCGACGTCGACTTGCTCGCGCTCTGGGATGGCGGGGTGGGCGGCGGCCAGCGCTATGCGACGAACCCGCCCTCGAACGTCACCACTCCGGTGCTGTTCAGGCCGAACTTCGCGCTCGTGGACTCTGGGAACGACGGGCTCGTGCAAAGCGTCTGGCAGGACATCTGTGCCGGATTCACCGACGGGTACGCCTCAGCGAAGCGGGCGGCATGGTGGCAGCAAGGGGGCACACGCTTCGTGCTCCACCCGAATGGATACTCGGACAGCGAGCTCTTCGACGTCTTCGCCGATCAGGTGACCGGTGGATTCGTGGGCCGGGGCAGCATCAGCAACGGGCCGTCGCATGCGCTGTATTGGCCCAACTGGGGCGCGACCGGGGTCGTCGACCTGACGCCGATCGGGGCGACCGGCTGCGTCGCGGTCGCGCTCGACGGAACCCAGCAGGTGGGATACGGGCAGCTTCCGTCAGACGCGCGGTTCTTGGCCATTCGATGGCAGGGAACCCCGGAGTCAGCGGAGCCTCTTGTCGACTTTTCAGGGCTCTTCTCTAGTCAAGCCACGGACGTTGCCAATGGAGTGATTTCCGGGTCGGCCATGCGAACGATGACCCAGGGCACCGAGGCCTGGGCGTGGGATACGGCCGCGATGCAGAACCCGTTTCGCGACCTTCACGCGATCGTCTCCGCCAAGCTTTCAGTTCAAGGCGTCCTGCTGAACAGCGAGGCGCTAGCGGTCGACCCGGTGACCGGGGACGTCGTCGGCCGGGCATGGGAGGTCGGCGGATCGAGCCGCACCTGGCCGGTCGTCTGGCGCCGGGCGGAGTGCCACGATCTCACGGTGGACTCGACCGAGGCCAACGGCGCGAACCTGACCGCGACGACCGACATCCGCTTCCAGAGCGGAGGCCTCACGCCCTTCGATCGGCGGTACGAGCAGGGAACCCACGTGTCGGTGGGCGTCGGCACCGGCGTCCTGCCCGGCAGCCGCCTCTTCGATCACTTCGACCTCGATGGGTCGCCGATCACCGGGCCGCTGGTGATGGATGAACCCCACACCTTGACCGCCGTCTACGTCCAAGGCTACACCCTCACGCTGCAGTCGTCGAACCCGAACGCGAACATCCCGCTGACGGTCTGGACCCAAGACTATTACAAGCGAAAGAACGGCTCGACGCCGTTTGGCCGCCTCTACAAGAACGGCACGGCGGCCTCTGTGACCGCCCCCACCATCGTCGGCACGCAGGCGTTCCTGCGCTGGGAGCGCAACGGCGTCCCCGTCGCGGGAACCGCCCGCACGATCAGCCAGACGATGAACGCGAATGCGACGCTCAAGGCGGTGTACTCGGCGGCTCGAACGCTGTCGATCACCTCGACCCCGGTGTCGGCGGTGCCCATCACCGTCTACACTCCCGACGTGAACGCCCAAACCAACGGGACGACGAACTTCACACGGGTGTATGTGAACGGGGCGACGGTGTCGTTCAACGCCCCCGCGAGCGCCGGCGGTAAGTCCTTCCAGCGATGGGAGAAGGACGGAATCGCCCAGCCGCTCGGCGTGCGCACGGTGACGGTGACGATGTCCGGCAACCGCGCGATCAAAGCGGTCTACAACCCTTAGTCGAGAGACTCCCCCTCTCCACGATGTCTGTGCGTGGGGAGGGGGCTGGGGGGGAGGGGCAACTCCGGCCCCCTCGCCCTACGGGAGAGGGGGTTGGGGGAGAGGGTGCCTTGGCACCTACTACGCGGCTCCTCGCTAGGAAGTCTGAACCTACCAATTTCGCGCCCTCCACCCTCGCTACGCCTTGGCGAGGCGGGATCGAAACTCCCCCTCGCCCTTGCCTGAAGGGAGAGGGGGTCGGGGGGAGAGGGTAGGAATGAAGCCCGGCAGCGACGCCTAACCTTCCCCTCGCAGGGGAAGGCCTGTGAGCGGAGCGAACTGGGATGGGGTGATGCAGGTGGCGCTCCCCCTCTCCACGCAAAGACATCGTGGAGAGGGGGAGTGCGTCGCCCCACTCGCCCGTCCGATTGTGGGCATCGCCTTGACAAACCGCCCCCCGATGCCCATTCTCATAGGGACCTCAGTTGTCGGGCCAACGCCCGCAAAGTGAGTGAAATGAGTGAAATGAGTGAAGTGAAGTGAGTGACGATGGAAAGCGATGTGAAGTGATGATCATCGGCCCCTCCACCCCCGATGTGCCATCGTAGGATCATGAGGCGCTTTTGCGCGGTCTTGATCGGTTGGGCTCTCGCGACGGTGGTCGCGTTCGCCCAGTCTCCGACTCCGACCCCCGAGGTCGCGAAGCTGATCGCGGCGGCGATGGCGCAGGGGATCGAGCCGAAGGACCGGGTGCCTCTTCTCGAAGTCGCGCTCGCCAAGGCGGACGAACTCAAGGACCGCTGCGGGATCGCGCAAAGCCACTTCTTCCTTGGGTTCGTGTACACGCTGACCTCGAACCTCCCGAAAGCTCGCACCGAGCTCGAAACCGCGTTGCCGATCTTCCGCGAGATCAAGGACGCGGCGGGCGAGGCGATGACCCTCACCCAGCTGGGGACGGTGCATGGCCGCGGCGGCGACTACGCGAAGGCGGTGGCCGCCCTCGAGCCGGCGGTCGCGCAGCTGAGGACGCTGGGGCTGAAGATGATGCTTGCCGGCGCGCTCCAGGAGCTTGGCCACGCCTACCGCGAGCTTGGGCGATATGATCGGGCGCTCGAAGCCCACCGGAGCGCGGCGACGCTCATGCGCGAGTTTGGAGACGTCGCGGGCGAGACCTTCGCGATCTACGATGTCGGGTTCGTCTACGACCGATCGGGGAAACGCGGGGAGGCGATCCCCTACTATCGGCAGGTCATTCCGATGTTCCACCAGATCGGCAATGGGGTCATGGAGGGGCTCACCCTCGACGCCCTGGCGCGATGCCTCGAGTCGATCGGCAAACGCCAGGAAGCGCTGGACGCCTACCAGCAGTCGCTGGCCACGGCTCGCCTGTCGAAGGACCTCATGCAGGTGGGCCGCGCGCTCAAGTCGATCGGGAGCCTTTACGAGGACTTGGGAGAGTTCGACAAAGCGCTGGCCCGGTACGAAGAGGCGCTGCCGGTCGCACGGGAAAGCAAGGATCAGGCGTTCGTCGCCTTCACCCTCAGCTCGATGGGTCGGGTGTACGGGCGGCTCGGCAAGCCCGACAAGGCGATCGCATCCTATGAACAGGCGATCGAGGTGCTGAAGGCGATCGGCGACCGCCAAACCGAATCGATCGCGCTCCTGCACATCGGCATGATCCACCGAGAACAGGGCAACGTCGAAAAGGCGCTCGAATACGCGGATAAGGCGATCGCGACGCTCACCGCCGACCCGAAACACCTGGCCGAAGCCGGAACCCTCGTCGACATCGCGTTCGCTTATGAAGCGCTCGACCAGCCGGAGAAGGCGATGAAGTCCTATGAGCAGGCGCTCGCGATTCAGCGAACGACCGGGGATCGGGCCGGGCAGGCGATGTCGCTTCGCGGGATCGGGATGCTTCACGACCGACTTGGCGACCCAACCAAGGCGATGAGCGTCTTGGAACGGGCGCTCAGGGCGGACCGCGAAGTGGGGAATCGGGACGGCGAAGCGTTCACGTTACGGATCCTCACCCACATCAGCGAGGCGGTCAGTCCGACCCTCGCGATTTGGTACGGCAAGACGGCGGTGAACCTCGTTCAGACCCTTCGCCGCGACATCTCGGGGATGTCGCGCGAATCGCGGCAAGCCTATCGCGACAAGGTCTCGGACACCTATCGGCGTCTTGCCAACCTCTTGATCGGCCAGGGCAGGCTGATCGAGGCGGAGCAGGTGTTGAGACTGCTCAAGGACGACGAGGTGTTCGAGTACGTCCGCGGTGGGGACCCGGCTCTGGGCGGCGCCGCGGCGTACACCGCTGCCGAGAAGGCTTGGGACGCCGAGTACGAGGCAAAGACCAAGAGTCTCGTCGATCTCGGAGCAAGAGCCCAAGCGCTGCTGGTCCTCGAGTCGAGAACGGCCGATCAGGAGGCCGAGCTGCTCGATGTCGACCGACGTCTGCGCGAGGCGGAAACGCTCTTCCAGGAGTTTATGGACCGGCTGCTGGCGAAGTCGAAAGCGATGAAGGTGGCTGCGAATCGCCTCGAGCGGATCTCGGACGCGCAGAGCATTCAGGACACCTTGCGCAAGCTCCCTGCCGGTACCGTCGCCGTCTACACCTTGGCCGCGCCTGACGCGATCCGGCTTGTGTTCGTCACGAGCAGCTCGACCCGGGCGCATACCGTGACGGTGGGGATCGAGGACCTGAACCAGCTCGTCGCTTCGTTCCGGGCAGTTCTGCAGTCGCCCGCCCACGATCCACGTCCGCTTGGCAAGCAGCTCTACGACTTATTGGTCGCTCCGATCGAAGGGGACCTCAAGGGATCGAAGGCGACCTCGATCATGTGGTCGCTCGACGGCCCCCTCCGTTACATTCCGATCGGTGCGCTCTGGGATGGCAGCCGCTACGTGGTGGAGCGTTATGCGACCTCGATCTTCAATCCGTCGTCGCTCGCCCGCCTCGAGCGGGACCCTGAGGCGCGGTGGCGTGCTCTGGCTGCCGGAGTCTCCTCCGCGCGCTCGATCGTCGACGACGATGGGAAGACGCTCGCGTTCCAGCCGCTCGAAGGCGTGCCGAAGGAGCTCGATGCGGTCACGGGAGCCTTTCCCGGCAGCGCGCGGCTGCTCGACGCCGCCTTTACGACGGACGCGCTGCGGGCCCAGCTGTTGAATCGGCCTAATCTCGTGCATCTCGCGACCCACTTCGCGTTCAACGCGGGCGACGAGACCAAGTCGTTTCTCCTCACCGGCGCGGGACCGACGCTCAGCATCGGCCAAGCCCGCACGATGACCGCGATCTCGCTGCAGGGAGTGTCCCTACTGACCTTGTCGGCGTGCGAGACCGGACTCGGCGGGACCTTCGGGGACGGAAGCGAGGTGGAGAGCATCGCGGTGATCTTCCAGAAGAAGGGTGCGGAAGCGGTGCTGAGCACCCTCTGGCCCGTCGCGGATGCACCGACGCTCAAGCTGATGGAGTGGTTCTATGCGAATCGGGCGACGAATCCGAAGCTGCCCAAGCTCGAAGCGCTCCGCTCCGCTCAGCTCAAGGTCCTGGGGGGTGGCGTCACCGGGGCTGGATCGACTCGTGCGGGTGCGACGCGAACCAATGTCGATCCGTCATGGAAGCCCTATCCCGCCGAGCTGCCGCCGACGTCGCATCCTTTTTATTGGGCGGCGTTCGTGCTCAGCGGGAACTGGAAATAGGTTCAGAACTTGACGCTGACACTGACCGAGAATCCGCGCGTCTGAGCGTGGCTTCCCTGGTGGTACATCAGCTCGAGCGAAGGGCTCGGCACACCCGGGAGAGACGAGCTCAGCGGGATTCCGAGACCGAAGTCGAAGCCGATTCCGCTCACGCTGTCGAAGTCCGAGCCGTTAGCCCCGGAGTAGGAGAGTCCGCCAAGGCCGTAGACACCCTTCGGGCCTGCGTAGGGGGTCTTGTACCAGGCGTACACCCGGTAACCGGTGCCCTTGACTCCACCGCCTCCCATGGTCCCGGCGAGGAGCAGGCTCCCGCCGACTCGCGCTTCACCGAGAACGGGCAGCTTGACGATCGACTGTGACGCTCCAAGTTCGATCCCCTGCAGTCGACCCGATCCGCCGGTCTTGAGATCGAACGTGTTGGACCACCCGTAGCCGACGTTGATGTTGAATGGGGTGACTTGAGCAAGCGAGGCAGCGGAGATACCCAAGAAAATCGGTACGAGCAAGCGCTTCATGAGGAAGCGGACGTTTGAGCGCCGCCGTTGTTATCCCAGAGTGGCCGAACGCGTAAACTGTGAACCTGCGAGGGAGCTATGAAGATTTCGGTCCAGCTGTACACCGTTCGCGACGTGCTTGCGAAAGATCCTGCCTCGACGCTGGCCGCCATCGGCAAGATGGGTTTCAAGTACGTCGAAACCGCCGGCTACGCAGGGAAGTCGGCGAAGGAGTTCAAGCAGCTGCTGAACGACTCGGGGCTGAAGTGCTCGGGCATGCATGTCAGCTACGAAGCGTGCGAAAAGGAGATGTCTCGCGTGCTGGACGAGGCCGCGCTGATGGGCAGTAAGTACGTCATCGTTCCCGGCATCCCTGGGCGGATCATCGAGCAGGGCTGGGACAAGGTGGGAATGAACCTCCAGGCTTTCGGCGAACAGGCGTCGAAGGAGCGTCACGTCTTCGCCTATCACAATCACGCCCACGAGTTCGAGACCAAGGTCGGAGACAAGACGGCCTTCGACGTGCTCTTCTCGGCGGCGTGCCCTGACTATGTCAAGTGCCAAGTCGACCTCTGGTGGGCTTACTACGGGAACGTGGACCCTGCCAAGTTGCTCGACCAGTATGGCAAACGGGTGCGGCTTGTCCACTTGAAGGATGGCAAGGGGCGCGGGAATGAACCGCAAGCGGAAGCGGGGAACGGAGTGATGGACTGGGACACCGTCTTGAAGGCGTGTGACCGCTCAGAGGTGGAGTTCGGATCGGTGGAGCTCGACGAGTGTCCTCGGCCGCCGCTCGAATCGATCAAGATTTCGCTCGACTTCTTCCGGTCCAAAGGCTATCGCGGATAGGCGGGACCGGACGGTGCACCGATGGAGCTTCCCAAGGGCACACTCACCTTTCTGTTCACCGATGTCGAGGGCAGCACTCCCTTGTGGGAGGCATTCCCTGAGTCGATGGCGCCGGCCGTCGCCCAGCACAACGACCTCCTGAGGGGCGCCCTCTGCGCGCATGGTGGCCACGTGTTCAAGACCGTCGGCGACGCCTTCTGCGCCGTCTTCGAGGACGCGGTCTGCGCGGCAAAGGCCGCCGTCCAATGCCAAGCCGACCTGATGCGAGCGTCGTGGCCCGTGGAGGGCGGCATCCGGGTTCGGATGGGGCTGCACACCGGCGTCGCAAGTCCGGAGGCCGGAGACTACATCGGCCCGACCTTGAACCGCGTCAGCCGGATCTGCGGGCTCGCTCACGGCGGCCAGATTCTGTGTTCGGACTCGACCCGAGCGGTGATTGGAGATTGCGGCGACCTGCTTCTGAGGGCTCTCGGGTCGTTCGAACTGCGGGGCATCCTTCGGCCTGAGCCCTTGTTCCAGATCGAGGCGGATGGACTTCGGGTCGAGTTTCCCCCGATCGCGTCGCAGAGAGAGCCCGTCGAGCGACGACACAACTTGCCGACGCCGGTCGCCCCGATGATCGGTCGCGCCGAGGAGCTTCGGGCGGTCGGCGAAGCCCTTCGCCAAGGTCGCCGACTGGTCACGATCTTCGGTTTCGGCGGCATCGGCAAGACCACGCTCGCGCAGGCCGTGGCGAAGTCCGTGGTCGACTGGTTCAGCGGCGGGGTTTGGTTGGTCGAGTGCGAGTCTCTCGAGAGTAGGGACGAGATCGTGGCGGCCGCCCTCGGTGTCTTGGAGGGCCAACCAGACCCCGCGAATATGGAAGGGTCGCTCGCCGCGGCGATCGGGGGACAGCGCCTTCTGCTCGTGTTCGACTGCTTTGAGCGGGTCCTCGACCATGCCGGCCTTGTCGAGCGGCTGCTCGAGCGGTGCCCGAACTTGGCCTGTCTTGTCACGAGCCGAGTCGTCCTCGCCATCCCCGGGGAGGTCGAGTTCGAGCTCACCGGAATGTCGCAGTCTGGGACCGGGACGACACAACCCGAGGCGATGCAGCTGTTTATCGAAACGGCCCGGCGCGCCCGGCCAGGGCTGAAGATCACTGGCAAAGTCCAGTCGCAGATCCGCCGTCTGGTCCGCAACTTGGAGGGCGTCCCACTCGCCTTGGTCTTGGCCGCCGGCAGGTTGAGGCACTTGAGCCTGCTGGAACTGGCAGACCAAGTCGAGACGAACAGGCTGGAGGTGCTCTCCGGCGCCGAACGCACATTCGGCAAACACGCGACGCTGAGGCTGGTCATCGCGAACTCGTTCGCCTTGCTCGACCCCCACGATCGGGAGTTGGCGACCTCCCTGTGCGTGTTCGAGGGCGGGTTCTTGCTCGAGGACGCGGTGGCCGTTACCGGAGATCGGGGCGTCCTCAACGGGATCGCCAGGCTGCGCGACCACTCGCTGTTGCTCGCGGCATCGAAGGACGACCGCACGCGGTACCGCACCCTCGACTCCGTTCGGGAGTACCTCCTTGCCGAGGGTGGAGATGCCTCGGCGGCGCGGGCGCGCCACGCTCTTCGATTCCTCGAGCGAGCCCGTGAGGTCGATCGCCGATTCGCCGAGGGTGATTGGGCGCAAGCATCGCAGCTCCTGCTGCAGGATCTGGGCAACTTCCGGGCTGCAGTGCGAACCAGCATCGAGTCTGGCGATCAGCCGTCGATCGCCGAGTTTGGCCGACTTCTGGCTCGCGCTTACCTGGAGGCTGGGCTCAAGGCAGAGTTCGTGTCACTTGCAGGCGTCTGTATGGGTCTCGCCGAACAGAACGAGGACGACGAGCTGCTCATCGAGGTCTTGGGGCTACTAGGCGCGCATGAGCGCAGGGCAGGGAATTCAGGGCTTGCCGCCAAGCACTGGCGTCGTCGCGAGAAGATTTGCGCGAAGATCGGCGATGTCGAACGCCAGGCGGACTCCATTCTCGACCTTGCGGACATGGCGTTCGAGTCCGGGAACTTGGAGCAAGCGAAGACGCTCGTCGCGTCCTACCGCCACATCGAGCCAGCCCTGGGTGTCGGCCCGGTGAAGGCGAGCGGGCTGCTCCTGATGGCGAGAATGGCGGCGGCAGAAGGGGCGCGCCCTGAAGCGAACCGCCTGGCCGGCGAAGCCGAACTGATGGTTGCCGGACGGGGCTCGAACAACCTTTCGATGTATGTTTGGCGATTCCTTCCAGCGCTCTACAGAGATGCGGGCGCGAATGGTGACAGCCTACGGGTGGCCGTTCGCCTGCTGCGCGAAGCGATCGACGGCAACTACGTGCATTACGCCGGACGTGCGCTCTTCGAAATTTCCGCTGCTTACGAGGCGGCGGGGAGAGTCGCTGATGCGCGTCGGGCCCTAGAGGCAGTCCTGGCAATCCCGAGATCGGCATCGCCGGTGGTGCGATTGGACGCCCGAAAACGCTGGGCGGAGTTCTCGAAGCGCCATCCCGTCTCCGACGACCTTGGTCCCCCTCGGCGGGCTTGGTTGGACCTGGCTGAGGAGTTCTTGTCGCTGGACGATCATTCGCCCGCATCCAATTGGTAACATGGGCGCGCGCCGGAATCGACGCAAAGGGAGACGAACATGGTGCCGTTTACTGGTAAGGCGGGGCTTGTCCCGCTCGACTATGGCGCCCGAGACGAGAACTCGGTGCTCTTTTATTCCTCTGAGTGGGACGATCTGCTCGACCTCCTCACCTATCCCCAGAGGTTCATCGCCAACGTGCGAGGGGCGTTCCGCCAAGTTCCCCCACCGGACTGGAACCTGGGCGTGCCGATCACGGTCATCCTGATCCCAGGATCGGTGCCGAGTACCACGGCAATCTCCGCGTTTCTCTTCCTGCAGGAGGGAGTCGGCTTCTCGACCGAGTCTGTGCTCGACATGTCGCTGGCTGGGTTCGCGACTGCCGCCGAAAAGCTCTATCAAACGAAAGATGTCGCCTATTTGGCCGAGTTCGCCATCGAGACCCGTGTTCTGTCAGTTGTCTATGGGCCGCCCCCCACGGGATCGGCGCACTTCACAGGACAGTTCCTTCCCGCCACCCTCAATCGCATTGGAACGACTTACGGATACCTTCACTTCGACGTTGACGGAGGCATCCGACCGACGTCTGAGTTAGCAGCCTATAGCCGAGCGTGCGTCGCGCTCGACTTCATCGAAGACCGCCAGCGGATCTTGAACAAGTTGATCACGGGCAGCGGCATCATGGACCGGGCGACCCAGGTTGCCACCGCCGGCTCAGTCCTAAGTCGCTCGGACACCGCGACACCGATTTCGGTCGGAGATACGTTGCAGGGGAGTTCGTTGCCTCCGACGGTCGTCATGGAGTCGGTCTTGCCGGACCCAGGCTCGACAGATCCCGGAACGTACTACACCTGCGTGTGTGGCCAGTCCGCAACGTTGTTAAGTCCTGCTGATGGTGGCGGCACGGTCATCAGCGCCTGTGACCTGCTCCTCAAGGGATACAACTGCCCTTGAGCCATCGTCGCGGCGTGATGCGTGCGGGAGGCATTGTGCTTCTCGTGCTGTGAACTGGTTGACCCGGTGAGCGCCGGTTCCTCGGTGCGCGCCAGATGGGATGACGGGTTGTTGGTATCCTCATGAGCATTGAGCCCGGACGCGCAGCTGACGACCTCGCGCATCTTCCGCTTCTACTACCCCCTCGCGCTCTCGTGGCTCTTCATGTCGATCGAGTCGCCGATTTCAATCGGGCTGATCTCGCGGCTTCCCAACGCCGAGGTGGACACCGCGGCGTTCCTCGTCCTGATGGGCCTTGCCCTGTGGATCGAAAGCCCGGTCATCGACTTGCTTGCGACGTCCACCACGCTGTGCCGCAACCGCCAGAGCTTCGCGGAGTTGAGTCGTTTCGCCCTGTGGCTGATGGGTTGGTGCACATTCGCCCACGCTCTGGTGTCGCTGACGCCCCTGTACGGGTTCGTGACCGCACGCGTGCTCAGCGTTCCGGTCGAGGTCGCAGAGGCTCTGCATCGCCCGCTGGCGATCATGATCCCGTGGAGTGCTTGCATCGGTTGGCGACGGTATCGCCAAGGGATCCTGATTCGCTCCGGCAGGACTCGGCTTGTGGGAGTGGGTACAGCGATCCGCATGTCGACCATGGCAGTTTCAGGACTAGTGCTTTACGCTTCAGGGCGCCTTCCCGGGGTCGAAGTTGCGGCGACCGCCCTCATCTGTTCGGTCTTCGCGGAGGCCTTGTTCGTTCACGCGGCGAGCAAGGGTCCCGCAAGGGAACTTCCCGAAATCGGCTCGGACAAGCCCCTGGCGACCAGGCAGCTTCTCAAGTTTCATCTGCCGCTAACCGCCACCACGATGCTGATCTTGGCGACCCTTCCAATCGTCGCAGCGGCAGTGGCAAAGGCCCACGACCCGGTGCTGCAGCTCGCGGCGTGGCAGGTCACGACGACGCTCGTCTGGATGCATCGCACGATCGTCTTCGCCCTTCCGGAGGCGGTGATCGCGCTGTATCGAGGACCTGAGTCGGTTGCCAGGCTGAGGAGGTTCTGCGTCGCAGTCGGGATCATCTCATCGGCGAGCCTGCTTCTCCTTTGGTTGACGCGGACGGATCTCCTGTTCTTCCGCTACGCCTTGGGGGCAAGCGAGCGAGCCGCTTCGATCGCCCACTTTGCGGTCGGGCTTTGCGTGGCGATCCCGGTGGTCGGTGCGCTGCAGTCCTACGCGCGAGGGATGCTCACCGTCCACCACAACACGCTGCCGAGATTGGCGGCAGTGTTGGTTGGGATGCTGGCCCTCTTTTCGAGCCTGGGTGTGGGGCTCAGCATGCGTTGGCCGGGAGTCGCGGTTGCCGCATTTGCGATGTCCACTGCCCTGGTCGCGGAGTGGGCGGTTCTCGCCGCCGCCAATGTGCGCTCCCTGCGCAGGGCGCACGCTTAGGGCCGGGGAAGGGCTCGTACCCATGCTTCGACGGACGCGAGCTTCCCATCGACCCGAGTCTGGCCGTACCCGTCGATATGGAAGGTCACCTTCTCGCTGCCTGCCGCGAACTCGAGCGTGACGACCGGCGACGTTTCCGGCTTCGCCGCGCGCCAGCGTTCACCTGGCCGCCAGGCTAGCGGATCGAGCACTTCGCTCTTCGCGACGAGGAACTGTTCGTCGCTGAGCTTGGTTGGAGGGGCGTCCGCTCCGATGAACTGGATCGTCGCCGCATCGCTCGATCTGACGATGCACAGGGCATCCCCGAAGAACCGCTCGAATCGCAGGCTCTCCCACGCCATCCAGCCCCAGACCACCGCCCCGATCCCGACGAACGCGACGGTTGGCCGCCAGAGTGGCGGTTTGCTCGACCCAAGGCCTTGCTCGGCCCTCAGGCGCGCCCACTCGCGTAGCCCGGCGATCGCCATCAGCGTGAAAACCGCGTAGAGTAGCGCGAAGAGGTACAAGCCCTTCCAACAATAGAGGGGCACATAGACGAGGTCGACCGCGATCCAAAGCAGCCAGTTCTCGATCGACTTGCGGGTGATCATGTACTGGGCGGCTAGGCTCACGACCGTCGTCGCGGCATCGAGGAAGGGCGCCGCGCCAAGAATCCGATAGTTGAGCGTCGTCAAGGCGGTCGTGCCGAGCACGATCACGGCGATCAGCCAGGGCCACTCCTTGCGCGAGGTCTCTCCGATGTGCAGCGCGGTCTTTCCGGCACCCCCACGGAGCCACCAATACCAGCCGAGGATGCCCAGGATGAAGTAGATCACCTGCAGAGCCGCATCGTTGTTGAGCCTCTGATCGAAGAACACGATGGCGGAGGCCGCGGAGTTGACTAGGCCGATCGGCCAGTTCCAGATGTGCTCTTTGGTGGTCAGCCAGACGCACACCGCGCCTGTGACGAATCCGAGCGCCTCGAACCAGCCGGTCAAGCCCTGCCAGAGCGCCCACGCAGCGATCCCAGTCGTTGCGACCAAGAGCGCGATCAGCGTGCCCTGAAAACTCCGCATTGGGTTGGATCGTACCGGCTAGGCGGTCGGAGGCTGTCGGCGGCGGTCCAAACGCTTCATCGCGCGGCTCAGATACTGGGTCTCGGGCATTTTGAGCCACAGGGTGACCGCGTAGTAAAGCCACATCGACACCAAGCCGACGATCGCCAGCGCCGCGAACTCGGCGGCCTTCCGTTGCGGGTTCCACAAGCCGATGAGCCCGTAGGCGCCGCCTGCGGCGACGAGACCGGCAATCAGCGAACCGCCCAACGTCTTGAACAGTCCCGAGCGGTCGAGCTTCCCGACGTCCGCCTCGAGAGCGACAAACAGGACGATCGCTAAGAGCGTCGCCGCGACGTTGGCGGCCCACGGAAGCATCTGGTAGTCGGTCGGCCACACCTTGACCGCGACTACGCAGAGCCCAATGAAGACACCGGTCATCACGGTGCCGATCGCGACTGGCTTGAACGTCTTATGGAGGCTGAAGAACCCGCGCATCAGCACTGGCTGCAGGCACCAGGCGAAGATCCCGAACGCATAGACCCGAAGTGAGTCCACGATCCCCTTAAGCTGTTCGGGAGACCGGGTGGCTTCGCCGTAGCCGTAAAGAACGTGCACGATCTGTGGCGCCAACGCGAACATGAGGGCTCCTGACGGAACCCCCAGATACAGCACGGTTCTCAGCGTACGCGAAACTTGGTCTCGGTAGCGGTCCATCTGCCGGGTTGCCGCGAACTCGGCGAGCACGGGAAACGCTGCTAGAGCAAGCGACTGGCCGAAGACGCCAAGCGGCGCCTGCATGAGGTTGTTGGCCGCCGCCAAGACGGTGTTGACGCCATCCGCCCCATAGCTCGAGGCGAACTTCTGCGTCACGATGTTGACCATGCTCGGCAGCGAGAAGCCCAAAATCACGGGGAGAAGCAGGGCGAAGAACTTCCGCACACCCTCGTGGCGCACGTCGAGTGATGGTCGGAATTGGCTCGATGCGCGCGCCATGAGGGCGATCGGCAGCAGGACGTTGCCGACAATGGCGCCGATCAACGCTCCCCACGCCATGCTCTCGATTCCCATCCCGGCCAATCCGGGCAAGATCGCCGCCCCCGCGATGATGCCGACGTTGTAGACGTTGGGGGCCAGAGAGGGGCCGAGGAATTGCTTTCGAACGTAGAGTGTCGCGATGAGCACCGAGCCGACAAGGAACGCGACCTGCGCCGGGAGCATGATGCGGCTCATCGAGATCGCATCCGGCATGACTTCGACGGGCTTGTTGTCTCGGAAGTAATCGACGATTTGCGGTGCGAACACCCACGCGATCGCAACCAACACGGTCGTCACGAGCGCCGTGACGGTCACGACGACGCCAAACACCTTCCAGGCGTCGTCCCTCCGGTCGCGATGCCAGTACTCGGCGAAGACCGGGATGAACGCGCTGCTGAGGCCGCCACCGGCGACGAGCATGAAGATCATGTCCGGAATCAGCACGGCAAGGCGGTACGCGTCAGTCTGAAGGCCGATGCCGAACTGCGCGACCATGACGGTGTCGCGCACCATCCCGAGGAGCCTGCTCAGGAAGAGCGCCCCCACCATGATTCCGCCCGCTTTGGCGACGGTCACCGCGGCCGAAGGGCCGGCTTCGTTCTCGGGCATTCGGGGGCAGAGGCTACCGCATCGACGCGTTCCTACTCATTGCGGGGCGCGAACTGAACCAGGCCGATCGGATTGCCGTCCAGGTCCCCGACCAGGGCTGACCAACCCACGTGCGGCACAGGCGACCGCTCGCGAAGCACCGATCCGCCCAGCTCGACGGCAAGAGCGCACGAGCGATCGAGGTCTTCGACTTCGATCCAGATG
>WBZR01000735.1_pt2 | contig 20380 bp, 15 predicted proteins | sample 5204231 | NCBI WGS metagenome assembly WBZR01 (sample SAMN12412403, study PRJNA552823) | activated sludge metagenome | isolation source: activated sludge from anammox sidestream of wastewater treatment plant... | place: USA: Virginia | collected 2017-08 | reverse complement strand
CCTTGTTTGCGAAATCTACTATTCAAAAAAAGAAAAGTCGGACTGCCTTTCAAAACTGAAGAAATAACCAGGCTTGACTTCATTCTGCTGTCGCATGCACACCGCGACCACCTCGACCTGCCAACTCTCAAGATACTGGTAAAGAATAATCCGGGAGTCAGGATACTTGCCGGACTTGGCACTTCCGGACTATTACCTAAAGCGTGGCATGCTCAGACCGAAGAAGCAGGCTGGTATCAGATATTCAACAATACGGGATCATTGCGCATAGTTTATCTGCCTGCCCAACACTGGAACCGAAGATTTTTGTTTGATCTTGATCAACAATTGTGGGGAAGCTTCCTTATAGAATCTGACAAAACGAGTATTTTTTTCGCCGGAGATACGGCATTCGGGCAGCATTTCGACAAAATACGCTTTCTGACAAAGCAGATAGACCATTGTATCATACCAATAGGCAGTTACAAACCGGCATTTATGATGCGAGGCCTACACCTCAACCCGAAAGAAGCCATCCTTGCCTTTAAAATGCTGAACGGCAAGAATTTCATACCGATGCATTACGGCACCTACGACTTATCGGACGAACCACTGGGTGAACCATTGCGAATGGTGGCCGAATCGAAATCAAGAGGCAGTTTCTCACAAAATTTCAGGCCGCTTGCAGTTGGTGAGCGATATGCGCTTTAACCTACTATTAAACACACATATTGCTAAGTAAAAAAGAATTACTTTTGCATCTATGGCAAGAGCGATTATTGACGTCATCATACCGGCGTATAACGAAGAGCTTTCCATAGCTAAGGTCATCAGGGACATCCCGAAAGATCTGGTACGGAACATCATCGTGTGCAATAACAACAGCAGTGATGCTACCGCCGTGGTTGCCTCTACTGCAGGTGCGATTGTAGCAGACGAACCATCGCCCGGGTATGGCAATGCCTGCCTGCGGGGTATGGCGTACATCGAAGCACTGCCGTATGATGAAAAACCGGACATCCTTGTCTTTATGGACGGCGATTATTCAGACTATGGTGAAGAAATGTATGAGCTCGTAAAACCAATCTTGGATGATGGCATGGAAATGGTGATCGGGTCAAGAGCACTTGGCAGACGAGAAAGAGGCTCGATGACTACACCACAGGTATTCGGCAACTGGCTTTCGACCACACTCATCAGGTGGTTGTACGGATATCGTTTTACTGATTTGGGGCCCTATCGGGCAATTCGCTATCCTGCACTACTTGCACTCAAGATGGCTGACCGAAATTTTGGCTGGACAGTGGAAATGCAGGTAAAAGCTGCCAAACACAAACTAAAGACAACAGAAATAGCGGTTAATTACCGTAAACGTATAGGCACAAGCAAGGTGTCCGGCACCATAAAGGGCAGCATCAGTGCCGGATATAAAATATTGTGGACAATCGGGAAACTCTGGCTAAACAACTAAGAACATGCAAGTAGCAGCCATCATATTTCTTTATATTTATGTAACATGCCTTTTCCTAATAACAGTCTATTGCCTCATTCAGGCATATTTTATGGTTCTGTATTTAATTTATCGCTTCAAAAATCCTTATACAAAAGGAATGAACACCTTAACTGAGGCGGATTTACCATTTGTCACCATCCAGCTGCCGGTGTTCAATGAGCAGTATGTTGTAGAACGCCTAATAGACAATATTGTAAAGATAAACTACCCTGCCAGACTTTTACAAATACAGATATTAGATGATTCTACAGATGAAACGCTCACATACTCATCGGCAAAAGTGGAATATTACCGCACCCGGGGAATCGACATTGAACTGATACACCGTACAGACCGTACCGGCTACAAGGCAGGTGCACTCAAAAACGGTCTTACTACAGCAAAAGGAGCGTTCATAGCCATTTTCGATGCCGATTTTCTGCCCGATGAAGACTTTATATTGAAATGTATTCCTTACTTCTTTCAGGATGAAAGGTATGCTGTTGTGCAGACCCGCTGGGAATACATCAATCGTGATTACAGCCTAATCACCAGGCTTCAGGCATTACCACTTAACGTACATTTCTCGATAGAACAGACAGCCAGGATGTATGCCGGCCTTTATCTTCAGTTTAATGGTACAGGAGGCATCTGGCGCAGAAAGGCCATCGAGGATGCAGGTGGCTGGAGTGCCGACACACTTACTGAAGACCTCGACTTGAGTATCCGGACACAACTAAAAGGCTGGAAAATTAAATATATCGAAGAAACAGGCACACCGTCCGAACTGCCCGTAGAAATGAACGGCTTCAAATCGCAACAGTACAGATGGATGAAAGGCGGTGCGGAATGTGCAAGAAAACTATTACCCGCTGTCTTCAAGTCTGACCTCCCGTTTACAAAAAAGATGTTTACCACAGCTTATCTGTTGTCAAGTTCAGTGTTTTTGCTGGTTTTTCTTACGGCATTACTTTCGTTTCCGGCCATTTTCCTGCTGGACCAAACAGGATATAAACTACAATGGGCATCCGTATTCATGGTGGGTTGGGCTTTGATTTTTCCGGTCTATCTTGTAGGCAATTTTAATCCGGCTGTCAGGAAAACCTTTAGCTTTAAAGATGTCTTGGTATTTGTAGTTTTGTTTCCGTTGTTGCTGTCTTTGTCACTTGGCATGTCATTACACAATGCCATTGCTGTTCTTGACGGATTTCGTGGCAGGAAATCAGCCTTTATTCGTACACCAAAGTATAATATTGTCGGTAAAACTGATAAGTTAAAATACACAACCTACAGATCAAATAAAATGTCCTTCTCTACCCGGATGGAATACTTTATGGCTTTGTATTTTGTAATTGCAGGCACAGCAGGTATTTTGTACGGCAACATCAGTTTTCTTGGTGTACAAGTATTGTTGTTCGTAGGATTTTTCTCTATAGCTACACTTTCATGGAAGCACGTCCAGAAATAAAGGCACTAAGCCATTCAGGCAATGATGCCCGTGAAGTGATATTGCTCGCACTTTGGTCGGCCACCATCATTTATGCTGGTTTTGCAGTAGAAAGGCACCAGCATATTCAGTTGTTCAGTCTTTGGATGCTATCATTTGGTTGCTACTGGTACCTAGCCGTAAAAAGCACACTTCGGCTCAATACCGTTTTGCTTTCAGCAATTGCAGTCAGGTTTGTGCTCATTTTTGCCTTTCCGAAGTTGTCTGACGATATTTACCGCTTCATCTGGGACGGTAGGTTGCTCGTTCAGGGCATTAACCCTTTTGAGGCTACACCTGCCCGGCTGATGGAGTCGGTTAAACTTACTGTAGTGGATCAACAATTGTTCAACAGGCTCAATTCACCGGAATATTTCAGCGTTTATCCATTGGTGTGCCAGTCGGTATTTTATGTAAGCAGTTACCTCGCAGGTGACAACATAATGCTCAACACTATTCTCATCAAGGCTTTTTTGTTTTTCTGCGAATGTGCCACAATGTACTTTTCTGTCAGATTGCTCAAAAAGCTAAGCATAGCACCTGAGAAAATCTTTTGGTATGCTCTAAATCCACTGATAGTTATAGAAATATGTGGTAATGCACATTTTGAAGGAGCCATGACAGCTTTTCTTGCAGCCGGTATATTCTACTATTTGAATGGAAATAAATTCCTTTCTGCACTGACATTTGCATTATCGGTAGCTTCCAAAATGCTTACAGCTATATTTTTCCCTCTGTTGTTTTTTGGTGAAATTCGCCGCAGGAAATTAAAATTCATCCTTCTACTAGGAATTTTCACAGCAATGCTAAGCCTACCTGTTATACAAAACACGAGCATCTTCAACAGTCTCGACCTATATTTCAGGAATTTTGAATTCAATGCCGGAATATACTATTGGCTAAGGTGGGCAGGTTTCAAACTGCGTGGCTACAATCAGATACGATTCATCGGTCCACTGCTGAGTGCTATTTCTTTCTCAATCATCATACTGTATTCCTATAAAAAATCGGACAATAAAGAATTGTTGTATAGAATGTTTTGGCTAATATTCATTTATATTATTTTTTCAACTACTGTGCATCCTTGGTACTTGAGTTTAATGTTATTCACAGGCATATTTACCCGTTACAGATTTCCTTTTGTCTGGAGCGGGCTGATATTTTTTACATATTTCAACTACAATGCGGATACCTTTGCAGAAAATCTATGGATAGTTATAGCAGAATATCTGATCGTAATGGGCATGCTGTTATACGAAGCCAATATATTTCATAAAATACAGAACTTGTGGAACTCGAAGAAATAAACAAACAATATATAGAACTACAGAGATTACTCAAACTCGAGAAGGAAGAAGATTTTACTTTTCATAAGAATCAGCTTGCTACGCTCAACGTAAAACAAAAAATTGAGGCGGGCTACCTATGGCGTCCGGTGGTAGTTACCAAAACGGGTTTTACGATGGGTGGTCGTATTTCTATAACGGTTGAGCACAAATCTGTCACATCACCAAACCATCAGTTGCAACCAGGGCGACCTGTAATATTTTACTCAGAAGGCACAAATGATGAAGACAATCAGATGAAGGCCACCGTATATTCTGTAGGCAAAAATACCATGAAACTCATATCCAATGCACGTGAATTGCCGGAATGGCTCAACAAACCACCTCTGGCCGTGCAGGCAGAGTTCGACGAACGTACCTACCGCCTGATGGAGAACGCACTCGAAGAAGTCATTAACTCAAAAGAACCACGTGTACGAGAATTCAAAAAAATATTCGCAGGTCTGCAGCCACCAATCTTTTCGCATGAAACATATCCGTTCACGATTCCAATATTAAATGAAAGTCAGAACCAAGCCTTACAGCACGTCATGCAAAGTAAGGATTTGGCCATCATTCACGGCCCTCCGGGCACCGGAAAAACGACAACGCTGGTACAGATTATCAAAAAGACCGTAGAAACAGAAAAGCAAGTACTTGTAACGGCACCCAGCAATGTGGCTGTCGATCTATTGGTCGAACGACTTGTGCAGGCAGGAGTAAAAACCGTACGAATTGGGAACATCTCACGCATTGACGAAACTTTACTCGCACACACACTTGACGGAATGGTAGAGTCACATCGTGAATTTCCAAATATCAAAAAAATCAGGATTGAAGCAGCTGCTGTACGTAGTGAAGCATCCAAATATAAAAGACATTTTACACATACAGAAAAAGAAGAACGAACCCGGCTAAGAAAAGAAGCAAAAGACCTGGAAGCGTGGGCAAAAGATCTGGAAGAGAGAATAACAGAAAGCATTCTCGATTCGGCACAGGTAATAGCTACGACACTTACATCTTGCAACAATGATGAACTATCAGGCAGAAAATATTCGACAATTTTTTTGGACGAAGCATCGCAGGCACTGGAGCCCGCAGCCTGGATAACGATGTTAAAAGCTGACAGAATAGTTATGGCGGGTGACCCACTACAACTTCCTCCGACAGTGAAATCGACTAAGGCGGCAAAAGCAGGTCTTGATATTTCATTACTCGAAAAGAGTATAAGTTTGAATTATCCTTCTTACCTTCTCGATACTCAATACCGAATGCACAATGATATCATGACATTTTCAAACGTGTATTTTTATAAAGGAAAATTACAAACTGCTTTGGAAATTCAATCAAAAACTCAAAATCAGACCTTCAAAGCCGTAATATTCATCGATACAGCTGGTACCGGTTTTGAAGAACAAATGCCTGAAGAAACATCCAAAGACATGTATCTCAGCAAATACAACGAAGGTGAATACTTCATACTCCGCGAACATCTGCTCCGCCTAATATCGGAGCATCTCGAACTCAAGGAGAAAAATATTGTCGTCATTACTCCGTACAGAGCACAGGTAAGGTACATCAATGATCGGATACAGGAAGATGAAACTCTGTATAATTTAAATATAAGAGTCAGCAGTATAGATGGCTACCAAGGGCAGGAAAGTGATATCGTCATCATCAGTCTGGTACGATCCAATGTAAAGGGAGAAATAGGTTTTTTGAAAGATTATAGAAGAATGAATGTTGCCATGACAAGAGCAAAGTTACATCTGGCCATCATCGGAGATAGTGCCACACTCAGCGGAGACAAATTCTATTCAACGCTAATCGATCATGTAAACGATGCAGGGCAATATCATTCTGCTTATGAATATATGTATTAGACACAAGGTGATAAAAGACTTAGTTAACAATAAAAAGAAAACGGTGGCAGAACAATTTCTGCCACCGTTTAATATATCGTACATATTAATTCAAGATTAATATTGCCAAAGATCGTGTTCCCAGTTGAAAATATCGGCCTTAATACGCTCACCTTCCATAAGCAGATCAACTCCACTCAAGTAATCGCTAAGACGATTATCTTTAACGTTTGATTCCTTGTAAACATAACTGGAGAAAAATCTCATTTCCATGAAATCCTCCCATGTCAATGGAGATGCATCATTGCCTTCCATAAATACACGGTGCTTTGCAAGCTCCTCTCTAATGTGTGGATAATAAATCCAGAACATAGGTTCTTCGTATTTAAAATTACCGTTATCATCAAACACATCGCGAATGGCAGCCAAACCAAGAATTCGAACCTTCATTGTTGAAGTTTCAGAATCAAAATACCACATTTCCTTTACGCGGATTCTTTTGAAGTCATTCTCGTTAATTTCATTTTTAACTATCTGGATGGTTTCTTCATAAGTCTCAGGGTCAACAGTCGGGATAGTATCAATCTTCACCAACTTTGATTCAAGGTTAGCTGCTGTGAGAGGATCAGTAAATTTATCGTCCTTTGTACTATAGACCCGAATTTTACCTTCTTTTGCGCCATTCAACAAGATACCTGCAAAAGTTTCTTCGGGATATGTGAAAGGAAAATTCATTTTCTCGCGCAAATCAATTACTCTCCACACTCTTTTTTCCCACATCAAATCAACTTCGCGTGGGTTGTCATATTTCAAGACTCTCTTTTCGACATTAATGGTTCTTTCTACTACGTCATCCAAAGGAGTTTCGCCTGGTTCACTTGACTCTGTCTTGATAGTTTCAGGTACCTGAGCGTATGACACAGAAGCCCCCCCCAGACAAGCAATAAAAAGAAATAATTTCAACTGGAATTTCATTTTAGAATTCTTTTATTTAATAGTAAAAACTAGTGGGTTAATAGGACGTCCGGCATTGTCACCTGGGCATTTGGCCTTAACGTCTTCAAAATAGTAAGTATCACCAGGTTTTGCCTGATCGATAAGTCCACGACATTTGCCATTATAACGTGCACCGTCATTGGCTTCACGTACAGCATCCTGTCTCTTAGGTACTCTTACAAGGGTAAAACCAACAATAGCACATTTTGCATCAAAGTCAAAATTATCGAGGAATGCACCTACACCACCCTGTGCCTTAAACTCACCTGTACCCATCGCTCCGTTAGCTTTGTTTGACAAACGTGCAACCGGGTCTGGAATACGCTTAACACGGAAAGGTTTTTTGTCTGAAAGTCCGTCAGCATTTGCTGTGATATAGCAAAACTCACCCGGTTTTGTCGGTCGTGATACTCTTACAATATAATTGGTAGAACCTGCCTTAGTGATTGAACCACCACCTTCACCACTAACACCAACATTTAGTTTATTAGAGCTTACACCAGCAGCAGAAACTGACACCGGATTATCAACACCAATATAGAAAACGTTCATCTTATCAGCAGATACTGCTACAGATCTTTCACCTACTTCATAGTCAAAAGTACCATCAACACGTTTCACCTCACCGGTTAGCGGGTTTTTGATGGTTGCTGTTGCGCGCACAGTTTGTTTTCCGATACTACCTGGTGTAGATGTATATTTAGCAACACCGTCCTTCATTCCGAGGTTAGCACCATTCACACTGATAGAAACACCTTGACCGGGGTTCGAACTGTATGCTGCAAGATAAACATCAGCCTCAAACTTATCACCTCTTACAACATAACCTGTTTTAGGTGCAATGGCTACTTTAAAGTTATCAAACTTTAAGTCTTCACCTGCTACTTTACCATTGATATAGTTCAATACTGCAGCAGAAGATGTTTTAGCATCAGATTGAATCTTAGTAAGGATAGGGAAAACAGCAGCTACCGGCATCTGGCGGAATCTGAAATCAGCCCAGTTCTTCTTGTCACTTCCTTTTGGCACTTCTTCAGTGTCCAAAGAGATTGACTTAATGGTTCCCTGGTCGCCATCAGCATATTTGATAAGCTTATCTCTGAACTCTTTAATTTTTTTCTCCAACTCGACACCCATACCGTCTTTTTTCTTAGCATTATCATATACTAATAGTCTTGTAGGGATATCTTTGTCTTTAATATTTACAGGTATAGTAGGATTATCCTTTGAAGGACCTCCTGCAGCATCAAATACCGTTTTCTTTATACCATCCACGTATGCAGTGAAATCTTTCAATTCACTTAACATTGCATCAGCGCTATTCTTGTATTTGATGTTCACTTCTTTTTTGTTTGCATCAGCTTGCTTGTCGATACTATTCTTAATCGTAATATTAGTATTATCTACGATTTTGTTACTGTTCTCCAAACCTTTGTTCAAACTAAAGAAAGCATTCATTACTTCGGCAGAGACATTCAACGCCAGTAGCGCTGTCAGCACCAGATACATGAGGTTAATCATCAGCTGCCTGGGCTCTTTAGGTATTGACATAGTTTATTGTCTTTTTAACGATTATTAAATCTTTTGTCTTAAATACTGGTTGGTATTGATTTAGCTTTTGCCAATATTTGACATAGCATTCAACATTCCACCATAAACTGAATTCAATGAACCTAAGTTCTTGTTCAATGCAGTAAGGTTATCTTTATATGCTTTTGTATCTTCAACTGATTGTGCAAGTTCTGACATTGCACCATTCAATTTAGCATAAAAATTACCCATAGCTTTCACCTGATCAGCTGTACCGCTGAAGTCAGCTTCCTGAAGTGCTTTTAGTGAACCAAGGCTTTTTGACATTGACTGTAGTTCATCCAACATTCCACCAAGTTTGTTTTCTACAACTTGACCGTTTAATTGCGGAACAGCTGCAGCCGGCTTTTCGCCCTGTGTGATGGATGAAATGTGCGAATGATAATCATCAAGACCCGGATAAAGCTTTTCCCAGTAATAATCCTTCTCAGGACCGATAATACCAAGAAACAAGAAGATAAAAGCTTCTACTGATAGACCAGTGATAAGCATTTCAGATGCATAAGGCCAACTCTCTAGCTTGAAAAGTGCACCTATCAATACTATCGCAGCACCAACCCCGATAATAAAATTTTTCAAATACTTAAAACCTGCTGTTTTAACAAAACCCATACTCATACCAAATGTGATTTAAAAATTGGTTAATTAATATTGTTTATTCCAAATGAGCAAATAATAAAATGCCGTATGAAAGAGTAAATTTTTATAACTCCCTGCCGACAAAATTTTAATCTCTTATCTAAAATTAAAAATCATTGATAGATCTTCCCAAGAATGTAAGTGCACAACGGAACCCTATGTAAGACTTGGTTGTATCCTGAAACTCGTAATGACGTGTACTAGTCTGGATGAAATGCGCTACATCCTTCCAAGATCCACCTCTGATTACTTTTCTCTTATTAGCTATCGGATCATCCGCTTTAGCATCATATCTGATATCAGGATTAAGATCATGAATGAATGACTGACCGTTTTCTGAGAATGCTGTGATGGTCCACTCTGCTACGTTACCTGCCATATTTCGGAGTCCGTAGTCATTCGGGAAGTATGCATCCGCCTTTACTGTGTACAAACCACCATCTTCAGGGTAATTTCCTCTGCCTGGCTTGAAGTTGGCAAGCAAACAACCTTTTGCATTTCTTGTATAATATGCACCCCAAGGATATGGTGCTTCTGCACGGCCACCTCTGGCTGCGTATTCCCATTCATATTCTGTAGGAAGTCGGAAGTCCTCTGAGTTAACTTCGCCTTTCTTGGAAGCACGGTAAGAATTCCAGAGTTTGGTTCTCCAATAACAAAATGCATTGGCCATGTGCCAGTTAACACCTACTACCGGATAATCGTCAAATGCCGGATGCCAGAAATAATTACGTGTGAATGGCTCATTATAAGAGTAAGCAAAATCTCTTATCCATACCATCGTATCTGGATAAATCTTGATCTTTTCTCTTTTGATAAATTTGTTACGAGGCGACTTGCCATGGTCGTGTGCTGCAGCTTGCCAATCGTACCACTCATAAGCATAAACCAGTTTGCTGGTGTTAATCTCTTTCTTACCGGCAAATTTATCATCTCCCTGATAATATAAATCATTGAGTGTTTCGTCAGTCCAATCAAGTTGCTGCTCCCAGTCAATTGTCTGATTACCCTGATCATCTTCAGTCATGTGGTCCATCATGGTGTGAGCTATTGAATCTGACACCCAGTTTACAAACTGACGATATTCGTTGTTTGTGATTTCTGTATCATCCATGTAAAAACCCTGGATAGACACAGCCTTCTGGCGCTGCATGTAAGTGCGTCTTACATCTTCATCACTCTGACCAAGTGTGAATGTACCGGATGGTATGTACACCATGCCATAAGGATTGATGTTCTTCCAAGTTGGCCTGTCAAGAACTCCGATTAGCTGCCCGTTCTCTTTTCTGCCACACGACGACAGAATCAACAAAAGCGTTAAAAAAGGCAAAAGTCTTAAATGTTTTTTCATTGTTTACAACCCTGATTTTTTTCCAACTAATTAGTTAATATAGTAAAGCGACCGTAAAGATAATTGTATTAATTGTTTTTGCAAAAAAAAATTACCACTACCCCCGTTAACTTTCTCAAATTTTAACATTTATGTTTTTTAAAATCAAAATAAAATTTTTTAAAATTAAAAAAAATAAATTTTTATTCTGTATGACATTTTTTTAACTACCCTAAAGAAAATTTTAATATCTTGGATTATAAATTACCACAGGTAGTTTTTCCCTAAAAATTTTGTTGCCATAGCTATATCTCAGCCCAAATTCGATACTACCACTGTGTATATCTCTTAGATCGGATAACCCTAAGTCATACGATGCAGCCAGTGTCAGACTCTCCATTACCCTTATTCCGGCAAATACACTGATTGCATCAATCGTACGATTACTATATCCTCTGAACGATGACCCTGCAAACATATTATTTCCCATCAAAATTTTAACAACTGCATCAGTCTGTACGAGTGTACCATCTGTACGAGCCAAACCGTCAAGCTTCAATTGCCAAAAATCGGATACCGGTAATAACCACCCTGCATTCAAATACCAAGTCGGATCGTATTTGATTTGGAACGCTTCGAATTTGTATTCGCCCGGCACTATGTTGTCAACTCCGGCCCCAACTTCGAAATTCCCGGCTCTTAGCAAAATACCTGCACCTATGCCAAATATATTCCCCCTGCTCTTTCCTACAGGTAATAAACCATCTTTATGGTCCGGACTACTACCCGGTTCGTATTTTCCGTCTGGTGTTGTTATCTTTGTACCGTCAAGAGATTTTCCTGACCATACTCCTCTTATACCTGCCGCCAGAAACCCATTTTCAGAAAACCGAAACCGGTGCGAATAAGATACGGATGCATTTATATTATGTTCCAGACCAAGATTGTCATTTTCAAAATTAAGACCTATACCCGAGTTTCCTGCTATTAAAGGTGCATTCAATGATAACTGCTGGTACAATGGACTCCCATTTATTCCAAGCCATTGGTTTCTGACAATAGCAGTTGCTGTAAGTTCAGGCTCCACTCCTGCATAGGCCGGGTTAAAAAGGTGCTTGTCTAAGTGATACAAAGAATACTGTGTTGATTGTTGCGACCTTGCAATTGATGGCAAAAGCAACATTCCTGACAATATTAATATGTACACTTTTAAAATTCTCATCTTATTTATTCAACATTTCAACAAATGCCTCAATACTATGAACGGGTCTCTGACAATTATAGTCTTTGCACAAATATATTAAGCTTTCTTCAGTTTCTTCTTTATTTAACAATAATATAAGATCGCCTCTCCCTATCCCGGTCTTCATCAATATCCTACCCGCACTGTATATCATATTGATTTGTTCTACAAATTGGTCTTTGTACCTTCCTGAAGTGACTACTTCCTCCAGACCATAATGATGTATCATCCTGTTCTTAGCCCAGTATGCAAATGATGTAGGATAAAGTCTTACACTCGCATCCATAGCGTTCAGCATTCTTTCGGCCGTATCGCTATATTTTTTCAAATCAAATATTACACCAAGATACATGAGATTGCGACAATGAACGGCATTTCCACTTGGTGTGGCACTATCAAAGAAATCTTTCTTGCGCACGATGTTGTCGGCATGTGCACCGGTGAAGTAAAACATTCCGTCCACTTCTTCATAAAATTCTCCAAACATATATTCCGTCAATTCTCTTGCCTCATACAGATAGGATACTTCCTGTGTTGAATGAAATAAAGCAATAAGGGCTTCAATATAAAAAGCGTAGTCATCAAACATGGCATCAATCTTCGCTTTGCCATCTTTATATGTATGATTGAAAGCGCCATCATCACGCCTGAACATATCTTTAATATATTTGTGCTGCTCTACAGCAATTGTAATGTAGGTCTTATTGCCAAGTGCCATACCGGCTTCAGCATAAGCGGTCAACATGAGTGCATTCCAACCTAAGAGGATTTTATCATCTGTGCCAGGCCTGACTCTTTCATTTCGCTTGTTGAGCAATATTTTTTTCTGCCTTTCAAGATCCGTTGTTGTCTGATGATAATCAAGCTTATTTTTGACACAATATTCTTTAACAGAATCAGCCAGGTTAAGAATATTGTGGCCCTCCCAGTTACCTGATCTGGTCACGTTGTATATTTTACAAAAAAGCTGGGTACCATCACCTAACACATTTTCGATTTCTTCTTTTTTCCAGATATAAAATTTGCCTTCCACTCCTTCTGAGTCCGCATCAATGGCTGAAAAAAATCCTCCTTCAGTACCTGTCATTTCTTTGCAGATGAATGCAAGGGTTTCGTGTATAGAATGTTCTATTTCTGTATCTTTTGTAATGCGATACACATCTGCCATTGTCCTTACAAGCAGTGCGTTATCATAAAGCATCTTTTCGAAATGCGGTATTAGCCAGGCTGCATCGGTTGCATAACGTGCAAAGCCTCCACCAAGCTGATCGTAAATACCTCCGCGTATCATTTTCTTTATAGTAAATAATGCCTGAACAAGTGCCTCATCATTTTTCTGATAATAATGGGTGGCAAGCAAAAGGTCGATGGTCTGTGTCTGTGGAAATTTTGGCGCACTACCGAATCCGCCATACGTGGCATCAAACTGTTCGTCAATTTTTTTGAAAAAATCAGGTAAATCCTGGGCGGCATTGTCGTTTGTTTTTATCAATCGGCTGTCAGAAATAAATCGTTTCTCATTTTCGGCAATAGCTCCTGTCAGCCGATCCGCTTGTTCGGTTACTGCACTTTTCTGATCTTTATAGGCTTTCGCAATATTTACCAATACCTGTCTCCAGGAAGCTCTGCCATATCTTTCTTCTGGTGGAAAATAAGTGCCGCCGTAAAATGGCCTGCCATCGGGCAATAAAAAACAATTCAAGGGCCAGCCACCCGCACCGGTTATAAACTGTACTGCCTCCATATATATATGGTCTATATCCGGTCGTTCTTCCCGATCCACCTTGATGTTGATAAACAGTTCGTTCATCAATGCTGCTACGGATGGGTCTTCGAATGACTCGCGTTCCATCACATGACACCAATGACAGGTAGAGTATCCGATGCTCACAAGTATTGGTTTGTCTTCGGCTACTGCCTTAGCAAGTGTTTCGGGTTTCCATGCATGCCAGTTGACAGGATTGTGTGCATGCTGGAGCAAATAAGGGCTGCTCTCATGTATGAGCTCGTTGGTATATTCGTGATTGGTCATGTTGTTTCGTTAAATTGGAATCCGGTCTTGCTTACAATGGTATAAAAGTAATACAAATGTTTACTAACGCTGTTTTTCTTCAGGCAAATATACAAGTGTATTGCACCTGTGTTCTTGTAGAATATCACTAGCTACTTTCCGGATATCCTGTTCGGTCACTGCATTATAATAATCGAATTCAGTATTAATCAAATCGGGTTCGTCGAGCATCTCGTAGTAAGCAAGGTTAATGGCAATATTCAGGATACTGGTTTCAGAGAATGCATTGGAGGTTTCGAGTTTTCGCTTCAGCTTTAATAATTCGTCTTCATCTACGAGCTCACATTTCAGTATTTCCAATTCTTTCCAGATGGCATCTTCTGCCTCTTCTACCGAAACACCTTCAGCCGGCCGACCTTCAATAACAAACACACCTGGTTCTACAGACCCTGTAATATAGCCATCTATGTAGCTGAACAATTTTTGATTTTTAAGCAGTCTGTCGTACAACCTGGATGAAGTACCATCTCCCAGAATATCAGACAACAGATCTATGGCATAAAAATCTGGGTGCATTCGTTCAGGCATCCGGAATGTCATGTACAAGCTTGTAGCCGGAACATGTGAGCATACTACACGCCTTTCTTTCTTCATCTGTTCTGTTTCGTCAGGCAGATTACGCTGATTGGCTTTGCCAGGCTTAATGTCGCCAAACCATTTATTTACAAGAGCCAAAGCATATTCATATTCGAACGGACCGGCCAGTACGAGTATAGCATTTGCCGGACAATAATATTTTCTGAAAAAATCTTTTACATCTTGGGCAGTTGCACCTTCTATATGATCTGGTTTGAGACCGATTGTTGGCCATCTGTACGGGTGTTTTTTATAGTTCATGTCCGAAAGATGATGCCAGGCATCGCCGTATGGCTCATTGAGGCAAGTTTCTTTAAATTCTTCAACAACAACCTTTTTCTGAACATTGAGTGATTTTTGATTAAACGCGAGCGAAATCATCCTATCCGACTCAAGCCATAAAACCGTCTCTAGATTTTCTACTGGTACTGTATCATAGAAATTGGTAATATCACCATTGGTGAATGCGTTGTTTTCGCCACCTGCATGATGCAGTGGCGTATCAAAGTCGCGTATATTGACAGACCCACCAAACATCAGATGCTCAAACAAGTGTGCAAAACCGGTTTTGTCAGGGTTTTCATCCTTGGAGCCTACATTATATAATATATTGATAGCAGCCAGTGGAGTTGTATAATCTTGATGCAGCACTACTCTGAGGCCGTTGTTAAGAATAAACCTTCGGTATCTTATCAAATCTTTGCGTTTTTGTAAATGTTTAAATGTATTTTCTTACAGAATGGTTTAAAATTTATTGAAATATACATTCTACAAGTCTTAGTGCCTGCCACCTGTCAAAGATACAAATTTTCAACTGAACATCAGAAAAAATTGATTCAAATAAGTCTCTCCTAAATATTTTCAGAATTAATTTTCAGACTCTACCACTACTATTGCCTGAAAAATGATGTAACTTTATCTAAAATTTTTAATTAAATGGCTGTTTTTCACGAAAAATTAAGCAGGAAATTCACTTTTTTAAAGAAAGAAAATGAAATGCCGGTGCCGGCAATGACTGCTGAGGGTATTGAAATAGCTCCAACGGTTGATTTTTCGAACAATAAGCAAGACCTTGCCGGAAAATATGGTGCTGGAAAGGCTCCGTACTTGCGCGGGCCTTATGCCAGCATGTACACCCAACGCCCTTGGACGATCAGACAATATGCAGGTTTTTCTACCGCAGAAGACAGCAACGCATTTTACAGAAAAAATCTCGCAGCCGGACAGAAGGGCCTATCGGTAGCATTCGACCTCGCCACACATCGTGGGTATGACAGTGACCATCCGCGTGTAAAAGGCGATGTAGGTAAAGCCGGTGTAGCCATTGATTCTGTTGAAGATATGAAGATTTTGTTCTCAGGCATACCGCTCGACGAGATGTCGGTGAGTATGACCATGAATGGGGCGGTCATTCCTATTCTGGCATTCTACATTGTAGCCGCTGAAGAACAAGGTGTACAGCCTCAACAACTGAGCGGCACCATTCAAAATGATATTCTGAAGGAATTCATGGTGCGCAATACGTACATTTATCCGCCGGCACCGTCTATGAAAATCATTGCGGATATATTTGCTTACACTTCTCAAAATATGCCTAAGTTCAACTCTATCAGCATCAGCGGCTACCACATGCAGGAAGCAGGCGCTACTGCCGATATTGAGCTGGCTTATACACTTGCTGACGGACTCGAATACATCAAAACCGGTATTGCAGCAGGTATGAAAATTGACGATTTCGCACCCCGATTATCTTTTTTCTGGGGTATAGGTATGAACCATTTTATGGAAATAGCAAAAATGCGTGCAGCCAGAATACTGTGGTCAGAGATTGTAAACAGTTTTAAACCTGAATCTGAAAAATGCCTTGCACTCAGGACGCATTGCCAGACATCGGGCTGGAGTCTTACCGAACAAGACCCATTCAACAATGTTGCTCGTACCACCATAGAAGCGATGGCGGCAATTTTTGGTGGCACTCAATCTCTGCATACCAATGCCCTGGATGAAGCCATAGCCCTTCCGACCGATTTCTCTGCAAGGATAGCACGCGAAACCCAGTTATATCTGCAGCACGAATCAGGCATCTGTAAGGCTATCGACCCTTGGGGCGGCTCATATTATGTCGAATACCTTACCCAAGAACTGATAAGAAAAGCCAAGACATTGATACAAGAAATAGAAGACCTCGGCGGTATGGCTAAGGCAATTGAAGCCGGTGTCCCCAAAATGCGCATCGAAGAATCAGCAGCCAAAAAACAAGCCCGTATAGACTCAACGCAGGATAAAATAACAGGCGTAAATATCTTTACACTTACAGAAGAATGCAATTTCGAAATATTGGAAGTTGATAACACTGTTGTAAGGCAAAATCAAATCAAACGGCTTACGCAAATAAAACAGGAACGCAACCAGCAGCATGTACATGCAGCACTTGAAAAACTCACCGAAGCAGCACGAACCGGCAATGGCAATCTGCTCGAACTGGCAGTAAATGCAGCACGCGAAAGAGCAACACTCGGCGAAATATCAGACGCACTCGAATCTGTGTTTAAAAGATATACAGCACACACACATGCCATTTCAGGTATTTATGCTAAAGAAATAAAGATGAACGACCTATACAAAAATGCCCACGAACTCGTCTTGAAGTTCGAAGAAAGAGAAGGAAGAAGACCCAGAATACTTGTAGCCAAACTCGGTCAAGACGGACACGACCGCGGAGCAAAGGTCATCGCTACAGCATTTGCCGACCTGGGCTTTGATGTTGACATTGGGCCTTTGTTCCAGACTCCGCAGGAAGCAGCCAGACAAGCCGTAGAAAATGATGTCCATATCCTTGGCATTTCTTCACTAGCCGCTGGGCACAAAACACTCGTACCTGAAACCATCGAAGCTCTGAAAAATCTCGGACGTGAAGATATTTTGGTGGTAGTAGGTGGTGTCATACCTCAGCAGGATTACGACTATCTTTTTGAAAAAGGCGTTGCAGGTATTTTCGGACCAGGAACTGTCATTTCCAAAGCAGCATCAGGTATTCTGAAACTTTTTCTGGAAAATTGATTTTGAGAGCATTCGTCTCAAATTTTCTGAAGAACAAAAATATCTATTTCGGATGTTGCCCCCTTGTTGGTAACAGTTATTGTATGCCGCTGATTCTGATATTCCTGCATTTTCGGTAATTCGAAAAATCTGCCGGTCGCACTTCTTTTCGGGTCAGTAAGAATAATTATTCCACCCGAAACAAGCATTTTGTCGAAAAATATACTCAATGCACTGTGGTTCATTTTGTCATATAGAACATCTGCACCGATGATTATTTCAAATGTTTCACCATCAGGTGGAAAATGCCAGTCGAGTAACCTGACGTTGGGAGGCGTGTCAAAATTTAACCGCCAGTTGATTTTTGCTAAGTCAACCGCCTCTTGCAGATAATCTGAAATTGTCACTTGAGCATTTGACAAATTTGCACCAATGCCTGCAAGACCAAGACCACACCCGATTTCGAGCAATCGCTTTCCTTCTGATAAATGCCGGTTGTTGAGCAAAAATTCTGCCATTGCAATGGAAGCAGGCCATAACTCTGCCCAGTAAGGTATCCGTTCATTGACCACATCATCATGGTTATTACCTTTTTCAAGCATTTGGTCAAAAAGTGTCTCAGGATGCAATACAGTGCGCAGTTTTATTAAAACCCCGGCTATAGTCAATGTAAGTTCGGTGGTTTCAAATTGATATTTTCCTGACATTTTTTATTTCATAAAGCTGGTCAAAATTAATAAAATTCAACAACTCTCGTTTTCAAATTGCGTATAACACGTGATTGATGCAGAGTTTATTAACTTTGCAGCCATATTTCATTCAACCGATTAAGTCAAATTTTATGATAAACATAGCTTTTCCGGATGGCAATGTCAGACAGTACGAAACAGGTACTACACCTTTGTCCATCGCAAAATCAATCAGTGAAGGTCTTGCCAAAAGGATTCTGGTTGCAAGCATCAATGGTCAGATCTGGGACATGAGCCGCCCTGTATATGAAGATTCAAACATCAAACTACTGTCTTGGGATGATACCGACGGCAAATCAACATTCTGGCACTCTTCGGCACACCTGATGGCAGAAGCAGTTGAGGCTATGTTTCCGGGAGTAAAATTTTGGGTAGGCCCCCCTATTGACAAGGGCTTTTACTACGATATGGACCTTGGTGACGCTCAGATAACTGAAGATGATTTGGTCAAGTTGGAGAAAAAAATGACAGAACTTGCCAAACAGAACAATCTTTATACCCGACAGGAGGTTTCTAAAGCGGATGCCGTAGCATATTTCACCGAAAAAGGTGATGAATACAAACTCGATTTGCTCGAAAATCTGGAAGACGGAGAAATTACCTTCTATACTCAGGGCAATTTTACCGATCTGTGCCGTGGGCCACACATCCCACACACCGGTCTTATCAAATCTATCAAACTGACCAATATATCGGGAGCCTACTGGAAGGGTGACGAAAAAAATAAAGTACTGACAAGAGTTTATGGCGTGACATTCCCCAACCAGCAGGAAATGGATGAGTACTTGCACATGCTAGAGGAAGCAAAGAAAAGAGACCACCGCAAACTCGGCAAAGAGCTCGGAATATTTACATTTGATGACGATGTTGGGCCAGGCCTTCCGCTCTGGATGCCTAATGGTACCATCATCATCGAAGAACTCGAAAAACTGGCCAAAGAAACAGAAGAGGCAGCCGGATACAAACGCGTTGTCACACCACACATTGCCAAAGAGAGCATGTACCTGACAAGTGGCCACCTGCCTTATTATCAGGACAGTATGTATCCACCAATGGAAATGGATGGTACAAAATATTACCTAAAGGCAATGAACTGTCCGCATCATCACAAAATATTCGACGCCGAGCCACGCTCCTACCGCGACCTGCCACTCCGACTTGCAGAATACGGCACTTGTTACCGATATGAGCAAAGTGGCGAGCTGTTTGGCCTTATGCGTGTACGATGTCTACACATGAATGATGCACACATTTATTGTACTAAAGAACAGTTCTTTGAAGAATTCAGAGCCGTCAATGATATGTATCTGAAGTATTTCAAGATATTCGGGATAGAAAAATACGTCATGCGTCTGTCATTGCACGATCCTGCCAAACTCGGCCAAAAATACATCAACGAACCTGAACTTTGGCTCGAAACAGAAGAAATGGTGCGTCAGGTATTGAAAGATACAGGCACTCCGTTCGTAGAAGTAGCAGATGAAGGAGCTTTCTACGGACCAAAGATAGACGTTCAGATATGGAGCGCCATAGGTCGCGAATTTACACTTGCTACCAATCAGGTTGACTTCGCTCAAGGCAGAAGATTTAATCTCAGCTATACGACAAGCGATAATTCGCATGACACTCCACTCATCATTCACAGAGCACCGCTTGGTACACATGAAAGGTTCATCGGATTCCTGCTTGAACATTATGCAGGAAGATTCCCTGTATGGCTTTCTCCGGTACAAGTAAAAGTATTACCGATCAGTGATAAAGTAGCAGATTTTTCGAAAAATGTTTTCCAGTCGCTCAAATCAGCCGGTATAAGAGTAGAAATCGACAACCGGGTAGAAAGTATTGGTAAAAAAATTCGCGAAGCCGAACTAATGCGTGTACCTTATATGCTTATTGTAGGTGAAAAGGAAATGAATGAAAATGCTGTTTCATTAAGAATACAAGGAAAAGGCGATCAAGGAATTATTGCCATTGACAGCTTGATTAGCGGTATGTTGGATATG
>WBZR01002262.1_pt1 | contig 20391 bp, 22 predicted proteins | sample 5204231 | NCBI WGS metagenome assembly WBZR01 (sample SAMN12412403, study PRJNA552823) | activated sludge metagenome | isolation source: activated sludge from anammox sidestream of wastewater treatment plant... | place: USA: Virginia | collected 2017-08 | reverse complement strand
GGCAGCGTGCGCGCCGTGCGATGCAGCCCGTGCTTGCGCGCCAATTCGACGGCCGCCGTCCACAACTCCTCCGGTAACGGCGATCGAGGCCGATGACTGCTCCGCCATTCCGCCAGCCTACTCTGCACATTGAGAAAATCTTCTGCGGTTGGTGTCTTCTTTCGAGGCATTTCCGAAATTACTACGTGCTGCTATAGCGAGTCACGCATCCTTGCCGGAAGCTCACGTCGAGCGGGCGAAATCCGCACAATCTGAGCAACCGACGGGACACCGGGGGTTTCGTTCATCTATAGCTCGGGCGGCCGCTTACAGAGCGCAACGGCGACGGGTGTTTCGACCTCCAGCCACGGTTACGACGGGTTGGGGAGGGTGAACTCCTATTGGCAGACCATGAGTGGGGGGGATGCGTATGCATTCACGGGGTTCGGCTACAACCTGGTGGACGGCTTGACGCAGGTGGTGTATCCTTTGGGGCGTACGGTTGTTGCCGGCTACGATAGCGCGGGGCGATTGGCGAATGTCTTCGGGGTCAGAGCGAGTGGGATTGCCGAGAGCTACGGGGTGCTCAGCTAACCGCCGCATGGAGGGATTCAGACTGTAGACCGTGGGACGAAGATGCGGGAGGAGCGAAGCTACGACAGCCTGTTGCAGTTGACACACGTGAAGCTGGTGAAGACGCTCGACGTATGGCCATGGGCGTGGACAGTGTTGGAGTTGGAGAACAGCTACGGGACGGCGATGAAGAACGGGAACGTGATGAGCCAGACGATGGTGAACCGATCCGATGGTGGAGACCTGGCGCGAGGTGGAACAAAGCGAGCCAGCTTCCACACTCACTTTCGAGGAGAAACTTTCGCTCATGGTGGACCGGCTGTGGACATGGCGGCAGAACCTCGCTTTTCAGCAGAGATTACGCAGAGCCAAGCTGCGCGGGAATGCCTGCGTGGAGGAGATTGACTATCGTGCCACGCGCGGACTCAACCGGATGGTGATTCAAACGCAGAGCGCTGAATCCGGTTGAGTCGGGCGGCACGAGAACATTTTCCTCATCGGGCCGACGGGCGTGGGGAAGAGCTATATCGCGGCTGCCCTGGGGCAGAAAGCCTGCCGGGATGGATACAGTGTGCTGTCGACGCGTGCCAGCGCCTTATTCCACGACTTGGGCTTGGCGCGGCCGATGGCAGCCTGCGCAATCTGCTGGTGCGTTTGTGGCGTATTGACGTACTGATTGTGGACGACTGGGCGATGGCGCCGCTGAATGAGCCGGAACGGAGGGAATTCTGGGAGATTTGCGAGGACCTTTATCAGACACGCTCGACGGTGCTCACTTCCCAGGCGCCGGTGGCGCAATGGCACGCGCAGATCGGCGATCCGTCGCTGGCCGACAGCATTCTCGACCGCCTGGTACACAACGCACACCGTATCGAGTTGAAGGGAGAATCGCTGCGCAAGAAGAAGGACAAAAAGGACCGCAGCTTGGCCATCAACTCGTCATCGGTGAGCGGCTGGGCATCCGAGCGAAGCACCTTATCGGCGGACTGCTTACGGAAGGTTGCATTCCTGGCGCGCTCCTTCCCGGCAAAGCGATCGATGGCCACCCATGAGAACATGGCTTCTCCATTCCTGACAGGGCGTTTTGCAGTGGACCAATCCCGGGAGTTACCGCCAGGCAGACTCCCCAAGGAGGTCTTGTGCAAATCCTACACGGTTTCGCCGGATCCATCCAAGTTCTCATCCAGGCAGGCGGCGAGATGCTCGAGGCTTGATGAGTGCTGGGCCGCCGGATTGGGGGTGGGGCAGAGATTGGCGAGGGTTGTCACGTTTGGTTGTAGGATTGCATCGTGGAAGGCGAGATGAAAACTGTATTTGTATTGGGCTGTGTTCTGGCGGCGGGTGTCGCCGTGTTATTGGCTCAGATGGGACCGCAGCATGGGCGGATGATGGGCGGACGGATGGGGATGATGCATGGGTTCCGGCCGCTTCCGGCGAGCTTTGAGAATGAGGCGAATCCGGAGACGGAGTCGAAGGTGGAGTTGGGGCGGATGCTGTATTTCGAGAAGCGGCTTTCCAAGAGCGGGCAGGTTTCCTGCAATAGCTGCCATGACCTAGCGACGTACGGAGTGGATAACCAGGCGACGTCGACGGGGCATAACGGGCAGAAAGGGAGTCGAAACTCTCCGACGGTGTATAACGCGGCGGGTGAGTTCGCGCAGTTCTGGGACGGGCGGGCGCAGACAGTGGAAGAACAGGCGAAGGGGCCGATGCTGAATCCGGTGGAGATGGCGCTGGTTTCCGGTGATGAGGCGGCGGCAATTCTGAAGAGATATCCGGAGTATGTGAAGCGGTTCGGGGAGGCGTTCCCAGGAGAGGCGGATCCGGTAACCTTCGACAACGCGGCGCGGGCGATCGGGGCGTTCGAGCGGAAGCTGGTGACTCCTTCGAAATGGGACCGGTTTCTGAAGGGCGATCAGGATGCGCTGACGGAGCAGGAACGGATGGGTTTCCACACGTTCATGCATACAGGGTGCGCATCGTGCCATTCGGGGACGCTGGTGGGCGGCGGGAGTTTCCAGAAACTGGGAGCGGAGAAGGCGTATCCGGACAGCAGCGATACGGGCCGGCACCAGGTAACGAAGAATGCGCAGGACCGGATGATGTTCAAGGTTCCCTCGTTGCGGAATGTGGAAAAGACGGGGCCGTATTTCCATAACGGCAAGGTGGGGAAGTTGGAAGAGGCGGTGGCGCAGATGGCGGAATACCAGTTGGGAACGAAGCTGAAGCAGGAGGAAGTGGAATCGATTGTGGCGTGGCTGAAGACGCTGACCGGGGCGCCGCCGGCGGAGTTGATTCGCGAGCCGAAGCTGCCTTAATTCAGCGCACGGCGTTTTCGATTGTGCCGGACTATGAGTGATATGCGGACGTTTGTGCCGGGGCGGATGTGGCGATTTGTGTGGAATGAATTGGAAGATGATTGGGGATATCGTACGGAGTCGCGTGTAGCAGTGAATGTTTTGGATTCTTACGGGAATTTCTTCGCATTTGCGGCGTGAGCGGGTCTATAATCGGGGCGAGAGCAGGCCGGCATGGGGTTGTGCGGAGGCACGGCAATGCCTGAGCAGGAGCAAGGCGGGATTGACGTTTTCATCAGCTACGCAGTGCAGGACAAGGCGCTGGCGGACGGGGTGTGCGCTCTGCTGGAGGGGCAGGGGTATTCCTGCTGGATTGCGCCGCGAGATATCCCCCCTGGGGTGACGTGGCCCACGGCCATTCGGGATGCGATCAGCCGGTGCCGGGTAATGGTGCTGATTTTTACGCAGCACGCGAACGAATCGCGGCAGATGGCGCGGGAGTTGGAGAGGGCGGACCATCATGGGGTGGCGGTGCTTCCGGCGCGATTTGAGAAGGTGGAGCCCGCGGGAGATCTGGAGTTCTTCTTGGGAAACCGGCAGTGGCTGGATGCGTTTGACGGCGGATTGGCTTCGCATGGGGAGGCATTACTTGGCTCCGTGGAGCGACTGATGCAGACGGAGAGTGGACTGGCGGAATCGAGTGCGGCGGCAGGCACGAGAAAGAAGAAAGCGAGATGGGGGCGGAGGTGGGTGATCCTGCTGGCGGCAGTGATGGCGGGGGCGGGAGTGTACTTCGGGTATCGGGCATACATGAGCGGGGCCAAGCCACCGGCGCCGATGGCCATTCACGCGAGCGCTTCACAATTGAGCGCGGCTCCGGACGTTCCGGTTCGGATTGTAGTTCGGGTTGTGTCGAAAGAAGGCCGGGGTGTGCCTGGAGCACTGGTCGGGATTAAAACGCAGGCGGCCGGCGGGGAGGCGGGACAGGCTACCACGACGCGCGAAGTCTTTCTCGAATCGCGTCTCGAATCGCGCACGGATGAAGTGAGCGGGTTTACGGACGGCGAGGGGCAGTTTACGGCCAATTGGGTATGCCGGCCTTGCGCAGCGGCGTATACTCTGTTAATCGAGGCGAGCAAGGCAGGTTATGAGAGCGCCACCGGCGGTCTGAGGCTGACTCCCGCGCCGGTGACGAAGAGTCTGGGTGTCCGTGCAACAGCCTCGCCGGCGGTGGTGGCCCCCAAACATGCGACCGGGATTTCCGTACGGGTGTTCGACGGATCGGAACCGGTAAGCGGAGCGACGGTAACCATCAGCGCGGGCGGCGGGGCCTTCCGCGGGAACGGAACGGAGGTCACAGGCGAGACGAATAGCAGGGGGCAGTACGTTGCGGTATGGTCTTGCGCAGCTTGCGCCAGCGCGTATGAGATGACGGTGCGAGTGAAAAAGCGAGGCTACGCCCCAGCGAGCGCGAGGGCGACGGTTCGCGTCCAGCGATGACGCGGACGGGGTCCAGGGAACGTGGTAAGCTGTGGTGCTGTGGACCAGATTCCTCCCGCTAAACTGCCGGCCGCGTGCGCGGAGTGCATCACGACGCTGAAGACGGCGCAGCCGAATGTGGATCCGAAACAATTTCCCTCGAAGATGTTTCGGGATGCGGAGGGGCGGATGCGCGTCGATTCGGGGGATACGTCGGTGATTACGGATCCGAAGAAACGGGAGACGATCATCCTGGATCACGTAAAGAAGGAAGTGCAGCGGATCCCGATGCCGCAGCTGCCGCAGATGCCGCAGATGCCGAAGTTCACGCCGCCGGGGATGCCGGGCGGGGCTCCGCCGGCTCCTCCGACGAACGTGATTGACTTGGGGAAGAATTTCATCGAGGGGCATGCGGTGGACGGGAAGAAGTACCTGTTTCAGCCTCCGGCTGCGCCGAATATGCCGCAGGCTCCGAACATGCCGCAGGCTCCGCAGCCGCAGGGGGTGATTTCGGCTGTGGAGGTGTGGACGAGCTCGCAGTTGCACCTTCCGGTGTTGACGAAGACGACGGGGAGTTTCGGGGAGCAGATCTGCCATTGCCGGTGCGCGGGGATGGAGCCGCCGCCGAATACTTTCGAGATACCGCCGGACTATAAGCCCGCGGGGGCTCCGAAGTTGCCGGGGGTTCCTAAGCCGCCGGGGTTGCCGGGGTAGGGCCTTGCTGCGCGTTTGGGGCTTTAGGATGGGCGGAGGGCGCAGAGGATGGATGGGGATAGGGGTTCTACCAGCCTTTGACGATTTCGAGGTTGGGTAGAGATTGTTTGAGTTTGGCGATGCCGGCGTCAGTGACCTTTGTCTGGAATACGTAGAGGTGTTTGAGGCTGGTGAGGACGGCGAGTTGTTCGAGACCGGCGTCGTCGACTTCGGTGCCGAAGAGGTTGAGGTAGGTGAGCTTCTTGAGGTCTTTGAGATTCGCGAGGCCCTTGCCGGTGATCCTGGTTTTCTCGAGATGGAGTTGTTCGAGGCCGGTGAGAGGCTTTAAATAGGCGAGGGCGTCGTCGGTGATGGCGGTATTTCCCAGGTGTACGATGACGACTTTGTGGAGTGTGGCCAAGGGGGCGACGTCGGCGTCTTTGATTGCAGGGCCCTGGAGATAGAAGCTGACCTCGCGGCGGTCGTCGTTCTGGGCCAAGGGGCGGACGCTTCCGCCGGACTTTTCAATCTGCGCAATAGCCTTGGCGTCGGGGTCGGCGGCTTCGGGCGTCTTGGCGGCAGGGGACTGGAGCATGAAAGAAAAGATGGAAAGCAGCCTCATGGAATAGCATCCTCGCGTACCAGATTTACTCCTGTTTTACTCCTGTTGCGGGAGGCAGGGCAAGTGGCGATGGATGTCGGTGGCGGTGCATGACGGGGAGCGATGGATGGAGCCGGTCACGGCGATTGAGGACGGGCAGCCGGAGGCCTTGCGGGGATCAAAGGAACAGGAAACGCCGCCGCGCGAACTGGGACGTTGGGCAGCACGGTTCAACGAATCGTTGGGGAAATGAAGGCGGAAGCAGCCTATTTCTCCGAGGATAATGGCGAGCGCACGGGATATATTTTTTTCGACATGACGGACTCTTCCCAATTGCCGGCAGCGGCGGAACCATGGTTTCTGGCATTCAACGCACGGCTGACGGTACGGCCGGCGATGAACACGCAGGACCTGTCGGCGGCGCGCGAGGGGATAGAACGGGCGGTGTCGAATTACGGGAAATGACCCCCGGCAAAGCCGGGGGCTTTATTAATGTGAGCCGCTCAAAGCGGCTGGCGAGCGCTTCGCGCTCCGGGTTTGACGGTGAGGCGCCGCTGGCACTCCGCTCGGCGAGCCGCCGTCCGGGCTCCAGGCGTTGCCAGTGCAAATTTGCCGTACTGTCGATGGAGCATCGGCAACTTGGGCTCCTTCGGAGTTCCATCGGACTGTCCACATTCGTGCGCTTGGCGGCTGACGCGTTGCTCCCGATGGACTCCCGGAAACGTCAAACTACTACTGCCGCCCCGGCAGAGCCGGGGGGCTTCCTCGTTAGGCTAGTTTTCGCGAAATAGCCGAGATGGAGAACCGGTGTTCAGCCTGCCCCGGCCTTCCAGCGGAACGCCGGGGAACAGGTGAAATTCAGAGGGACGCGGCAACAGCGCGTGAGACGCTCCACTCAATTGGACGGAGGTCTTGGGCCCGCGAGGATGTTTTTCGGATCGGCGTCCCGATCCACGACTACGCTGAAAAATGGAGCCATCATTTCTTCCCAGGTCATCTCGCCATAATAGACAGTCCGGTTCGGATCCGGATTCGACGGATTATTCACGGAGTTGTCAAAATGCGCATCCACTCGCAGCTTCGTCCCCTTAGGGACAGGAATGGACGTCTCATAGCCGATCTGCCAGTTGAAATCATAGCGAGGCACATGCAGGATCGCTTCTTTTCTGCCGTCGGGGTACTCGAGGGTGTACGTCATGTCTTTGCCGCGAGCATGCATGTGCGGCATCATGAACACCAACTCGACATTTCGGGCAAAGGTGACCTCGACCGGCGGACAGGCCCAATTCGGATCGTTGGGCGGAATCGCGAAACGCTTTGGATCGGTAGTCGCCTGCCTCAAGAATGAAAGGTAACGGCGCTCGGGCGCCTCCTTCGCAATTGTAAATCCGATCCGCACGTGGTCCGTCACGGCCTTGCCATTGGGAGTGTAGTGCAGGTTCAGAGTGATATCGCTGCCGGCGGGAACGAGTTTCGCCGCATGGAGCGGCCGGTAGTCGATGGCGACATTGCCCGGAACGTAGCAATCCTCGGCGGCCCGGAGGCCCGGCTTCACGCCTCCCCCTCCCGTAAAGGTCGGTCCCTTGTTTGGAAGAGCGCTGCCATCCTCCCCGCGCTCCTTGTCTTTCCAATAGGGGACGAAATACTTGACGTCGGGCGTGTGCGGATTGAATCCCAGGCATATGTGATGAGTCACTTCAGGATACTCCGGCCTGATTTCCACCGACGTAATCCAAGTGTCAGTAGTGAACCCGCTGGGAACAGTTACGGTAATCCACTCCACCACGTTGTTCTTCGGATTAGCAGGGACGCCGTAAGCCGGGCCTTCCACGATGACGTCCGGCTGGATGTGCCAGCCTTTGGGCCATTCCACGGGGGGAGGCGCGTCCTTCGGATTGCCCCGCGGCGCACCGCCATCCGCCCACTTGGCAAGGGTATCGACATCGCTTTGCCGCAGCGAACGATCATTTACGAAATGCCCGATCTTCGGGTCGGCGAACCACGGCGGCATCTTGCGGAGCCGCACGGCTTCCTTGATCGCCTTGGCCCAAGGACGCGTGGTCTCATATGTGAGAAACGACATGGGCCCGGCCTCTCCAGGGCGGTGGCAAGTCTGGCAGTTCTTCTGCAAAATCGGAAGCACGTCTTTGTGAAAGGTAACGGACGCAGGAACTGCGTCCGCAGCAACGGAGCGCGTCGCGATCACCAGTGCGACGGCCCAAAGCATATTGAACATGGTTGGCCCCTCCTCCTCGACACTTTACTCCAGTTTCAGCCGCGATTCATGGCGGTATGGATGAGGCCGGCTGAACGGGAACGCGGCCGCACCGGCGGCAGTGGGACGGCATAGACTTCACTGGAGGCGCCCCTCTCCGCGTGCTACCTATTGATTGAATCAACTGCGGGTTAGCCGGTTGGGCTCGCGGCCGGCCGCAGGTTTTTCGTGAAGATAGCGAGGCCAGGCGCTCACTTTGCTCCGAGGAATTCGGAGACGATCGCGCGCATTTGGCCGGGTTGCTCGAGCCAGGGGAAGTGGCCGCACTCGTTGATGTAACGCAGCGTGGAGGAGCGGATGAGAGCGTGGATGTCTTCGGCGGTTTTGTCGCCGATGGGGTCCTGGTGGCCGTGGAGTATGAGGGTGGGGCGGGAGAACGTGGCGAGCGAGGCCCGGAGGTCGTAGTTCCTGACGGCGTCCTGGGTGAAGAGGGGAATGTAGGAGTCGCTGTGGAAGGCGCCGTCCGCCATTGAGGCGGCGAAGGCGAGGCCCTTGCCGCGGTCAAAGAAGTAGGCGGGAACGATGGCTGCGATGGATTCCGACATAGCTTTGTCCAGGGAAACGCCGCGCTTGACGGCAGCCGTCCAGTAATCGCGAGCCTCGCGGTCTTCGGCGTGGAGGCGGGCCTCGATATTCTTCAGGAACCACTCGATGAATTTCATAGTGTGGCCGCCGGAACCAATGAGGATGAGGCGATCCACGTGGTTGGGATGCGCGGCGGCGTAGGCCATGGCGAGCATTCCGCCCCAGGAGTGTCCGGCCAGCAGAAGGCGGTCGAGCTTGAGGTGAATGCGGAGGGCCTCGAGGTCGGCGACCATTTTGGCGACAGTCATCATTTCGGGAGCGAGCGTGGCCGGACGGGACCGTCCAGTGCCCCGCTGCTCGAGAAAGATGTGCCGATATCCGGCGGGGAAGAGTCTCGCGGCTGGAATGAAGTAGTCGACGTCGAAGCCTGGCCCGCCGCTCAGGAAAATGATCGGCGTGCCGGCGCCTTCGCTGCGGTAATGGAGGCTGAAGCCTTCGCAGGGAACGGCGCCATCCTGGGCTTGGAGCAGTGCTACAGCGCTGAGGAGTGGGAAGGCGAGGCGAAACATGGTCAGTAGTCTCATTAACCAGATCTCCATTTTGGGCTTCCCGAACTGAGCGAGTATACACCAACCGCCTGACTCGGATGCCCGAGTGGATCTGAATGATCTGGATGGCCCGATCCAAGCCCGAGCGGGCGCGGGCAGATGGCTTCTTCGGGCCTTCGCGCAGAATGGGAACCGGAATGTGCCACAGTGCCCGAACGAAATTGATATATAATTGGACCATCAAAAAGGGCTATAGGAGGCGGATTCGTGTTCCTTCGGATATCTCTCCTGGTAGTGGCGGTTACCCTGGGCTCCGCTGCCGCGAGTTCGATTGGGAATGAGAAGTACACGCCGGGCGAACGGCGGCACTGGGCATTCCAGCCACGGGCGGAGCCTGTTGTGCCGGCGGTTGCCGGAGCGACCAATCCGATAGATGCCTTTCTCCTCACCCGTCTCCAGAAGGACTCTTTGCAATTCTCGCCGCCCGCGGGCAAAGAAGCGCTGATCCGCCGTCTGTATTTCGATTTGACAGGCCTGCCTCCCTCCCCGGCAGAGGTGGATGCATTCGCGCGCGACAAATCGCCCGCGGCTTACGAGAAGGTGGTGGACCGGCTGCTCGCCAGTCCGCGGTATGGCGAACGCTGGGCACAGCACTGGCTGGATGTAGTACGGTTTGCGGAAACGGACGGATTCGAATACGACACGCATCGTCCGGACGCGTGGCGGTATCGCGACTACGTGATCCGGTCGATTCAGGAAGACAAGCCGTACAACCAATTCCTCACCGAGCAGCTTGCGGGCGATGAGATGGATCCGAACAACCAGGAGTATCTGATCGCGTCGGGGCTCGAACGGATGGGGCCGCTGCGGAAGAACGCGGGCAACCAGGAAGTTGCGTCGAGCCGGAACGAAGTTCTGGTGGAGATGACGAACATCGTGGGCTCGGGTTTCCTGGGGGTGACCTTGGGCTGCGCGCGCTGCCACGATCATAAGTTCGACCCTATCCGGCACAAGGATTATTACCGGATGATGGCGTACTTCGCGGCAGTGCACGAGAAGAACGTGAGCCTCGCCACACCGGAGCAGCAGACAGCATGGAACGCGAAGAAGGAAGCCTACGACCAGGAGATGAAGAGCCTGAAGAAGCAGTTGCGCGGGCTGAAGGGCGAAGATCGGGCGCGGATGCTCGAGAAGATCGAGGAGATGGAGGATAAGGCTCCACAGCCACTGCCGGCGATTTTTTCGGTTTCCGACGATCTATCGAAGGCGACGCCGATCTACGTGCTGGCGCGGGGTGATTATCACAACCGTGGGGACCAGGTGGCTCCGCGGCCGCTGGGGGTATTGCTTCCGGATGGGAGTCCGGAGTTGCGGGCGGATGCGCCGAATCCGCGGACGCAGCTTGCCAAGTGGATCACGGATCCGCAGAACCCGCTGACCGCGCGGGTGATGGTGAACCGGATCTGGGGATATCATTTCGGGCGGGCGATTGTGGCGACGCCGAATGATTTCGGACGGATGGGGATGCGGCCGTCGCATCCGGAACTGCTCGACTGGCTGGCGAACGAGTTTGTGAACAACGGCTGGCACATGAAGCCGATCCATAAGTTGATTGTGATGAGCCAGGCGTACCGGCAGTCCTCGGATTCGCCGATGGAAAAGGCGGCGATGGAGAAGGACGCGAGCAATGCGCTGATGTGGCACTATCCGGTGCGACGATTGGATGCGGAGCAGATTCGCGACGGGATGCTGGCGGTGGCCGGGCGGTTGAATCCGAAGATGGGCGGTCCGAGCGTGATTGTGCCGGTGGATCAGGAGTTGGTGAACCTGCTATACAAGCCGTCGCAGTGGGCGGTGACGAAGGACGTAAGCGAACATGACCGGCGCAGCATTTACCTGCTGCATAAGCGCAATCTGCGGCTGCCGATGATGGAGGTGTTCGATTCTCCGGACTTGCAGATCAGTTGCGCGCGGCGGGAATCGAGCACGCACGCTCCGCAGGCGCTGGAACTGATGAACGGCGATTTTTCGAACGACATGGCGAAGGCTCTGGCGGCACGGCTGGACAAGGAGGCGGCGTCGCCTTCGAAGCAGGTGGATCTGGCGTTCCGGCTGGCGGCAGGGCGGCTGCCGAACGCGAAGGAGAAGGCGGCCGGAGTGCAGTTCCTGCAATCGCAACCGCTCAGCGAGTTCGCGCTCGCTGTGCTCAACCTGAACGCATTTCTTTACATTAACTGACATGTCCCAACATATTCGCTTCACAAGAAACCGCCGGGAGTTTTTGACGGACGCATTCTGCGGGTTCGGGTCGCTGGCATTCACTTCGATGCTGTACCAGGAGCAGTTGCGCGCCGGGTATGCGAATCCGCTGGCTCCGAAGGCTCCGAATTTCACGGCGAAGGCGAAGGCAGTGATCTTCCTGTTCATGGCGGGGGGACCGAGCCACATTGAGACGTTCGATCCGAAGCCGCTGCTGAATGAATTGAACGGGCAGAAGCGGCCGAAGGAGTTCGGCGAGGCAAAATATCAGTTCGTCACAACGGAAGCGAAGCTGCTGGGGACGAAGAGGACATTCCAGAAGTACGGGCAGAGCGGGATCGAGGTATCGGACCTGTTTCCGCATATGGCGGAGCGTGTGGATGACATGGCCGTGATCCGGTCGTGCCACGGGGACATGGTGGTGCATTCGGCGGCGCAGTATCAGATGATGACGGGGCGCATCATTCCGGGATTTCCGGCGATGGGAGCGTGGGTGATCTACGGATTGGGTACGGAAAGCGACTCGCTGCCGGCGTATGTGGTGATGCCTGATCCGAAGGGCGCGCTCGAAGCGGGGCAGCCGATGTACATGAACGGCTTTCTGCCGGCGGTTTACCAGCCATCGATGCTGCGGCCGGGGAAGAAGCCGCTGCTGAACCTGGACCTGCCGAAGGGGGTGAACGAGGCGGAGCGGAGGCGGACGGTGGAGTTGATCCGCGAGATGAACCAGGCGGGTCCGAAGGCGGAGTCAGAGGAATTCGCGGCGCGGATGAACGCGTATGACCTGGCGTTCAAGATGCAGACGGAGGCTCCGGAAGTTTTCGATATATCGAAGGAATCGCAGGCGACGCGGGAGATGTACGGCGTGGGGAAGGCGCCTACGGACGATTACGGGCGGCGGTGCCTGCTGGCGCGGAGGCTGGTGGAGAAGGGTGTGCGATTCGTGTGCGTGGTGAGCGGCGGCGGGCCGGGCAACATGCAGTGGGATGCGCATGACGATATTGAAGAGAACCACCTGCGGATGGCGGCTCAGACGGATGTGCCGGTGGCGGCGCTGCTCGAGGACCTGAAGCAGCGGGGGCTGCTCGATTCGACGCTGGTGGTATGGGGCGGCGAGTTCGGGCGATCTCCGGAGGCCCAGGGCGGCAAGGGGCGCGATCATCACAATCTGGGTTTTTCGGTGTGGCTGGCGGGGGGCGGCATCAAAGGCGGGCAGGTGGTGGGGGCGACGGATGCGATCGGGTTGCGGGCGATTGAGAATCCGGTACACTTCCGGGATCTGCACACGACGATTCTGAATCAGCTTGGGCTGAATCAGCACGCGCTGAGCTACATGCACCAGGGGCGGAGAGAGCGGCTGACGGAAGTGGAAGGACACGTCGTCAAACAGATTGTGTAGATGGAAGCGATGGCAGTTGCACTGGTGGCGGGCGCGAGCCGCGGAGTGGGCCGTGGCGTGGCGATCGGCCTGGCGGAGGCGGGTGTGCGTGTCTTTGCGACGGGGCGCAGTGTGGAAGGAGCAGACCTGCCGAGTGGCGTGACGCGTATTCGCTGCGATCATCTGGACGACGCACAGACAGCGGGTGTGTTTGCGCGGATTGCGGAAGAGGCGGGAAGCCTGGATGTGGTGGTGAACTGTGCCTGGGGCGGATACGAGCGGATGGTGGAGGACGGCAAGTTCACGTGGGGAGCGCGGTTCTGGGAGCAGCCGATGCACCGGTGGACGAGCATGATGGATGCCGGTGTGCGGGCGGCGTACGTGGTGTCGGCGCACGCGGCGCGGATGATGGTTCCGCAGGGGAAGGGGCTGATTGTGAACATCAGCTTCTGGGCGGCGCAGAAGCACATTGGGAATGTGATTTACGGCGTATCGAAAGCAGCGACGGACAAGATGACGGCGGATATGGCGCATGAGTTGAGGCCGCATGGGGTGACGGTGGTGTCGCTGTATCCGGGGCTGGTGCGGACGGAAGCGGTAATGGCGGCAGCCGAGGGCGGATGGCTGGATCTGTCGAACAGTGAGAGCCCGGAATTCCTCGGGCGGGTGGTGGCGGCGCTGCTGGGGAATGCGGGTTTGGCGGCGCGGAGTGGACGGGTGTTGGTGGCGGCGCAAGTGGCGGCGGAGTTGGGCGTGGTGGACGTGGATGGGCGGGCTCCGAAGGCGCTGGGTCTGGAGGACGTGTAGGTGGGCGAATGCAGGAAGAGCAAGCAATCCGGCAGTTGGTGGCGGACTGGCAGGAGGCTACGGCAGCGGGAGATTTGAACCGGTTGCTGAGCCTGATGGCTGAGGATGTGGTGTTTCTGGCGGCTGGGCAACCGCCGATGCGCGGCAGGGATGCGTTTGCGAAGGCTTTTCATGAGGCGATGGAGAGATTCGCGATCGCTTCGGAGTGCAGGGTGGAGGAACTGCGGGTGGCGGGGGATTGGGCGTACTGCTGGAATCATCTGCGAGTGACGATGACGCCGCGTGGGGCGGGGGCGGTGATGCGGCGCAGCGGGGATACGCTGACGGTGCTGCGAAAGGAAGATGGTGGGTGGGTGATTACGCGGGATGCGAATCTGTTGAGCGGGGAGTAGAACCAATTTTCCGTGGATTTGCTGCCCTACAATGGGTCCATGCGCAACCTGGTCACTTTCCTGAGTTTTGTGTCCGTGCTTGCGGCGGCGGATGGACCGTATCTGCTGCAACAGCCGGCGATGAATGAAACGCACATCGTCTTTTCGTTTGCCGGAGACTTATGGACCGTAGAGCGAACAGGCGGGGCGGCGACGCGGTTGACGAACGGCAAGGGTGTGGAATCGGGGCCGTATTTTTCGCCGGATGGGAAGATGGTGGCATTTACCGGGGAATATGACGGGAACACGGATGTGTTTGTGATACCGGCGGAAGGGGGCGTTCCGAAGCGGTTGACGGCGCATCCGGGGACGGACAGGGCGGTGGGCTGGAGTCCGGACGGGAAGCGGGTGCTGTTCATTTCGGCGCGGGAGAGTTGGGTTCCGTTCAGCCCGCAACTATTTTCGGTGTCGACGGCGGACGGGGAGCCGGAGAAGTATCCGTTTCCGATGGTGGCGGCGGCGTCGTTCTCACCGGATGGAAAGCAGATGGCGTACCTGCCGCTGATGCGCGCGGATGAGGCGTGGAAGCGATACCGCGGGGGACGGGCGACTCCGATCTGGATCGGGAATGTGGCGGATTCGAGCGTGATTTCAATTCCGCGGAAGGATTCGAATGACTACAATCCGATGTGGATCGGCAAGGCTGTGTATTTCCTGTCGGACCGCAATGGGCCGTTTACCTTGTTCCGGTATGACACACGCACGAGGCAGGTAGCGCAGGTGGTGGAGAACAAGGGGCTCGATTTCAAGTGGGCGAGCGCTGGACCGGGTGGGATTATTTACGATCAGTTCGGTTCGATCCACATTTACGACTTCAAGAGCGGCAAGACGCAGACGGTGAATATTACGTTGAATGGGGACCTGGCCGAGGTGCGACCGCGGATGGAGAAACTGGGGCGAGCGGTGAGGAACGCGGGGATATCGCCTACGGGGGCGCGGGCGCTGTTCGAGGCGCGCGGAGATATTTTCACTGTTCCGAGCGACAAAGGGAATGCGCGGAATATTACGAAGACGGCGGGGGTAGCCGAGCGGGATCCGGCATGGTCTCCGGACGGGAAATGGATCGCGTATTTTTCGGATGAATCCGGGGAGTATGCGCTGCATATCGCGCCGCAGAACGGCGAGGGGGAGGTGAAGAAGATATCGCTGGGGACGCGGCCGACGTTTTACTACAGCCCGGTGTGGTCGCCGGATTCGAAGAAGATTGCGTATTCCGACAAGCGGCTGCGGCTGTGGTACGTGGACATCGAGAAGGGTACTCCGGTGGAGGTGGACCGTTCGACCTATCAGAATTCGATGGGGCAGTTCGACCAGGTGTGGTCACCGGACAGTAAGTGGCTTTCGTACACGAGACAACTGAAGAATTACTTGTATGCGGTGTGTCTTTATTCGGTGGAGGGCGGGAAGTCAACGCAGATCACGGATGGAATGAGCGATGCGCGGTTTCCGGCGTGGGATAAGAACGGGAAGTATCTTTACCTGACAGCGAGCACGGATGACGGGCCGACGATCAGCGGGCTGGACATGTCGAGCAACCAGCGTCCGGTGACGCGGAGCGTGTACGTGGCGGTGTTGAGCAAGAGCGAAGCGTCGCCGCTCGCTCCGGAGAGCGATGAGGAGAAGGTTGCGGACGAGAAGAAGGGGGAGGTGAAGAAGCCGGAAGACAAGAAAGAAAAGAAAGAAGTGGAAGTGAAGATCGACCTGGAGGGGATCGGCCAGAGGACGGTTCCACTGCCGCTTCCGGCGCGGAATTATGTAGGGATGGAGACGGGGAAGACGGGAATTCTTTTTCTGATGGAGGCTCCTTCGATTCTGGACTTCAGTTCCGGGCCGCCGCGGTTCACGCTCCAGAGGTTTGATTTGTCGAAACGGAAGGCGGAAAAGTTCGCCGATGACGTGAGGGGATTCCAGGTGTCGGCAAACGGGGAGAAAATCCTGCTGCGGCAGGGGGCGAACTGGATTATCGCCAGCACTACGGGTCCGATCAAGCCGGGTGAGGGGCGGGTGAAGGTGGACGATGTGGAAGCGCGGGTGGATCCGGTGGCGGAGTGGAAGCAGATGTACAAGGAGGTACTGCGGATCGAGCGGGATTACTTCTATGATCCGAATCACCACGGGCTCGATATGCAGGCGCTGGGGGAGCGGTATGAAAAGTATCTGGGGAACCTGGGGAGCCGGGCGGATTTGAATTACTTGTGGAAGGAGATGCTGGGTAACCTGACGGTTGGGCATCTGTATGTCAACGGAGGGGACTTACCGCAGGCGGATAAAGTGAAGGGCGGATTGCTGGGAGCGGATTACAAGGTGGAGAACGGGCGCTACCGGATCACGCGAATCTTCAACGGAGAGAACTGGAATCCGCAGACGCGGGCTCCGCTGACGCAGCCGGGGGTGAACGTGAATGTGGGGGATTACGTTCTGGCGGTGAACGGGAAAGAGGTACGCGGGTCAGATGAGATTTTTGCTTTCTTCGAGGGGACGGCGGGGAAGAATACGGTGATCCGGGTGGGGGCAGACGCGGGCGGGGCGAACGCGCGCGATGTCACGGTGGTTCCTCTGGATGATGAAAGCGGGCTGCGGCGGCTCAAGTGGATTGAGGAGAACCGGCGGAAGGTGGATCAGATGTCGGGCGGGAAGCTGGCTTACGTGTATCTTCCGGATACGGCCAACAGCGGCTACACTTACTTCAACCGTTACTATCTGGCGCAGGTGGACCGTAAGGGAGCGATCATTGACGAGCGGTTCAACGGAGGGGGGAAGGCAGCGGATTACATCATTGACTATATGCGGCGGAAGCTGTGGAATTTCTGGTCGTCGCGGGATGGAGCGGATTACACGACGCCGGCGGCGGCGATTTTCGGGCCGAAGGTGATGATGATCAATCAGTATGCGGGATCGGGAGGGGATGCGCTGCCGTGGTATTTCCGGAGGGCGGGGCTTGGTCCGCTGGTGGGGAAGCGGACGTGGGGCGGATTGGTGGGGATTGGCGGATATCCGCCGTTGATTGACGGGGGGATGGTGACGGCTCCGCACTTCGCGTTCTGGAATCCGGACGGGAAGTGGGATGTGGAGAACCATGGGGTGGATCCGGATGTGGAGGTGGAGTTGGATCCGAAGGCGTGGCGCGAGGGGCATGATACGCAACTGGAGAAGGCGGTGGAGGTGGCGATGGAGTTGTTGAGGAAGAATCCGCCGCCGGTGTATAAGAAGCCGGCGTATCCGGATTATCAGACAAAGGGGGCGGTGGTGAGCGGCGGGGGAAAGTGAGGCTGCCTTAGCCGCCGGCGGCGATGATGCGGTCGAGACGTTCGGCGTCTGTGTCGGTGTTGAGTTGGACCCAGATGGGGAGATGGTCAGACATCTCGTAAGTGAACTTTGCCTTGGTGGGCGGGTCTGTGACGTAGAGGCCGGAGATGGACTGGCTGTTGAGGAAGAAGTCGAGGACGCCGCCGGATTGGGTGAAGGCGGAGGTGAATTTGGGGTAGTGGAGGATCTGGTCGTAGCGTTTATCCTTGGCGAGGTTGGAGCCGATGTCTTTCTTTGCGATGGCTTCGACCATTTGCAGACCTTTGGCTGAGACGGCTTTGTAGAGGGGCGAATCGAGGGAGGGGATGTTGAAATCGCCCATGACGATGATGTCTTTGTCCCAGCCGTGTTTTTCGCGGGCGCGCTGATCGACCCAATCGGCGAGGAGCGAGAGTTCCTTGAGGCGCTGCTCCTCGCTATCACCCCAGCGGATGTGGGCGCTGAGGAGGATGAAGTCGAAGTCGCCGGCCTGGAAGGAGGCGAGGAAGGGGCTGCGCCAGAAGGTGATCTGGGAGACGTATTCGCCCTCGGCGTTTTTCTTGCGCGGGGGGCCGGCTTCGGCGGCGAGGCCGGTGAAACGGGCGGCGCGCTCATCGTAGACGAAGGCGAGGCGCTCACGGTTGCCGCCGGGGTCGAAGTCATAGTCGGAGACGACGGCGCGCCAGGTGGGGCCGAGGTATTTCAGGACGGTGTTGAAGTCGTCGAGGTTATCGCGAAGTTCGACGATGCAGACGAGATCGAACTGGCCGATGATTTCGGCGATGAAATGGAGCGATTCGGGGCGGCGAGGCTTCTTGCCGAATTCGCGGATATTCCACGAGGCGAGGTTGAGGGTTTCATCGAGCTTGGATGAAGGAATTTGCGCGGCTTGAATGCGATTTTGCAGTTCTTTCAGGCCCTTGGCAATGTCAGGCGTGATATCACCGTGAAACATCGAGACCTCCAGAGTAGAACGCTGACCGCGCGGCACGGCGCCTGAGCGCAGTAGCCGCACGCCGATGATTCCGAGGAACATTGACGAATGTTCCCTGAAGAGTATACCAGGGTAAAGTAAGAAAGATGCCAAGCGAAGCGATAGCCGCGTGCCTGAGTGTCCCGCGAGGACCGGTGGAGATCAAGAAGATAGCTGTTGGGGAGCCCGGGAAGGGGGAAGCGCGGGTGCGGATGGAGGCGTGCGGAATCTGCCATTCGGACGTGATGATCACGGGGCTGGAGAAGTTGCCGCTGACGCCGCTGGTGCTGGGGCATGAGGGGATCGGGGTGGTGGAGGCGGTTGGTGAGGGGGTTACGAATGTGGCGGTGGGGGACCGCGCCGGGATCACGTATTTCGCGGCGGGGTGCGGTGTATGCGAGGCGTGCCGGGCGGGATTTGAGCGGTATTGCGCGAAGCAAACCAACCACGGCTATACGCGTCAGGGGGCGCTGACGACGGAGGGAATCGTGGCGGCGCAGAACCTGATCCGTGTTCCGGAGGGTTTGACGGCGGAAGAAGCAGCGCCGTTGTGCTGCGCGGGTTGGACGGCGATGGGAGCGGTGGGGGAGGCGCATGTGCAGCCGGGGCAGTTGGTGGCGATATTCGGGTTTGGGGGATTGGGGCACCTGGCGCTGCAATACGCAAGGCACATGGGGGCGCGGACGGCGGTGGTGGATGTGGGCGCGGAGAAACTGGAGTTCGCGAGGCAATTGGGGGCGGATGTGGCGGTGGCGGCGGAGGATGCGCGCAAGGTGCTGGTGAAAGAGCACGGCGGGGCGGATGCGGCGATCGTGTTCACTGCATCGGCGGCGGCGGTGCCGGTAGCGTTCTCGTGTCTGAAGCGGCGCGGCAGCCTGATTCTGGTGGGGTTGACGACGGACACCTACACGTTCGCGGTGACGGAGACGGTGTTGAAGGGGATTCGCATTCAGGGGAGCTATCTCGGATCGCGGGCGGATTTGGAGAAGGTGTTTGCGCTGGCAGAGGAAGGAGTGGCGCGGCCGAAGGTGACGACGTTTGGGATAGAGGCTGCGCCGGAGTTGATTGGGAAGCTGGCGCAGGGGCAGCTTACGGGGCGGGCGGTGATCAAATTCCAAGGAGGCTAGATGAAAATAGTAATTCTTGTAGCATTGCTTTCGTCGCTGGCAACGCTGGTGATGGTGTTCGGAGTGGCGGGGGCGGAGTTGCCGAAGAAGGTGAAGTTTGAGAACGCGAAGGTGCGCGTTTCGGAGGTGACGTATCTGCCGGGTGCGCCGCGGACTCGTTATATCCGGCCGACGGATCAGGTGATTGTGTTCATGGATGATTGCAAGTACCGGCGCACGGACTCGAAGACCGGGGAGAAGACGGTGAGGGAACGCAAGAGCGGGGATGTTATTTTCCATGAGAAGGGGGAGGACGCGCCGGTGTTGGAGAATCTGGGAGCGAAGCCGTACCGGACGATGGTGATTGAGTTGTTGAAGCCCTGATGCGGGCCCCCGGGATGGGTCGCGGCGCCGGCGCCTCCCGAGGCGTACAATAGTCGCCGGCAGTAAGTTGGTTGGATTACTGATTGCGCGCACCGGTTGACGCTGAAGCGCGGCACTGTATCAAGGGAGGTTTAAGATGGCACAGTATCTTTTGCTTTGGGAACATGACAACACAAGAATCCCTGAGGATCTTGAAAAACGCAAGGCCCAGCACCAAGGCTTTCAGGACATCGTCCGCCAGCAGATGAAGACAGGCGAGATCTCACAGTGGGGAGGTTACGCAGGAGAGACAAAGGGCTTCTGTATCGTTGAGGGTTCCGCCGAGGACGTGCACAAGCTGACCGGGCGATGGGTTCCCTGGGTCTCGTTTCAGACGAGGGAGGTGCTCTCGATCGAGCAGGTGATCAAGGCGACGGCGGCGATGTGAACACAAGTTGCGCGAGCGCTCGCAGCTCGGCCTGGGCGGGCCCGAGGGCTGGTTCAGCGTGAAATGGAGTGCGGGCGCTCTCCGTTAGTGAGTATGGCGCGAGCCTTGGCGGAGCGACTTGCGCGGTTAAACGCCGCGGAGACTGGCGCCAGATGCAGCGGACTGAAACTGCAACTGGTTTCAAGTACTAGAGGCACTAGGAAAATTCCAGCAAGACTTTGATCTTTCCCCCTTGACATCTGGAAGTATTTTCTAATCGAACGATGAGCCTGAACGACGGCGTCAGCCGGCGTTCAGGAGAGGCCTCCTTTCTTCTTCTCTGATCCATATGAGGCCGCGGTGGGAAAGTGGAAATCCTGCTTTTGGATTTC
>WBZR01002259.1_pt1 | contig 20406 bp, 14 predicted proteins | sample 5204231 | NCBI WGS metagenome assembly WBZR01 (sample SAMN12412403, study PRJNA552823) | activated sludge metagenome | isolation source: activated sludge from anammox sidestream of wastewater treatment plant... | place: USA: Virginia | collected 2017-08 | reverse complement strand
AACAACCCATCGCCGGTGCTGGCGATCCGGGGATCCATGCGATCAATAGCGCCCTGACTGAGTTTGTTGGCACGATTGAACAAATTCCACCTGATTTTAGCGCGCTGAAAGTCGGCGGCCTCCGTGCTTATCAGCTGGCGCGCCAGGGAGAGTCGATTCGCCTGGCCTCGCGAAAAGTGATGATTCACTCCATTGAGAATCTGCACTACCTCTGGCCGACGTTGCAATTGAAAATCATCTGCGGACGGGGCACTTATATCCGCTCGATCGCGCGCGATCTGGGCAAACGTCTGGGAACGGGCGGCTATCTGACCTCCCTGCGCCGCAGCGCAATCGGGCCATACACAATCAGCCACGCTGCGACGCTGGACATGCTGAGAACGGATAGGGTACAAACCTATCTGACTCAGGCTGAACCAAGCTGAAATTGACCCCCTCTTAATCTCCGTCATACCCTCACGTCTTCGACTACGACCGTTAAAAAAGGAAATTTGGATAACTACGGGGAATTGTCCGATAATTATTTTCATCCCGGCTATGGGACCTAACCCTAAATAAATAAGGCTGATATGATTGATTTTATTTGCATGCAAACGGTGGTTCGTTTAGACTCGCCGACCGCTTGTACGTCTGCCAAAGCGCTTGATGCCGCGGGGCTGCAGGAGCAGAAACAGACCAGGCGAAATGGCACGATTGTTTACGGAAGACTCGTTCTTTTTTATTCTTGAATCACTTGTTGAAAGTCTGTGGCAAATAATCGTACTGCTGCAAGGCTTTAACCAGTCGGATTTGGGAATAAAACTGACTCGGAATGACGGGTTAAAAGAGTCGGACGTATTGCTCGTGTAACAGCCGCAGCCATCAAGTGATAGGCTGTCGCAAGATCCGCCGAATTTGGCTTTTTGGCCTTCGTGTCGGTTAGAGTGTTGAATAGTTGCAGTATCGTCGGTGGAGGCATGAATTGAATTATTCGGCTTTCAGCAGGTTGCGGCAGCTCAAACGAGCTTGTTATCAACCCATGAATAATTCCTGCAGGCCTTCGCTCGGCATGCTAAAACAATTGACGGGCTGGAAGCAAACACCTCCAGCCTTTTGGATGAACATCATTGGACTGACAACAACGATCGGTTCTTTTGTGCATGCCCCGACGAATCCCTCTTGCTGAAGGTGCTATGTACCCCACGACTCACTCAACAAAACTGTCAACGTCACAGCGGCTTCGCCGCCTCCAGGTTCTCAGCTTGGCGGTCTCGATATCCACTCCGGTGATATCCACCGCGCTGGCTGAAGAAAACAGCGCTGCTGACGCCGTTGCTCAATCAACCCAGGCCATTGCCCAGGCTGACACCAGCGCACCGGCTGTCGAGATTACTGACGCCGAGAAGCTGGCGCAGGGGATCAAGCTCTATCAAGCCCACCAGTACGAGGAAGCACTGGCGCTGTTGCAGCAGGTCAATCCCGACCAACTCGACGACGGCGGCAGGAAATCACTCAACAACAACCTCAGCCGCACTGCCGAGGCTGCCCGTCAGCGCCAGGACGCCCGCACCGCTTTTGAACAAGGCGAGCAGGCTCTGGAAGCGGGCAATCCTGAGCAGGCCATTCAGCATTACCGCGCGGCTTCACGCAATCAGTTTGCCGACAGCGCCACGCGCCAGAAATCGCGGGAAAAAATCCAGATCGCGGAATCCCAGCAACAAAATGAACAGGCACAACTGCGGGCCACCTACGGTCAAGCAGTCTCTGAGTTCAAAAACGGCGATTTGCAGGCAGCGCGGCAGAAGTTCGTACAGCTTCAGGATGCCGGTTTCCGCGCCCCGCTGTTCCAGAAAAGCCCCAAGGATTACATCGGCGACATCGATGAAAAGCTGGTGGCTGCTGCTCCCGCCACCCCACAACCTCAAACCGTGGCAACGCCTGAGCAGGTGCAGCGACTGACCCCAATGCCAAGGTGGTTGTCGCTGCCCCTGCAGAGCAGGCACCGGCGACGGAAGCTGCCCAGCCAGCGGACGATCAGCAATCGGCTGAATTATCCAAGGAAGAGCGTTCCCGCCAAGCCAAAGAGGCGTATGAAGCCGGCAAAACAGCCTATCGCGCCAAAGACTGGGATGCTGCCAAAACGCAATTTGAACACGCCCGCGATCTGGGTTATCGCCCGGGGCTGTTTCAGGATTCTCCCAATAAATTTCTGACGCGCATCGAACAGGCCAAAGAGGCCGAGGCGCAGGCACTGGCTGCCGCTCAGGCCAAGGCTGACGCCGATGCTGCTGCCCAAGCCAAGGCGCAGGAACAGGCCCAAGCGAAACAACAGACTAAAACCGAGGCTGATGCCGCCGCTGTGGCTAAAGCAGAAGATCAAGCCAAGGCTGACGCTGCCGCAGCGCAAGCCAAAGCCGACGCTGACGCCCAACAGGCGCTGGAAGCAACGGCTCGTCTGGAGCGCGTTCGCCAGCAGGAATCTTCCTTCAAGGCTCAGGCACTGGTTGAACAGGCCCGTGCTGCCCAAGGTCGCGGTGATAATCAAGTCGCTCTGACGCTCTACACGCAGGCGGCTGAACTCGATCCTGCCAACGAAGCTGCCGCTCAAGGTCGCGACACCATGCAGACGCTCGTGACTGGTCGGACGACGGGAACGCTTGATCGGCAAGCCCGGCAGATCGAAATTGCCATTCAAGAATTCAATTACGCTTTCGATCAGGATTTGCAGCAGGCCCAGCAGGCCAGTGCCCGCGGAGAACACGAAGCTGCCCAGCAGAAAATCGATCAGGCTCGGGTGCGTTTGTCCACCGCGCGCATGCTCTCTCCCGATGCGGCAACCCAAGCCAGCACCCAACTGGCCAACGCCCAGGCCAATCTGGATCGTGCCCGACAGGCTGCTGCCCAAGCCAAGGCTGATGCTGCCAATCAGGATGCCGCCAAGCTTCGCGCATCGCAGGCAGCCGAAACTGAGCAGCATCGGCGCGAAACGATCAAACAACTGACGGCGACATCCAAGCGCCTGATCGATCAGAAAAACTACAAGGAAGCAGCCAATGTGCTGGATCAGATTCTCCAGCTCGATCCGCGTAATGAATACGCCAATGCCGTCCAGGCGCTGGTGCAGGATCAGTACATCCTTCAGCAGCAGCGTGGCTATCGCCAGAGGCAGCAGGATCAGTTGGAACTGCAGTTGAATAACGCCCAGGAAAAACTGATCCCCTACGACGACGTTTTCCGCTATCCTGACAACTGGCCGGAACTGAGCCGCAATCGCGATCGTCTGGTTCAGCAAGAAGAAGCGCTCTCTCCTGAAGATATTGAAGTTCAGCAGCTTCTGAATCGCCGGTTGCCGGAGATTCGTTTTGAGCATGTTAACTTTGACGCAGCCATCGACTTTCTTCGCGATCTGACCGGCGCCAACATCTACGTCAACTGGGGTGCGATGCAGACCGCTGGCATTGATAAAACAACGCCAGTCAGCGCCCGTTTGCGCGATGTACGCCTGAGCAAAGCCCTGCAGGTCGTTTTGCAGGATGCTGGTTCAAGTACGATCCCGCCGGTCAAACTGGACTACAACATTGAAGAAGGGGTCATTTCGATCTCGACGGCCGATGACCTGTCCACCAATGCTGTATTCATTCCCCGTACTTATGATATCAATGACCTGTTGCTGACTCCCAGCAGAGTTGACCGCGTTGATGAAAGCATTCTGCTCCAGAGTGGCACCGTCAGTGGTGGCGGCAGCGGTGGTGGCAGTAGCGGCGGCGGCCTCTTTGGTGGAGGCGGCGGCGGTGGTGGCGGCGGTGGTCTATTTGGTGGTGGCGGAGGCGGCGGTGGCGGGGGCGGCGGTCTGTTTGGCGGCAGTAACAGCAGCAGTTCAAGCCGCAGCGGCAGCAGCAGTAGTAATGATGATGATTCCGAAGAGCGTCGCCAGGAAGACCTCGATGCGATCATGGAAATGATCAAGAACGCCGTCCCGGAAGACTCCTGGAAAGACAACAACGTTGACGCCCAGGGAACCGTCACCGAGCGCCCGCGTTCAGGCGTTCTGGTCATCGTTCAAACACCGAAAAATCATCAGACAATCAACGATATCCTGGCTCAGCTCCGTAAGGCGCGCGGTGTTCAGATTTCCATCGAAGCCCGCTTCCTGACGGTCAGCCGCAACTTCCTTGAGGACGTTGGTATCGATCTGGATTTCCAGTTCAACGATCTGAGCAATAAATGGGTTGGCAATTCCATCGACGGCAGCGGCCCGCAGCGCGGAATCATCGGTGTGAACCAGTCCTCCGAGAACTTTACCCAAAATCCTTCGACATCGATCCCCGGCTCGCTGGGTTCAATTGTCGGCGATCCGTCCCTGTCGATTCAGGGTTCATTCCTGGATGATTTCCAGGCCAATTTCCTGATTCGTGCCACTCAGGCATCACAAATGGCTTCGACGGTCAATGCCCCGCGCCTGACCCTCTACAACGGGCAGGAAGCGATCCTGCTGGTCGTGCGTCAGCAGTATTATGTTTCCGACCTGACGCCGGTCGTGGGCAACGTGGGTCTGTTCGATCCTGAAATCAGTGCCTTGAGTACCGGTATTATCTTCTTCGTGCGGGCTGCTGTCAGTCCCGACCGCAAGTATGTCGATATGGACCTGCGGCCCACCCTGACCAGTTTCAACGGCTTCACGACGTTCGGGTTCCAATCGTCAAGCACTCAGGTTGACCAGAACGGCAATCCGATTGATGTTCCCGGTGCCCAGGTGCAGCTACCTGACATAAACGTCACCACGGTACAGACATTTGTCACCGTACCTGATGGCGGCACCCTGCTGCTGGGCGGCCAGACCCTGTCGGGCGAAATTGAACGTGAAAAAGGCGTCCCCGGATTGAGCAAGGTACCGTTTATCAAGCGGCTCTTTACCAATCGCTCCAATGCCAAGGACGATACGATCCTGCTGATCCTGGTGAAACCGACCATCCTGATCACCAAAGAGCGGGAGGAAGAGTCTTTCCCGCTGTTGAGCACGCAGGTAAATCCCTAGTGCCGGGCTGAAGGATCAGAGCGCTCGTTGATTGTGCTGTCCATGAAAAAGTCCTGTCTGAATCGGTTGCTGGCGCCATGAAATAAGGCGCCCGGCTGATTCAGGCAGGACTTGTCTATTGTCGCTGTCCAAAGTACCTGATTTTATGGCAAATATGAGGCGATCTGCCCGCCGGTAATTGAGTCTGTTTCAACCAGATGCTACATTTCGCGCCGTGGCTAGTTCATCTGTTTCCCATCGTCGCCGATCCCGTTTCTGGTGGGCACGCCTGCCCGATGAAAAACTGCTCGACTTGCGCTTTCGCGATCTTAATTTGACGATCAAACGCACTGATCTGGAGGAGCAGATTGGCCGTCTTTACCGCGAGCTGGATCGTCGGCAGATTCTGTTCCATCCCCGTTGCTGGTTAAGCAACGAATGGTTCAGCCCCGACGGCAAACCGGGTATCGCCATTCCTTTCTACCTGGCGCATGACCGCCTGCGCGATCTGGAACGTCAGCAGATGCTGGAAGTCGAAGGGGGAACCCGCGCCTGGTGCATGCGTATTCTGCGGCATGAATGCGGCCACGCCATTGATAACGCATTCCGTCTTCATCGGCGCAAACGCTATCGCCAACTTTTTGGTTCCTACACCCAGCCCTACCCCGAATCGTATCAACCCCGGCCTTTCAGCAAGAGTTACGTCGTCCATCTGGATATGTGGTACGCCCAGGCCCACCCGGCTGAGGATTTTGCTGAAACATTTGCCGTCTGGTTGCGGCCATCTTCACGCTGGCGGCAGACGTATGAAGGCTGGGGCGCACTGCGTAAACTCGAGTATGTCGATGAACTCATGGCGGAAATCGCCGGTCAGCGACCGCCGGTAACCAGTCGCCAGGTTGTCGATCCACTGCGCCAGTTGACGACGAGTCTGCGTGAACATTACCGCAACAAGCGCATGACCTATCTTGATGAAGACTGGCCGGAATTCTTCGACACCGACCTGCACAAGTTATTCAGCAGCGACCCCAAATACCGCCGCAACCGTACCGCTGCCAGCTTTCTGCGCCGGATCAAACCGGATCTGCGCAAAATGGTTTCCCGTTGGACGGGCGAATATCAATACGTCGTCGAGCAGGTTCTGGTTGATATCATCGATCGCTGTCAGGAGTTGAAATTGCGCCTGATGCGTTCCCCCCAGCGCACCTTTATCGACGCGCTGACCATGGTCACAGTGCAGACGATGAACTATCTGCACGAAGGAAACCATCGCGTTGTGCTGTAATTCCCACTGCGCCCGGCGGATCAGCCTCACCGGCCGCGCCGCCATGTCTTTTATCAAATACAGGACACCGTGCATCAGGAAATTCGCGGGCCTTGAAAAATCCGGCCGGCAAACCTGCACAATGTCTATTCTGGTTGCCCGCTTACACCATCAACGGCGCACCGATCTTCTGCATCTCGTTTTCCAGCAGTTGCCGCGTTGCCAGGCTGGCTGGCCAGAGTGGCTGGCGAATTTCGCCTGTATCCGTACCGGCAATCTGCATCGCTGCCTTGATTCCCACCGGATTACCTTCAACAAACAACGCCTTGATCAGCGGGAATAATTTTACATGCAGCAACTGCGCCTGATGGATATTGCCCTGATAAACATGTGTCACCAACTGCTTGACCTGCCGCGGCAATAAATTGGACAAAACACTGATGATCCCCGTGCTACCGATGGACATGATCGGCAGCGTCAGCGAATCGTCTCCGCTGATCACCGGCAAATCACACAAGCTACGGATTTCCGTGGCGATATCGAGTGACCCCGTCGCTTCCTTGACCGCAATGATATTCGGGTGCTCCGCCAGACGGGCCACCGTGGCCGGGCTCATGGTAATGCCGGTACGGCTGGGAATATTGTACAGCACGATGTGCAGGTCAACCCGATCCGCCAGCGTCATGAAATGGCGATACAAACCCTCCTGCGATGGTTTGTTGTAATACGGATTAACACTCAGGCACGCCCGGCAACCAACGCGCTTGGCATCGCCATGCAATTCCAGCGCTTCAGCCGTCGAATTGGCACCGGCACCGCCGATCACCGGCACGCGCCCGTTGGACGCCTCGACCACGACTTCCAACACCCGCACATGCTCAGCCATCGACAACGTCGGTGATTCGCCGGTGGTGCCCACCGGCACCAAGCCATCAATACCCTGCTGAATCTGAAATTCAACCTGCTGACGAAACCGCTGTTCATCCACCTTGCCTTGATGAAATGGCGTCACCAAGGCTGTCATCGCGCCACTGAGCATAAAAACCTTTCCCGATTGATCGTTACGCAAAATAAGTCCAAATCTGTCAATTATTCGTCCGTCGCCGACCGATCAAGTTCCTGATCCGCCTGCGGGCAGAACCGTTCGAGTCCATGACCTGTCGGCCGATCGTTTCTACGGATTCATCAACTGCTTCATTTCCGTCACCGCCTGGCGCAAACCGACAAAAACCGCCCGGCTGATAATGGCATGACCAATATGCAGCTCGCGCAAACCCGGCAGGGCGGCCACATGATGCACATTGACATAATTCAGGGCATGACCGGCATTGAATCGCATACCCGCTTTGCGAATCAGATCACCCGTGTCAACGATCTTGTTCAGTTCCATCGCCAGTTGCGGTTTATCCAGATCACCGCCGGTCTGATGGAAAACATGGGCATACGGGCCGGTATGAACTTCACAGACATCGAACCCCGCCTCGGCGGCGGCTTGGATCTGGCTGGGTACGGCATCGACAAACGCGCTGACCGTCATGCCGCCGTCTTTCAGTTGTTTCACCACCTCTTTAAGGCGTTTAAGCTGTCCGAGGACATCCAGCCCCCCTTCGGTTGTGACCTCCTGCCGACCTTCCGGCACGAGCATCGCCAGGTTGGGTTTGGTTTGACAGGCGAAGGCAACCATCTCAGCCGTCGCTGCCATCTCCAGATTCAGCTTGACGTGACACATCTTCTGAATGCGCAGCACGTCGTGATCCTGAATATGGCGGCGATCCTCGCGCAAATGAACCGTAATCCCGTCGGCCCCGCCAAGTTGCGCTTCGGTGGCCGCCCAGACTGGATCAGGTTCATACGTGCGCCGCGCCTGGCGGATGGTGGCCACATGATCGATATTTACGCCGAGTTCTACCATGGTTTGTTCGTAAAAATGTATTGTAGCATCATTGTCGCGGTTAGAAAAATGCGCAGATCAGTTCCCGTATTTCATCCGGCTGTTGCCCCTTCAAAATCACAATCCCGGCTGCTGCTTGAGCAACCGGGATCGCTGATCCCATCAATTTGAATACCATTCATCTGGCCTGCCAGAATCACCTGGCAGGCGACTGGGTAACCAATTTATCGCCCATCTAGCGGGCGCTGGCTTTGCCGATAATCAAACCAATGACATAGCACACAATCACCAGCGCCAGGCCGATGCCGCTTAGCACCATGAACTTGTAACCCGCCAAGGTGTCAAGAACCCCGGGATGAAACCCGTTAACAGCACTGATCAATACGAACATGGCAAAGAGTACGATCAACGTTGCACCAGCGCACGCCCAACCAAAAGCGGGTGACGCCGGATCAAACGCCTCCTCGTAAACGATCGAACCAGCCGTACGCGCTGCCGCAGGCAGAATCGGGGCAACCCCTGCGCCTACGTCGGTGGCCACCAAAGTGCCTGATTCGCCCAACTGCGTCTCAACCCCGCTGGACTGCAGATGCCCGGGACTGGGCGCAATTTCATCCAGCAGCTCCGCCCCCAGGCTGGTATCATCGCTCTCGCGGGTCAAGTCCAGCAAACCCGAGCCGGAACCCACGCCTTCAAGATTAATCTGCCCACTGATAGACGCAATATTGGTCTGAGCCATCGGATCAGCCCGTTCAACTTCATCAGCATTGAAAACGCTGATACCCGATCCGCTGGCAGAACTGTCCGACGGAATGAAAGGCATGCCAGTGGCCGAACCACTCAACCCGACACCCGTCCCCGCGCTCGAGTCATCTTTCAACTGCTGAGCCATCGCCGAACCGCCACCCGTATCCACCAGCGCAATACCGCTGCCGCTGGCTCCGCGCGAGTCAGCCAGGCCAATACCGGCACCCGTGTCACTTGGCCCCAGATCAACCTGATCAAGACCACCTAATTCCATCTTCAGCGACTCAACCTGATCCGCCTTGAACATCAATCGCGGACCATCGCGTAACTCACGCAGTTTGCCCTCTTTGGTCAATTGCTTGATTTCATCTTCGCTCTTGCCCAAGGCAGCCTTGGTTTCGTCCAAGGTATAAAACATTTTGGCCATCATGGTGCGAATCTCCTGTGGATTAAAGCCATAATCAGCAACTATGGCATCTTCAATACATCGCCTAGCCCGCCATTATAACGTCGCTCGGCCCTACTGTTCAGGATTGACCGGCGGCGCATCAGGGTTCATCTGCCGAGGCGGGCTGGCTTGCTTTTCAATCAGCTCACGAATCACCTCGGGATCAGGGTCGGTATTATACATCTTTAGCCGCCGATCATACTGGAAATTTCGTGCTGAAATCAGCCGTAAATTACGATCGCCGGGCATGTATTGGTATAGACACAATGTCTGCAAATCGACATCCAGCAGATAACAGCCCCAGGCATTGGTCGAAAATTGCCCTGGCATGATATAGATACCCGCCCCACCAGCGATATTACCCTGATTTTGCGCCATGGCCGCTGGCAGCAAGCTGGGCCAGCGGCTGTCACTGCTGCGCACCAGCAACACAACGATCAACACTGCCACCAAGGCAGCGTTAACGTAAAGGGCTTTAACTACAGGACTTGTATTGCCGGTCATGTTGCTCATTCACTGTGTCCCAACCGGCTGCGCTGTTGGCCGGCCGTCTAATTCCAACACTCGCGCTATTCTACCGCCCCCCTGCGGAACTTGGCAAATTATTCCTTGTTTGATAACTGACCAATGCCCAGGGCTTTGGCATGTGGCCCGCAAGGGTCGATGTATTAACGAACCGCGACCATCAGGGAGCGGTGATCGACTCAAAAACCGCTCCCTGACGGTCGCGGCTCGTAAGAGATTGCCTATCGGACGCCTACTTGCGTTTGCCGTGGATATGAGGCTACATACCAAAGCACCGCGCGCAATGCGCCCGATCCCCAGAGGCTGCGCAACGATACGGCGCTGCTTTCCCGCACCATCACGATCCCTATAATCCGATTCATGGCACTGCCGCGCATTTTGCAACTGTCGGCTGGTTTGATCAATCGCATCGCCGCCGGCGAAGTGATCGAACGACCGGCATCCGTTGTCAAAGAGCTGGTCGAAAATGCCCTCGATGCCGGTGCCAGCCAGATTACGGTCGAAATCGAAGATGGCGGACTGTCGCTGATTCGCATTATCGACAATGGCTGTGGCATTGAATCATCGGATCTGCCGCTGGCGTTTGCTTCCCACGCCACCAGCAAACTGACCAGCGATGATGATCTGTTCCGTATCGCCACGATGGGTTTTCGCGGCGAAGCACTGGCCAGCATAGGCGCTGTTGCCCAGGCGCGCATTGTCAGTCGCACCGCCACCAGCCAGGCCGCATGGGAAATTTATAACCGCGGCGGGGCAATTTCTGATCCGCAGGCTGCTGCGGGAAATACCGGCACGATCATTGAGGTGCGCAATCTTTTTTACAACACACCGGCGAGGCGCAAATTCCTGCGCGGGCCGGGCACTGAGTTCAGCCATATCAGTGAAATGGTGATGCGCTTGGCGCTCTCCTGGCCGGCCGTGGCGTTCAAACTTTTGCATAATCAGCGCACCACGCTGGATCTGCCCGCCACCACGACCGAAGACCGCCTGCTGGCTGCCTGGCCGCAGGATTTTCGCGCGCTGCACCTCAACGTTGACACGCGCGACGCAGAGATTCATCTGCGCGGCATTATTGGTTTGCCGGAACTGGCCCGTCCCACCGCCAAATATCAGTTTCTTTACCTCAATGGCCGCAGCATCCGCGACAAGTTCATCATTCACGCCCTGCGCGAAGCCTACCGCGGTTTGACCGAGCCGGGCCGACACCCCGCCGCCGTTTTGATGATCGATATTCCACCTCACGATGTTGACGTCAATGTCCACCCCACCAAAACCGAGGTGCGGTTTCGTGATGGAGGACGCATTCATGGCCTGGTGCTCTCAACCGTGCGTGAAAAATTGCTGGGCAGCGACCTGACACCTCACGCCGTGGCCCGGCGCGATCAACCGGATGACCCGCAGCGCCAGGATATGCGCAGCCGCCTGGCTGATTTTTTTCGTCAGCCTCCAGCCACCCCCGCCAGCCCGCTGGTAGAGACACCGCAAGCAGACCCCAACTCCGCTTCAGCGCCATTTTTGATCAACCCCTCAATTCCTCCGCCAGCACCGACGACAGCGGCACCGTTCAACCAGAATCACGAAACACGTTATCCCTCGCTGCTGACCAGACAACCCGGCGCAGATACTTTCGTGCATGCACCTGCAATCACCGCAGCGCCATCGTCATCACCATTGACGCCGCCCGGCATTTCGCCGCTCAGTGACAGCACAACTGGCCAGTCGGTCGCTGAAAAGCCCCAATCTTTCGATGGTGGGCAGCAGCCGGCCAGCCGGATGCAAAACATCGCTGCCACGGATGCCAATGTTGCCCCACCAGCCATCCAGCTTCACAACAGTTATCTCGTCGCCCAGGCGGATGATGGATTGGTCATCATCGATCAGCACGCCCTGCATGAACGCATCATGTACGAGGAACTGCTGGCCAGAATTTCGCGCGGACCGCTGGAAAGTCAGCGCTTGTTGATTCCACAGACATTCCCGGCCAGTCAGCGCCAACTTGATCTGCTGGAGCAGATTCAGCCCCTGCTGCTCAAGCTGGGTATTGAAGCCGAGCGTTTCGGGCCATCGACTGGCGCCGTGCAGGCATTTCCAACTTTTCTCCAGCGGCTGGAACCGGCCACTTTTGTCCAGGAACTGCTGGAACGCGGCGAACAGGAACTGCTCGACCTGCACGAGGAGGAATTGCTGCATGAGGTGCTGGATATGATGGCGTGCAAAGCCGCCATCAAGGCTGGCGACCCTCTGTCACCGACCGAAATCGAAGCTCTGCTGGCCCGGCGTGAGCTGGTCGAGCGCTCCAGCAACTGCCCGCACGGCCGCCCCACCACGCTGCGCCTGTCCCTGCGCGATCTGGAAAAACAGTTCAAACGCACCGGCTTTTAACCGGTCAGTTGTGAAAATAATAGACTCGGATTATTTGTCGCCGGGCTGCGCATGGCTATCTGGCGCCGGTCACGTTATCGAAAGCTTTTCGCTTGCGCTCAAAGCCTTCGATAACGCATGAGTCATTGAACCAGTTTTGTCACTTTTGGAAACATACGAGGGAGCGCTTTTTGAGCCGACCACCGCTCCCTGACGGTCGCGGCTCGTTAATACATCGACCCTCGCGGGCTACTTGCGATTGTCCTGTGGTGCAGGTAACCCACCGCGATGGGCACTACCGTCAGCGCAGTCCGGTTGTTATGGTAGCACCGCCATGTTTTTCACTCTCACCCGGATTGTTGCACGAGGGCGCGTGTTGACCGGGCGGCTGCTTGCGCGGTTGGGGTTCCGCGAAGATTCCATCCTGCTGTTGCTGGCATTTATCATCGGTTTGCTGGCGGCAGCAGCGGCGGTCGGTTTTCATGAATCAATCCAGGGGCTGCGCCACCTGCTCTACGGCCATGACGGGGGTTATTTTGATCTTTACGGTGGTGGCCTGTGGTTGCTGATTCTTTTTCCAGCCGCGGGCGGTCTGGCGGTGGGCCTGTTCAGCAAATTTGTCATGCGCCAGCGTGAAGGCCGGGGGATGATCGACGTGCTGGAGTCGGTTTTGCGCACCAATGGCTACATCAAAAAGCGCACCGCGATTGAAAAGATTCTGACCAGCGCCATGACCATCGGCACGGGGGGCAGCGCCGGAGCCGAAGGCCCGATTGTTCAGATCGGGGCGAGTATCGCCTCGGCCGTGGCGGAGCTGGTGCGCATGCCCAAGCAGTACATGCCGGTAATCCTGGGTTGCGGATCAGCTGCGGGAATCAGCGCCATTTTCAACAGCCCGATCGGCGGATTGCTTTTTACGCTGGAAATCATCCTGCGCGATTTTTCCGTGCGCACCATTACGCCGATCGTTGTGGCCAGCGTTGTGGCCAATTTCGCCACCCGCGCCATCTTTGAAACCTTTTTTCAGGAGCGATTTGTCGCGATATTCAATCTGCGGCCGGTCATTGAAAAGATCAACGCCACGCACGGCGGGGCGCAATTGTTTGATTTCGGTTTTTCTCACATCGGACATTTCGCGGTGCTGGGGCTGGTCTGCGGAGCAGTAGGCGCACTGTTCACGGTCAGCATGATCTGGGGGGAAGTCTTTTTTTCGCGTTTGCGCCTGCCCAAACCCCTCAAACCGGCGATCGGTGGAGCGCTCCTGGGTCTGCTGGGCATCATCTACATTCTGGGCAGCCGCGGTATTCCCGGCGTGGGGTTGAAACCATTTACCAATTATGACATGCCGTCGTTTTTCAGCGATGGTTACGGGGCAGCGATGCAATTGCTCGGGCCGTGGTTTTACGAGGGTTACTGGGGCACGCCATGGTTGCTGCTGGCACTGCTGGCCGCGACCGTTCTAATCAAAATTGTCGCCACCACCTGCACGCTGAGCAGCGGCGGCAGTGGTGGAATCATTGCGCCATCCCTGTTTGTTGGCGCGGTGGCTGGCGGGTGTCTGGGGGTCTTCATCAAACTGGCCACCAATTTCAACGCGCTGGAACCGAGCGTTTACGCGCTGGTCGGCATGGCGGGCGTGCTGGCGGCGGTGGTGCACGCCCCGCTGGCGTCGATTCTGATCCTCACGGAAGTGACCGGCCAGTATGAGGTCGTGCTGCCGGCCATGTTGTGCGCCTTCATCGCCACGACCACCGCCCAGGTGCTGTATCGTGATTCGATTTACACGTTCGGTCTGCGCCGACGCGGCGTGCGGGTCGGCAGCACGGCGGACATTACGTTGCTGCAGCGGATGACGGTTGAACAAGTCAAACTGGAACCGGCGACCTTTGTGCGTCTGCAGGATCCGCTGCAAAAATTGTTGAAGTTGATTCAGGACAGCGGCAGCAATGATTTTGTCGTGGTGGACAAAGGTGGTTTTTACGCCGGCATGGTGGTGGGTGATGACATTCGCACCGCCCTGCTGGAACATGAGGCGATACCCCTGTTGACGGTGGCTGAAATCATGCGGCCCGCCCTGCCGCTGTTGAGTGTGCAGGACGATCTGGCAACCGTGATGGATAAATTCAGCCAGTACGATGTTTCGCATCTGGCGGTGACGGTCAATCACGGATCGTTCAAGGTGATCGGGTTGATCAGCCGGGCAAGTTTGATGACGCAGTATCAACGGGCGCTGGAAGGCCGGTGACGGTCACGCGGCGTTTTGGCCATTTACCAAACGCACTGTCGCAGCGCTTCGCGGTCAGGCCAGCTTGCCCGTACAATCAGGCCGCTATGGCTTTGACGCAAATTGTTCCAGTTGAAATTCCTGGCGCTGGTTACGATATTCGTATCGAGTTTGATCTGTTGCACACGTGCGGGCGCGTGTTGCGCGATCTGAGCGCAGCTAAAAAAATCGCGATCATCACGGATTCGCATGTCGGGCCTCACCACGCCCTGGCGGTTGCAGCCAGCCTGCGTCAGGCGGGTTTTGAAGCAACCCTTTGCGCCATCCCGGCTGGTGAGGAAAATAAAACCTTTGAACATCTGCTGCCGGTTTACGATCAACTTTTGTCCAGCCGGATCGACCGCAAGACACCGGTTATCGCCCTGGGCGGCGGGGTGATCGGCGACATGGCGGGGTTCATCGCCGGCACGATTCTGCGCGGCGTGCCGTTTATCCAGATGCCGACCAGCCTGCTGGCGATGGTGGATGCCAGCGTCGGCGGAAAAACGGGAATCGATCACGCCAGGGGCAAAAATCTCATCGGCGTGTTTCATCAACCCATTACGGTGCTGATCGATCCCAACGTGCTGCGGACACTGCCCCCGCGCGAACTGCGCAATGGTCTGGCGGAGTGCATCAAACACGAAATCATCCGTGATAGCCACGGGTTTGCCGAACTGGAAACAAATCTACCGCGCGCGCTGGCTGGCGATCTGCCCTACATCGCCCAACTGGTGGGGCACAATGTGGCGATCAAAGCCAGAGTCGTGGCGGATGACCCGCTGGAACAAGGGCAGCGCGCCCACCTGAATCTGGGACACACGTTCGGCCATGCCATTGAAAGCATGTCCAATTACGAAATTGCGCACGGTCAGGCGGTGGCACTGGGCATGTGTGCAGCAGCCTACACCGCTGAAAAACTGGGATTGCTGACCAAAGCTGATCATGATCGCATCCGGCGATTGATTGCCAGCGCGCAACTGCCGACGGGTGGATTGAAGCTGGATGCGCAGCATGTGGTCGATGCGATGATTTTCGACAAGAAAGTGGAGGCTGGAAAAATTCGTCTGGTTCTGCCGCATGGTATTGGCCAGGCGGTTATTCGTGACGATGTACCGGTTGGTCTGATGCTCGAAGCGGTCAGCAGCCTGCAGGCTGATCATCAGCCATGACCCCCTGACTGAAAACGGGTGCTGGCGCATCCAATGGCGAGGCAAGCGGGCATCTGGTAACTGGCGCTATCATGTAACTGGTGTAATCATGGCAACACTGGACTGGTTGCAACTGGCGATGACCGACGGACTGGGGCCGATCCTGATTGGCCGGCTGGTTCAGCGCATGGGTAGCGCCGAGGCGGCGTGCCATAGCTCGCTATCCGATCTTCAGTCCATCGAAGGACTGGGGGCCAGCAAGGCCGCCAGGATTCATCATGCCCTGCAACACGGGCGCGGCCAAGCCGAAGACGAACTGACCAAAACGACCGCGCTGGGTTTTGCATTGATCTGCCGTGATGATGAAAGCTATCCGGCGCTGCTGCGTGAAATTATTGATCCGCCCAGCGTGCTGTATGTTCACGGAAGCATCCAGCCACGCGATCTGAATGCCGTCGCCATCGTCGGTTCGCGCAAGTGCAGCTATTACGGGCGGGAACAGGCGCAGCGTTTTGGGGCACTCCTGGCCGGTGCGGGTTTTACAGTCATCTCCGGCGGAGCGCGCGGGATTGATTCAGCCAGCCATCGCGGCGCGCTGCAGCACGATCAGGGGCGCACCATTGCGGTGCTGGGTTGCGGGCTGGATATTGTTTATCCGCCGGAAAACAAGGAGCTGTTTGCCCAAATCGCGCGCCAAGGCGCGGTCATCAGCGAATATCGATTGGGCACGGAACCACGGGCGGAAAACTTTCCGCGGCGTAACCGCATTGTCAGTGGAATGAGCCGGGGCGTTCTGGTGATTGAGGCTGATGTACGCAGCGGAGCGCTGATCACGGCGCGCCTGGCTGGCGAAGACCATAACCGTGCGGTCATGGCGCTGCCCGGACGGGTGGACAGCACCACCTCAGCCGGCACGCATCGGTTGATTCGGGATGGGGCAACGCTGGTCAGCAGTATCGATGACATTGTTGAAGACCTGGGGCCTGTTTCCCAGACAGTGCGCCAGCCCGGGATCACGGTCAGCAACCCGCCGCCAGCAACCCAAGCGGATTTATTTACCGATATCGCGCCGGAACCTGAAGCTGCTTTGTCGGGCAATTCCAGTGAACCGGATGAATCAAGCGGACTGACCGGCCATCAATCCCTGCTACTGGAAAAGATGGAGGATGATACGGTTCACATCGATGTACTGATCGAGCGCACGGGCCTGGAAGCACATGAAGTATTGCGCGAGCTGACTTTTTTAAGTCTCAAGGGAAGGGTTAAACGCATTGACGGTCAGACATTTGTCCGTTGTCAGGAGCGCCAGCGATGAACCACGGATATTACGCCAGTTGTTTTGTGGTTCGCCAGACTGAATCGGGACATGATTTTCTTCAGCTCCTGCGGGCTGGTGGACAATTCATGCAGCAGACCTGGCAACTGGTTACGGGAAAAATTGAAGATGGCGAAACGGCGTGGCAGGCTGCCTTGCGTGAACTGAAAGAGGAAACCGGACTCCAGCCCATCGAGTTTTATCAACTTGATACGGTCAATACTTTTTACATCGCCGCCCGTGACGCGATTTTTCAAAGCCCGATGTTCTGCGCGCTGGTGACGAATGACGCCCAGGTGAAGCTCAGCGACGAGCACACCGATTATCGCTGGGTCAAGCGCGAACAGATCGCCAGTGAATTGATGTGGCCGGGCGAAAAAGCGGCACTGGTTGAACTCATGGCGCAAATTCTGGACGATGGCTCGGCCAAACCCTTTTTGCGCTTGAGCCTTTGATTGACTTTTAGAAAAGCCCCTTGAAAAGTATCGATAATTCCCTACCCCAATGGCAGTACATCACGCAGACGCTGGATCACGCCCGGCAATACCGCCAGACAAGTTTCGATGTCCTGGCGCGTGGTATGGCGGCTGAGGCTGAAACGAATCCCGCCATGCGCCACGACCGGATCGAGCTGCATCGCTTTGAGGACATGCGACGGCTCGAGACTCCCGCTGGAACAGGCAGCGCCAGCACTGACACATATGCCCTGCTCGCTGAGCGAAACGACGATCGCATCGGCCTCCAGCGCATGAAAGGCGATATTGGTCGTATTGGGCAGACGATGGGCGGTTGAACCATTGACCGATGTTTGCGGGATCGTCTGGAGAATCCTCTGCTCCAGCTCATCGCGCAAGTCTGCCACCTGCGCCATGTCGGGCAGATGTTGCGCAGCTAATCGGGCGGCCACACCGGCACCGACGATGGCGGGGACATTTTCCGTACCACCGCGACGCTGGCGCTCCTGCGGCCCGCCAATGATCAGCGGTTTAAGCCGAACCCCACGTCGCATATACAAAACGCCCAGACCCTTGGGGCCGTGAAATTTATGTGGCGCGAAGGTCATGGCATCAACACCGGCTGCTTTGACATCGACCGGCAATTTGCCCACGACCTGCGTACCATCGACATGCAACGGAACATGGTGCTGACGACAAAGTTGCGCCACCCGTTCGATCGGGAAAATAACGCCGGTTTCATTGTTGGCCCACATCAGTGCCACCAGCGCGGTCTGATCATCAAGGGCGCGCTGCAGCGCATCCAGATCGAGCAAGCCTTCCTGATTGACGCCGATTTCGACGATCTGCGCCCCTTCTTCGCCCAGTTGATGAATCAGTTCACGGGTGGCGGAGTGTTCGACCGTGCTGGTGATGATGCGCTGACGAGGCTGACGGGAATTGTAAAAAAAACGGATGGCGGTGTTGACCGCCTCGGTTCCCCCGCCAGCGAACATCAACTCCGAATCGGAACAACCGACCAGCCTGGCCAGTTGCGACCGGGCTTCATCCATCGCCTGGCGCGCCTGCTGGCCCAGCCGATGCACGCTGGAAGGATTACCGTAACACTCGGTGAGAAAACGATTCATCTCCGCCACGACTTCGGGAGCCGGCTGGGTGGTGGCGTTATTGTCCAGGTAAACAGGCATTGAGGTCTGTTGATTGTTGGCCAGTTGAAGGCGAATGTCACGGGCCTGAACATTTTCATGGCATTTTTCCGTCCAGCGAATCACGCAGAGTCAAAACTGCATCCGTGATTTGCATTTTTTGAATTTTCAGGATTTTCGAAACTTGTGACCCCATCGCGTCAGGATCGGTCGGTCGATACAATCCGGCACGCTATAGGAGAAGCGCATGACTCATTTGCTGGCTGATCTGACTGCCTGTATCGGGACGGAGCTGCGCGCCGTTGAGGATCGGTTCCATCTGGAACTAAACTCGGAGCTGCGCTGCGTCAATACGCTGGTAAAACACGTCAGTCGTTTTCGCGGCAAGATGTTGCGGCCAATGCTGGTGCTGTTGAGTGGCAAAGCTGCTGGCCAGACCAGCGATGCCCACATCACCCTGGCAACCGTGGTGGAAATGGTTCACATGGCCACGCTGGTACACGACGATGTGCTGGATGAAGCCGAACTGCGGCGCAAAGGAGCCACGATCAACCACCTGCGCGGCAACGAAGCTGCGGTGCTGTTGGGTGATTATCTCATCAGTCACAGTTACCACCTGTGCAGCAGCGTCGATGCAGCAGCACACGATCTGCCGGCGCAATATGCATCGCGCCTGATCGCCCGCACCACCAATCAGGTTTGCGAAGGCGAGCTGCTGCAGATCGACAACCGCAACAACATCGATCTGGACGAGAAGACGTATTATCAGATCATTTCGTACAAAACCGCCAGCCTGTGCGCTGCCTGTTGCAGTCTGGGCGCAACCTTCGCCGGCGCGACCCCAAAGCAGGTTAAGGCGATGGAGCAGTACGGTCTGTCCATCGGCATCGCGTTTCAGATTCAAGATGACATTCTCGATTTGATCGGCGATGTCGATACCGTCGGCAAAACGCTGGGGATTGATATTGAAAAGGGAAAGTTGACGCTTCCGATTATTCATTTTCTGCAAAATGCCCCGCTGGAACATCGCCAGTTGCTGCGCAGTCTGCTGAGCGACCGTGATCCTGATCGGGCGGAAAAAATACGCAATCTGATCCTGCCCAGCCAGTCGATCGTTTACACCCGTCAGGCGGCGACCCAGTGGATCGACTCCGCCCGTCAGGCGTTGCAGGAGCTGCCCGATTCCGAACCGCGCCAGGTGCTGGACACCATTGCCCAGTTCATCATCAATCGGCCAATGTAAAGCATTCACAACCCGCGCATCACTACAATGTTCCACGTGGAACATTGCATTAATTCCCAAAAACCGGCCTACAATAGGTGCAACGCCCAGCACGGGGGCGGCGGCTGCATTGGATTCACCAGTCTTGTTGTTAAACTTGTGCAACTATGAGCATTCAAGTCGGCATTGTCGGAGTCAGTGGATATGGCGGCGGCGAGGCGCTGCGGCTGATCGCTGCGCATCCTTCCTTTGAGCTGGTCTATGTGGCTGGTGATTCCAGTGCTGGTGCGCGCCTGATCGAGCGTTTTCCTGGAATTTCACCAAAACTGGCTGATTTGCAGATCCAAAAATGGGATCCAGCGACTCTGCCTGATCTGGATGTTCTTCTGGCATCGCTGCCCACGGGTAAATCGCGCGAACCATTGGCGGCGGTGAGCGACAAGATCAAGATCGTGGATATTGGCGGTGACCACCGCTACGTCGATGGCTGGACATATGGTCTGGCTGATGTCTGGCCGGATCAGGTGCGTCGGGCAACGCGCATCGCCAATCCGGGTTGCTATCCGGCGGCGGCGTTGACCGCGTTGGCGCCGTTGCTGGCCGCCAAACTGATCGCGCCGGAAAAT
>WBZR01002162.1_pt1 | contig 20475 bp, 13 predicted proteins | sample 5204231 | NCBI WGS metagenome assembly WBZR01 (sample SAMN12412403, study PRJNA552823) | activated sludge metagenome | isolation source: activated sludge from anammox sidestream of wastewater treatment plant... | place: USA: Virginia | collected 2017-08 | reverse complement strand
CTCGGCATCGGTGAGGTTCCTGATGCCCTGCCGGGTCTTGAAGTGCATCTTCACCCAGAAGCGCTCGCCGTCCTTGTTCCAGAAGCTGTAGGTGTGCGAGGAAAAACCGTGCATGTGGCGATAGCTGGCGGGGATGCCGCGATCGCTCATGGTGATGGTGACCTGGCGCAGGGACTCGGGCAGCAGGGACCAGCATGGGCCAATGCTTGTGACAAGTGAAACAAATTGATTTTATGCAAGTGATAGATTATACCTATCAATAGTAGAAAGCCGTCGCAGCCCGTGAATCCGATCGACGGGACTGGATCAGCCGCTGGCAGCGCGCTGCACTGACAGGGGTCGAACGAATCGCTGCATGGCGGTGCTCCGCGTCGGTGTGGACGTCATTCGAAACCATCGGTGAAAAGGCTGAAATCGCGCGTGAAGATGCGCACCGCGCCATCGTGCGGGGCGATGTCGCTGCTGGCGCTCGGCGCGCCGGCGAACACGGTGTCGCCGGTGAAGGCCACACTGCGGCCGAGGTCGTCGGCACCGTGCGGCGCATCGCCCATGTCGACCCGTTCCCCAAGCCACACGTAGCTGCCGGTCGGTGGCAGCTTGAGCCGGCGGAACAGGCGCACGGCGCCCTCCTTGGCAACAAGGCCGCTGGTGCCGGGGCAGCCGACCGCGATGTGGCCAACCTGACTCGGATCGGCGACGGCGATCGAAGCCCCGCACAGGTCCATGTTTTCGGCATCGGACCCCGGCTTGAGTTCGCGGTCGAAGGTCCAGCCAAAGCCCGACTGGGCGAACACGCTGACCGTGCCGGTCTTCTTGCCGGACCCGTTGAAGCCACCGGTCGCGCCGACGTAGAGATTCTCGGCATCGAAGGCGAGGCTGCTGCCGAAGGCGCCGAGAAAGACGGGTGTCTGCGCCGTCAGAGTCTGCCACGCAGTGAGGCTGGAGTCGGTTGCCAGGAAGAGCCGCACCTCTCCGGCGAGCAGCGCATCGCCCTGCGCGGCGGGCGGCGCGCCGGCCGCGACCCAGGCTGCGGTGTTGTCGGCGTTGGCGCGGATGGCAACGCTGCTGCCGAGCTTGTCGCCTTCGACCTGCCCGCAGTGGTGATCACCGATTTGCTGCATAGAGTCCGTCACGTTGACGCGGTAGACTTCGATGCAGCCCTTGTCATGGCCCCGACGGGGACTTCCGACGACGAGCCATGCGCCGTCCTGGCTTGGCAATGCGGCATTGCTACTGATGTCCAGCGCGTAGCCGTATTGGGCGAGTGTCAGAGGATTTTGCCCGGTTATAAAGTACATGTCTATCTCGGCGCTGGGGTCCCCGTAGGTTCGGTCGTAATAAACATCGAGTAGCCCGAACTGATCGTGATATTCGGGTGCGCCGACAACGAGCAGGTCACCGACCGCGGCCAGCGCGGCGCCGGAATGCTGGTGGCTTTTCCACGCGCGGGGCGTCACCGTATCGCTGAGATGCCAGCCGCCCGCCGGCGAATAGGCGAAAACCAGGCCCGCCTCCGTGTATGTCTCATTGTTGAATTCGTTGAACCAGTCGGCCTGGGGAGCACCGACAAAGACCGCGCGCACGCTGCCATCGGGATAGCGAGACACCGCCACGCTCTTGCCGGCGTGGCTGTTGACGCCCGCGTGAGGGGCCAGCGTTGCGGTGCACACCCATGCGCCTGGTGTCGCGGGCGGAATCGGGTTCTGCGCGGTCGGGCACAGGCTGGCCTGGAGCTGCTCCAGCACCTGCGCGTCCGTGCTGCGATCGGCAGCGCCACCGGCCCACGCCTGGGGAATGATCGCCAGAGTCAGTGCGACGGCGAGCGAGCGGAAGAAGGAATTGCAAGGAACGTTCATTTCGTCAAACCTCCAGTGAGCTGTACCTGCATGACAAACACCGCCGGGCGGGTTTCCGAACACGCGCCCGTGTCGCCGGGTTGATGCAGGCCGCACGAAGTCCTCCCGGTGCAATCGCGCCCGGTTCTGCGACAATCGGACCCAAGGCGACCACCAGGTCGTCGATCACGGGCTGCTCGGAGTCCACTGTGCCGCGCGATGAAACCACCGCCTTGCTGCTGGATCGCTGCCGTGCCGGTGACGCCAGCGCGCGCGAGCAGTTGCTGGCGCGCTATCTGCCGCTGTTGCGCAACTGGGCGCGCGGCCGGTTGCCGGCCAGCGCCCGCGACCTGGGTGATACCGAGGATCTGGTCCAGGTCACCCTGATCCGCTGCCTCGGCCAGGTGGACCGCTTCGAGTACGGCGGTGCGGGTGCGTTCCTGGCCTATCTGCGCAGCACCCTGATGAACCTGCTGCGCAACGAGATCCGCCGCGCCGCGCGCCAGGGTCGCAGCGTGGAGCTCGATGAGGCCCGGTTCGAGGCCACGGCGACCTCGCCGCTGGAAAAGGCCATCGGCAGTGAGCGCCTGGCGCGCTACGAGGCCGCGCTGGCGGCGCTGCCGGATCGGGCGCGCGAGCTGATCATCATGCGGCTGGAGTTCGGCATGGGCTATGCCGACATGGCGAACGAGCTGGAATCCACGCCCGATGCGGTGCGCATGGCCACCCGCCGCGCCACGGAAACCCTCGCTCAAGCCCTGAGTGGTGCGCTGTGAGCGGCGACCGGACCGATGCCAGCCTGATCGAGCAGTTGCTCGATGGTGGCCCAATCGACTGGCAGCGGGCGGCCGAGGCCGGTGCGGGCTGGCTGGACGCATTGCGCACCCTGGAGGCGATTCGCGGCATCCACGCCCGGTCTGCCGGGGAGGTCGGCATCGGCAGCCTGTCCGATGCCGACCTGCTCGCCGCGGTAAAAATCCTCGCGCGGGCCAAGGCCCTGCCGGAGCCGGAACAGGAGGATTTTGTCGCGCACGCCTGCGCCGGCAATCCTGCCCTGCAAGGCGCCGTCCAGCACCTGCTCGCGCTGGACGGCCCGGATGCCATGCCGGGCCCAGCCCCGGATAGCGGAGCATCCGCGATCCAGGATGATGCCGCCGAAGCCGGCCGCCTGGTCGGGCCCTTCCGGCTGGTGCGCAAGCTCGGCCAGGGCGGCATGGGCAGCGTCTGGCTGGCCGAGCGCGAGGGCGAGGGCTTCAGCCAGAGGGTGGCCCTGAAGCTGATCAAGCTCGGCATGGACAGCCGGGCGATCCAGGCCCAGTTCCTGCGCGAGCGCGCGGTGCTGGCCAGGTTGCGGCACCCCAACATCGCCTACCTCATCGATGGTGGCGTGGATGAGCGCGGCCGGCCGTGGTTCGCGATGGAACTGATCGAGGGCGTGACGCTGCGCGAGTGGCTGGTGCAGGCACCTTCCCCGCGGGCGCGACTCGAGTTGTTCATCAAGCTTTGCCGCGCGGTGGCCCATGCCCACCAGCAACTCGTGGTGCACCGCGATCTCAAGCCCGACAACATCATGGTGCAGGAGAACGGCGAGCCGCAGCTGCTCGATTTCGGCATCGCCAAATTGCTGGAGGACGACGGCAGCGCTGCCACCCGCACCCAGGTGCGCTTTGCGACCCGCGCCTACGCCGCGCCCGAGCAACTCGAAGGTGGGCCGGTCAGCACCGTTACCGACGTTTATGCGCTGGGCGCACTGCTGTTTGAAATCCTGACTGCCGCGCGTTTTTCGGATGTGCGCAAGCCCGGTACCCGCATCACCGCGCCCAGCCACCAGGTTGCGCGCGAGCGCGACACCAAGCCCGCATTGCCGGCCAACCTGCTGCGCGGCGATCTCGATGCCATCACCCTGCGCGCCCTGGCGGAGGAGCCCGAGCGCCGCTATCCCAGTGCGGCCGCCCTGGCCAACGACATCGAGCGCTACCTTGATGGCCGCCCGGTCACGGCTCGCCCCGACAGCTTTGCCTACCGCGCTCGCCGCTTCCTGCGGCGCAACCGTGGCCTCAGCCTCGCCGCCGCCTGCGCCGTGCTGGCGCTGGTGATCGGCCTGGGTGCGAGCCTCTGGCAAGCCGACCGCGCAATCCGCGAGGCGCAGCGGGCCAATACCGTCAAGGCCTACCTCACTGGCCTGTTTGATGCCGGGCGCACCAATGTCAGCGGTGCGGCCACCCTGCAGCGGCGCGTCATCGACGTGCTCGAGGACAGTGCCGCGCGGCTCAAGGATGAGTTGTCCGGGCAGCCGGAATTGCGCGACGAGATCTACACCATCCTGATCGAGATCTTCGATTCCAATGAAGCCGGCGAGCGCTCCGGCGAACTGGCGCGCGAGCGCCTGGAGCAGGCCGAGCGTGCCTTCGGTACCGATGATGCGCGCATCGTGCCGGCCCTCTTGATGCGGGCCGGGGTGCAGTTGAACCACCGCGAGGAGGTCGAGGCCATCCCGGCCATGCTCGATCGCGCCCAGTCGCTGCTGGATCGGGGCGGGCGCGGCGATACCCTCTCCCAGGCCCTGCTGTGGCGTTACCGCGCGCAGATCATGGCGATTGAGCTTGGTGATGCGGTACCCGGCCTGGAACTCCTGGCACGCTCCAACGAGCTGTTGCGCCGCCACCATCCCGAGAGCGACGATTTGCTGGTCAACCTGTTCATCACGGCGCAGCATGCCGGCGCCGCAAAGCGCGTCGAGCAGGCCTTGGCAAGCATCGATGAACTGCGCCAGCGCGCCCGCGCCCTGCATGGCGAGCACCACCACGCCATCGGCCAGGCCAACCTGTTGGAGGGCCACCTGCTGCAGAGCGGCCAACCGCAGGCCGCCCTCGAGGCCATCCGCGCGGCGCGCGCGCAAGTAGAGCACTTCTCCGGCCGCACCCACAACGATGCCCTGTTCGCACGAATCTTCGAGATCCGCGCCCTCATTGCCCTGGATCGCCTCGACGAAGCCGACGCCGCCTGGCAGGAGGTCGAAGCACTGCGCACCGAGCACTTCCCCGACAGCGAGATGTTCGCCCGCCTGATCGGCCGTGAGCGCGAGCGGATGGATGGGGCGCGCGGGGTGGGGCGGCAAGGTGAATGATCGGTAGCCACTTTGCAGCGGGGGATCCGAGTGCCGCTCACAATGCCGCGACTGCGGCTGTCAGCACCACGGCCGGCCACAGCGGTCCGCAGGCCACACGTTCGATTCCTGTGCAGTATTCAGGACAATTCTCGGGCGTGGAAACCCGGCAGACGACTGGGACTCACTCATCGATGCGAGCGAATCAGACTGGGGCGAGCCGCAGTAGGAGAACCTGGGTGGATGGAGATTCCGGTCCATGAAGAGCCACCACGCCGGAGCATGTGAACATACAGGTGCCGATCTTCGGTCACGGTCATGACGCAGAAAATTGATTCTGACCCCGGGACTGCTCCTCGTACGTCAGCCCGAACACGGTATCCGTCATCCAGCGCTTGAACGAGGCGTTGTCCATGAACTGCTTGAACAACTCGGTATCGTCCTTCAAAACGTCATTCATCACCCGGATCAGGGCCTTGTCGTGCTCGATGCGGGCGTTCTGTCGGTCCGAATTGCGCCGGGCGTTTTGATAGGCCGTGTCCGCTGCTACCCGGTTCGGGATTTCCTCCGTTATCAGCTTGTGCACGCGGTCGGCATCTTGCCACTCGATGTTGCCGAATTGATCGTTGAAGGTTTTCAAGATGCTCGACAGCGGCTCCAGCTCCGGCTCGGGCTTGCGGCCACCGCCTGTGGTGGGCACGGGATTGATCTGCGCGTCCTCGTCGGGCAGCTGGATCTTCATCACTGCCTGCTTTTCGACCCGGTAGCTGTCCATGTCGATGGATTCGAGGATGCCGCGGGACAGATCCTCCTCCATCGGCGCCGGCAGCTTCGGCACGAGGAAGCTGAGGAAGATCGACAGCTTCTCCCACTCGGCGTTGGTGTAGGGCAGGATCGAGGAGAGGAAGCCGTAGCTGCGCAGGAAGGCCTTGGCCTTGCCCTTGAAATCGACCTTGGCGTCCTCGTCGAGCTGTTCGCGATAGACCGCGACGCAGGCGTCGAGGATCGGGTCGAGGCGATCGCGGTCGGCGCCGGCGAGATAGCGCGCCACCAGCTCGTCGATCTGTGCCGCGTCATAAACCTGATGGCCGTCCAGCGCCGCCTTCAGATCGTGCAGCTTGTCGGGGTCGGTTTCCTCGGCAAGGATCGTCGTGCGGTAGTAGTCGGCGAAGGCCTTCTGGATCGCGTCCGCATCGTTCATGAAATCGAGCACGAAGGCATCGTGCTTCTTCGGGTGCGCGCGGTTGAGCCGGGAGAGCGTCTGCACCGCCTTGATGCCCGAGAGCGTCTTGTCGACGTACATGCTGTGCAGCAGCGGTTCGTCATAGCCGGTCTGGAACTTGTCGGCGCAGATCAGGAAGCGGTAGGGGTCCTCCCGGATCCGCTCGGCAATCTGGCTGGACGGAAAGCCGTTGAGCGAAGCCTCGCTCACCTTCACGCCGCCGTAGTCGTGCTCGCCGGAAAACGCGACGATCGCCCGATGGCGGCTCTTGCGCTCGGCGAGGTAATCCCTGAAGGCGTGGTAGTACTGGATGGCGCGCTCGATGCCGCTGGTCACCACCATCGCGCGCGCCTCGCCGCCGATCTTGTTGAGCGCCAGCACCTGCTCGTGGAAGTGATCCACCATGATCTCGGCCTTCAGCCGGATGGCGTGCTCGTGGCTTTCCACGTAGCGGCGCAGCTTCTTCTTCGCCCGCTTGGTGTCGAACTCGGGGTCGCCCTCGATCTTCTTGACCAGCTTGTAGTAGCTCTCGACCGGCGTGTAGTGGCGCAGCACATCCAGAATGAAGCCCTCCTGGATGGCCTGCTTCATCGTGTAGCTGTGGAAGGGCCGATGCTTGATGCTGCCATCGGCCTGCGGCACCGGCTCGCCGAAGATCTCCAGCGTCTTGTTCTTGGGCGTCGCGGTGAAGGCGAAGTAGCTCGCGTTGCCGAGCATCTTGCGCGCTTCCATGCGGCGCTGGAGTTCATTGTTGACCACGTCCTCGGGGGCGTCCGCCGTCTCGGCCAGCGCCTCGCTCATCGCGGCCGCGGTCTTGCCGCCCTGGCTGGAGTGCGCCTCGTCGATGAGGATGGCAAAGCGCCGCCCGCGGTGCTCGCTGCCGATCTCATCGAGGATGAAGGGAAACTTCTGCACCGTGGAGATGATGATCTTCTTGCCCTCGGCGATGAAGCGGCGCAGATCGCCCGAGCGCTCGGCGTGGCCGACGGTCGCCCCGACCTGCGCGAACTGGCGGATGGTGTCGCGAATCTGCTGATCGAGGATGCGCCGGTCGGTGACGACAATGATCGAATCGAACACCGTGACCTCATCCTTGCTGAGGCCGACCAGCTGGTGCGCCAGCCAGGCGATCGAGTTGGACTTGCCACTGCCGGCCGAGTGCTGGATCAGGTAGCGCCGACCCGCACCGTTGGCCTGCGCGTCGGCCAGCAGCCGGCGCACCACGTCGAGCTGATGAAAGCGCGGCCAGATCTGCGCCGTCTTCTTGCGCCCGGTCTTGGCGTCCTTCGAATCGACGATCTGGGCGTAGTTTTCGAGGATGTCGGTCAGGCCGTGGCGGGTCAGAATCTGCTTCCACAGATAGTCGGTCTTGAGCCCGTTGGGGTTGGGCGGATTGCCCGCACCATCGTTCCAGCCCTGGTTGAAGGGCAGGAACCACGAGCCCTTGCCCTTCAAGTGCGTGCAAAAGCGCACCTCGTGCTCGTCCACCGCAAAGTGCGCCACGCAGCGACCGAACTCGAACAGCTTCTCGCGCGGATCGCGGTCGCGCATGTACTGCTGCACCGCATCTTCAACCGTCTGCTTGGTCAGGCTGTTCTTCAGCTCGAAGGTCGCCACCGGCAGGCCATTGATGAACAGCCCGGCATCGAGCGCGCGGCGGGTTTCGTCGCGGCTGTAGCGTAGCTGGCGGGTGACGCTGAAGCGGTTGGCGGCGTTGCGCTCGATCGCCTTCAGGTTCCCCGGCGAGGGCGTGCCGTAGAACAGATCGAGCTGGTGGGGGCCATGCTTGAGCCCGTGGCGCAGCAGGTCGATCGTGCCGCGCTTGCTGATCTCACCCTGCAGGCGGGCCAGAAACTTGCGCCGTGTCGGCCGGTCCTGCGCCAGATCCAGCGCCGTCGCCAGCTCCGGCTGGGTTGCCTCGAGGAAGGCCGTGAGCTGGGCCAGGTCCACGCAGTATTCGCGCTCGTAGTCCTCGGGCCGGCCGCAAATCCAGCCCGCGCTGTAGGTCGCCGGTCGCTCGTGCACCGCAGCCGGCGGCACCTCGCCCACATCGCAGGGCGAGCCGGTCAGCGCCGTGCAGATCAGCCGTTCCAGGCCGCGTTCGGTGGTGTCGGTGGTCATCCAACCCATTCCCGGATCGAATCTTTGCTCGATCCTTTGCTAAAACCTTTGCTTGACGCAGGAATCGAATCAACTTCTAACAAAGAAGTAATTAGTTGATTATATAGAAAATTTTTGTCAACAGGGCTGCCTTGCTGGACGTGTTCGCTAAAATACCCTTGCCAGATCATTGTTCGTCCCTGCTTGGGGCCGGTTCGACGGCCACCCACTGGGATTTTGCCCGGCTTCCGTGGTTATGGATGAAGCCCGACCTGCGCAGCTCTTGCATCAGGTTGTGGACCTTGCGGCGCTTCTGCTCCCGGGTGAGCCGATCGGGCAGCTTTGGAATGAGCGTTTCGTCCACGTCTCGGCGTTCGACCGGTCCGTGCTCGCGGACCAGCGCCAGGATCAGGTCGAGGTAATACTGCTTTTCGAAGCCGCGCTCGCGGATATGCCGACCGGCATCGCCGGCGGCCTTGGCGACGGTGCCGGCCACGATCAGGTTCGGATAGCGGCCCTCAACCAGCCCGGCAGCCTTCAAGCGACGATGCGCCGCCCGATCGATCGCGCGCCCCTTCTGCACCTGATCGAGCAGCATCACCTCGTGAAGATCAAGGTCGGTGCGCTCCATCAGCAGACGGGTGTAGCGCTCGTCCAGAATCCGGCCGCTGAGCGTTACCGTCACCTGGCCCGGGTCGCTGAAATCGTAGTCCGGCAGCGGGAACGAGCGGCGGCGCTGCGTCTCGAACATGCGCTTGATGCCGCCGCCCTGGGTGTCGATCAGGTTCAGCTCGACCATCGCATCGGCAAGGAAGGGGTTGCGGTACAGCGCCTGCGGCGCATCCTGCCGGATCACCGTTTCCACGCTACCCGGCAGGAAATCGCCGACATTGCTCATGATGATTCGACCCGGGAACTCGACCGTCACGATGCGGCCATGGCGGCGGTAATCCTGGTGTGCAATGGCGTTGTGCAGCGCTTCGCGGATCACCCAGGGGTCGTACTGCGTGATTTCCTGCGGGAACAGCGTCCCGCTCGGCAGCGCGCGCACCATGAGGTTGCGAATGCGGCGCAGCAGCTGGTCGCCGGCCAGCAGGAACGGCGGGCCAAGGTGCTCGTAATCCAGCTCGCGGTTGTCTCCGTCCTTGAGGATCCACGAGATTTTCGCAACGGCCGGTGACAGCAGGGTGGCCGCCTCACTGCGTCCAAGCAGCAGCAAGGCCGTATTCGTCACCGCGCCCTGGCGCAGTACGCGCGCCTTGTTGAGAAAGGTCTGGTCGTCCCAACCGGCTACCTCGTCGGCCTGCATCGGATGCTTGACGATGAACTGCTCGCGCGCCTTGGCAAGCGCGTCCGGATCGAGATCACTGAGTGTCGCCTCCGCGCAGACCTCCGCCGACCAGTCCGTTCCGCGCAGCCAGATCGAGCGCGCTTTCTCCGGGTGGTTGGTCAACGCCGTCTTGCTGGAGCCGATTCGCACCCAAGGCTTGCCATAAAACGCAACCGGCTGTCCTGCGGCGGGGCCAATCTCGAACAGCACGACCCGTCCGGCCGGATGCGCCACGACATGCACCTCGAATCCTGAGTTGGGCCGCAGGCCAGCGCCGAGCCACGGCAGCAAGCCCTGATTGCCCTTGGCCTTGGCCGCATAGGGATCGAAGCCGGTGCCAACCACCGCGTGCGTCGCATCGTCCACGCCGAACAAGAGATAAGCACGTGGCTGGTTCATGAGACAGGCCGCATTGGCCAGCGCCGAAAGGTACTCGCCGAGCTCCTGCGGCTCGTAGCGATTGCGCTTGAACTCCACCCACTCGACTTCCGTCGGCAGTGCGCGCAGGCGATCGATCAGGTCCACGAGCCCGGTGGTGCTCACGTTTCCGCGTCCTCCAGTTCGTCTTGCGCATCATCGCTCACGGTTTCATCGTCGGACGATTCCGGCTCGATCTCGTCGAGCGCGTCGGCGTCTTCGACTTCCTCCGGCAGCTGCGCCGCCGCTTCGCGCACGTCGAGCTTGCCGGTGACGACGTCGGCGATCAGGCGGGTGCGGTATTCGCGGAGGAGGTCGATTTCGCGTGTAGCAAGCTGGCTAGCCTTTTCGATTTCGGCCGTAGCTGTCCCTACATATTCAACAATTTCACGTTGCTCGCCGATCGGCGGTACGGTGACGCGGAAGTGTCGAAGATCCGCACAGGTAAGTGCGCCCTTGGTACTGCCCGAGTCATCGCTCAGACGGCGAAGCTCCGAATAGGCAGCAACAAGGAACCGCTGCAAATACTCCGACGTCGCGACAGCGTTACGCTTGCGCGGAGCGATAAAGGCGATATGCTGATTTATTGTCGCTTCAACCGCCAAAATCGCCGCCTTTCCTCGCGTCTTGCCTTGACCAGTGATAGCTACTAGAACGCTACCTGCACATACACGCGGCAGATGACACTCGCGGAGTGCCGTGTTCGTGACGAACTGATTGGATGCGGTGATCGGGCTTGTATTCACACTGCTGCTGTTCAGCCAGGGATACTCGCCGCCGGTCCAGTAGCTCAGATTACCTCTTGAGGGCGTGGACCCGTTACCAACGGTCGCAAAGTGCCCGATTTGCCAAATTTCCCAATGCTCCGGCACATCCCCCAGCCACTCCACGCCGGAGGGCTTGAGGCGGACGTCGGGATCGAGCCCGCGCGTCACGGCGCGATGGATGATGGCCTGCTTCTGCTCCTCCAGCAGCTTGATCAGCTTCTGCCTGGAGCGGATATAGCGCCGAATCCGCCGATCCGCATGATCGAGAAAACGGACGATGGCGGCTTGTTCGGAGCGGGGAGGAACTGGAAGCGACTGTGAGCCAAAGGCTTCAAAACGAAAATCCGTAGAACGCTCACGAACACCCTTTGCCAACGCTTGAATCCATTGGTTCCGTGCCATCTCACGTACGGCATGGGCATAGTAGTGAGCGTTCGCTTTTGGTTTCGGCTCGCACACGGAATAGACCGGAGTGCCCTTTCCGTTGGCATCTGCTACGCCAATCGCGCCGGCAAACGCATCCATAGCGTGAATCACAAGGTCACCGTATCTGATGCCTTGGTAACCGATCTCCTTGAGCGATTCGGTAAACCCACGAACCCGCCTATTCTTGCGAAGTGTGACCACGCCATCGCGAAAGCAAGTCACTACTTCATCCGAATCTCGCACTGGCCGGCTCATCTTTGAGAAGAGCCACTTCGCGCGTTCAATTTCCCAATGCTCCGGCACCTCCCCCAGCCAAGCCACGCCGGAGTCCTTCATCGCGGGGTAGGGCTGGAGACCGTCGATCACGACAGCACCTCGAACCAGCGTTTGATGCGCAGCGCCATCAGCCGACGGCGCTCGGCGAGGAAGTCATCGTACGCAGGCACCTCGCCATCGAGCAGGCTCAGCGGCAGGCAGTTCTGCTCGTAGTTCTCGCGCAGTTGCGCCGGATGGACAATGCCGCCGTAGCGCTTCTGGCCGCCGTTCACCTGTTCGGTGAGCTGGAGGAAATACGTCTCGGGTGGCGTGTCGCCGATGGCGATATTGATCTCGCTCTGGGCCATGACGAAGTTGGCGATCTGGTTGTAGCGCCCGCGGGAGAGGTCCTGCTTCTTCAGATAATTGCGCGGGAAGACATGGTGCTTGTCGCCCCGATTGAGCAGCAGGTCGCGCACGGTGATATCGGTGGAAAGAAAGCCCCTGTCGCCGAGTCGCGCCTGCGCCGCCTGGTAGGCGATGAAGTAAGGACTGGTGGAGGACGAGGTGTCCATCAGCTGGGGCAGCATGCCGGTCCAGAAGGTATCGGGCAGTTCGTTCTCGATCACGGCATCGACATAGGCGGCCAGGCCCTGACTTTCGATCTGGCGGATGTCGACATCAAAGGCCGTCTCGGGGCTGCCGGAATAGCGGCCGGTGAGAATGGACATCGCGTACCAGCGCCGGACCAGGCGTTCGAGCTCGTCGGCGGGAAGCTGGGCGGCGCGCCCGCGCAGATAGACGATGTAGGCGAAGTTGACCGCGTTCTGACTGCGGATCAGGTTGGCCGTGAGGAAACCCGATGAGCGCAGAATCATCGTCAGGCGATCGAAGTGGGTTTTGCTCATGAAGGCCTCGATGCCGGCCTTGAGCTTGCCGAATGACGCCTCGGCGATGGCTTCCTCGTACTCCCGGGTTTCAAAGTTGCGACCGGAGAGCAAGGCCACCAGATCCTGGAGCTTCCCGCGCCCGAACTCCGAGGTGAAGGCCACGCGCAGCATGTCGGTGTAGGTCGGATCGTAAAGATCGTCGTTGACGTCCTTGAGCCACTTCATCTTTTGCCAGAAGCCGGAGGCCGCGAATGCCGGATCACCCTTCTCGATCTTCGAGTGAAACTCCGGCGCTGCGGCCAGATGACAGAAGTAGTCGATGGCCTTGCGCAGCTCGTTGCCGCCGTAGGTCTCGTTCACCGCAATCTTCGACATGGCGAAGTCGGCCTGCGAGAGTTCGCTGCCGGCCGAGTTGACGCGGATGAAAATCTCGGTGACGGTCTCGATGTCCAGGTCTTCCGCCAGCTCGATCAGGCCGACATGGTTGTTGGTGATCTTGGCCACCTTCTCCAGCACCCGGCCGATCTGCTTGCGGTCCACATCCGGGTTTTTCGCGATGTATTCGTCGGTCAGCTCGCCCAGGTACACATCGCTTGCGAACAGGCGTGAGACATCATCAATCCAGGCCTTGTCCTTGCGGATGGCGGGGTTGCTGACCTCGAAGCGTTCTTCACCCGGGTGAAAGGCGATGCGGATGCGCACCGTATCGTAATCCTTGGTCAACACCTCGCGACCCAGCAGCGCCGCCATCAGGGCGGTGACCCGCTGCTGCCCGTCGATCAGGATGCGCTTGCCCGCCGACGGGCTGCCATCCTTGAGTTTGACGGTCGGGTTGCGCCAGGAAATCAGATAGCCCACCGGGTAACCTTGGTAGAGCGAATCGAGGAGGTTGCGGACCTTGGTCGCATCCCACACGAAAGGCCGCTGAATTTCCGGAATGGCGATCTCGCCCGACTTGACCCAGGTGAGCAGCGTCTCAATGGGGTGCGGGGTGACGGAATAGCGCTGGGTGGCCATCAGTTCATGCCTCCGATGATCTCCCCCAGCAGCCCTTCCGTCTCCCTCTCCAGCGCCAGAATATCTGCCCGGATCTCCTCCAGCGTACGCAGCGGCTGCGGTTTGTAGAAGTAGCGGGTGAAGCTGATCTCGTAGCCGGTCTTGACGCTGTCGGGCACATACCAGGCGTCCGGGGCGTGCGGCAGCACTTCGCGCTGCAGGAAGGCTTCGATGCCGCCTTCTTCGAGCAGCGGCACCTGCTCGGTGTCGCGCAGTTCGGTATCGGGTTCGTATTCGACGACGGCGGGCTTGCCGGCGAGGGTGGCGGCGAACAGGCCGCGCAGCGGATCGGGCTGGGTGCCCTTCTTGTGGATTTTGCGGATGACGGGCGGGGCGTCGTCGGCGCGCTCGTGTTGTTCCTTGAGCCGCTTGATTTCGGCCGCCTTGTAGGCGCGCTCGGGGTCGATGCCGACGAGGCGCAGCGGGCGCTCGACGCTGAGCTTCTGGTAGCCGAAGGCGGCGTTGGGAAAAATCTTCGACTGCTCGGTTTCCTCGAACTTGAGGAACACGTCGCAGATGCGCTCGATGTCCTCGTCGGAGAGCTCGCAGTTCTTCTTGCCGAGATTTTTGCGCAGCGGCTTGAACCACTGGCTGGCATCGATCAGCTGCACCCGGCCCTTGCGGTGCGCTGGCTTGCGGTTGCTCAGCACCCAGATATAGGTGGCGATGCCGGTGTTGTAGAACAGGTTGAGCGGCAGGGCGACGATGGCTTCCAGCCAGTCGTTCTCGATGATCCAGCGGCGGATGTTGCTCTCGCCCTGGCCGGCGTCGCCGGTGAAGAGCGATGAGCCGTTGTGCACCTCAGCGATGCGGCTGCCGAGCCGGGTGCCGTGCTTCATCTTGGAGAGCATGTTGGCGAGGAACAGCATCTGCCCGTCGCTGGAGCGGGTGACGAGCGAGTACTCGGGATCGCCGGCGTGCTCGATCAGGAAGCGTGGGTCCTTCATGCCCGCCTTGCCACCCATGCGCTCCAGGTCGCTCTTCCAGCTCTTGCCGTAGGGCGGGTTGGAGAGCATGAAGTCGAACTCGCGCGAAGGAAAAGCATCGTTGGCGAGCGTCGAGTATTCCGGCCCGCCGATGATGTTGTCGGCGGCGTCGCCCTCGCCCTTGAGCAGCAGGTCGGCCTTGCAGATGGCGTAGGTCTCGGCGTTGATCTCCTGCCCGTAAAGATGGGTGGCGACCTGCTTGCCATGCTCACGGGCGAGCTGCTGCAGGGTTTCCTCGGCCACGGTCAGCATGCCGCCGGTGCCGCAGGCGGCGTCATAGAGCAGATAGGTGCCCGATTCGATCTCATCGGCAACCGGCAGGAAGACGAGCTTCGCCATGAGCTTCACGGCATCGCGCGGGGTCCAGTGCTCGCCGGCTTCCTCGTTGTTCTCCTCGTTGAAGCGGCGCACCAGCTCCTCGAACACGGTGCCCATCGCGTGGTTGTCGAGGCCGGACGGGCTGAGGTCGATGTCGGGCGCGAGGAACTTCTCGATCAGCGTGCCGAGCGCGTCGGCCTTGGACAGGCGCGGGATCTGGTGGCGAAATTCGAAGTTCTCGAGGATGTCCTGGACGTTGGGCGAGAAGCCGTCGAGCCAGGCTTCGAAGTCGGCGCGGAGCTGCTGCTGGCTGGCCCGCGCCCTGAGATTGCTCAGGGTGAACCTCGAGGTGTTGTAGAAGGCCTGACCGGCGGCCTGGCGCAGCGCCTGATCCTGATTGGTGATGCCGGCCCGATCGAGCGAGGCCTTCATGGCCAGCACGTCCTGCTTGCTGGGTTCGAGCACGACGTCGAGCCGACGCAGCACCGTCATCGGCAGGACCACGTCGCGGTACTTGCCGCGCACGTACAGATCGCGCAGCACGTCGTCGGCGATGCCCCAGATGAAGTTGGCGATCCAGTTGAGCTGGCCTTGATCCATGGCGCGTTGGGGTCCTTACGGGTGAGTGAATTGAAGGGAGTGTAATTCACGCCCGCACGAGTCGCCGGTCAGGGACCTCGCTTGTACCCGGATACGATCAGTCGCAGGCTGGAGGAAACGGGCAGGGTGACTAGGACGAGCGCGACAGCGCGGGGACTCGCCCGCCTGATCGGCCGGGGCGTGAGCGGATGGATGAGGCGCGCGGGGTGGAGTCGGGGAGCGATCGATAGCTGCCCCGCGCGGCAGCGCGACGAAGCTGCTGTCAATCTGTTCGGTTTTGCAGAGTCCCGGTGTTTACACGGGAGGAAGATGACGAAGGAGGCTGCGCCGATGTTCAGATTGCTGCTGTGGGCCGTGCTTGGCGCCGCAGTCCCCTTGCAGGCGGTGGCAGGAACGCTCGCGGCCTCGGCCGCCTATCCCTGGCCCGATTTTGCCGATCTTTTGACCCAGGTGGCCCAGCGCAGCGGCGGTGAGGTGCGGGTGTATCGCCTCAAGCTCGATCACGCGGGCGTGGCCGAAATCCTGATCCAGAATCCGCAGACCATCGATCTCATCGACCGCTATCGCTACGACGAGGGCGAGCTGACCGGGCCGCAGCCGGTCAAGTTCAGCCGCTATCCCAGCCTGGCCGCGATCGAGCAGCACCTGATCGATCCACGCCGCATCGATTTTGCGGTGCTGCGGCAGATGGTCGATGCGGCCTGCGAGGTGGCCGAATTGCCCGACGCCAGCGTCACCGACATCGAGCTGGAGCGTGGTGATGCGCACGGTACGGTGCACCCGCGCACGGTGGTGTGGCGAATCGGCGTGAAGGCCGAGTCCGGCTACGCCAGCGTTGATTTTGATCGTTTCGGGAGGGTGCTGCATGTCAGCCGTCATTGACTGCCTGCTGCGTCGCGCCCGTTGCGTCGCTGCCGGTCTGGTGCTGGCAGGCTCCGCCATGGCCGCCGAGCGCCCGATGCCGAAGCTTCTGTTGAACAACCCGACACAGCTGCAGCAATTCTTCATTGAGCGCATCGGCCGGCCGGCGGCGTCGATCCAGGTGGTCGAGCTGACCCTGCGCGACGATTACGTGGCGCTGGTGACCCGTACGCCGGATGGGGCGGGCCTTGAAACCTGGACCGCGACCCCGCGCCGGGCGATCCAGCATGAAGCGGACGGCTACGGCGTGAGTTGCCCGAGCCTGCACATGCCCTTGTCCGGGCTCGATTTCGCCGTTGGTGCGCGCGTGCTGGCCGATATCCGCACCATCATCGAGGGCAATGGCTTTGATGGGCGCGGCATCGTGCAGGCGAAGCTGACGGGCGTTGCGGCCGGTGGCCTGGGTGCGGCGCCCTGCCACCACCTGGCCTGGTTCGAATCACTCAATCATCCGGCCGATCCGATGCGCGGCGTGCGCCTGGAGTGGCTGCCGGACGGCAGTGGCGGGCAGGCGCGCACTATCCAGCTGCAGCCGATCTCGCTCGCCAAGCTATTGGCCGGCGATGGCCGGCCACGCCCACAACCGGCACCGCCGCCACCGCTGCCGCCGGCGCCCGCGCCCACGGTGATCGACACCTATCTGAGCCGCGGCATCGCGCCTGAACTGGCGCAATTGGAAGCAGAACTGGGCGCCCCGCTGCGCCTGACAGAGATTTCCTACAGCGACACCACTTTGTGGATCAGCGTGCTGGATGCCAGGGGCAAGAACGTTGCGCGGCATGTCTTTTACCTGGATGGCCGGCGCGGTGAGCCGGACATCCGCGAGCTGTACTTCGGTGAGTGCAAGCGGCCCTTCACCGTGAATGACTTCCCGCTCGCGCGCCTGCCGGAACTGGCCGCGCAGGCACCCGCCAGCATCCCGCCGATGCGCGCCGGCTGGACCGGCGACGTGGTCATCGGCCCCACCGTGCTGGGCTGCCGCAAGCCGCCCACGCTGCGGTTTCGCGTCGAGGATGAACGTGCCAGTGGTCGGGTGGTCATGGATGGACAGGGTCGGGTGCTCGAGGCGGAGGTGAAATGATGACTGCTCATTCGCGCGTGTGCGCCGTGGTGCTCGCGACGGTATGGATGCTGGCGGGCGCATCGCCAATGGCTGCGACCACCCACCTTGCCGTTGCCTGCGATGCGCACGGTGGCAGCCTCTACGAGGTCGGTCCCGGCCAGGCGTATGCCGAGCTGGGCGAGGTGCCGTTCGAGTCGCTGGCCGCCGGCGACACGGTGCGGGTGCACTGGCGCGCGCAGCCCTACCGCTCGAAGATTCTGCTGCGCCGCTCGGGCACGACGGCGGCACCGATCACGCTGTGCGGCCTGCGCGGGCCGGGCGGCGAGCGGCCGGTGATCGATGGCGAGAACGCGAGCACGCGCGCCAGCATGGGCTATCGAGTCGCCGGAACCGAAGTGCGCGGGCTGATCCACGTGAGCTGGGGCGCGGGCGACGCCTGGGGCTACAAACCCGAATACGTCGTGATCCAGGGCCTTGCCATCCGCAACGCCTTCCACGAATACAGCTTCACCCGCGCCGACGGCGCGCAGGTCAGCTACAACGCCAACGCCGCCGGCATCTTCGTCGAGCGCGGCGAGCACATCACGGCGCGCGACGTCGAGATCTCCGGCAACGGCAACGGCTTTTTCGTTGCCTCGGGCGATTCCGAGGAAATGCTCTCGCGCGCCATCCTGATCGAGCGCTCCGAGCTGTTCGGCAACGGCACCGTGACCACCGGCTTCGATCGCAACCACAACCTCTACACCGAAGCGGCGGGCATGACGATCCAGTTCAACCGCTTCGGCCCGCTGCGCGCAGGCTCGGGCGGTATCGCCATCAAGGACCGCTCGGCCGGCACCGTCGTGCGCTGGAACTGGGTCGAGGGCGGTGCGCGCAGCCTCGATCTGGTCGAGGCCGAGGACAGCTGGCCGATCATGCACCTTGAGCCCGACTACCACCGCGCCTTCGTCTATGGCAACGTCCTCATCAGCAATCCGGGCGATGCTGCAGCTTTCGTGCACTACGGCGGTGACAACGGCGACTACGACACCTACCGCAAGGGCACACTCCACTTCTTCCACAACACCCTGGTCATGCGCAGCAACCAGAGCGGTGCGAACGGGCGCTGGCGCAGCGTCGTGTTCGACATCCCGACCAATGACGAGCACGTCGATGCGCGCAACAACGTCATCTTCGTGCGCCCGGCAACACCCGGCGCCGACCCGACCCAGCTGCAGTGGATGATCCAGTACGGCCAGCTCGATCTGGGCGTCAACTGGGCCTCGCCGACCGTGGTCGCGTGGCGCGACGGCATCACCCCGCAGGGCACGATCACCGGCCTGGGCAACGTGCTGACCAACCCCGCCAACGACCCCGGTTTTGCCGATGAAGCCGCCGACGACTTCATGCCGACGGCCAGTGCGGACCTGATCGATGCGGGCCAGGCACTCGCGCCCGAGGTGATTGCCGCCGGCCACGCGGTCGAGCTGCAGTACCGCACGCCGGCCGACAGCGAGCCGCGCCCGGACGATGGCGCGCCGGACCTGGGGGCCTTTGAATATGACGAGCCCGATCCGGACCGGATCTTTGCCGACGGCTTCGAGGGCGCCGGGTAGCGGTGATCGCGCCGTCCACCACCGGGCATCATCCCCGCGCTTGTCGTTGCCGCGGCAAGCCCGAGACTTGCGCGCATGAGTTCGAGCCCGGCCCGCGAATACGACGCCCTCGTCATCGGTGCCGGTGCTGCCGGGCCGATGTGCGCGATCACGGCCGGCCAGCGCGGTCTGCGAGTGTTGGTGATCGACCACGCCAACAAGGTCGGCAAGAAGATCCTGATCTTCGGCGGCGGGCGCTGCAATTTCACCAACGCCGGCGCCGCGCCGGTCAACTATCTGTCGACCAACCCGCACTTTTGAAAGTCGACGTTGGCGTGCTATAGCCCCTGACACTTCATCGAGCGGGTGGAGCGCCACCGCATCGCCTGGCACGAGAAGGAGCCGGGCCAACTGTCTTGCGATGAGCGTATCGGAAGTTCAAACGCCCTTTTCGGAGAGCCTGGCGGATAGGCGGCCGTGCAAGCGCCAGTTTGGGCACGGATCGCGCGTCCGCGCGTCGGATTTCGGCCCGGTGAGGCCACCGATCCTCACAATCCACAGCCATTTCGCACCGCTTCCCCACAGCGGACCGAGTGCAGCCCTGCGGTCGGCCACGCCGACGCCTACTTCGAATCCGAGGTGAAACCCTGGGACATCGCCGCGGGCATGCTGATCGTGCGCGAAGCCGGCGGCGCTGCATCGACTTCCGCGGCGGCAACGACTGCATCCGCAACGGTCAGATCATTGCCGGCAACCTGCGCCTGACCGACGCGATCCAGCAGCGCATCGTCGACAGCGGCTACGCCGCAGCCTTCCAACCGTCGCGGATGACCGCGGCGCAATCGGAACAAAGTCAGGCAGCAGGCACGATCACGCCGATCCAATGAACCTCGCGGCTCCGTCCTCTCAAGAAACAGAACTGAGGAAGGTCGTTTTCATGCGACTGCCTCAACAGGGTTGATCTGGAAGCCCAGTGCGGCTGCTCGCCGCTTGAGCGCGAGGATGCTGCGTTGGCGCTGCTGTTCTTCGTAGCGTTGCTGACCCTGATCGACGAAGGCCTCGCCGCGGGTGAGCATGAAGTACAGCATCCGCGCCAGCTTGTGGGCGGTGGCGGCGTTGGCGCGTGGCTTGTCCATCCGGCCGCATAGACGCCGGTAGAACGCTCCGAGTGCCGAGTCGCTGTGCGACACGCTCATCGCTGCCATCTTCAGCGCCTGGCGCACCCGGTTTGCCGAACGCTTGGTGCGCGCCGACAGCACCTTGCCGCCGCTGATCTTGGTGGCCGGGCACAGGCCCAGCCAGGAACAGAAGTGTTTGACGTTGGCGAAGTGGCTGAGGTCGGTGCCGATCTCGCTCAAGATCTTCATCACCGAGTCCAGACCCAGCCCGTTGATGCGGGTCAGGTCGACGCCGGCCCAGTTGGCAAGTTGCTGGCGAACGTCGAACACTGAACGGCGGCTTGCGGCGGCGCGCGAGCGTGCAGCGCGCGAGCGCGAAGAGCGGGTTGCCAAGGCGCTCCAGCGCATGCCGGCGATGGAGGCCGTCAAGCAGTCCCGGGGCAAGCCGCCCGAGACGGCGCGTGTCTCCACCACCGATCCGGACGCCACGG
>WBZR01002252.1_pt1 | contig 20497 bp, 20 predicted proteins | sample 5204231 | NCBI WGS metagenome assembly WBZR01 (sample SAMN12412403, study PRJNA552823) | activated sludge metagenome | isolation source: activated sludge from anammox sidestream of wastewater treatment plant... | place: USA: Virginia | collected 2017-08 | reverse complement strand
GGCCTGCTCGCGCTCGCGGTGGCCGGCGCCGCCGTCGGCTACGTCGCCGGCGCCGAGGCCGCCACGCGCATGACGGCCGAGCAGGTGATCTGCTGGGTGCTCGTGCTCGCGCTGCCGTTCACGCTGCCGGCGATGGCGCTCACCTGGCCGGCGCAACTCGACGCCGTGCGCCCCTCGGCCTGGCTCGGCCTGGCCTACGTCACGCTGTTCTCGATGTGGATCGGCTTCTTCGCCTGGTACCGCGGCCTGGCCCTGGGCGGCGTGCTGCGCGTGAGCCAGGTGCAGCTGCTGCAGCCGTTCATCGCGCTCGTGGCCGCGGTGCCGCTGCTGGGCGAGCGGCTCGAACCGCTCACGCTCGTGTTCGCGCCGGCCATCGTCGCCGTCGTGTTCGTCGGCCGGCGCCTGCCGCCCGGCGTGCCGGCCGCACCGCATCCGAGCGCACTGGCGCCGCCGAACCGATGAACGAGACCTGGCGACGCGCGCGCCGCGCCGCGCGCCTCACTGCGAGCGCGCAGCGCGAGATCGTCCAGGTACGGCCACGCGTTGGTGGCATGCGTGGTCGCGCTGACCGGCGCGGGCGCGCTGCCGTCCGGGGCGTTCTTGATGACGGCGGCGGGGGGGCGAAGCGGCAAGGGATGGACATCGGCTGCACCCTCGTTGGGCAAATGCGCGAGTCGGGTCCGGCAAAGGCGCCACGCGCGGGTCGCGCCGCCAGATCCGAGCGCCGCCTCAGGCTGGGGCGTGCATTTCGGCGCCGCGCGCGCGCAGCGCCGCCTCGTAGACGAGGATCGCGCCGGCCAGATCGGCAGCACCATGGCCGGAGAACGCGAACAGCGTGCGCGCCCCGGCGTCGTCAGGGGGCGGCGCGCGGCCGCCGGCGATGTCGGCCAGGTCGGCAGCGAACGGCCCGGCGCTGACGAGCCGGCCCTCGCGGCCGAGCGCGACGGACTGCGCGCGCTCGTCGGTAACCACCTGGGCAAAGCACGACAGCCCGCTGCGCCGCCAGCTTCGACCGAGATCGACGGCGGCCACGAACGCGCCTGCGGCAAGCCAGCCGGGATCGAGAAGGGCTTCCTGCGCACCGCCGGGCACGGTGGTGACGATCAGGTCCTGCCCGGCCACCGCGTCGCGCGCTTCGCTGCTCGCGCGCGCCTGCACGCCCAGCGCGCACAGTTCGTCGGCGAAGATGCGCGCCGATTCGATGCGCCGGCCGAACACCGTCGCCTGCTGCAGGCCCGGGAAGAGATCGCGCAGCGCCGCGAAATGGCTGCGCGCCTGCACGCCGCAGCCGACGAAGCCGATGCGCGTGCTGTCGTGCCGCGCATAGTGCCGGGCGGCGACGGCGCTCATCGCCGCGGTGCGCTCGGCCGTGATGCCGTCGGCGGCGATGAGCGCCAGCGGCCGACCCGTGCGCCAGTCGTTGAGCACCAGCACCGAGTTCACCGTCGGTCCGCCGGCCGCGCGCGATGCCGGCACCACGTTCACCCACTTGCACGCGCTGTAGCCGCGCTCCAGGTCGAGCGCGGGCAAGGCGATCAGCAGTTCCTCCGGCGAAGGCTGCAGATGCGCCTTCGGCGCCACCTGCACCTGACCGCGCGCCAAGCGCCCATAGACCGAAGCGATGGCCTCGCGCCATGCCCGCGGCGCGAGTGCGAGCGCGCGGACGTCGGATTCGGAAAGCTCCATCATGCTCGGCCTCTCGCACGCCGCCGGCGCCTCGGCGCCCTCGGTCGCAGCGCACGCGCGCAGCCTGCGAAGACGTGCAGCGCGGCCGCGCCGGCGCGCGCGGCCGCACCCGAGCCGCAACGACCGCGGCGAGGCCGCGCTTGCAGCCGCGAGTCTGCCACGCGGCGCGCGCGGCGATGCGGCGGCGGCCCCGATCCGGGAGCAGAGCCAGGGCCCATGCGATGTGGCAGGATGCGGGCGACGCGCGCGTTCGTGCCGCTCGCGCAGCGGCCGCGCCGGGCCCGACGCGGTGCATGGACCCGCCGGGCCGTCGATCGGGCCCGCCTCGGCGCCGCCGGCAGCCCGCCCGGCACGCCGCGGCACCCCTGGCTCGCCGCACCGCACGGCAAGACGACTCCGGAGGGCGCATGACCGAAGAGCTGTTCCGCAACGACGCCGCGCTGCTCGCATGCACGGCCACCGTGGTCGCGCTGGACGAGGCGGGCATCGTGCTCGATCGCACCGTGTTCTACCCGCTGGGCGGCGGCCAGGCCGGCGACGCCGGCACGCTGAGCACCGCCGACGGCGCCGTCGTGCCCATCGCCGACACGCGCAAGCACCCGCAACGCGCCGGCACCATCGTGCATGTCGCCGCCGCCGGCGCCGACCTCGCCCCTCTCGCTGTCGGCACACGCGTCACGGCGCAGGTCGACGCGCTGCGCCGCCGCGCCCACATGCGCTTTCACACGGCGACACACCTGCTGTGCGCGCTCGTGCCGCGCCCGGTGGACGGCTGCTCGATCACGGCGCAATACGCGCGGCTGGACTTCCACATGACCGAACCGCTCGACAAGGACGAGCTCAACCGCGGTCTGGCGCGCCTGGTGGCCGAGGCGCATCCGGTGCGCATGCGCTGGATCGACGAGGCCGAGCTCGACGCCAACCCCGGGCTCGTGCGCAGCATGAGCGTGCAGCCCCCGCGCGGCCTGGGCCGCGTGCGCGTGATCGACATCGAGGGCGTCGACCTGCAGCCCTGCGGCGGCACGCATGTGGCCGACACCGCCGCGGTCGGCGCCGTGGTCGTGACGCGGATCGAGAAGAAGAGCGCCATGACGCGCAGGGTCGTGCTCGGCCTGGCCGAGGCCGCCGCGCGCTGAGCGCCTGCGCGGCGCACCCGCGCCGCCGCGCAGGCGCGCGCCGTGCGCCTCAGGGATTGCGGAAGTTGTCGTGGCAGCCCTTGCAGGCCTGACCGACGTTGCCGAAGGCGGCCTTCACGTTGTCCAGGCTGTTGGTGCGCGCGGCGACGACGAGCTTGGCGACCTCTTCCTGCATGTGCTTGGCCGCGGCGTCGAACTTGGCGCGCTCGCTCCATATCTTGGCCGAGGCGCGGCCCTTGCCCGTGCCCGCGGTGCCTTCGACGAAGCCGACGAAGGGCAGCTGCGACAGCGTGGCGACGATCTCGGCGTTCTGCGTCGCCGCCGCCGCGTCGTACGGCACGCGGCCCTGCACCATCGCGCCGATGCGGCCGACGTGATTGGCCATCACGTACATCACGCTCTCGCGGTACTTGACGGCGTCCTCGGGCTTCTGGAACTGCGCCGCCGCGGGCAGGGCGACGACGAGGCCGGCCAGCGTGGCGGAGCAAGCGAGCAGGAATCGGTTCATGCGGCACATCCTTCTTGGGTTGGTGATCGACGGACGCGGCTGCCGCGCCGCGCCCTCGTCGTGGTCGACCGGGGCGGCGAGTGTACCGAGGCTCTTCGCCCGGCGCAGGACTGCGGCGCGCGCCGATGACCCTCGGTCCGCCGGGGCAAAAAGCGCGGTATGGTTGCGCCTGCCGTGAGTACCCCCGGACCCATCCGCACCGGCGCGACCGCCCCCCCGGACGCCGCCGTCGCGGTGCGCGTGTGGGATCTGCCGACGCGCCTGTTCCACTGGGTCATCGCCGCGTCCATCGTCGGCTCGGTGGTGACGGCCAAGATCGGCGGCAATGCGCTGGCCTGGCATTTCCGGCTCGGCTACCTCGCGCTCGCGCTGCTGGCCTTCCGGCTGCTCTGGGGCTTCGTCGGCGGGCACTGGTCGCGCTTTTCGACCTTCGTGCCGGGCCCGGGGCGCTTGCTGCGCTACCTGCGCGGCCGCGCCCGGCCCGAGGAGCACGCCGAGGTGGGCCACAGCCCGCTGGGCAGCCTGTCGGTGCTGGCGATGCTGCTGCTGATCGCGCTGCAGGTGGGCACGGGCCTCGTCGCCGACGACGAGATCGCCAACACCGGGCCGCTGAACCGCTTCGTCGCCAACGCCACCGCGCTGGCGGCCACCTCCTGGCACAAGCATTGGGGCAGCAAGCTCATCGTCGCGCTCGTTGTCCTGCACGTGGCGGCGATCGTCTACTACCGCGTGAAGAAGCGCCGCGACCTCGTGCCGCCGATGATCACCGGCGACAAGCGGCTGCCGCGGGGCGTTCCGGCCTCGGCCGACGGCACGGCGCAGCGCCTGTTCGCGCTCGTGCTGGTGCTCGCCTGCGCCGCCGCCGCGGCCTGGGTAGCGAGCCTGGGCGCTTGAGGGCGTCCGCTCGCCGCGCGTCGTGCAGCGCAAGATCCGCATCGTCGTCGCCGAGACACCCGCCCAGATCGAAGCGGCGCGCAGCTTGATGCGCGCCTATGCCGCGTCGCTCGGCGTCGACCTCGGCTTCCAGGACTTCGAGCGCGAGTTGGCCGAACTGCCCGGCGATTACGCGCCGCCGGCGGGCGCACTGCTGCTCGCGCTCGTCGACGGCGCACCGGCCGGCTGCGGCGCGCTGCGGCCGCGGGCCGACGTCGACTACCCCAACGCCTGCGAGATGAAGCGCCTGTACGTGCGCGAGGCGCACCGCGGCCTAGGACTCGGGCGGCGTCTGGCGCAGGCGCTGATGGACCACGCCACGCGCGCCGGCTACCGCTCGATGCTGCTCGACACGCTCGACGACATGGAGGCGGCGCGCGGCCTGTACGCCTCGCTCGGGTTCGAGGAGATCCCGCCCTTCTACTTCAACCCGATCGCCGGGGCGCATTACCTGAAGGTCGACCTCGACGCGCCGGCCCGCAGGCGCTGAGCGAGGCCGGCGCCCCGCGCCGGATGGCCGCCGGCGCATGCGGCATCATCGCGCTGTCGACCCGAAGTCGTGCGCGCCCCCGGCGCCCGCGAACGACCCGCCGGCCGCCGCCGAGAGCCAGACGATGTCCACGCCGCTGCCCCGCACCGAACTGCTGGCGCGCCTCGCCGAGCGCCGCGACTGGGATCTCGTCGTCGTGGGCGGCGGCGCCACCGGACTGGGCGTGGCGCTCGACGCGGCGGCACGCGGCCTGGCCACGGTGCTGCTCGAAGCGACCGATTTCTCCGCGGGCACCAGCTCGCGCGCCACCAAGCTCGTGCATGGCGGCGTGCGCTACCTGGCGCAGGGCGACATCGGCCTCGTGCGCGAGGCGCTGCACGAGCGCAGCGTGCTGCTGGCCAACGCGCCGCACCTGGCGCAGCGGCTGGCATTCGTGGTCCCGGCCTACCACCTGTGGGAGCAGCCCTTCTACGGCATCGGCCTGAAGATGTACGACCTGCTGGCCGGCGCGCGCGGCCTGGGCCGCACGCAGTGGCTGTCGGCCGCCGGCACCGTCGAGGCCCTGCCGACGGTGCGGCGCACGGGGCTGGCCGGCGGCGTGCGCTACTGGGACGGCCAGTTCGACGACGCGCGCGTGGCCGTCGCGCTGGCGCGCAGCGCCGCCGCACGCGGCGCGCTCGTTCTCAACCACATGCCCGTCGTGGCCCTGCTGCGCGAAGGCGGTCGCGTGCACGGCGTGGTGGCCGAAGACGGCGAGACGGGCGAGCGCCGCGAGCTGCGTGCACGCTGCGTCGTCAACGCCACCGGCGTGTGGGTCGACGCGCTGCGCGACATGGACCGCGACGTCGGCGCGCCGGCGCGCGCACCGATGGTGGCGCCGAGCCAGGGCGTGCACCTCGTCGTCGACCGCGCCTTCCTGCCCGGCACGCACGCACTGATGGTGCCCAAGACGGCCGACGGACGCGTGCTCTTTGCCGTGCCCTGGCTCGGCAAGGTCATCCTCGGCACCACCGACACGCCGCGCGAGGACATCGTGCGCGAGCCCGCGCCGTTCCACGCCGAGGTCGAGTTCATCCTCGGCGAGGCCGGCCGCTACCTGGCGCGCGCGCCGACGCGCGCCGAGGTGCGTTCGGTCTGGGTCGGCCTGCGCCCGCTCGTCAAGCATGCCGGCGACGACGGCGAGAACACCAAGACGCTGTCGCGCGAGCACACCGTGGTCGTCGGCCGCTCGGGCCTGGTCACGGTGACCGGCGGCAAGTGGACCACCTACCGCGCAATGGCCGAGGACGTGCTCGCGCACGCCATGGCCGCCGGCCTGCTGCCCGAGCGGCCCGGCGGCGTGACGATGAAACTGCCGCTGGTCGGCGCGGGTCCGGGTCGTCCGCTGGCCGAGCCGCCCGGCGAGCACCTCTACGGCAGCGAAGCCGCGCTGCTGCGCAGCCTGCCGGGCGCCGAGCGCTGGCTCTGGCGCGACCCCGAGACCGGCCAGGGCGGCTTGAGCGAGGCGATGGTGCGCTTTGCCGCACGCTACGAGTTCGCGCGCGAGGTCGCCGACGTGCTGGCGCGCCGCTCACGGCTGCTCTTCCTCGACGCCGCCGCGGCCGCCCGCCTGGGGCCCGAGGTGGCCGCGCTGCTGCAGCAGGAACTCGGACGACCGGTGGACGACGCCGCCTTCGCGCAGCTCGCGGCGCAGTACGCGCGCGCGCCCTGATCAGGACGGCAGCGCCGCGAGCGCGCGCCTGATCTCGTCGACGCTCGGGATTTCGCTCAGCAGCGTCGGCGCGCCGCCGCCGGGTGCGTACAGCGCGTACACCGGCACGCCGCTGCGCGCCAGGCGCGCCAGCTCGGCACTGATGGCCGCGTCGCGGCGCGTCCAGTCGGCGCGCAGCAGCAGCACGCGCTTGCCGGCGAAGGCGTCGAGCACCTCGTCGCGCCCGAGCGTCGTGCGCTTGTTGAACTGGCAGGTCACGCACCAGGCGGCGGTGAAGTCGACGAACACCGGCCGGCCTTCGGCCAGCGCCTGCGCCACGCGCTCGCCAGACCAGGGCTGCCAGCGCTCGCCGGCCGCGCTGGTGCGTGCCGCCGCCTCGTGGCGCCACGAGGGCAGGGCCCAGAACAGCGCCGCCGCCACCAGCAGCAGCGCGGCGGCGCCGAAGCCGCGCCGCGCCGCCCGCCCGAGCGAGGCCGAACCGAGCGCCCAGGCGGCGAAGGCCACCGCCACGAGCACGCCGAGCAGCGTCGCTGCGCCGTCGACGCCGACCTGCTGGCCGAGCACCCAGACCAGCCAGACGACGGCAGCGAACATCGCGAAGGCCATCAGCACCTTGAAGTGCGCCATCCAGGCGCCCGGACGCGGCAGCCTGGCGGCCAGCGCCGGCCAGGCGCTCGCCGCCAGATACGGCAGCGCCATGCCCAGGCCGAGCGCGAAGAACACCGCCAGCGCCTGCGCCGCAGGCAGCGTCACCGCCAGGCCGAGCGCGGCGCCCATGAACGGCGCCGTGCAGGGCGAAGCAACCGCCACGGCCAGCACGCCGGTCAGCAAGGCGTCGGCGATCGGGTGCCGGGCGCGTGCCGCCAGCCAGGTGCCGGGCAAGACGCTGCCGAGCTCGAAGACGCCGGCCAGGTTGAGGCCGATCAGCGTGAACAGCACCGCCAGCGCCGCCACGAACCAGGGCGACTGCAGCTGGAAACCCCAGCCGATCTGCTCGCCGCCGGCGCGCAACGCGAGCATCAGCGCGGCCAGCGCAACGAACGAGACGATCACGCCGGCCGTGTAGGCCAGACCGCCGCCGAGCAGCGCGCGCCGGTCGGCGGCATGCCGCGCGAAGCCGAGCACCTTGAGCGAGAGCACCGGGAACACGCAGGGCATGAGGTTGAGCAGCATGCCGCCCCCGAGTGCGAGCACGAGCGCCAGGCCCAGCCCGAGCGGGACCTGGCGCGGGGGCTCGGCGTACGCACCGGCGCCCGGCGCGCCCGGCTCGGTCGCGGCACGTGCGTCGGCCGCGGGCGCCGCCGCCTGGGCCGAGGGCAGCGGCGGCCAGGGGCCCTTCACGGCAACCGATGTCTCCAGCCCTGCGGCCTGCCCCTCGGCTGCCAGCACGGCCGGCAGCGTGGCCGGGGCCTCGGTGCGATGCGGGTCGAGCGCGAGACGCGCCGTCCACTCGGCGCCGCTCCAGCGCGTCTCGGGCTTGGCGGCGTTGTGCAGCACGCCGGGCGTCTCGGGGAAGAAGGCGAGCGCTCGGCCTGTCCACGAGGCCGGCAGACCGGTCACGCGCACGACGAGCGCATCGGCCTGCACCTCGGCACTGGCCTGGAGGCCCGCCCCCGGCCTGGGCAGCGCTGCCCGCGTGGCTTCGAACAAGGCGGCGTGCCCGGCGGTGGCCGCGCGCGCGGGCAACTCGAGCACGAAGTCGCCCGCCTCGGGAATGCACAGATCCTTGCACACCAGCCATTCGGCGTGCAGCCTGACGGGCAGGGTCTCGGCGGCAAAGTCCGCGGGCACCTGCACGGCCACCGGCAGCAGCACCGTGCCGTCGTAGCCGTAATTGAGCAGCGGCCCGATCGGCAGCCGCCGCGGCGTCGGCCACTCGATCGGCCCGGCCGTCACGCCGGCGGGCAGCGTCCACGCGAGCGTGGTCGGCAGGCCCGAGTCGCCCGGGTTCTTCCAGTAGGTATGCCAGTCGCGCTGGTGCTCGAGCTTCAGCCCGAGCCGCAGCGGCTTGCCCGCTGCCACGCCCTCGGGCGCGTGCGCCACCAGTTCGGCGCGCACCTGCGGCGTGCTGACCACCGCCGCGGCCGGCTGTGCCGCGGCCGCGGCGCACACCAGCAGGGCCACCGGCCCTGCCAGCAGCCGCGCAACATGCTTGGAGGAGATCATCGCGGATTCGATCGGGGCACCGCCTCGCGGTTCCGGCGCTCGGTGCAAACGCAAAGGCCGCAATCAAACCACATCTGCGGCCCGGCGGTGACGCGCGCCGTCAATTCCCCGCGCCCGGTCCCGGACGCCGGCGGCGCGAGGCGGTCGCCGCCGCGGCTCGCCAGCGTCGCCGGCGCGCCGCGCCGGGGCAGTTCGGGTTTCTTCGTATAATCCCGCGGCTTTGCCCGCCCCGAACGAAGAACGAGCTGCACCGTCGAGATGGCGATCGCGTCCGAACCACTGGCCGACCGCAGCAGACGATGGGCATCCGACGACGGCGCGGCCGAGCCGCCCGAGCCTCGGCACCGGGCGCTGACGAGGGAGCAGGCGCAGGCCCTGCGCGAGCGTGCACCGGCGCTGTCGCCGTGGCGCGTGGTCGCGGCGCAGGCAGCGCTCGGCGCCCTGGTCGCGCCTGTGGCGGGCTGGCTCGCCGGCTCGGCGGGGGCGGCATGGTCGGCGCTGTACGGCGCGGGCTGCGTGGTGCTGCCGAGCGCCCTGATGGCGCGCGGCATGACCAGCCCTTCGAGCCGCATGTCGCTGGGCAGCAGTGCCGTCAGCTTCGTGTTGTGGGAAGGGGTGAAGATCGCGGTTTCGGTGGCGATGCTGATGCTGGCCCCGAAGATCGTGCAGGCGCTGAGCTGGCCGGCCTTGCTGGTCGCTCTGGCGCTGGGCATGCAGGTGTACTGGCTGGCCTTGCTGTGGCGACCTTCGCGCAGCGGGCGGCCGCCGAAGGCCTAGGCCGGGAAGTTCAGCAGAGGGCGCGTTCCAGATGTCAGCACAAGCAGCAAGCGAGGCGGCCGTCGCCGGCCTCAGCGCCGGCGACTACATCAACCACCACCTGCACCATTGGCAGGTCGGCTCGGGCTTCTGGACCGTCAACCTCGACACCATCGGCTACTCGCTGCTGCTGGGCATCGTCGGCTGCTTCGTGATGTGGCGCGTGGCCGTGCGCATGAGCTCGGGCGTGCCGGGGCGGCTGCAGGCGGCGGTGGAATTCCTCGTCGAGATGGTCGACACGCAGGCCAAGGGCATCGTCCGCAACGAGGAGAGCCGGCGCTTCGTCGCGCCGCTCGCGCTCGTGCTGTTCGTCTGGATCACGCTGCTCAACGCGATGGACCTGCTGCCGGTCGACCTGCTGCCCTCGGCCTGGCAGGCGGCGCGCGGCGACCACGGCGCCTACATGCGCGTCGTGCCGACGGCCGACCTGTCGGCGACGATGGCGATGTCGCTCACCGTGCTGCTGATCAGCCTGTACTACAACGTCAAGATCAAGGGCCTGGGCGGCTGGCTGCACGAGCTGTTCACGGCGCCCTTCGGCAACCACGTGCTGCTCTATCCGTTCAACTTCATGATGCAGCTGATCGAGTTCGTGGCCAAGACGGTGAGCCACGGCATGCGGTTGTTCGGCAACATGTACGCGGGCGAGCTGGTCTTCCTGCTCATCGCGCTCATGGGCGGCGCCTTCTTCTCGGCAGTGGGCATCCCGCTCACCGTCGGCCACATCGTCGCCGGCACCTTCTGGGCCATCTTCCACATCCTGATCATCCTGCTGCAGGCCTTCGTGTTCATGATGCTCGCGCTGGTCTATGTCGGCCAGGCGCACGACTCGCACTGAAAGCGGCGCGGCAGCGGGCGCCTTCGTTTCCTCCTTCCTCCAATAACCTTCGCCACTAGGAGTTCGCAATGGAAGTCATCAGCTTTGTCGCCCTGGCCTCGGGCCTGATCATCGGCCTGGGCGCCATCGGCGCGTGCATCGGCATCGGCCTGATGGGCGGCAAGTACCTCGAATCGGCGGCGCGCCAGCCCGAGCTGATGGGCGAGCTGCAGGTCAAGATGTTCCTGCTCGTCGGCCTGATCGACGCGGCGTTCATCATCGGTACGGGCGTCGCGCTGTGGTTCGCCACCGCCAACCCCTTCCTCGGCCAGCTGGCCAACCTGCCGAAGTGATCGCCGGCCGCGGCCCGGCCGCGGCCACGTGACGCGGCGGCGCGCCCGGTGCGGGTGCGCCGCCTCCCGCAGCGTTTCGAGGAAGACTCAAGTGAGCATCAACGCGACACTGATCATCCAGATGATCGTGCTCCTGATCCTGGTCTGGTTCACGATGAAGTTCATCTGGCCGCCGATCGCGCGCGCGCTCGACGACCGCGCCGCGAAGATCGCCGAAGGGCTGTCGGCGGCCGACAAGGCCAAGGCCGACCTGGCCGCCGCGGACAAGCGCGTCGAGCAGCAGCTCTCGGCGGCGCGCGACGATGCCGCGCGCCGCCTGGCCGACGCCGAGCGGCTGGCGCAGCAGATGATCGAGGAAGCCAAGGCGCGCGCCGCCGAAGAAGGCGCCAAGATCATCGCCGCGGCGCGTGCCGAGGCCGAGCAGGAGTCGGTGAAGGCGCGCGCAGTGCTGCGCGACCAGGTCGCGGCGCTTGCCGTGCGCGGCGCCGAGCAGATCCTGCGCAAGGAAGTCGATGCCGGCGTGCACGCCGAGCTGCTGGGCCGGCTCGAGGCGGAGCTCTGACCATGGCCGAGCTGGCCACCATCGCGCGCCCCTACGCCGAGGCCTTGTTCAAGGCCTCGGGCGGCCAGGGCGCAGCGTTCAAGGAGCAGCTCGCCGCGCTGGCGGCGCTCGCCTCCGACCCCGGGCTGCTCGCCTTCGCCGGCAACCCCAAGGTCTCGGCGCTGCAGCTGTTCGACCTCATCGCCGGCATCGCGCTGCAAAAGAGCCTGGCGTTCGACCCCAAGGTCGTCAATCTGCTGCGCGCGGTGCTCGACCACCGGCGCCTGGCGGCGCTGCCGGCCATCGCGCGCCAATTCGGCGAGCTCGTGAACGCGCAGGTCGGCGTGCGCGACGCCGTCATCGAAAGCGCCTTTCCGCTCGGCCTGGCGCAACTGGCCGACACGCTGGCCGTGCTCGAGCGGCGCTTCGGCTGCAAGCTCAACCCGACCGTGCGTGCAGCGCCCGAGCTGATCGGCGGCATCCGCGTGCAGGTCGGCGACGAGGTGCTCGACACCTCGGTCAAGGCGCGTCTCGAACAGATGAAGGCCGCCCTCACGGCGTAGCCTGGAGATCACGATGAACCTCAACCCCGCAGAAATTTCCGAGCTGATCAAGAGCCGCATCGAAGGCTTGCAGGTCAGCGCCGACATCAAGAACCAGGGCACGGTGGTCTCGGTCACCGACGGCATCGTGCGCGTGCACGGCCTGTCCGATGCGATGGCCGGCGAGATGCTCGAATTCCCGCCCACGCCCGCCGGCCAGCCGACCTTCGGCCTGGCGCTCAACCTCGAGCGCGACTCGGTCGGCGCGGTGATCCTGGGCGAGTACGAACACGTCGGCGAAGGCGACACCGTCAAGTGCACCGGCAAGATCCTGTCGGTGCCGGTCGGTCCCGAGCTGATCGGCCGCGTCGTCAACGCGCTCGGCCAGCCGATCGACGGCAAGGGCCCGATCGACGCCAAGCTGACCGACGTCATCGAGAAGGTGGCGCCCGGCGTCATCGCGCGTCAGAGCGTGAGCCAGCCGGTGCAGACCGGTCTCAAGTGCCTGGACTCGATGGTGCCGGTGGGCCGCGGCCAGCGCGAGCTGATCATCGGCGACCGCCAGACCGGCAAGACCGCCGTGGCGCTCGACACGATCATCAACCAGAAGGGTCAGAACATGACCTGCGTCTACGTCGCGATCGGGCAGAAGGCGAGCTCGATCAAGAACGTGGTGCGCGCGCTCGAGCAGGCCGGCGCGATGGACTACACCATCGTCGTCGCCGCCTCGGCCTCCGAATCGGCGGCCATGCAGTACGTCTCGGCCTACTCCGGCTGCACGATGGGCGAGTACTTCCGCGACCGCGGCCAGGACGCGCTCATCATCTACGACGACCTGTCCAAGCAGGCCGTCGCCTATCGCCAGGTGTCGCTGCTGCTGCGCCGCCCGCCCGGGCGCGAGGCGTTCCCGGGCGACGTGTTCTACCTGCACTCGCGGCTGCTCGAACGCGCCGCGCGCGTGAACGCCGACTACGTCGAGAAGTTCACCGACGGCGCCGTCAAGGGCCGCACCGGCTCGCTCACCGCGCTGCCGGTCATCGAGACGCAGGCCGGCGACGTCTCGGCCTTCGTGCCGACCAACGTGATCTCGATCACCGACGGCCAGATCTTCCTCGAGACCAACCTGTTCAACGCCGGCATCCGCCCGGCCATCAACGCCGGCATCTCGGTGTCGCGCGTGGGCGGCGCGGCGCAGACCAAGCTGATCAAGAACCTCTCGGGCGGCATCCGCACCGACCTCGCGCAGTACCGCGAGCTGGCGGCCTTCGCGCAGTTCGCCTCCGACCTGGACGCGGCCACGCGCAAGCAGCTCGACCGCGGCGCGCGCGTCACCGAGATGCTCAAGCAGGCGCAGTACAGCCCGCTGCCGATCAGCCTGATGGCGGCCTCGCTGTTCGCCGTCAACAAGGGTCACCTCGACGACATCGACGTGAAGAAGGTGCTGGCCTTCGAGCACGGCCTGCACCAGCACCTCAAGAGCAGCCACGCCGCCTTGCTGGCCAAGCTCGAGAACGACAAGGCGATGGACAAGGCCGCCGAGGAGGAGCTCGGCAACGCCATCGTCGCGTTCAAGAAGTCCTTCGCCTGAACGCCTGACGCGAGCCAGCCCACAAGGAGTCCGTCATGGCGGTCGGCAAAGAGATCCGCGGCAAGATCAAGTCGGTGGAGAACACCAAGAAGATCACCAAGGCCATGGAAATGGTCGCTGCGAGCAAGATGCGCAAGGCGCAGGAGCGCATGCGGCACGCACGCCCCTACGCCGACAAGATCCGCGTGATCACGGCCAACCTGGCCGAGGCCAACCCCGAGTACCAGAGCCCCTACATGCGCAAGGGCGGCGCGGCGAAGGCGGTGGGCTTCATCGTCGTCACCACCGACAAGGGTCTGTGCGGCGGCCTGAACACCAACTTGCTGCGCGCGCTCACCAACAAGCTGCGCGAGGTGCAGTCCGCCGGCCAGACGATCCGCACGGTGGCCATCGGCAACAAGGGCTACGGCTTCCTCGGCCGCATCGGCGCCGAGATCGCCAGCCACGTCGTGCAGCTGGGCGACGCGCCGCAGCTCGAACGCCTGATCGGCCCGGTCAAGGTGATGCTCGACGAGTTCGTCGCCGGCCGGCTCGACGCCGTCTACCTGTGCTACACGAAGTTCGTCAACACGATGAAGCAGGAGCCGCTGATCGAGCCGCTGCTGCCGCTGGGCGCCGAGCGCCTGGCGCAGACCGAGGCCGAGAAGGCCGGGCACGGCTGGGACTACCTGTACGAGCCCGACGCCGCCAGCGTCATCGACGAGCTGCTCAAGCGCTACCTCGAGGCGCTGGTGTTCCAGGCGGTGGCCGAGAACATGGCCAGCGAGCAGAGCGCGCGCATGGTGGCGATGAAGGCGGCGACCGACAACGCCGGCAACCTGATCGACGAGCTCAAGCTCATCTACAACAAGACGCGGCAGGCGGCGATCACGAAGGAGCTCTCCGAGATCGTCGGCGGCGCCGCGGCCGTCTAATGCATCCGACTCCAGAGGACCAAGCAATGCAAGCCCAAGGCAAGATCGTCCAGTGCATCGGCGCCGTGGTGGACGTGGAATTCCCGCGCGACCGCATGCCGCGCGTGTACGACGCACTGAAGCTCGAAGGGTCGCCGCTCACGCTCGAGGTGCAGCAGCAGCTCGGCGACGGCATCGTGCGCACCATCGCGCTCGGCTCGTCCGAGGGCCTGCGCCGCGGCCTGATGGTCACCAACACCGGCGCCGCCATCACGGTGCCGGTGGGCACGGCCACGCTCGGCCGCATCATGGACGTGCTCGGCAACCCGATCGACGAGCGCGGCCCGGTGAGCCAGGCGCAGACCGCCTCCATCCACCGCAAGGCGCCGGCCTACGACGAACTGAGCCCCAGCACCGAGCTGCTCGAGACCGGCATCAAGGTGATCGACCTCATCTGCCCGTTCGCCAAGGGCGGCAAGGTGGGCCTGTTCGGCGGCGCCGGCGTCGGCAAGACCGTGAACATGATGGAGCTCATCAACAACATCGCCAAGGCGCACAGCGGCCTGTCGGTGTTCGCCGGCGTGGGCGAGCGCACGCGCGAGGGCAACGACTTCTATCACGAGATGATGGAGTCGAAGGTCGTGGTCGCCGAGAACCTGGGCGAGAGCAAGGTGTCGATGGTCTACGGCCAGATGAACGAGCCGCCGGGCAACCGGCTGCGCGTGGCGCTCACCGGCCTCACCATCGCCGAGAGCTTCCGCGACGAGGGCCGCGACGTGCTGTTCTTCGTCGACAACATCTACCGCTACACGCTGGCCGGCACCGAGGTCTCGGCGCTGCTGGGCCGCATGCCCTCGGCGGTGGGCTACCAGCCGACGCTGGCCGAGGAGATGGGCCGGCTGCAGGAGCGCATCACGTCGACCAAGGTCGGCTCGATCACCTCGATCCAGGCCGTGTACGTGCCGGCCGACGACCTGACCGACCCGTCGCCGGCCACCACCTTCGCCCACCTCGACGCCACCGTCGTGCTCTCGCGCGACATCGCCGCGCTCGGCATCTATCCGGCGGTCGATCCGCTGGACAGCACCAGCCGCCAGGTCGACCCGAACGTCGTCGGCGAGGAGCACTACAGCACCACACGTTCGGTGCAGGCGGTGCTGCAGCGCTACAAGGAGCTGCGCGACATCATCGCCATCCTCGGCATGGACGAGCTCAGCCCCGAGGACAAGCTGGCGGTAGCGCGCGCACGCAAGATCCAGCGCTTCCTCAGCCAGCCCTTCCACGTGGCCGAGGTGTTCACCGGCAGCCCGGGCAAGTACGTTCCGCTGAAGGAGACGATCCGCGGCTTCAAGATGATCGTCGCCGGCGAGTGCGACCACCTGCCCGAGCAGGCTTTCTACATGGTCGGCACGATCGACGACGCCTTCGAGAAGGCCAAGACGATCCAATAACCGCATTCAGGAGCCACGATGGCCACCATCCACGTCGACGTGGTCAGCGCCGAGGAGAACATCTTCAGCGGCGAGGCCCGGTTCGTCGCCCTGCCCGGCGAGAGCGGCGAGCTCGGCATCCTGCCGCGCCACACGCCGCTCATCACGCGCATCAAGCCGGGCGCCGTGCGCATCGAGCGCGCCGACAGCGGCGAGGAGGAGTTCGTCTTCGTCGCCGGCGGCATCCTCGAGGTTCAGCCCGACTGCGTGACGGTGCTCGCCGACACCGCGATCCGCGGCCGCGACCTCGACGAGGCCAAGGCCAGCGAGGCCAAGAGGCTGGCCGAGGAGGCGATGCGCAACGCCAAGAGCGACATCGACCTGGCCAAGGCGCAGAGCGAGTTCGCGGCGATGGCCGCGCAGATCGCGGCGATCCAGAAGCTGCGCAAGAAGTAGCGGCGCGCCGCGCGGTCAGCGCCGCTGCACCGGCCGGTCGGGCAGTTCGTTCGGATTGGGCGCGCCCGCCGCGAGCGGGAAGTGGCGCACGAGCAGCGCGTCGACGCCCGCCACCGCCTCGGCCAGTCCCTGCTCGAAGCGGCCGGCACGCAAGGCGGTTGCCAGCGCGTCGGCGAGGCCGCGCCATTGCGCCGCCGCCACGTGCCGCTGCAGCCCGCGGTCGGCGACGATCTCGATCGCGCGCTCGGCCAGCAGCAGGTAGATCAGCACGCCGTTGTCGTGCTCGGTGTCCCACACACGCAGCTCGCCGAACAGCGCGATCGCACGCTCGCGTGCACGGGCGTGCCGCCAAAGGTAGGCCAGCGGGAGCCCGGCCTCGACGCAGATGCGGATCTCGCCGCTGTGATGCCTCTCGCTGGCCGCGACGCGCTCGGTCAGCCGCGCCAGCGCGGGGGCGTCGAGCGCGCGGGCGGCATCGGTCTCGTCGTGCCAGCGGTGCCTGAGGATGCGCGCGAGCCTGCCCATCTGCGCCTCTGAACTCACCATCTGCCCGAGGCGCCGCCGCCGCCGAAGTCGCCGCCGCCGCCCGAGCTGAAACCGCCGCCACCCGAGCCGAAGCCGCCGCCCCCCCAGCCCCCGCCCGGGCTCCCGCCGCCCCAGCCGCGCGGCAGGCTGCCGCGGCGCGCCGCGGCGCCGACGCCCAAGAACCCGACCAGCACCAGGGCAACGAGCGCGGCACCGGCAGCGGCCAGCACGCTCGCGGTGAACCACCAGCCCAGGCCGCCGGCGGCACCGGCCGTGAGCACGGCGCCGAGCCTGCGGCCGAACAGCCCGGTCAGCACGGCGCCGACGATGGGGACGAGGACGAACAGGAAGATCCCGATCTCGTCGAGCTGCAACCCGTGCCGCGCTGGCGGGCGCGCGTCGGGCGCAGGCAGTCCTTCGCCCTGGATGCGCGCGATGAGCGCGTCGAGCGCGGCGTCGATCCCGCCGGCGTAGTCGCCGGCGCGCAGGGCCGGCACGAGCGCGCGATCGATAATCTGGCGCGCCGCGAGGTCGGGAACGGCGCCCTCCAGCGCCTTGGCCACCTCGATGCGCACGCGGCGATCGTCGCGCGCCAGCACGAGCAGCAGGCCGTCGCCCACGTCGCGCCGGCCGATCTTCCACGCATCGGCCACGCGCTGCGCGTAGGCGGCGATGTCCTCGGGCTGCGTCGTCGCCACCAGCAGCACCACGATCTGCGGCCCCGAGCGCGCCTCGAAGGCGGCGAGCTTGGCTTCGAGCGCGTCGCGCGCGGCCGCACTCAGCGTGCCGGTGCGGTCGATGACGCGCGCGTCGAGCGCGGGCACCGGCTGCAGCTCCTGCGCGCGCGCCGCGGGCGCCGCAAGGGCGCCCAGCGCGAACCACAGCGCCGCGAGCAGAGCGAGCCCGACGTGCAGCGGCCGGCGCATGGCGCGCATCGCGCGCTCGCTAGCGCGACGCCGCCGGGGCCGGCGCCTTGCCGAAGTCGACCGTCGGCGGCGTGGCCAGCTGCGTCTCGTCGCGCACCGTGAAGGAGGGCTTGACGTCGTAGCGGAAGGCCATCGCCGTCAGGTTGCTCGGGAACTGGCGCACAAGCACGTTGTACTCCTGCACCGCCTTGATGTAGCGGTTGCGCGCGACCGTGATGCGGTTCTCGGTGCCTTCGAGCTGCACGCGCAGATCCTGGAAGCCCTGGTTGGCCTTGAGGCTGGGATAGTTCTCGGCGACGACGAGCAGCCGCGCCAGCGCACCCGAGAGCTCGCCCTGCGCCTGCTGGAAGCGGGCGAAGGCCTCGGGGTTGGCGAGCAGCTCGGGCGTCGCCTGGATGCCGGTGGCGCGGGCGCGCGCCTCGACCACCCTGGTGAGCGTCTCCTGCTCGAAGCCGGCCTCGCCCTTGACGGTGGCCACGAGGTTGGGCACCAGATCGGCGCGCCGCTGGTACTGGTTGAGCACCTCGCTCCAGGCCGCCTTGGTCTGCTCGTCCAGGCGCTGGAACTCGTTGTAGCCGCAGCCGCCCAGCGCGAAGGTGGCGGCAAGAGCCAGGGCAAGGACGAGACGGCGGGCGATCGACATCGGATTTCCTCCCAACACGCAACCCGCGCCGACGCCGGCGCGCGACGGTGAACTGCGCAGCAGATGCGGCGCAGCGCCAGCGCTTCAAGTGCCCCCGGGCTGCGGGCGGTGCGGCCGCGCAGGCGCACCGCCCACGATAATGCCGCCATGCCACGTCCGCGCAACGACACCTTCCTGCGCGCCTGCCTGCGCGAGCCCACCGACTACACCCCGCTGTGGTTGATGCGCCAGGCCGGCCGCTACCTGCCCGAGTACAACGCCACGCGCGCCCGCGCCGGCAGCTTCATGGGCCTGGCGACGAACCCGGACTACGCCACCGAGGTGACGCTGCAGCCGCTCGCGCGCTATGCGCTCGACGCGGCGATCCTGTTCTCCGACATCCTCACCGTGCCCGACGCGATGGGTCTGGGCCTCACCTTCGCCGCCGGCGAGGGCCCGCGCTTTGCCAGCCCGCTGCGCGACGAGGCGGCAGTGGCGGCGCTGCGCGTGCCCGATCTCGAGCGGCTGCGTTATGTGTTCGACGCGGTGCGCTCGATCCGCCGCGCGCTCGCCGACAGCGTGCCGCTCATCGGCTTCGCCGGCAGCCCGTGGACGCTCGCCTGCTACATGGTCGAGGGCGCCGGCAGCGACGACTACCGCCTCGTCAAGAGCATGCTGTACGCGCGGCCCGACCTGATGCACCGCATCCTCGAAGTCAACGCGCAGGCGGTGGCGGCTTACCTCAACGCACAGATCGCCGCCGGCGCACAGGCCGTGATGCTGTTCGACTCCTGGGGTGGCGTGCTCGCCGACGGCGCGTTCCAGCGGTTCAGCCTCGAATACACGCGCCGCGTCGTGCATGCGCTCATGCGCGAGCACGAGGGCGAGCGCGTGCCCTGCATCGTCTTCACCAAGGGCGGCGCGCCCTGGCTCGAGGAGATCGCCGCCTGCGGCGCCGACGTCGTCGGCCTGGACTGGACCGCCAACCTGGGCCGGGCGCGCCAGCGCGTCGACGACCGCGTCGCGCTGCAGGGCAACCTCGACCCGGCCGTGCTGTTCGCGCCGCCGACGGTCGTGGCTGCCCAGGCGCGTGCCGTGCTCGACGGCTTCGGCTCGCCACGACGCGCCGACGGCCGCTGGGGCGGCCACGTCTTCAACCTCGGGCACGGCATCAACCAGCACACGCCGCCCGAGCATGTGACGGCACTCGTCGAGGCCGTTCATGCGCACTCGCGCGCACTGCGAAGGGCGACCTGAGCACGAGGTCGCGACCAAGCCGACGCAAGCGGGTAAGTGAGCGCTCAGGGCTTGACTTATCCCCAACAAAGTAGTTGCGGGACGAACGCACGATCAGCCCGGGTATTGCCGCGGCACGCCGGCGGGCGGCAGCGCTAAGTCATTGATTCATATCAAGTACCTTCGATGCGGCGGCGATGAGCAGAAAGCCGGTGCGCGAGCGAAATCAAGGACTTGGCGGCGCTTGCCGCAGGCTGCCCACAATGTTATCCACAGAAATCGTCGACAGCGCCAAAAGTGCTTTGTGATCAGTGGGTTGCGGCCAGAAATGAAGGTGAATCCTCGGTTGCGAACCGGCTGGGGACGGAGCCCGTGACGACGTCTCCGGTACGGCTGGCGGTGGCCTTGGAAACACCGCGCCACTCGGCCGTCGGCGGCCTGCTCGACTACACCAGTGAGCAACCACTCGCGCCGGGCTTGTTGCTGCGCGTGCCGTTGGGACGGCGTGTGGTCTGCGGCATCGCCTGGGGGCCGAGCGCGGGCAACGATGCCGCCCCGGCCGCGTTACGACCGGTAGCACATGCGTTCACGGCGCTGCCGGCGCTGTCGGAGGAGTGGCGCGCACTCGTGGCCTTCGCCGCCGGCTATTACCAGCGCGGCATCGGCGAGCTGGCGCTTGCCGTGCTGCCGCCCGAGTTGCGCCGGCTCGACGACGCGCAGCTCGCGCGGCGCCTCGCGCGGCTCGCGCGCAGCGCCGGCGCGCGCGGCGACAGCACCCCCGCCGCGGCGGATGCGAGCGCGGCGCCGCCGCTCAGCGACGAGCAGGCCGCCGCGCTGGCCGCGCTGGCCGCACCAGACGATGCCGGGCGCCCGGCGCTGCTGCACGGCGTCACCGGCAGCGGCAAGACCGAGGTCTATCTGCAGGCCGCAGCGGCCGCGCTCGCGGCCGGGCGCCAGGTGCTGGTGCTGGTGCCCGAGATCAACCTCACGCCCCAGCTCGAAGCGCGCTTCGCCGCGCGCTTTGCCGGCCGCACGCTGGCGAGCCTGCACAGCGCGCTCACGCCGGCGGCACGCCTGCGCCACTGGCTGCTCGCGCACTACGGGCGCGCCGACCTCGTGCTC
>WBZR01002249.1_pt1 | contig 20537 bp, 19 predicted proteins | sample 5204231 | NCBI WGS metagenome assembly WBZR01 (sample SAMN12412403, study PRJNA552823) | activated sludge metagenome | isolation source: activated sludge from anammox sidestream of wastewater treatment plant... | place: USA: Virginia | collected 2017-08 | reverse complement strand
GCGGCACACGCGTGCCGGCACGGCAGCCGCAGCGGGACGTGCGGGAACAATCGTATGAGACACGAGGCGGGGGGGCGCAGGCTTCGCGCGGTCGCGCGGATGTGGCTGGTGGCATGCCTCTGGGCGGCGCTGCTCGGTCCTGCTCGCGGCGAGGATCGGCCCGCCGACGTGCAGGCGCGGGCGGTAGCCGAGGCGCGCGCCGGCCGATACGAGTGGGCGCTCCCGGCGCTCGCGCAATTGCGCGAACGATACCCGGAGGAACGTCGCTATCTGCACGACTACATCGAGGTGCTGGGCTGGGCCGGTCGTGAGGCCGAGGCCGTCGCGCTCATCGACCAGGTCGACCTGAAGTCGGCGCCATTCCCGGTCCTGGAGACGCTCGGCAAGGCGGCCCGCGACCAGAGGAAGTATCCGCAGGCGGAACGCGTCTACCGCGGGATCCTCGTGCGCGACCCCGCGCACCTGCAGGCCGGCATCGGCCTGGCCTACGCCGTGGCCGAGTCGGGGCGGGGCGAGGCCGCACTGCGGCAGCTCGCGGCGACCGAGAGGCACCACCCGCAGTCGCTCGAGATATGGTTTGCGCGCGGCTACGTCAACGAGGTGACGGGCGGCCATGCCGATGCGCTGTACTGGTACCAGCGCGTGCTCGATCGCGAGCCTGCGCACCGCGAGGCGACCCGCCGGCGCGTGCTGACTCTCTCGAAGATGGGTGCCCCGCACCTGGCGTATGACCTGATGCAGCGGCAGCCCGGGCTGTATGCGGCCGAGGAGCGTTTCGCGGTGCAGGCCGATCGCGCCGCGATCCAGACACGCTGGGGCGGCGCGACGCCGATCAGCCGCGACCCGTATCGCCGCTTCGATGACACCGATCGCGCCCTGCGCTACCTCGACGACCTGCACGGCAAGCCCTGGGAACAGCTCGATCTCGCCTCTGACCGCGATCGGCGTCTGGCCTATGACCGAATGGCGGCGCTGCGTGATCGGGTCCGCATGAGGGAGGTGATCGAGATCTACGAGCGCCTGCGGGCCGGCGCTGTCGAGATCCCCAACTACGCGCTCATGGCGGCCGGCGACGCCTACGTCTACGAGCAGCAGCCGGAGGTCGCGATCGACATCTACAGGCAGGTGCTGAAGACCGATCCGAAGGGCTACAACGCCAGGCTGGCCCTGTTCTACGCCTATACCGAGGTGGACGACTTTCAGCACGCCTACGCGATCATCGACCAGTTGTCGGAGGAGCAGGCCGTCTGGCGGCGGCATCCCGAAGGCAAGGTCGTGCGCAGCAATCCCCGCAAGTTCGAGTCCGAGGTGGCGGCGACGCTGGGACGTGCCTATGCCGATGACCTGGTGGAGGCCAACGACCGCTTCGACGGCATGTATGCGCTCGCGCCTGCCAGCCTCGACCTGAAGCAGGAACTGGCCAGCGTGCACCGCCGCCGCGGCTGGCCCCGCCGCGCGCTGCGCGAATACGGGCAGATCCTCGCCGAGGAACCGGATTTCCGGCTCGCGCGCATCGGCCACGGCGCGGCGCTGTTCGATCGGCATCGCTACCCGGAGGCCGAGCGCATACTGGGCCAGCTCGAGAGCGAGTTCCCCGAGGACAAGCAGGTGCAGCGCTTCGCGCGGACCTGGGAGCTGTATGGCCAGCGCGAACTGATGGTCGAGACCCGCTACGGCCACACCTGGGACACCGGCAACGGGACCTTCAGCGAGCTGGGCAACGACAGCATCGAGGTCGACAGCTTCCTGTTCTCCCGGCCGATCAATTACTACACGCGGGCCTATCTGCATCAGCACTTCGCCACCGCGGACTTCGAGGAGGGCACCGGCACCGATCATCGCCTGAGCGCCGGCGTGGAATACACCCAGCCGGACTACCTCGTGGCCGCGGAGGTTGGCGGCGGATTCGAGGACAACAGCGCGCCCGCCGCCACCATGCGCGGCACCTGGTATCGCGACGATCACTTCAGCGTGAGCGGTGTCGCCGAGCTCAGCTCCACGGAGGTGCCGCTGCGCGGCATCCGTGCCGGCGTCGACGGCAATTTCGCCGGCGTCTCGGCGCAGTACCGCTGGCACGAGTCGCAGGCCGTGCGCGTGGGCTATGGCTACCTCGATTTCGATGACGGCAACGAGCGCAATCAGGTGGGCGCGGTGTTCGAGCGGCGGGTCATCCAGGTGCCGCATTACAGGATGACGGCGTTTCTCGAGGGCGCCGCCTCGGCCAACGATCGCGACGACGTCATCTATTACAGCCCCGAGAGCGACGCCAGCCTGGGTCTCACGCTCGAGAACGAGTGGGTGAACTACCGTCGCTACGAACGCCGCTTCGCGCAGCGTCTGGGCCTGTCGCTGGGGGGGTACTGGGAGGAGAATTACAGCCCGGACTACACCTGGTGGGTGAGCTATCAGCATGACTGGGACTTCACCGAGGCATGCCGGCTGCACTATGGTGTGGTACACGGGCGGCGCGTGTTCGACGGCGACCCGGAATACGAGACGGCGATCGTCGCCGGCATCGACGTGAGGTTCTGAACGTGCGAATTGCGCTGGCACTACTCGCAGTGTGGATGGCGGCGGTCCCCGCGCAGGCGGTGCCGGCGAACCGGACCTTCGACGTGTTCTGCTATCACGACGTCCGCGACGACGTGGAAGATGACATCGACATCGACCCGCTTGCCACTTCCACGCAGCGTCTCACCCAGCACTTCGCTTGGCTGCGCGAGCACGGCTACCGGCCGGTGAGCGTGGGGGACGTCCTCGCGGCACGCGCCGGGACGCGCGAACTCCCGCCCAGGGCAGTGCTGCTGACCTTCGACGACGGCTATGCGAGCTTCTTCACGCGCGTGTATCCGCTGCTGAAGGCGTTCAATTATCCGGCGGTGCTGGCGCTGGTCGGCAGCTGGCTCGACGTGCCGGCGGACGGCATGGTGGAGTACGGCGAGGAGCGGGTCCCGCGCAGCCGCTTCCTGTCGCTGGCGCAGATCCGCGAGATGAGCGCCTCGGGTCTCGTCGAATTCGCGAGCCACAGCTATGCCCTGCACCGCGGCGTGCAGGGCAATCCGCAGGGCAACCAGGAGCCGGCCGCCGCCACGCGCGTCTATGCGCCGGGGAGCGGGGCCTATGAGGATGCCGAGGCGCACCGGGCCCGGTTGCGCGCCGATCTGGCGCGCAATTCCGGGTTCATCGAGGCCGCGACCGGGAAGCGCCCGCGGGTCATGGTGTGGCCGTACGGGGCCTACTCGCGGATCGGCGTGCAGGTGGCCGCCGATCTCGGCATGAGCCTGAACTTCTCGCTCCGCGACGGAGTGGCCACGCTGTCGGCGCTCGATGCGATTCCACGGCATCTGATGGAGGGCAATACCTCGCTCCCCGCGCTGGTGTGGATGCTGCAGCGCCGCCCCGACCGGACGCCGATACGCGTCGCCCATGTCGATCTCGATTACCTCTACGACGAGGATGCGGCGCAGATGGGCCGCAATCTCGACGTGCTGCTCGAGCGCATCAAGTCGTTGCAGATCAATACCGTCTACCTGCAGGCCTTCGCCGATCCGGATGGCGACGGCACGGCCAGCGCAATGTATTTCCCGAATCGGCACCTGCCGGTGCGCGCCGATCTTTTCAACCGCGTCGCCTGGCAGCTGAAGACGCGCGCCGGCGTGCGCGTCTATGCGTGGATGCCGGTGCTCGCATACGACCCCGGCGGGCGGCCGGCGCCGGCGTCGCTGCGCGTGCAGAGCGAGCCGGGCGACGATAGCGCCGCCAACGCCTACCGGCGCCTCTCGCCGTTCAACCTGCGTGCGCGCGCCATGGTGCGGGAGATCTACGAGGACCTCGCGGCGCATGCGCACTTCGACGGCGTGCTGTACCACGACGATGCGCTGCTGAGCGACCACGAGGACGTGAATCCCGCTGCGCTGCAGTTGTACCGCGACGTCTGGATGCTTCCGGGCTCGACCGCGGCGATCCGGGCGGACGCCGACATGGCGCGGCGCTGGGCGCGCCTGAAGACCCGCTATCTCATCGACTTCACGCGCGAGCTGACCAATGCGGTGCGCAACATGCGGCCGGATATCAGGACCGCGCGCAACCTCTACGCGAGCGTGGTCACGGAGCCGGAAAGCGAGGCGTGGTTCGCGCAGAATGCCGAGGAGTTCGCGACCGCCTACGACTATGTCGCGGTCATGGCCATGCCCTACATGGAGGCGGCGCCGGATGCCGAGGAATGGCTGCGCACGCTGGCGGCCCGCATCGGGCCGGCGACGCGCGCCAGGACCGTCTTCGAGCTGCAGAGCCGGGACTGGCGCACCGGGGCCCCGGTCTCCAGCGCGGCGCTGGCCGATCACATGTGGGTGCTTTCCGAGGCCGGGGCCCGGCACTTCGGCTACTACCCGGACGATTTCGTCGGCGGCCATCCCGATCTGAACCTGATCTTTCCCGCCATGTCCCTGAGCGACTACCCGCACCGGCCCGAAGGCACGCGCGATCTCTCGCGGCTGTATTCCGGCGTCCTCACACCCTGAGCCAGGCCGCGCAGCGCATCCGCGCCGGGCAGCGGGGTGGGGAACAGGACACACCGGCCTCGGCCTCTGCCGGCAGCCCGGCGCTGGTAAAGGAATGACGGGATCCGTCGATAACCCCGTTTGGCGGCTGGATTTTCCGGCGACCCGACGGAGACCCGCGTGGCATTCGATACGCTGGCGAACGGCCTGCTGGCCTTCGCCTTCTACTACCCCCTGTTCATGGCCTACCTGTGGATGGCCGGCGGCGTGTATTACTACTTCCGCTGGGAGCGCACCGGCGGCCACAGCCCGGACGACCCGCCCGGGCTGCCGTACTACCCGCCGGTGTCCGTCATCGTCCCGTGCCACAACGAGGGCCGTCAGCTCGAGGAGACGATCGGGCAGCTGCTGGAGCTCGAATACCCGGACTACGAGATCATCGCGGTCAACGACGGCAGTACCGACCAGACCGGCGAGATCCTCAACCGCATGGCTGCGGTCCATCCCCGCCTGCGGGTGCTGCACTTCACCCGCAACCAGGGCAAGGCGATGGGGCTGCGCATGGCTGCCATGGCTTCGCCGAACGAATTCCTCGTCTGCATCGACGGCGACGCCCTGCTCGATCGCCACGCCGTCACCTGGATGCTGTGGCACCTCGTGCGGTATCCGCGCGTCGGCGCGGTGACCGGCAATCCGCGCATTCGCAATCGCTCCACGCTGCTCGGCCGCATCCAGGTCGGCGAGTTCTCCTCCATCATCGGCCTCATCAAGCGCGCGCAGCGCATCTACGGCCGCATCTTCACCGTCTCCGGCGTGATGGCAGCCTTCCGCAAGAGCGCGCTGCACCGTGTCGATTACTGGAGCGTGGACATGGTGACCGAGGACATCGACGTCAGCTGGAAGCTGCAACTGGACCACTGGGACATCCGCTACGAGCCGAAGGCGCTGTGCTGGATCCTCATGCCGGAGACCTTCGAGGGCCTGTGGAGACAGCGCCTGCGCTGGGCGCGCGGCGGCGTGGAGGTGCTGCGCAAGTACCGGCGCGACGTGCTGGCGTGGCGCAAGCGCCGCATCTGGCCAATCTATCTCGAGTTCCTGACCAGCGTGATCTGGGCCTACGTGATGATGATGGTGTTCGTGCTCTGGCTCATCGGGCAGGTGGCTCCGCTGCCGGCCGGGCTGGCAGTGCCGGCCCTGCTGCCGGGCTGGAACGGCGTCATCCTCGGCTTTACCTGCCTGCTGCAGTTCGCGATCAGCCTGGTCATCGACAGCCGTTACGAGCGGCGCATCGGCCGCTACTACTTCTGGGTCATCTGGTATCCGCTGGCCTACTGGCTGCTGAACGTCGCCACCAACGTGATCGCCCTGCCCAGGGTGCTGATGCAGGGGCGCTCGGTGCGCGCGCGCTGGGTAAGTCCGGATCGCGGCGTGCAACCGGCCGACGGGGTGGCGGTCCGGTGACGCGCTTCATCATCGACAGGCCGGACCTGCAGTCGATGACCCAGAAGTACGGGTTCGGCTCGCTCACCCTGCTGCTGTGGGTGGCCTATCTGTACCTGTGGATCCCCTTCATCAGCGTCATGGCATGGCTTATCGGCGTGCACCTGTTCCATCATCACGTCATCGAGCGCGGCGGCCTGCGCCAGCTGGCGCTGGACCTGCGGCAGTACGGGGTGGTGGTCTGCGTCATGGTCGCGGTGTATCTCGCCTGGGCGGTGAGCAACTATCTGCGATTCCGGCACACGCGCCGTCTGGGCAACGCGCCGGAGGTGACGATCGCGATGCTAGCCGCGCATTTCAACGTCGAGGCGGCCGAGGTCGTGCGGCTGCAGTCGCTGCGCATCTGCGAGATGTCGCACGATGAGCAGGGCAATGTCGTGACGATGCGTCCGGTGGTGCTGCGCAGCCGGCTGCGGCCGGTGGGCGTGGTGCGCCGGTGGCCGCGGCGAGGACGCGTCGGCCCGAATCTCACGCGCGGGCCAGGGCCGGGCAATTCCGCCTCGTACGCACGCTGGCGGCAGGGGATCGGTAGATAGCCCATCGCCGCGCGCGATAGACTGCAGGTTCGCAGACGGAGCTGCGCACCGGAACGGACGCATGCAGGAAGCCCATCCCTCCAATCCAGGCGTCGTGAGAATACGCATCGGCCGTTCGCGGTCGCTTCGGGTTGCGCTGCTCATGGCCCACCTCGGTGCGGCTGCGGCGCTGCTGTTCGTGAGCGGTCCGTGGTGGGCAGGGGCGGGGCTGGCGACAGTCCTGATCGTCAGCGTCGCTGCCAACCTCGCCCGTTACGCCTGCAACGACAGTGCCCGCGTGCTCGAGCTCGTGCTGCGCACCGACGGCGGTTTCGAGGTGCTGACCGGGGCGGGGAGGGAGTCCGCAGCGCTGCAATACCTGAGCCTGGCCGAGCCGTGGCTGACCGTGTTCGGTGTGCGCAGCGCGAGCGGGCGTCGGCACGACATCCTGTTGCTGCAGGACAACGTCGAGCAGGAGCCGTTCCGCAGATTGCGCGTCCGCCTGCGCCAGTCCGGGTGGGGCGGGCCGGTGGGCGCGGACGACGCTGCGGGCGGGGATGCGCCCGGGAAACCGCGGACCTTGCCTCGCGGGCGATCGGGCACTTCGGGCGATTCGCCCTAGGCGCGATGGCCCAGGCGCCGCTCCCGGCGCCGGGCCGCGACTGCGGTCCACAGTTTGCGCAGCGGTGTGAGTGCGACGCGCCGCTCAAGCAGGCGGAAGCCTTCCGCCTGCAGCTCCTCCAGGGTCTTGCCGGCCACCTCCGCCAGGATCAGCAAGGGCAGCAGCCTGCCGCGCTGGGGAGTCTGCAGCGCCGCCAGTGCATCGCTCATGGCTGCACGGACGGCGTCGGCCATGTCTGCGGCGATGGCCGCGATTGCCTCGTCGTGCTCGCCGCGCCGTATCGCTTCGGCGGCCAGTCCCCGCGCCCGCAGCAGATTCTCCGGCAGGCGCGCGACGCCCCGCGGCAGGAGCGCGCCCAGCCCTTGTATCGTGCGGATGACGCCGACGATGCTGCCCAGCCTGCCGATGCAGGCGAGTGTGGCGGGCTCATCGACATCGAGCGTTCGCGCCGATTCCCGCCACAACCGCCCCTCGAACTGCGCGTGGGCCTCGAAGACCGCGTCCATGTCCGGGAGGCTCGGACGATCCAGCCACGTCTCGCAGGCGGTTGCCATGGCGAGTACGCTCCTCAGGTCGATGCGGTCGCTCGCCCCGCTCGCGGCCACCGCGATCGCAATCGGATGCTGCGGCCGGCCGCCGGCCAGCCGCGCGATCTCCTCGCGCCACCATGCGAGCTTGATCCGGGCCACACCCGGGTCGGCAGCCGCGCGCGGTACGTCGGCCAGCTCTGCCGCCAACGCATGCAGGCTGAACAGGCGGGACTTCTCCTCCTCGGTGAGAAACAGCGCGGCGTAGTAGAGGTCGGCCCCGGCGCTGGCGACCCGCTGGCGGCACTCGGCGATGGCCAGATCGCCGTCCATCGTGGTCAGATCTCAATCCACTCGAGGATCTGCGCAGGCGAGGCGATGACCGCGTCGGCACCCCACTGCGCGGGATCCTCCGAGGCGTCGACATATCCGAAGGCCGCCGCGAGCATGCCCATGCCGGCGGCGCGCGCCGCCTCGGCATCGCGCCGCGCATCCCCGATGTACACGCAATCCGCCGGCGCGGTGGCCGCCAGCTGCGCGGCGTGCAGCAGCGGGTCGGGATGCGGCTTGCGGCGCGTGACGGTGTCGCCGCTGACGACGCATGCGGCCCGGTCGAGGAGCCCGAGTGCGTCCAATAGCGGTTCGGTCAGCCAGCCGGGTTTGTTGGTGACGACCCCCCAACGCCCGCCGCTGCGTTCGATCGCGGACAGCACCGCCTCCATGCCTGCGAAAAGCCGCGTCTCCCGACAGAGGTTGTCTCGATACACGGCGAGCAGACGCTGCCGGCGCGCCTCGAAGCGCGGGTGGCGTTCGTCGCCACCGAATCCGAGCAGCACCAGCGCGCGGGCGCCGTTGGAGACCTGCGGCCGGATTCGCGCGTAGGGCAACGCATCGAACCCTTCCTCGGCGCGCACGCAATTCAGCGCATAGGCGAGGTCCGGTGCGGTGTCGAGCAGCGTGCCGTCGAGGTCGAACAGCACGCTCGAGTAGCGCCGGTGCATATCAGGCGATGGGGCGGCGGCAGTGCATCAGGTAATTGACGGACACCGACCTCGTCAGGCGCGCCGAGCGCGTGAGCGGGTTGTAGGCCATGCCGCTGACGGCGGCGACCTCCAGACCGGCCTGGCGCGCCCATCTCGCGAGCTCCGATGGCCGGATGAAGCGGCGATAGTCGTGCGTCCCGCGGGGCAGGATTTGCATCAGGTATTCCGCCGCGATCACCCCGAGCGCGTAGGCGGCGGCGGTGCGGTTGATGGTCGAGAGTATCGCGTTGCCGCCGGGCCTGAGCAGGTTCGCGATTGCGCGCAGCAGCCCCGGCGGATCGGGCACGTGTTCCAGCAGTTCCATGCAGGTCACGACATCGCCGCTGCCGGCCAGGTTTTCGGCGGCCTGCTCCGCGCTCGCGCAGCGGTAGTCGATGCTCAAGTCCGCCTGCTGCGCGTGCAGCCGCGCGATGTCGATGGCGGCGGCCGAGGCGTCGATGCCGGTGACCCGCGCGCCCGCCCGGGCCATCGCCTCGGTGAGCAACCCGCCGCCGCAACCCACGTCGATGACGTGGCGACCTGGCAGGGCCGAGCACCCTTCGATGAACGCCACGCGGATCGGATTCAGATCGTGCAGCGGCCGGAACGGGCCGCCGGTGTCCCACCAGCGGGCGGCGATCCGGTCGAACCTGCCGACCTCGTCCTCATCGATGTTGATCGCGGCCACCCTCCGTCTCCCGGCCACGCGCGGAACGCGCATGGAGGCATTCTACCTTCGCCGCCGTGCCCCGGGGTCGGGTTCGCCACCGAACTCCGGCCTTGCTGTGCCGAGGGTGACGATGTCCGGCGCGGCGAGCAGGTAGCCCTGGTAGAGGTCGAAGCCGAGCCGGCGACAGTGCTCGAGCTGCTCGCGCGTCTCGATCTTCTCGGCGAGCAGTTTCACCCTGTGGCTGCGCAGGTTCTGCACGTGTCCGGAAAGCTCGACGCGGGGCACGAGGCTCAAGTCGACCTTGACGATGTCGGCGATGTCGATGAGGGCCGCGTGGCGGGGATCGTAGATGAAATCGTCCAGCGCGATCGTATAGCCGGCCGCCGACAGTTCGCGCAGGCGGCCGAGCAGCGCGGCGTCGACGTCGACGTCCTCGAGGATCTCCAGGACCACCTCGTCCTTGCGCAGCCGAAGTTCGGTGGCGCTTACCAGGAAGCTGCGCGTCAGGTTGATGAAGGCGGGCTTGTCGCCGACGAGGTTGCGGAATCCGATCTCGTACAGCGTATTCTCGATGACGCGCGTGGTGGCTACATCCCCGTCGCGAACGTCGGCGCTCGGGGCGCGGGCGTCCTGGCGGAACAGCAGTTCGTAGGCGACCAGTCTCAGCTCGCGGTTGAAAATCGGCTGCCGGCCCACCGTCACTTCGCCGGCCATCAGCGCAGGATGCCGGCGAGCGCCGCAAAAATGATCAGGGCGATAATGCCGATGGCCACCCACATTCCGCGCAGCCGTGACGGGCGGTTGAGCTGCAGCGTGGGTTCGGTTGCGGAAAGGTCGGCCTCGGCCCTTGCCGCCACCTGGGCGGCCAGCGACGGCAACGGCGGTTGATAGGGGTACAGCGGCATTACGCCGCTGGCGATATCGTCGAGCAGACGCCCGCGGGCATCGCGGTACTCCGCAAGCGTGATCTTGCCGTCGGAGAAGTCGCGCGAGAGCTGGCGCAGGCTGGTGGCGGACGGGCTCGTCTCGTTGGTCACGGCGATTCTTCTTGTGGGCACGCGATGTGCGTCAGTAAGCGATGCGCGCTGACGCCGCCAATTTACAGGAACAACGGGCACCGCGCATCACGTGGCCGGCGCGCGGCGCCGAAATCCCGGGCGTAGTGCTGATCATCCCTGCATGCCGTGGACGGCGGGCTGCGCTGCAACATCCGCCGGCGCGTGCCGCAGCACGATAACCGCTGCCGCCAACAGGAGCAGGGCCACGACGGCGGCGATGGCGAGCCAGGCCGTGGGCGCCAAGCGCCGGCGGCCCCGCAGTTCGTCAAGGAAGGTGGTGACCGTAGGGGTGCGTGCCGAGCGCCGGAGCGCCAGCGCCCTTCTCAGGGCGCGCATCTGGCCGCGACCGAGGCCGGCGATGGCGGGCGGCACGAGGGTGCGCTCGCGTGCGTAGGTCGCCGACTTGCGGTCGTAGGGGTGTCTGCCCGCGAGCAACTCGTAGGCCACGCACGCGAGCGCGTAGATGTCGTCGCGGGGATCGGGTTCCTCACCGTTCAGCATCTCCGCGCTGGCGTATGCGGGTGTCAGCGCGCCCAGACTGCTGGGGTCGAAGAGGGTCTTCTCGCTGTCGTCCTGGCCCTGAATCACGCGCGCGATGCCGAAGTCCAGTACCTTGACCGCTCCCGACCTGGTGAGAAAGCAATTGGCCGGTTTGAAGTCGGAATGCACGATATCGTGCTCGTGGGCATACCCCAATGCCTGGCCGAGGCCGTGGATGATCGGGAAGGCCTCCGCGAACGGCAGCCCGCCGCGCGGCCGGACCTCCCGTCGCAGATAGCTGTTCAGCGGCTGACCGTCGAGGTATTCCATGGTCAGGAAGATCGTGCCCTCGCTGCGGTCGAAATCGTATACGGTCGCGATGTTGGGGTGTGCGAGCTTCTGCTGCCGGCTCGCCTCGCGCTGCAGGGCGATGAATGCATCGGGGTGCTTCTTGAATGCCTCGTTCAGGACTTTCAGTGCCACGTAAGGATTCTTGTCGCGGGCCTCGACCTTCAGCAGGTCGCGGCTCTTGTACACCGTGCCCATGCCGCCCACACCGAGGATCTCCTCGAGCAGGAAGCGCTCCTTGAGGACGGCGCCGACGGCGACGGGCGCGCTCGCGAACCGGCCCTCGGAGGGCGCCTCCGCGGCGATCTGTGTCAGGTCGATGTCGATCTCGCCGGCATCGACGCAATCGCCGGCGGAGGCGAACTGCGGCAGCGCGGCATCCCCGGCTGCGAGGCTGGCGGCGGCTGCACGGTTGTCGTCCACGAACGGATGTCCGGCGGCCTCGCTGCCATGCGTCTGCAGTTCGCTCACCGTCCGCAGTGCGTGCGCCTTCAGCTTCGCGGAGGTCTGCGCCTCGATGAGCCCGCGTTCATAGGCCTTGGCCAGTTGAGCGAGCACGGTGTCAATCACGCGCGGATTGCGTGCCAGCGCCCTGTCCATGTGGGCCAGCAGTATCTCGGCCTTCAACTGTCCGTTCGCCAGGGCCTGCAGTGCGTCGGAGAAGCTGGCCAACTCGGGGGGACTCCGCGCGCGGAAACGAGGTTCAGTGGCGGGCCGGTGCAGGCATGCGCTGCACGTCGACGACCGCCACCGAGACGTTGTCGGTGGCGCCACGGGCCAGTGTCATGTCGATGAGCCGCTGCGAAGTCACTTCCGGGTCGCCGTCGGCCAGCGTCTGCGCGATCTCCTGCTGCAGCAGGTGCTTGTCGAGCCCGTCCGAGGTGAGGAGGTAACGGTCACCGTCGGCCATCGCGGTCACGTCCATCTCCAGACACAGCTCCGGGGCCGCGCCGACCGCGCGGGTGATGAGATTGCCGGCCGGATGCATGGCTGCCTCGTCACGGGTGATGAGGCCCTGCTCGACGTACATCTCGATGTGCGAATGGTCGCTGGTGAGCTGCTGCAGCTCGCCGTTGCGCAGCCGGTAGCAGCGGCTGTCGCCGGCCCACATGACCACGCACAGGTTGCGGAACGCGAGCATGGCCACCACCGTACTGCCGCTGGTCTGCTGTGTCTGCGCCGACATCGTCACCAGCCGTGAGTTGACGGACAGGAGCGCGTCCTCCAGCCGATCGACATAGGCGCTCAATGCCTCGGCGGGCTCCACGCGGCTGATCGCATCGACGATGAGCTGGCTTGCGACATCGCCGGCGGCGTGTCCGCCCATGCCGTCGGCGATTACCCAGAGCCCGGCATCCTTCCTGTCGAGCACCGAATCCTCGTTGATACGGCGAACCATGCCGACGTGGCTGCGCACGGCGGACGTCCAACTGAAGGGTTGGTCGGGAATCATCTGGCGGTCTCGCCCTGTTGCTTTCACTCGGCGCGGAAGCGCACGATCTCCGAAGGGTTCTGCTTGAACGGCTTGCCGAGGCTGATGACGCCGGAGCCGGCGATGGGTGCTTCCTCGCGGCGTATGAAGGACTCCGCACCGTCGTCGGTGCGCACGTAGGTGCCGTTGGTGCTCTGATCGATGAGGTAGAACTTGCCGCGCCGGTATTCGATCTTCGCATGCTGGCGCGAGGCCAGCGTTTCCTCCACCGCGAGGTCGGCATTGACGCTGCGTCCGAGCACCACCGAGCTGCGATCCATGTTCACCGACACGGTCCGGTCGCGGTACACCAGGTGCATCTGCGATTCGCCGGGACTCGCCAACAGCGTGCTGGCGGCGAACCGCGTCACGTCCTCCTGCTGCCAGAGGACCTCGCAGATGTCGATGCTGTCTCGCTTGCCCTTGACCGGGGCGCGATCGACCAGGCGGGCGTTGGGTCGTTGCTGCGGGGAGAGCACGTCGACGGTCTGCTGGGTGGTGATGATCTGCCCGGCCTTGGCGAGCGAGGCCATGCGCGCGGCGACGTTGACCGTGTCGCCGAAGACATCGTCGTTCTCGAGCATGACCGGGCCGTAGTGCAGGCCGACGCGCACCCGCAGCGACAGCGGGCCGGAGGCGGTGTATTCCGTCGCCGCCTCCTCCACGGAAGACTGCATCTCACAGGCTGCCAGGACGGCTTCGTCCGCCGTGGGAAAGGTGCACATGATCTCGTCGCCGATCGTCTTGATGAGCGTGCCCTTGTGGGCCGCGACGACCTCGCCCAGCAGGCTCAGGCACTTGGCGATCTTGTGGCGCGCGGCCTCGTCCCCCAGCGTCTCGAAGATGCGCGTGCTGCCGCTGATGTCGGCGAATAGGACGGCAAGTACGCTGTTCCTGGAGGTCATGACCGATCGTCTTGGCTGTGCCGCAGGGCCCCTTCCTGCGCCGCATTTCCGGGCTGCCGAAGCAACGGCTAGGATAGCAGAAAGTGGCGGTCCGACTGTACGCCCGGGCCCGCCGACGGCGCAGCCCGCCGCCGCGGGCCGCCGCCGGAGCGGGCAATGCCTGTGTTAGACTCCTCGGCCCACGGCAAGCAGTCAGCGAGCATCAGGTCCGCATCCCGAGATCCCCCATGAGCGTCAGTCGCGACAGCAAAAAGGTGGCGCCTTTGAAGGCCGAGGACCAGAAGGCTTCCTCGGTGCGCGAAGACGGCCGTGATCAGCTGTTCTCCGCGGAGGTCTCCGGTGCCTCCGATTTCCGGTTCGACCAGAAGACGGCCGCCGTCTTCGACAACATGGTCAGCCGTTCGGTACCGTTCTACGATGAGCTGCAGCGAATGACCGGCGAGCTCGCCGCCGATTTCGCCGTCGACGGAACCAATCTCTACGACCTTGGCTGCTCGACCGCCACGACGCTGCTGTACCTGGACCCGGTGGTCAGCCCCGGCGTTCGATTCGTGGGCGTGGACAACTCAGCCGACATGCTGGACAGGGCGCGCGAGAAGATCGAGGCACATGGCGTGCGCCGTTCCTGCGAGCTGCGGCTGGCCGATCTGAACCGGGAGTTCGTGGTCGAGAACGCCTCGGTCGCGGTCATGAACCTCACCCTGCAGTTCGTGCGACCGCTTTACCGGGAGCGCGTCGTGCGCCACGTATACGAGGGGTTGCAGGACCAGGGTTGCCTCATCCTCGTCGAGAAACAGACGATGTCCGACAGTCTGCTTAACCGTCTGTTCATCCGCTACTACTACGACATGAAGCGCCGCAACGGCTATTCCGAGACGGAGATCGCGCAGAAGCGCGAGGCGCTCGAGAACGTGCTCATCCCCTATCGCCCTGAGGAAAACCGCGAGCTGCTGCGCTCGGTCGGCTTCAAATACGTCGAGGAGTTCTTCCGCTGGTACAACTTCGCCGGGCTGGTGGCGGTCAAGTAGCCGCCGCGAAGCCGGAATCGCCAGGGAACATGGGCATCTCCTCTCCCGTGCGCATCGGCTCGCCATGGCCATGGTTCGTCGACTACGGAAACTGGCTGTTCAAGTACAGGAACACCGTGTTCCCGCTGGTGATGCTGGCCCTGTTCCTTGGATTCCGGCCGCGCCTGGCCGGCGGCAGCCTCGCCAGCGACCTGTGGTTCGATCTGATCGGGTTTTTCGTGGCAGTGGCGGGGCAGGCGCTGCGCGCGGCCGTCATCGGCTACGCGTACATCAAGCGCGGTGGCCTGAACAAGAAGGTCCATGCCGATCGACTGGTGACCGAGGGTTACTTCGCGCACGCCCGCAATCCGCTCTACAACGGTAATCTGCTCATCCTTGCCGGCCTGTTCCTCATACACAACAGTCCGTGGGTGTATCTCATCGGGGGCCTGTATTTCCTGACTGCCTATCTGGCGATCGTCGCCGCCGAGGAGACCTTTCTCTTCGCCCGATTCGGCGAGGAATACGCTGCCTATTGCGCGCGCGTGGACCGCTGGTGGCCGCGACTGAGAGGGCTGCGGGCGACGATGCAGGGCATGGCGTTCAACTGGCGCCGGGTGATACTCAAGGACTACGCGAGTGCCTGCACCTGGATGATGATGTGCCTGGCGCTGATCGCCTACGAGCGGATCGTGTATGGCTACGCCTGGAGCGGGGAGGCGGCGGGCTGGCTGCTTGGCGGGGTTCTCGTGCTCGCCGCCGCGGCAATGCTCGTGCGCGTCCTGAAGAAGCGCCGTATCCTGCGCGAGTAGCCTTCACCGCCGGTGCGTGCGCCATGCGCGAGCGCAAGGGCGTATCACGCGTCGCGCAGGTACCAGTCGTAGTCCAGCGCGGTGACCTCGCCGAGGAAGGTCTCGGCCTCGCTGCGCTTGATCGTGGTAAACACCTTTCGAAACCCCTCGCCCAGGAACTCGGCGATGAACTCCGATTTCGCCATGGTGTCGAGCGCGTGCAGCCAGGTGGTCGGCAGCGGCGTCCCATCGGCACGATATCCGTCTCCGGCGACTGCCGGACCGGGGTCGATTCGGTTGCGTATTCCATAGTGCATGCCCGCGAGCACCGCCGCCGCGACCAGGTAGGGGTTGGCGTCCGCGCCGCAGACGCGATGCTCGGCGTGGCAGGCGTTCGCGGGTCCGCGCGGGATGCGCACCGACACCGTGCGATTGTTATAGCCCCACGTCGGGAAAACCGGCGCATAGCTGTGGCGGCGGAAGCGGCGATAGGAGTTGCCATTGGGCGCGAAGATCGCAAATGCATCGTGCATCGTGTGCAGCATGCCGCCGATGGCGTGGCGCAGCAGGGGATGCGACAGCGGATCGTCGGTGGCGAACAGGTTGCGGCCATGCTCGTCGGTCAAGCTGGCGTGAAAGTGAAATCCGCTCCCCGCCCGGTCGCTGTACGGCTTGGCCATGAAGCTCGCGCGCATGTCCAGGTCGGCGGCGACGCCCTTCACCGCACGCTTGTACATCACGGCCTCGTCCATGGCGCGCAGCGCATCGCCGCGATGCGTGAGCGTGATCTCGAGTTGTCCCGGCGCGTATTCCGAGATCGCCGTCTCGGCGGGGATGCCCTGAATCCGGCAGCAGTCGTACAACGTCTCCAGAAACGGCGCGAAATCAACCAGTTCGGCGACGCTGTAGACGTCCGTCTGCCGCGTTCGGCGGGCGGCGCCGGGCGGCTGGGCAGGCACCGGCCTGCCGTCGTGGCCGTAGTCCTTTTCGAAGAGATAGAACTCGAGCTCGGCGGCGACGTCCGGGAACAGTCCATCGGCCTGCATGGCGGCGACCACCCGGCTCAGAACGAGGCGTGGATCGGCGATGGCTGCGGGCATGCCCTCATCGGCGTCGAGCATGAGCAACAGCTGCGCAAGCGGATAGCCCGACCACGGGACGCGCACCAGCGTCCCGGGAACGGGTCGTGCCAGGCAGTCGGCGTCGCCGACGTCCCAGACCAGCCCCGTCGCATCCACGTCCTCGCCGGTGAACGACAGGCTCATGATCGAACTGGAGAGCATGCGGCCGTTGCGATAGATGGTCTCCAGTTCGTGCCGGCGCAGCCGCTTGCCGCGCAGAACGCCGCCCGGGTCGCAGATGAGGATGTCGGCGGCGCGGATATCGGGATGCCGGTCGAGGAAGTCCCGGCACTCGAGTTCGCGCGCGTCGGTCGTGGCCAGATCGGAAGTCATGGTTTCGTCAATTCATGGATGCAGTCGCGCAGCGCGGTGACCAGCCTTTCCACATCTCCCGGCCTGGTATCGGGCGCCACCAACATCATGTTGTGGAAGGGCGTGATGATAACGCCTCGGTTGAGCAGGTAAAGGTGGATCGCGGATTCGAGCGCAGGATTCATCGCGCCCTCGGCCTCGGAGCCGTTGCGCGGCAGGGTCGGACAGAACTGGAACTCGCAACGGGCTCCGAGCTGCGTTACCGACCACGGCACGCCGGCGACGTCGAAAACGGCGCGCAGCTCGCCCGCGAGGTGCTCCGTGAGCGGGATCATGTGCCGATACGCCTGCTCGGTCATCACCGACTCGAGATTCGCCCGCATCGCGTGCAGAGCCAGCGCATTGGCCGCGAGCGTGGTACCGATGCCGCTGTGACCGTGCGGCACGGAGGTGCGCGCAGCCTGCATGCGGGCCGCCATCTCCGCCGTGAAGCCGTAAACGGCGCACGGCAGGCCACCGGCGATGGGCTTGCCGAGGACGAGGAGATCCGGCTCGAGCCCGGCGGCGCGCGTGTAGCCGCCCGGGCCCGTGCTGATCGTGTGGGTCTCATCGATGATGAGCATCGTCCCGTACCTGCGCGTGAGCTGGCGCAGCTCTGAGTGATAACCCGGCTGCGGCAGCACCATTCCGCAGTTGGTCATGGCGGGCTCGGCGAGCACGGCGGCGACGTCGCGGCCCTCCAGCGCCCGCTCGAGGGCAGCGGTGTCGTTGAATTCGATGACCCGGCTGTATTCACCGAGGTCGTGGACCTGACCGAGCAGGCCGCCGCGTGGAACAGTCCGCCCTCCGGAGAGCCGCACCATGGCATCGTCGACGGTTCCGTGATAGCAGCCGTGGAAGACCAGTATGACCTTGCGGCCGGTGACGGCACGCACCCAGCGCAGGGCCGCGCGGTTGGCATCGGTTGCCGTTGCCGTGACCTGCCAGTATTGCAGCCCGAAGCGGCGCGCCAGTTCGACTCCCACGGGGATGGCATCCTGTGTCGGCAGCATGACCGTAAGACCGCGCCGAGCCTGCTGGGCGACGGCATCCGCCACCGCTGCGGGGGCGTGCCCGAACATGGCGCCGGTGTCGCCCAGGCAGAAATCCGTGTAGCGATGCCCGTCGACGTCGGTGACGGTCACGCCCTGTGCGCAGGCGATGAACAGCGGATGCGGCATCGGCCAGTCCGCCATCCAGTGCATCGGTACCCCGTAGAGATAATGCTCCCGGGCCTGTGCCGCAAGGGCGGCGGAACGTGGACGTGCCTCCTGGTAGTGCCGGATCTCGCGCTCGTAGAGGCGCGCGGCAGCGCCATTCAGATCTGATGAAGTCAAGGACCGTCTCCGGCGCGCGGCAGTGGCCTGATAGGCGGGTGTTCAATAATTTGTAACGCATGGTGCGTGCTCGCCGTGGAAAAATCAAAAGCAGGGCTGGTCCCCGGCGACATCGCTCCCGGTCCGAGGGCTCACCCGCTGTTGTTTCCGCAGCATTGAGGACGGTCCGGTCTGCGGATGGCGCACGGTCGCTGTCGGATCCGCGAACGGGCGGTATGCCATCAGGCCAACGTTGCAACTGCGAATGAGTCGCATTACACTCGCCTCCGGCACGGTTTGAGAGCGAATTGACCCGAGGGCACCGCATGAGCGACCAACCCCGGCTGCCGCAGGACCCCGACATCCTGATGGCAGCGACCTTGTTCCTGATGACGCAGTTCGCAATCCAACGACGGATGGTGATCGCCGATGCCGTCGTCGAACACCTCGACCACCTGCGACGATGCAATTGTGATCTGCCGCCGCGTCTGCGTGCGGCGCTGCCGCGGTTGCACCAGCAGTGGTTGGAACGTTTCGGTTCCGGCCGGACCGATCCGCATGCGAGCCCGGCGCGCCGAGGGATCGTCATCCCGTTCAGCGCCAAGGCCCGGCGCTCATGAAGCCATCAGGGGCATGCCGCCAGATACGATGATGCCGCCACGATGGCGCCCTCCGTCTCCAGTGCCCCAATCCGGCGCACTCTGCAAAGCTTCGGGCGCCGAGTCCCGCATGGCATGAGGTTTTTCCTGTATTGCGCACTGGCGCACACGTCATCGCCGTCGTATCCGGCGGACTAGTGTGTGCGGAACGCCGTTTTCCGCTGCGAATCACGTCACAGACGCGAGCGCACGTGCCACGAACTCGACGCCATGACTGCATGGCTGCGACTGGTCGAGGATTGCTAATCAGTCGGTTATCCACGGCGTGCAGGAGGTTTGCCGGCGGGGACGGCCCGCGCTAGTCAAAAGCCTGACAGTTCGCGGCCCGCGTTTGCACTAATTGTGGCCCCGGCTGAGCATGGCAGCGCAAGATGTCGTAGGTCGACCTTGCACTGGCGTTCGTATGGAAGACAACTCATGGCTTTGCGATCGAGCACGACAACGTATCTGGCCGTAACCCTGATTGCCGGCCTGGGCCTCAGCCCGGTCGCGCGCGCGGCGCCGATCGTCCTCGCCAAGTACGAATTCAATTCGCTCACCGCTCCCGCATCCGTAACCTCGAGCGCCCCGGACCCGAACGTTGCGGTGAGCACGCTGAGCGCCCACGGCATGGGTGCCACCGGTTCACTGACCCATGGCACCAACCCGTTCTCGGGCGTGCCGCCCTACAGCTATTTCGTCAACGACGACGTCACGGACAATACCTTCAACGCGGCAAATGACTACCTGTCGTTCAAGCTGACGCCATTCGCCACGACCACGACCCTGACGTCGCTGTCGTTCATCGCCAAGCGCGATTCCGTCTCGACCCCCCTCGGGAACAGCACGATCCAATTGCGAGCCAGGATCGGCAACGGCGCGCTTTCCGGGGCCTTGCTCACGGCGAACATCAACAGCGGCTCGTGGCAGACGATTTCCTACGTTTTCGGCGCAAGCGCGTTCAGCGGCGTGAGCGACCCGATCGAGCTGCGCCTGTATTTCGCCGATCCGACATCGGTGTTCACGCGCGAAGTCAACAACGTGACCTTCACGATCCCCTACGACGTCGCGCAATTCACGCTCATCGACAATCTCACCGTCAACGGTACGGTCGTTCCAAATCTCTCGGGAGTGCCGGTGCCGGCGCCCGTACTGCTGTTGGCGAGCGCGCTCGCCGCTCTGGTCGCACTCGGCCATCGCCACGCGGCCCGTTCGTAGCGCGACGCGGCAGCAGTACCTGCAGGGGGGTCCCGCCGGATGCTCACCGGCGGGACCCCGGCATCTCGAGAGGGAACGCCCCCGCGTCTTTCATCCTGATCAGGCGGGCGGGTACCAGCCTGCATCCGCCCGCAACTCGCCGCTGACTGCCGAGGTCGCGATCATGATGAAGGAAATCCGACGCTGGCTGCCCTGGAAAGAGATCGAGTCCATGAACACGACGACCTTCAGCCGGGGTAAGGCGATCGCGGCCGCGATGATGTGAACGACGGGCTTACGGCCGAGATGTTCGGAGCGGACGAAGCCGTAACAGGTCCACGCGATGACCCCGGCGGGCACGAAGCAGGCGAGCAAGCCGTTGCGGCGGAATACGGGCCGGTCGTGAAGGTCCATCGTTAGCAGGCTGCTGAAAAAGTCCTGAACTTTCTCGACAGCGGATGATCGGATCGAAAGGTCCCATGACGAGGCGTGCTCCGAT
>WBZR01002247.1_pt1 | contig 20552 bp, 15 predicted proteins | sample 5204231 | NCBI WGS metagenome assembly WBZR01 (sample SAMN12412403, study PRJNA552823) | activated sludge metagenome | isolation source: activated sludge from anammox sidestream of wastewater treatment plant... | place: USA: Virginia | collected 2017-08 | reverse complement strand
CGCTGTGTCTCACCGCAAAGAACCGGCGTCACTTCGACCATCGGCCCCAGCGCCGCGCGGACCTGTTGCACGGCCCACCGATCGACGACATCGAAGAATCCGCCGTACGCCGGCATGAGGTACCGGCGCGGAACATGAAAACCGTTGACGTAGTTGATGCCCCGGTTTTCATCCGAAAGACTCGCCACCGGCGCGACGCGCCAGCCAAGCTCGGCCAGCGCCGCATGAAGCCGCCCCCGATCCTCCGCTCGTCGCTGAAGCGAGCGGATATACGCCCGGGCAAACGGGTCGGAAGGTAGCTCGTCGGCCTTAAGTTGAAGCCCGGTCAGGATATCCATCGCCAGCAGAAACCGGGCGATATTGGCTGCCCCGGAATCGACCTCGCCGGCGGCAAACGCCGCGACGACTTCCTCGGGGTAGGCCCCGCTGGCATCGCGAAGCTGCCCAACCGGCCCGGCCAGCCGCTGAGCAACGGCCCCGGCCCGGCCCCCGGCCAGGTCCGTCAAAACGGCCTCCACCGCCGCCGCATCAATGCGGCCCAGGGACCGAATGGCATCCAGACTCCGCGCGACGATCAGCCCCGCCGCCCCAAGCTCGTCGTTCACCAGCACGACGATCTTCCCCCCAACCTCCCGAGCCGAAAGTTCGACGTCAATGTGAAAGGAGACCGCCGGAAGCACGACAACCCGATCCACCCCGCACTCAACCCGAAACGCCTCCTCAACCTGCGGCCGCGTAAGCCCCAGCGCCGTGTTGCGATAAACCTCCGCCTCGCCAATCAGTAATACGCGCTGCTGCGTCGCCGGGTCGAAGACGGGAATGACATTGCCGCCCTGAAAGAGCAGCGGCGACCGGATGAGTCGGTGCCCGATCCGCGCCATCGCCTCAATCCCGAATGTCTCCGCCGAATCGCAGACACTCCGCTCCTCCCCGCGACTGGCATACCGCGGCATCAGCGTCGCCGCCTCGCGCTGACCGGCGGCAGTCGGCACGGTGCCGGGCTTCCCATTGTCCTGCGCCCATTGCGCCTGTTTCCACGGACCGGGCAGAATGGTGATGCCTCCGGTGCGACCCGTCTGCCATTTCGCCGCCTCGGCGCGCAGTGTCTCCGCGGCGTCAGCAAAGGTGGAAACCACCAGCCGCGCATCCGGCAAGGCGCCGCTCATGCCGCGAACGACATCCAGAGCACTGCCATCTCCCTGTCCCTTCCAATAGTCGGCGTTGGGAATCTGCATTCGCACGAGGCCGATGTTCGACTGTCCCGCTTCGGAGGAGAGCCGAAAGCCCTGTGAAGACGGCTTGAATGCATACACGGCGCGGGACAAGTCGGCAGACAGATCGGCAGGCTTGGCGCCGGCCGCCAGGCGAGACGCGATCGACCGAACCAGCTTCGCCCCACTCGCGTCGCCGACGGAGAAGGCGTCGAGCAGGTCAACAGGAAGCCCGACCTGCCTGAGTATTCCGACGGCAGCCGCGTCGTCCTTGAGAAAGGCGTCCGGCCCGATGGCATGAATGACACCGGCCGTCACCTGAAGCAGCCCATCAAAGGCGAGACGGTTCGCCACGAGCTTCATCGCCTCGACGAGTTGCGGGGCCGGTTGCTGACTCGGCAAGGCGTGCGGCCATGTCTCAGGCGGGCTTGTCGCGCGAAAGCCGCGTAAGAGCGGTATGTCCTCGGGGATGGTCCGGCGCAGCGTCAGCAGGGCAGCATCGTGATCGGTGCGAACAACCTCAACCACGCCTTCACCGCGCGCGACAGACGCCCCGGCGAAAAGCCATGCCGGCACGGCAAAAAGCAACGGGAGCAATCGGATGACGCGATGGGAACTAAGCGCATTCAAGGGGATGGACTCCGTTTCAACCGCGGAAAAATGAAGATGGCGAGGACGACGACAGCGAGTACGGCGGTCACCCAATTGAACGAACCGGCATCATCGTCTTTCGCCAGTGGCTTTGCGGGTGTCGCGGGGGGCTTGATCGCGGCGGCGGGGGAAGCGAGTCGAACGGAGCGCATCTGTTTTTGATAGTCCATTCGGACAATTCGATCCGCGACTCGGGCGAGAAACTCGTCGGGGAGATTCAGAGAATCCAGCCGGGAGAGGCCGGCGGGCTGACGCTTCAGGCCGTCAACGACATCCTTGATGAGCTTGGCCTCGTCCGCCGATGGCGCAACTGGCGGAATCTGGGGCGGCGGCTGGAGCAGAATTAAGATTAGAATGCATTGCGTGAGGATCATGGCAGCATCGGGTAGCCGATGATGGAGACGCCGTCAAGCCGCAGGATGCCGATTCGGACGTCACGATAGGTTCAAGTCGGTGCCGGGCGATCGTCGATTTTTACCGGTTGGATGGGGCGTTCGGTTGGGGCCGACTCCGGGATTGGCGCCAGCGGGCTATAATGAGTCGGAACTGACATTGACGGTCGTGGGGGCGGGAGTCAATCATCATGAGTCGCTCACACGCGAAATTCGGGGGCATCATCGTTGCCATCCTGGGGCTGACCGCGAGTCCTTTGTCGTCACAGATCGACAACCGCGTGAACCAGGGAAACGCGGCGACTGCCGGCCGAGCGCTGGACAGCAACCCGGCAAGCGGCAGTTCCCGCTTTAACCTGACCCGGCCCGGCACGTTCGACGCCGGCGTGAGGTCCAACGCGATCATCACCGGCAACGTCACCGGACTGGACTATTTCCACGGCAGTTCTCCGCTATTGAATAACAATCAGTTCCGTGAAACATTGCCATCTTCGGACCTCAGCGGATTTCGCGCTCAGAGCGTCGGACTTAGCGACGTTTTGAACAACAGGACCCGAAGCGGCGGATTTTACTTCGATCGCTCGCAGACGGTGACGGACGCGGGGTATGTTCGCTCGGGCCTGAACCAACCGGGATCGTCCTTTGTCCAAACGCCGAATACGCCGCCGCCGCAGAACTTCACCACCGACAACTCGTCCGCTTATCTTCTTCAGCGGCTGCCGGATCCGTCGGATCGGCGGGTCTCAATTCCGCGACCGGATTTTCAAGCCGGCATGAAGCAGACGCAGATTGGCGGCGTTGCCGTCAACAAGTCGGCGGCCATTGACCTGTCGCCCTATCAATCCGCCGTGGGGTCGTCGATCTTCGGCACGCCGACGCCACCGGTGCGTCCTGCGCTGACGGGCGGGCTGGTTTCGGATCGGATAGATGAGACAGACAATCTGAGAGATCTGGCATCCCGGGCGTTGGCGGATGATCCAAGCCTGCGTCGCGTAGATTCATCAGCGAGTTCGCTGGTCCAACCCGTGGACGAATCAGTGGGTGGAACTTCGACCGAAGGGCGGACTTCGGCGGATGCAGTCGCAAAGGCACAAGCGTCCATCTCGCCTGAGACGCCATCTGCGCCGTTTTCGTTTCCGCTGGAGCGGCCCGCCGATCTCGGTCAGGATCGCTTCGCGGACTTGTATAATGCCGTGGGCGTGGCTGGATCGCTTGGCATCATGAATCTAGGATTTGACGTTGATGAGCAACCGATTGGAGAAATCGCCGAACCAGAGACAGCCGAAGCTGGGAACGTGCGGATTCCGGGAAGCCTGATGCGAGACTCGGGCGCTGGGCTTAAGCAACTTTCGGAAACGGCCAAGTGGGCCTCCGAGGTTATTGATGAGCCGCTTCGGACGTTCGCCGGCAGATATAAGAATAAGCTTAACGACTACATGCTGGCCGGGGAGGATGAACTGCACCGCGGACAGTATTACAGCGCTGCACGCTACTTTGAACTGGCGAACTCGATTGATCCGATGAACCCATTGCCACTGCTGGCGCGGGGTCATGCGCTGGCAGCGGCGGGGGACTATCGATCGGCCGTTCGATATATCACGCTGGGCATTGAGCGATTTCCGCAGATCGCCGCATTTCGTATTGATCTTCCCGCGCTGCTTGGTCGGCCGGACGTTTTCGATATTCGCCGGGCTGATCTCGAAGACAAGCTGGCGGTCGGCGAGAATCGGGAGCTTCGCTTTCTTCTCGGTTATCTTGAGCTCTACTCGGGCCTGCCTGATGAGGGAATACAGAACCTTCGGATTGCCGCCAAGGCTTCGCCGCCAGAGTCGATCATCGGAATGTTCGTGGACCTGATCCTGGGCCTCCGCGAGCTTCCGCCGATCGGCAAGTGATCTATTGCCGGGGTTCACTTCACTCAACTCAGCGTTTAAGTCACTTTGAGTAATGGACGCGCGAGCATCGCAGCGTGAGCGGCTCATTTGCTTACGGCGATATGCAACTGCCGAGTCGAGGTTGGCGTTGACGAATCTGTAAGTGGGCGGAGTGTATGGACAAAAAAAAGAAGACACCGAGCGCCTCAAGGGCGATCCCGGTGCCTTCCGGAGGGGAAAGAAGCCAAAAATTGAAATCGCCCGTTATTCGCCGGCGTCGCGCTTTGTTAAGGCCCTCAAAAACTGCCCTAGGTCTGACTGCCCGCAGGATTATATGCTGCGGTCCACGACTATCCACTTATCGGCGAAATTATCCAATCGCTACAGTCCTCCCGACCTTTGCGAAGACTATGTTAATTATCGGACATTTGTCAACTATAAAATCCGGTCAATTTTGGGGCGCTCTATCCATGGAACCCCCTGTCTATCCTTTCTACTCGGTTGGTACCTGAGAGGTTCGCTCGAATCGATCGATTATCGGATTGCATTGTTGTTGACCGCCTGAGTCGTGAGTCTTCCTGCGGGGAAAACCCATTCAGGCGGGACCATTTCCGGGGTGGCTGTTGGCTGGACTCCCGAAGACTGGTCTAGGGGCGTCTGGGAAGGAGCTGGTTTCGCTGTTGGGCCCCGGATAGCGGCAACGATGCGGCAAAAAGGCCCCAGGCGGCGACAACTCTCGACAGTCGCCGCGGAACTTGTTATGAAGTGCAATTCGCCGTGCGGCGGCCGACCGAGTTTTCGGGGGGCTGCCGGACGACCAAAGACCCCGTAGCTCAGCTGGATAGAGCGCAGCCCTGCGAAGGCTGAGGTCGGACGTTCGAATCGTCTCGGGGTCGATTTCATCGGGGGTTTTTAGGCTGCGGTCTTCGAGTGGGACGGGCGCGGCACTTTTCACGTTCACTATTTTTGAAATGATCGCAATCGGCAACTGAGCGAGTCAGCCGTTAGAATCCGCGTACGATGATCGAGATGCCAACCGCCACGGGTCTGGAGCAAATCGCCGAAAAGGTGGTTGCGGGCGAGCGACTTTCGCATGAGGACGGCGTGCTGCTGTACGCGTCCCGGGATATCCACGAGATCGGTCGGCTGGCCAACATCGTCCGCGAGCGTCTGCACGGCGACGCCGCTTATTACAACGTCAATCGACACATCAATTACACGAACTTCTGCGTGCTTCGGTGCAAGTTCTGCTCTTTCTACAGACCTTACTCAATGGATGCCGCGGCCAAGGCACTGCCGATTGTCGTTGGACACGGCGACAGTCTGAGTCTGCCGCTGGCGGGTTCGTCGCAGACGGACACTTACGAGTTAGGCGTCGATGAGATCGCAGCCCGAGCGAAGGATGCGTATGACCACGGCGCGACGGAAGTCCACATCGTCGGCGGACTGCATCCGAAGTTGCCGTTTGATTATTACGTCGATATGTGCCGGGCCATTCGCGCGGCGTGCCCGACGATTCACATCAAGGCGTTTACTGCCATTGAGATCATCCATTTCACTCGCATCAGCAAGCCACGGCTGAATATCCGCGAAGTCCTGGAAAGACTTCGTGAGGCGGGGCTGGGCAGCCTTCCGGGCGGGGGGGCGGAGATCTTCGACGACCGGGTCCACGACGAGGCCTATCAGAATAAGGTGGGGGAGGCGGGCTGGTTTGACGTGCATCGGACGGCCCACGAGATCGGCATGTTCACCAATGCGACGATGCTGTACGGCCACGTCGAGCGGCCCGAGGAGCGGATTACGCACATGCTGAAGCTGAGGGCGCATCAGGATGCGTCGCTCGCTTCGCGCAAGGCGTCGTTCAACTGTTTCATCCCGCTTTCGTTCATACCGGAGGGCAGCGAGCTTTCGCAGGCGGCGAGCCCGACGGGGCTCATGGACCTTAAGACGCTGGCGATCAGCCGGCTCATGCTGGACAACATCCCGCACATTAAGGCGTTTTGGATCATGCAGTCGGCGAAGCTTGCCCAGGTGGCGCTTAACTTCGGTTGTGACGACATGGACGGCACGGTCGTCTGGTACGACATCACCAAGCGAGAGGGGGGCGCGGGCAATACTCATCAGGAGATGAGCGTCGAGCGGATGGAGGCGCTGATCCGGGAGGCGGGGAGAACTCCGGTGGAGAGGGACACGCTGTATCGGGCGATCGATCGGACGAGATAATGTCCGATGCAGGGCGCATCAAGTCATATCAGCGGTCAGGTCTGCGCTGTAACAAATGCAGATATTTCCCATTGTCCAAGCGGGCGACTCTTGGTGAGTATTCAGCAAGCAGTTCGGGCGTAAAAATATCCTGCTCGCGCTGTTTGATATTGTCATTGGGCGGCTGGACGAAGAAGGGACTGTTGGTGGCCAGCGGCTCGTCGAGCACCTGGACGTTTCCCAAGAGCAGATACGTGGGCTTGCGGGAGAGAATGTAGGGGCCGTCGTGCTTTTCGTGGCCGACCCAATGGCCTGTGACCGGTATGTCCTTGTGGGCGATGTGGACGTCGGTCAAACCGAGCATGTCTAGGACAATCAGATCGGAGTAGTAACCGACGGCGCCGATCGGTGCGCAGGCCACCGACTGGCCACTTGAGGCGATCGAATTGAGCCAACGGCCCGCAGCGGACCAATCAGGGATTTCGCGGTGCTGCTGGTCCCGGTAGCGAAGGTAGTGTTCGGAGGTCACGGTGCTGGTCATCAGGGAAAAGGCCACGACGACCACTGCAATGGCCGCCGTCCATCGTGAGATTAGGCGCGGCGCCGATGCCTGGGCCGCCATTCCCCAACCCAGCATGACGGCAAGGAGCTTCTGAAGAAGGAGCAGCCACATGGGAATCGCCGGCATCAGGAATCGATACATGGGAAGGCCGTCGCCGCCGACAAGCACGACTCCCGCCAGCATGGCCGCGGTGGTGAGCGACAAACCACGAGCGAAAGAGTTTCGATAGGCAAACCAGGGCGCGGCGATGGGGAGAATCCATGCCAAGAGGCCCCCATGTTCGAGCATGCACTCTCGGACGTATTGATATCCACTCTGCCAGACGGCCGGGCCTGATCCGACCTTGGCGTAGTAGGTATTCGGCAACCAGAATCCGTAGTAGCTCTTTCTCCAGAGCAGATGGGCTCCGACGATGATCGCCGCCGGAAGGATGTAGGCCAGAATCAAGTGACGGCGGCCCTTGCCAGCGTCCAGTAGAAACCAAAAGCCGATGACGCCAGTTACGGCGACGCCCTCCGGTCGCGTCAGTCCGCAGAGTCCGGCGGTGATGCCTGCTGCGAACGCGCGGCGAAAGGTGATGCCGTCTCCCGCGAGCAAGTAGAGCGTCAACAGAACGGAAAGGGCGTAGCCGGTGGCCTCCAGTCCTCCCCATGCCCAGCAGGCGACTGTCGCGCAGGCGGCGAACAATGTCGGGGAGATCCAAGGGACGAGTTTGCCATCCGACTCCAGTGGTTTTGCACAGGCCCGCAGAAGGGGGAGTGTCAGTAGTGCGGCCCCCAGCGACATCGCCTGTACGGCGAATACAAAGTCTACGCCGGCCTTGCCCAGCGCTGCGGCCACCGCGACCCATAGGACGCTGGTGTAGCCTTCGACGCGCTCACCAACGTTGTAGACCCAGCCATGTCCGCGTGCGACGTTTCGGGCGTACCTGGCGGCGATCAGGGCGTCGTCACTGAGGAAGTCGTACCAGAATGCACGACCGGCCAGCAACATCGCGAGGATCACGAGGAGCGGCATCGCCCGGAGAACAGGGGATCGGAAGCTGCTTGAGCGCGGGCCTGCACTCAGGGTGTGACTCGGAGCCTCTCTCATTTCAAGATCGGGCCTCGGAACAGGCTAATGGTCGACGTCAACATCCACGTGGGTCTTCTTGCACTTGTCTTTGTCAGGCAGATTGACCCGAACTCTGGCGTACGGAGCGTTTACCTCGATATCGGCGCGACGCTCTTCGACTTTCTTCTCGGCGCAGGCGGGCGACGAGAGACATGCGGCGAGCAGGACGGTGAGCAGAAGCAGTTTGCGGAACATTTACCTCTCCCTTTTCTGGGGCGCGGCTGATCGAGTCGCGGGCCATCATGCTACGACGATCGGCGCGGCATGGGAATGGGGCGGCCAGCGGCGATGGGCGACACCCAGGCGGCTTCGCGGACATCCAACATAGTGGAATGTCGGAAATGCGCCGTCGAGGAATTCCGGCTTTTGGGCGGCGGATGTCGGCGCGGTATACTCTCCGGTAGATGGTTTCCCGCTGCGGGGTACCGGGCTGTGGCACTAGATCGGATGACTTCATGGACCTGATGGAACTGATGAGATTCGCGGTCGAGCAGAAGGCGTCTGACCTCCACTTGCAGGCGGGTTCGGTGCCGATGATGCGGATTTCGGGTCAGGCGCGGTTTCTCGATGCCGCGTCGCTGACCGGCGAGCAGGTGCGAGATTTTGTCGTTTCGCTCCTGCCGGAGGCGATCAAGCCGCAGGCGGACACGGCCATCTATTCCGGGATTGACTTCTCGCACTCGATTCCCGGGCTTTCGCGGTTTCGATGCAGTGCCTACAGCCAGCTTGGACAGTACGGCGTCGTCGTTCGAATGGTCACCTCGAAGGTGCCGGCCTTCAAGGACCTGATGTTGCCGGATGTCGTGCAGGAAGCGGCGCTTCTTCAGCGCGGGTTGACGCTGGTCACGGGCACAACCGGCTGCGGGAAGAGCACCACGCTGGCTTCGATGATCGACCTTGTGAATCACTGGTACCGCGCGAAGATCATCACCATCGAGGATCCGGTCGAGTTTGTTCACACCAACCGGAAGGCGCTGATCTCGCAACTTGAGGTGGGCACGGACACGCCCTCGTTTGAACAGGCCCTGCGGCAGGCGCTTCGACAGGACCCGGATGTGATTCTCGTCGGGGAGCTGCGCGACGTGGAGACGCTGCGCATGGCGCTGCGGGCCGCGGACACGGGACACCAGGTCTTTTCAACGCTGCACAGCCAGAGCACGGCGCAGACGATCGAGCGGATCATCGCCATGTTTCCTCACGACGAGCACGACATTCTGCTGTCGCAGCTCGCGACGTCGGTGGAGGCGATCATCTCGCAGCGGCTGGTGACGACGCAGGATGGAAAGCGGCGACCGGCGGTGGAGATTCTCCGCGGCACTCCCGTGGCGGAGAAGTTCATCCACGAGAAGAAGCTCGATGAACTCCTCACTTACATAGAGACGGGGGAGTCCGGCATGCAGAGCTTCGACCAGCATCTGCTCCAGATGTACAACGAGAAGTCGATCAGCGGGACCGAGGCCCTGCGCTGGGCGACCAATCCAGAGGCGCTGGCGATGGCGTTTCGGGGGATTCGGCGGATCGGCAGTGGGCGCGGCTGACGGTCGCGCGGCATCGATACCATTTCATCTTCGTGATTGGTCGGGTTACTTGAGGAAACGCTTCATGGCGTCGAGGGTGCGCGGGCTGATGTGATGCTCGATGCCTTCGGCGTCGGCTTCGGCGTCGCTTTTGGGAACGCCGAGGGCGAGTAGAAAGTTCAGCACGAGCCGATGCCGCTCGCGTGCCCGATGGGCGAGTTGTCGGCCTTTTTCGGTCAGGAAGATGGAGCGATAAGGGGCGGAGGTGACCAGGCCTTCGGCTTGAAGCCGGGTGACGCTCTTCGTGACCGTGACATGGGTGACGCCGAGGTGGCGTGCAATGTCGACGGCTCGGGCCTCGCCGCATTTCTCGATCAGATCATCAATGAGCTCGACATAGTCCTCAGCCAGTTCGTGGGCGTGGTCCAACCTCGTGCGGCGGTAGCCATGAGCGGCGGTCTCAGGCTCGGGGGCCCGGCGTGGGGTTTTCTTCTTGCTTGTCTTGGCAGGCATCGAACTACCAGATAGACCCTTATTGGGGGTTTTCGGCGGCACTTGGGGGCCATTATGGCAGACAGGATAACCAAGTGCAAGGGCGACTACAAGTTGACCTTTCCGTTGTTAGAATATAGCATGTACTACAGAATATAGTTTGTGCCTTGATTCGCCATGCCGCCCGTCTTAGAATGCCGCCGGGCCGCCAGGGAGTGCCGAATGCGACAGTTCACGTTGTGGAGGATCTCAGTTCTCGCCCTGATCGTTGGCTGCCGGCCGAGCATGGCGGGAAGCGCGGCGGAGCAGACGCCGCAGCTCAAGACGCCATATAAGGCGGTCTGCACCGTTGGGATGATTACCGACATCGTTGCTCAGGTCGCGGGTGATCGCGCGGAGGCGCGGGGCATCATCGGCGAGGGTGTTGATCCGCATCTCTATCAAGCGACACGGGGGGACATCTCATCTTTACTCTCCGCCGACATTGTTTTTTACAACGGTTTGATGCTCGAAGGAAAGATGGCTGACGCGCTGGTCAAGGTGGCGCGAAAGAGGCCGGTCTTTGCCGTAACGGAACTCATTGAGGAGAAGCTGCTTCTGGAGCCGCCGGAATTCGCGGGCCATCACGACCCGCACGTCTGGATGGACGTGTCGCTCTGGAAGGCGGCGGCCAATATGGTTGCCAAGACCTTGACTGAGTTCGATCGAGCCGGCGAGGATGTGTATCGTGCGAATGCGGCCCGGTTGACCGGCGAAATGGACGCACTGCACGCGTATGCGCGGAAGGCGATTGGGAGCATCCCCAAGGATCGGCGCGTGCTGGTCACGGCCCATGACGCGTTCAACTACTTCGGCCGGGCCTACGACATCGAGGTAGTGGGCATTCAGGGGATCAGCACCGAGTCCGAGGCCGGTATCGCCGATATCAATCGCATCGTCAGCCTTTTGGTCGATCGTAAGGTGAAGGCTGTCTTCGTAGAGACGAGCGTTTCCGAGAGAAACATCCGCGCCCTGTGCGAAGGGGCGGCGGCCCGAGGGCACCAGGTGGCGATCGGCGGCTCGCTTTTTTCGGATGCCATGGGAAGGCCGGGCACTTATGAAGGCACTTACGTCGGCATGATCGACCATAATGTCACCCTCATCGCCCGGGCACTGGGAGGGGATGCGCCTGAGCGGGGTATGCAGGGCAAGTTGAGTTTTGGCGTGGGGAAATAGTTGTCGAGCGACAAGATGAGCCAGCCCACCGCACGGCCGTTGACAGCGAATTCGGCATCGGATCACGATGCCGCGTGCCCGGTATCCATTCACGATCTGACCGTCGCCTACCATCGCAAGCCGGTTCTTTGGGACGTGGATTTCGCGGCCCCGGAGGGGAGCCTGATCGGGGTCGTTGGTCCGAATGGCGCCGGCAAGAGCACGCTGATCAAGGCCTGTTTGAATCTCGTGCCGATCGCATCCGGCAGTGTTCGATTCTATGGAAAGCCTTACCGCGAGCAGCGGAAGATTGTCGGCTATGTGCCCCAGCGCGAAAGCGTGGACTGGGATTTTCCGGCCAGCGCGCTGGATGTGGTCACGATGGGGCGCTACGGCAGGATTCCGTGGTGCCTGCCGCCGAGTCGAAAGGACAAGGCCGCGGCGCTGCAATGTTTGGATCAGGTCGGCATGGCGGACTATGCCCGGAGGCAGATCAGCAAGCTCTCCGGCGGCCAGCAGCAGCGCGTCTTTCTCGCCCGGGCGCTGGTTCAGGATGCGCAGATCTACTTCATGGATGAGCCGTTCGCCGGCGTGGATGCGGCCACTGAGGGTGCGATCGTGGAGTTGCTCCATGAGCTGCGTGCCCGACGAAAGACGGTGGTTATCGTTCATCATGATTTGCAAACTGTCAGTGCTTATTTTGATCACGTCGTTCTTCTGAACATGCGGATTGTCGCAGTGGGGCCGACGCGCGAGGTGTTCACCGACGAGAATCTGCAAAAGACTTACGGCGGCAGACTCACGCTGCTGGATAAGGCCGCCGAGGCGATTGCGCAGGGGGGGCATCGCAAATGATCGCTATGAGGGGGATTCTATGGGCCCTCATCGCGATGCTGATTCCTTTCTCGAACGCGATGGCACAATCGCAGCCTGTCACACACCGTTCGATCACCGACACCGGCGTACAATGGCCGGGGTGGGATCAGGTCATTCAGGCGCTGCTGCTGCGCGACTATAACACGCGTGTCGTCGTGCTGGGCTCCACTCTTCTTGGTCTTGCGGCGGGTGTGATCGGGACCTTTGCGTACCTTCGAAAGCGCGCCCTCATGGGTGATGCGCTGAGCCACGCCACGTTGCCGGGCATTGCCCTGGTGTTCCTGATCATCGGCGCCAAGAGTATGCCCCTGTTGCTTCTGGGCGCGGCCGTCAGCGGCGTCCTGGGCGTCCTGGCCGTCATTGGGCTTCGGACCATTCCCCGTATCAAGGAAGACGCCGCCATCGGCATCGTACTCAGCGTGTTTTTCGGGCTGGGAATGGTGCTCTTCGGACTTGTTCAGCAGATGAAAACGGGCAATGAGGCGGGCATTCAAAGCTTCATTTACGGCAAGGCCGCCGCGATGCTCAATCGCGATGCGTGGCTCATCGGCGGCGTCGCGGTCGCGGTGGTCGTCGCATGCACGCTGTTCTACAAGGACTTTCGCATTCTTTGTTTTGACGAGCAGTTCGCCGGTTCTCAAGGCTGCCCGGTGGTGATCATGGACCTCGTGATGATGGCGCTGGTCGTGCTGACGACGGTTGTCGGATTACAGGCTGTGGGGCTGATTCTGGTCGTGGCCCTCCTGATCATTCCGCCGACTGCCGCGAGGTTTTGGACGGATGATCTCAGCGTCATGACGATTCTTGCCGGCGTCAGTGGTGCGGCGAGCGCATGGTTCGGGGCAACGCTCAGTGCACTGATGCCGAGATTACCGACGGGAGCCATCATCGTGCTATGCGCGGGCGCGATGTTCCTTATCAGCATGTTGGCCGCGCCACGTCGAGGCCTGATCGCCCGCTTCTGGAGGAGTTGGTCGCTTTCCCGACGCATCGGTCTCCAGCACGTTCTACGCGCGTTCGCCGAGCATGAGGAGCGGTATGCCGAAGGGGTCGGCATCACCATTCAACACCTCCTTGCGGCGCGGTCGTGGTCTTCCGCCAGTGTTCATCGCTCGCTCAGGCTGGCGATCCGTCGTGGCGAAGTTGCACGAGGCGGCGATGGGGGGCTGCGGCTTACATCGGCGGGCCGGGTTGAGGCCGCGAGAATCCTGCGAAACCACCGACTATGGGAACTCTATCTGATTCGACACGCAGACATCGCCCCGTCACACGTGGATCGAGATGCGGATGATGTCGAACATGTGCTTTCCGAGCCGATCGTGCGAGAGTTGGAACGGGCGCTGGATGAGGCGATCGCGATTCCGCCGTCACCGCACGCGGAGGGAGGCGCTGCATGAGCGGTTGGGATTGGAGTAATGACGGCTGGATCGTCCTGGCGGGGGTGCTTTCGGCGTGTTCATGCGCCCTTGTCGGAAACTTTCTCGTGTTGAGAAAGATGAGCCTGATGGGCGATGCGATTTCGCACGCCGTCCTGCCGGGGCTGGCGATCGCGTTTATCGTCTCGGGCAGCCGGGCATCATTGGAGATGTTCGTCGGCGCGGTTCTGGCGGGCACGCTCACGGCCGTTCTGTCGCAGGCTGTCGTCAAGTACGGCGGAGTCGAACGCGGCGCCGCGATGGGCGTTGTCTTCAGTGTCTTCTTTGCGCTGGGGCTCATCCTGATTCGCCAGGCCGCGGACCATGTCGATCTTGATCCCGGCTGCGTGCTCTACGGCAACATTGTTCAGATTCCGCTGGATGCGATCGGCGGCGAGATTCCCCCGGCCATTGTGAATCTGGCCATCGTGTTCGGGATAAATCTGCTCTTCGTCGGGCTGTTCTACAAGGAACTGCGTGTATCCACGTTTGATCCACAGCTCTCTACGACGCTCGGTATCCCTGCGTCGCTCATGCACTACCTTCTAATGATCCTGGTCTCGATGACCACCGTAGCCAACTTTGAGTCGGTCGGATCAATTCTCGTTATCGCGATGCTGATCGTTCCCGGCGTTGCTGCTCATCTTCTTACGGATCGATTGTCGACAATGATTATCGTGAGTCTCGTCATCGCCTCCGCTTCCGCGGTGCTGGGTCATATCGCCGCGGCCTTTGGCCCTCGCTGGGTCGGAATCGACGCGGACACGAACACGTCCGCGATGATGGCGGTCGTCGCCGGGATGTTTTTATTGACGGCCGTTCTGGCCTCGCCGCAGCACGGCGTGATCGGCAAGGCGTTTCACCGAGTTCAGCTTTCATTGACGATTACACGCGAGGACATTCTCGGCTTGCTTCATCGATGGAGAGAGATGAGCGCCGGTGATTCTCGTCCGATGCATCGGGAGGAAATCCTGGCGGCGGTCGGCGACTCGACGCTCTCGCGTTGGGCCCTTCGATCGCTGGTTCGCCGGCGTGAACTTGCTCCCGCAGTTTCCGACGCCGCAACGACGTCGCCCGCCTATCTGCTTACGCCTGATGGGGTCGCCAGCGCCTCTGTCCTCGTGCGGTCACACCGACTTTGGGAGTCGTACCTGGCCAAGCATTTTGCGATTCCGCTGGATCATCTGCATATGTCGGCCGAGCGGTGGGAGCATTTCATCACGCCGCAGCTTCGCGAGGAGTTGTCGCAGGACCTGACCGCGCCGGACGTCGATCCGCACGGCAAGGAAATCCCACCGGAGCACGGCGGACAAGGGCGATAATCCGTTCGCGGGCGGCACTTTCGTTAAGCGCCTTGAGGCTAACTCACTCGCCGCCTTACAATTGAACGGCTACGCCGCCGTAGCTCAGTTGGTAGAGCAGCGGTTTTGTAAACCGCAGGTCATCGGTTCGAGTCCGATCGGCGGCTTTTTCGCATCGAGCGGTGCCACTTTGTGTGGCACCGCGTTTCCCCGCTAGAGACAAGGACTTACGTGAATCTCTGGGCAGCGCGGCCGCGCTCGCGACGGCGCGGGATGCCGAAGGCGTTCGCACGGTTTCGCGCGCCGGTTGCTGTGGATGTTGCTGGGGGTCTCCGACCGGCCCACCGGAACCCGTCGCCCGAGGCTTCTGCTGCTCGCGCTCTTTGCCCCTTTGTGACGGCAGAGCATCCAAGGCGCCCGTTAAGTCGTGGACGCCCAGCTTGCTGTAAACGTTGAGCGTGAGCTTGGGGTCGCTGTGCCGGGCCAATTCCTGGGCAACGCGAACGGATGCCCCGCCTTTGAACAGGAGCGTGATGAACGACACGCGGAGGGCGTGGAAGTCGGCAATGCGTCCAGCACCGTCAACTACCGCCAGGGTGTCCGAATCTCGTCGCTTGCGTCGTTCGGCTGGGATGTGAGCCCCACGAATTTACCGTGCCCGCGCCAATCGAAGGTCTGCGCGAATCATCTCTGCCGTCCGGTTGGGCATGGAAGCGAATACAGGCCCGTCAGACGATTGCTCCGAGAGCCAGGGCCGTAGCAGGTCGGCCAAGTCCGTCCTGATCGGCTGGAGGTCATTTCGACGCCGTTTCGAGTCTGTTGCATGCAAGGCGATCGCCGGCAGGTCTGCTTCCAATTGGAAGCTGTGCCTGGTCAGGCTGCGCGTTCTCCCGCTCGAAAGCCGGTTCCACTGGCGACGCGGTAGAGCATTGTCCGGTCAGCTCCCGTCATGCCGCACCAGGTTGGGCCGTGCTCTGCGGTATCGATTACGGAAAAACCTAAATTGTCCTAGTCGCGAGGGAGTTCTTCGGTGAAGGCGGATAGGGCGGTCGGCGTCTGGTCGGGGGGGACCTGAAGATATGCCAGGGCGTGGGCGAGAATCTCACGGACGGCCGGTGCGGCGACGGTGCCGCCGTAGTAGCCGATGCTCTTCTTGGGCTTCAGCACGGCGACGAAGACGACGAGTTCAGGATCGCTTGCCGGTGCGCCGGCAATGAATGAACTGACATACGCGTCTCGCTCGTAGCCGCCGCCGCCCTTCCGGGCGATCTGGGCGGTACCGGTTTTCCCGAAAACGCGGTAGTTGGGCAAACGTGACTTCGTACCTGTGCCGCGCTCGACAACGGCACACAAGACTTCGTCGCGCATTCGTTTGGCAACGGCTTCGGGAATCGCCTGGCCCGCCGCCGGCGGATTGGAGAAGTCGCTCACCAGGCGTCCGTCAGGCGTCATGACTGCGCGGATCATGTGCGGCTGAACGAGATTGCCGCCATTGGCAATGGCGCAGAACGCGCGGGCCATCTGGATCGGCGTGACGCTGATTTCCTGGCCGATGGGGATGCTGGTGGTGCTGAATGCCGTCCATCGAGAATAGGGAAGAAGGATGCCGGGGTCTTCGCCGATGAGATCGAGGCCGGTCTTGTCACCGAACCCGAATGCCTTGACGTAGTCAAAGAGCTTTCGATTCCCAAGACGCTTGCCGATCTTCGCCATTCCGACGTTGCTCGATTTGACGACCACATCGTCGAAGCGGAGGGCGCCGTAGGGATGGTGGTCGTGCAGGACGCGAACGCCGTCGGACCAGGCGCCATTCTCACAGTCGAAGACCTCATCCATGCGGACGACCTTCTCAGCAAGGGCGGCGGCGGCGATGAATGGCTTGAAGGTGCTGCCGGGCTCGAATGGATCGGTGATGGCACGATTGCGGTAGCGGTTCGCTCCGTAGTCCTGGTATTGATTGGGATCAAAGCTGGGCACATTGGCCAGGGCGAGGATAGCTCCGGACTTGGCGTGCATGACAATTCCGACAGCACTTGCGGCCTGATACCTGGAAACCGCATCGACCAACTGGGTTTCGACGTTGGCCTGAATCTCCGCGTCAAGCGTCAGGACGACGTGGAATCCATCACGGGGGGGGCGATAGCCTCCGTCGGCGAGCCAGAACGCCTTTCGACGGGCATCGCGGATGATGGTCTTGATGCCGTTCTGTCCGCCGAGCCATGCCTCGCACTGAAACTCCAGTCCGCTCACGCCGACTCCGTCGGGTGAAACGAACCCAATGAGGGCGGCTGCGAGGGAGTTCATCGGGTAGGTGCGATACGGTTCATCGAAAATGCCGAGGCCATAGATGCCGGCATCACTGATGGCCCGAGCCTGCTCTTCGGAGACGCCACGTCTGATGACAAAGAAGCGGCGATCTTCGGCGGCCATCAGGTCCGGCATGATCTCAGCGGATGGGATGTGAAGAATCTCGGCGACCGTGTTCGCGGCGGCGGCCTTGTCTGGGACGACCTTCGGATCGGCAAAGACGCTCTTGCGGAGAATGGTTCCGGCAATGACTCTGCCGTGATTGTCAACGATGAGGCCGCGACGATGGCGGAGGGGAACGACGCTTTGCTGCTGACGGTCGGCCCGGGCGAGCAGCATCGTGCTGTCGCAGGCGTTGATATAGACGAGACGGCCTGCCAACGCGAAGAACGAGCCCATCACGGCGACGATGAGTATTTGCCCAGCAAGATTTGATCTGCGAGATCGCACGGTGGCACATCCACAAGTCAGGGTATGGGGCCAGTTTGCCCGTCAAAGCGGCGTCGCCCTCCAAGGAACCACGTATCAGCGAGCAGGCACCGGGGCGGACTGCGGTGCGGTCGGGGGGAGAATATCGAGGCCGAGCTCGGACGCACGCTTGCGAATCTCGTCCGGGCCGCGAAGTTTGGCAAGCTCCATTTCCCTGGCCCACAGTTCCTGTTCAAGGACCACTTTGGCCTGATGGAGCTTCTGGACCCGGTTCGCCGCCTTTGCGGTTTCACCCCTTATCGCGACGATACCCAGCCCAACGGCAACCAGGGCAAACACAACGAGCAATGCACGAAGAACGGTCACGCCCGACCTCCATCAGGGATCGATATCGCCGATGCCGTTTGAGGTGAAGACGCGGCGATCTTCGGGCAATGCTGCGGAGGGAACCGGAAGCCGCAGCTTCATGCCGGGCTTGATCGTGTTCTTATTGGTGATCACGTCCTTATTAAGCTCGAAGAGATCACGGGTGAACTTTTCGCTGCCCAGTTCGCGACGGGCGATCTTGCTCAACGTGTCGCTGGGGCGGACTTCGTAGACTTTATATGCCCTGGGAGCTTCCTTGCGCTGGGCGGCGTCGGCCGTTTGCGGTACGCGAATGGTCGGGTTTCGTGCATCGGCCGTCATCGCTGGGGCCAAAGTCGTTGCCGGCTGATTCTTTTCTCCGATCGGGATCGGGATGCGCACCGCTTCCTTCGTACGAGGTTGAGCTTGGATATCAGACTCCGACTTGAGATTGCTGAGGGCGAAATCCGGCGCGGGCTCAAAATGTTTGGCGGCCTCCCCGAGATCGGGAATCCTGAGCTTCTGGCCAACCTTGACGGTGTGGCGATTTTCGAGGACGTCCTTATTGACCGCGTAGATGGCGTCGATTCGCTGGGGAGTGGATCGCTCATAATACTTGGCGGCGATCTTTCCAAGGCTTTCGCCCTTGTCGACGGTATGCTCGGTCCTGATCTTGTAAGTCGGACGCTGCTCGACGACTGGCACTGTGACCATCGGCTGCTGTGAGGCGGCCAATTCCACGCGCTGGCCTGTCGTCGGCTCGGCGGGTGTTGACCACGACGAGGCCGGCGAGTCGTTCACATTCGTCCGCGGCACGTTCGCCGTGAAAGCGGGCATCGCATCGGCCCCAACCGAGTCGGTCGTCGGCTCGGTCGGCGCGATGTCGCCATTGATAAGACTGATGACGGAATCCGGCAGCGGGGGCAACTCCTCTTCGCCGACGCGCGGTCCCTGGGCGACCTCTTCCTCGCGCATCGCCATGTCGGGGTTCACGCCGATGGCCGGCTGAACGATGGGGGGCAGGGCCCTGTCCACCTGGAGTTTTCCGGCGTTGGCCAGAGGCTGTCCGGCAGCGGCGGAAGCGGCATCGGTCCCCATCCGATCAACCATTGAAAAGGCGGGGAGCGAAGAATTTCGACTCGACGGCCCCTTTTCAGAAAGGATGATGGCGAAAACAATAATGAAGGCGAGTCCGACAAGCAGCCCGATCTTCGTCTCCCTAGTCATCTAGATGCACCTCCGTGTGCTAGCGGCGACCTACGATATCAAAAAATCGGCGAGACTCAAGGGCCGGCGATGAATTTCGCGGCGCGGAGTTTCGCGGAACGTGCGCGGCGGTTCGACTGACACTCGGCATCTCCCGGCGTAACCGGCTTCTTGGACAGTAGCTGGTACGATCCGGATCGAGCGCGAGTCCGAAAGTCTTCCTTCACAAGGCGATCTTCGCCGCTGTGAAAGCTGATGATCACGATACGTCCGCCATCCGCGAGGACGGACGGCGCCGCGGCGAGGAGACGCTTCAGGGACTCCGTTTCCCGATTGACCGCCATCCGGAGGGCCATGAAGGTCCGAGTGGCCGGGTGAATCCGGTCTCGGCGGGAATCGGGATCCTGTCCGACGGCGGATGCGACGAGACGCGCAAGTGCGACGGTGCTGTCGAGCCGACCTTGCCGACGCGCCTGACAAATCCGCTTTGAGATTCTTCGGCTGTGTCGTTCTCCGCCCTGTATGTAAAGTAGATCGGCCAGTTCTCCTTCGCCGAGGCCGTTGACGAGGTCGGCGGCAGTGGTCGTTCTGCGCCTGTCCAGTCGCATGTCCAGAGGGCCGTCGCGGTCGAAGCTCAGCCCGCGCGATGGGTCTTCAATCTGATTGCTGCTGACGCCGAGATCGGCAAGGACTCCGTCAACCTTGGCGACGCCCAGGTCGGCCAGTGCCGTGGGGAGATCGGCAAAATTTGCCTGTACGCCGGTGAAGCGGTCTCCGTAAGCAGCGAGGCGCGACCGGCTGTGGGCGAGGTTCGATTCGTCGCAATCAAGGCCGATCACCCGGAGGGCAGGATCGGACTGGAGAAGCAGTTCGGAGTGGCCGCCAAGACCGAGGGTGCAATCGACCAAAAGGGCAGGCTTGTCCGCCAGCAGAAGATCGCAGACCTCGTGCGGCAGGACGGGGACGTGAGACGGCTGGTCACCTGGCTGTGAACCCGGAACGAGGGATTGGTCGTGGATATTTTCCATGAGATGAATTGGACGGTGGGCATCGTCAGACGGCAAGCCTGAAAGCGGCTGCCGAGGCGTCACGATTGGAGCCTCCAGCGACGAACCAATAACCGCAATTGCCGGCCAGCATCCTTGGAGCTTTGCAAGTTTGGACGCTGCGAAAATAGCGCCGGGCGAATGCGGATGCGGTCTTCCGGATACCGACTCGAACGGGAACGGCCTGGCGGATTGTCTCGATACTCCCCCTACTCCGCAGGCGACACCCGGTTGTTGTGCACCGGGCGTTGGGCCCACTGTCGGGCTTCTGGTACCGGGCCTTTTGCTGACCTTAACCCGAATATTTCATCAGGTCGGCGTTGAATAGGAATAGAAAAAGCCTCGAAGCCTTGTAGACTGGGGTTTCTTAAGAACATTCCGGTCCATAGGCAGGGAGGCTTTTTCGTGACAGACTGTAA
>WBZR01002245.1_pt1 | contig 20567 bp, 14 predicted proteins | sample 5204231 | NCBI WGS metagenome assembly WBZR01 (sample SAMN12412403, study PRJNA552823) | activated sludge metagenome | isolation source: activated sludge from anammox sidestream of wastewater treatment plant... | place: USA: Virginia | collected 2017-08 | reverse complement strand
CCCGGGCGGCGGGTGGCAGATCCTGGGAGCGCCGGCTTCCAGCCGGCAAGATGCCGGCGCTCCCAGGAAGCCCTTCGATCAAACGTTCTGTCACGCCCTCAGGTCGCCGGCCTCAGGCCTCCCCCCTTGACGCCGTCCGTACCCGCTGCCGTGCCTTCACCGCCAGCATCGCCGCCGCCAGCGCCAACAGCAGCCACGCCTCGGGCTCCGGCACGCCGGTGACGGCGAGCGGCGTCTCGGTCTCGCCGACGCCCTCGACCTCGCGCGCGAAGCGGTCCGCCTTGCCTTCGAGCTCGTCCAGGCGCCGTGCCTGGACGTCGTCGACCAGCACGATCATCGACGAGTACGGCGTCACGACCGACTGCTCGACCGCCAGGGCGTGCAGCCGGTCGAGCGACGCGAGCCGGTCGACGTCGCCGCCGGCGGCCTGGAGCGCCGCCAGGATCACCCGCCGCGCGGCCAGCGGCGCGAACCCGGGCTCGTCGGCGAGGGCGCGGACGTCGGCGAGCGGCGCGGCCAGCGCCACCGCCGTGCCCGTCGCCGCCCCCAGCCGCGCGAGGTCCTCGGTGCGCACCACCGACCAGCGGTAGCCGTCGACCACGTCGCCCCGCCCGACCTCCGGCAGGGTGGCGCGCGTCGCGCGGACCCCGTCGTCGTCCGCCGTCGTCGCGGCCGTCGTCGGCAGCGGGGCGCGGCCGGCCGCCAGGCGCGCCAGCGCCTCGCCGATGCTGCCCGCCACGCCGCCGCCGCTGGCCTGCACCGCCGCGAGCGTCGCGTCGTCGTAGCCCGGCGGGAACGCTCCGCCGAGGTGCACCAGCCACACCGGCTCGGGAGGCGCGGCCACGGCCAGCCCGTCCGGCGGGGCGGTGAAGCTCGCGTCGTCGGTCAGGACGAGGCTGGCGTCGTACGCACGGCCGCCGCGGAGCTGCGCGAGCTGCGCCAGGAGATGGGTCGGGTGCTGGCCGCCGAAGAACAGCATGCCCGCCGCGTCGACGGCGTCGAGCGTGGTCACGGTCGGCGCCTCGCCGCGGAACGCCGCCGCGGTGAGGTAGACGTCGACCGCGACGGCCCCTGCCGCGGCGCGCGCCCGCAGGTCGGCCAGCGCCGCGGCGACGGCGCCGGCGCGGCCCTGCATGCTCCGCGATCGGTCGAGCACCACCGCCAGGCGCGTGCCGGGCGCGAGCGGCCACGTGTCGTCCGCCGCCACCGGCCGCGCGATCACGGTCTGGCCGTCGCCGACGTCCACCCGGTGCGCCGCCGGCACGATCGGCCCGCCGGCCGGCGCCGTGGCCGGGAGCCACTCGGGGTCGTCGCCGGCGCGCACGGCGCCGTCGACCGTGCGGACCGTGCGGGCGTCCCAGTACACGTTGCGCAGCTCGCCGAGGCGCGGCAGCGGCCACGCGCCGTCCGCCGCCAGCACGCGCCACGTCAGCCACAGGTGCAGCGGCGGGCCGTCGACGGCCTGCATCCGGCGCCCGTCGGCCCCGAAGTCCCAGCGCCGCGGCTCCACGGGGAACACGCGCAGGCGGTACTGCCGCGGGCCGATCTGCTCGACCAGCGCGGGGTCCACCCGCCGGCGCACCTCCTCGCGGTAGAGCTGCTGCGCGGCGCCGCGCGGCGCCACGCGGTGGGCGAAGCGCGCGGCGCGGTCCTCGGAGCCGCCCAGCCAGACGCCGGTGACGACGGCGGACTCCGGCAGGCTGAAGTGGTACACCACCTCCTGGCGCCGGGTCGTGCGGTTGCGGTACACCTCGTGCAGCTCGACCTCCGCCCAGTCGCCGTGCTCGGCCACCGTCACGGCCTGCCGCTCGAGGTAGACCTCGCGGTCGTCGACCTGCAGCCGCTCCGCCACGGCCTGCTCGGCCATCCACGTCGCGCCGACCGCCGCCACCAGCGCCGGGCGCTCGGCCCGGTCGATCGGCGCGTCGAAGTAGCGCTGGTACAGCTCGGCAGCCCGCGCGGCGTCGACGACGAAGGCGGTGTTGTCGACCCGCCGCCACCGGGGCGCGCCCGGCCGCTCGGCGGCCCGCACCGGGCGGTAGAGCAGCGGGCGGACCCACGCCTCGTACGCCCGCCCCAGGCGTTCGGCGTTCGCCGGCGCGAGGTCGAGCGCGCCGCGCGCGTACAGGTCGCGGATGTGCATCACCTCGCCGGCGGCGCTGAAGTAGCGGTAGCGCGCGAGGTAGGCGTTGACGAGGCCGGCCCGCAGGTCGGCCTCGTCGCGGGCCAGCGCGCGGGCCGCGTCCAGCGTGGCCGGGGGCTCCGCCAGCCGGGCAAACGCGGCGGCCTGCGGCTGGCGGTCGGCGGCGACGACCCCCGCGACGGCGGCGGCCAGCGTCGCCACCGTCGTCGCCACCGCGACCCGCCGCCCGAAGCGCGCGGCGGCGGCGCGGAGCGCGGCGGACCACGCCCGGACGTACAGGACCGCGATCACCACGGGCATGGCGACGAACAGGGCGCCGGTGAGCGCGGCGAGGGCCGTCCCGAGCACGGCGAACGGCACCATGCGCCACGCCGCCAGGCTGCGCCAGTCGAAGTCCCGGAGGGTCCGGAGGAAGTCGTCGACGAGCTGCCGGAGGTTGCCGAGCACGTCGACCCACAAGGCGCGGGCGGCCTCCGCCACCAGCGGGACGGTGTAGAACGTGATCCACACGGCGGCGTACAGCCCGACCAGGAGGAGCAGGCTGAGGCCGACCAGGCGCACGGCGACCGCCACGGAGCCGTGCGCATCACGGCCGCGGTCCATCAGCGTCCACAGGAACGCCGCCAGGCCGAGCCCCGCGAGGCCCAGCATGACGCCCGCCGCCGGCGTCAGCTCGCGGATCACGAAGAAGCGCACCGCCACGACGAGCATCAGCGGGCCCTCGACGCCGTAGCCGAGCGCGAAGAGGCGTTCCGGCGCGGTTCGGAACCACGTCAGCGCCAGCAGCACGGCGGCGGCCGGGATCGACGTGAGGACGAGCGCGTAGGCCAGGAAGGTGGTCGGCATGTCGCCGTCCCGGACCGCGCGCAGCATGTCGGGGAGCACGTTGGGCGCGAAGCCGAGGGTCATGAAGGCGAGGAAGACCAGGTTCCAGCCCCAGAAGAGGGCCATCCCGAGCCATTCGGGCCGGGCGTAGGGCGACTGGGCCACGCGGTCGCGCAGCATCCGGATGCGAGCGATCATGTCGAGCCTCCTGTGAGCTGCTCCGCGACCGCGGCGTGGAGCGCGGCGACGAGCGACCGGACAGCGGGGTCTTCCGGGGCGGCCGGGGCGTCGAGGACCACCGACACGAGCACCCACCGCTCGCGGGTGCGCGCGACGTCGGCCCAGATGCGCGTGGCGTAGTCGTCGGTGGTGCGGGCGGCGGACTGGAACCAGTAGGTGGCCGACCGCTCCGACCCGCCGGCGCGCCCGCCGGGGTCCCCCAGGCGCACCCAGCGCACGGGCAGGCCCGGGGCCATCAGCGCCGTGCGCGATTCGTCGAGGCGGAGGCCGTACACCTCGAAGCAGCGCTCGGGCCGGTGGTGGGCCCGCCACGTGGCGCTGGCGACGAGGATCACCGAGCCGCTCAGCCCATGCCACCGGAACCGGTACCGCTCGACGGCCTCGGCGCCGTCGTCGATCAGCCAGGCGCGCTCGGCCTCCGCCAGCGGCAGCGGCGAGACCGACAGCGCGGCCGGGAAGCGCCAGCCGGGCGCCGCCGCGGCAAGCGCGGCGGCGGTGGGGGGCCGGGGCTGGTGGAGTGCCGCCAGACCCGCGACGACGGCGCCGAGGGCGAGCAGGCGCGCGGCGGCGGTCCGGACGTCTGCGCCTCCAGCCCCCGCGCCCGCAGGCCCACCCTCCCCCCCGTCGTCCGCCGGCACCCAGCGGCGCACCAGCGCGACGGCCATGGCGCACGCACCGGCGAAGCCGAGCACGCCGAGCGGCACGTGGAGCATCGCCGCCAGCCGCTCCCAACCCGCCACGACGCCGACCGCCACGAGCGCGGCGACACGGGCCGCGTTGGCGGCGACGAGCAGGCCCGCGAGCACCGCCGCGACCGCCAGCCACGCTCGGCCGAGCCGGCGGCGCTCGACCCACGTCGACGCCACCAGGAACAGCAGCCCGGTCCACAGGCTCTTGACGCCGCTGCACGGCAGGTCGACCTGCGACACGCCGTTCTCGAACACCAGGATGGTGTCGGCGCCGACCGACGGCACGCCGGCGAGCGCCAGCCCGTCGCGGACGGCGGCAGCGGTGGCGACGCGCAGCGGGTAGCCGACGAAGGTCTGCAGGTGCTCGCCGAACGGCAGCGTCCCGACGAGCAGCAGCGCGGCGGGCAGCCCGCGGCGCCAGGCCGCGGGGGCCATCCACAACCCCACCAGGCCGTACGTCGCCAGCCCGAAGCACGTCGCGGCGAGCGTGTTGACGGCGAGGAACCGCTCGCACGCGAGGTAGCCGAGGCTGGCCGCGAGGGCCAGGCCGGCGGCGGGGCCGTCGAGGCGCGGGCCGGCGCGCAGGCGGGCGCGCACGCCGGGGCGGCGCACCCGCGACGCGATCAGCATGGCGACGCCGGCGAGCGCAAGCTGGTTGGTCCGGAAGTCCTCGCGGCCGTACACGATCGACAGGTACGCCAGCACCGGACGGTACAGGACCAGCCACAAGGCCGCGACGGCGGCGGTCCCGGCCGCCGCGGTCATCGCCGCGGGCCAGGCGTCAGCGCGCAGGAGCGTGAGGGAGCGCATCTCGGGCCCATGGTACCGCGACCGGGGGCACCGGACAACCCGCGACGCCGGCGGCGGATCGCGTCCCGCTGGCGCTGGCTCGGGATGAGCGCGGCACCGAAGCGATCGGTGCACGCCGTCCGCTCGCCGCTCACCCCCCGCCGCCCTCCCCTCGCCCGACCACGCCCGCGCGCCAGGCGTACACCGCGGCCTGCGTGCGGTCCGCCAGGTGCAGCTTGGGCAGGATGTTGCCGACGTGGCCCTTCACGGTCTTCTGGCTGAGCACCAGCCGCGCCGCCATCTCGGCGTTGCCGAGGCCGTCGGCGACCAGCCGCAGCACCTCGCGCTCGCGCGCGGTGAGGTCGGCCGCGGGGTCGCCCGCGCCGGGCGCGGCGCGCGCCTCGCGGATCAGCCGCGCGGCCACCGCGGGGTGCAGCGACGGCTCGCCCCGGGCGGCGGCGCGGACGGCGGCGACGAGGTCGGCGGGCGCACGTGATGGCGGCGATGCCGGCGAGCGCGGCGGCCCAAGCTGCAGCACGGCGGGTCCGACGGCGGTGCGGTGGTGCATGGTCGATCTCCCTTCGGGATTAACGCGGCGCGCGCGGGTTTCGGCAGCCCGGCACGGCAGGTGCCTGCGCACGGCCTCCAGCGTACCGTGGCGCGGCGCCGGGCGGAAGGGCCTGGGTGCGGGACTTCGGGGGCGCCTTGGGTCGGGTGTGTCGGGGGGCATGCCTTCGCCGGGGGCCGGACGCCGGGTGCGCGTCCTCCACGTGAATGCGTGCTACACTTGTTTGCGTGGAGGAAGCCATGGACACTCAAAACGTCACGGTCTCGCTGCCCAAGGAAATGATGGTGCGCGTCAAGATCATTGCCGCGCAACGGCAAACCTCGATCTCGGGCCTCCTCGCTTCGCTCCTGGAACACGTCGTCGCGCAACACGATGCGTTCGAGCGCGCCCGCCTACGCCACCGGGCATGGCTCGACTCACCCGCCGACTTGGGCACACACGGCAACGCCCGGTGGACACGAGACGAGTTGCATGAGCGTTGACCCATCCCGAGTGTTCGTCGACACCAACATCCTGGTCTACGCCCACGACCGCTCGGCCGGCCAGAAGCATGACCGGGCGCGTTCGGCGTTGAACACATTGTGGACGTCGGGCGGCGGCTGCCTGAGCATTCAGGTGCTTCAGGAGTTTTACGTCGTCATCACGCGGAAAGTGCCGCGACCGCTCGATCCGAGACAGGCGGCCGAAGTCATTGCTGACCTTGCCAACTGGAACATGCATAGCCCGACCGCGCAAGACATGCTCGACGCAATCCGACTCCAGCAGCGCTTCGACGTGTCATTCTGGGATGCGATGATCCTCACCAGCGCGCAGGTCCTTGGCTGCCCAGTCGTATGGTCGGAAGACATGAACGACGGCCAGCGCTTCGGCGATCTTCAGGTACGAAACCCGCTGACGGTGTGACGACAGAGATCCGCCGGTTGGGGGCGCCAGCGACCCCAACCCGGGACGCCGCTACCGCCCTGCCTTCGACGCCGCCGGCAGGTAGACCCATCCCGTCCGCCACTCCAGCGCCTGATAGCCCGAGGCCGGGCAGTCGGCGTCGAAGGCCTCCGCGCCGTCGCCGTAGCGCACCGCGTACAACCCGGCCGAGCCCACCGCCGCGTACACGTGCGCGTCGTCGGCGGCCAGCACCGACCGCGATCCCACGTCCGGCACGGCCAGCGACGCCACGTTGCGCGGGCGGGCAGGGTTCGACACGTCGAACATCCGCAGGCACGTTCCCGACAGCGTGAACAGCCGCGTGCCGTGCACGTGCATCCGCGTCGTCAGCTCCGTCGGCCGCAGGACGCCCTCGATGCGCGGGCGGGTGCGGTCGCGGGCGTCGACCAGCCACTGCCCGCCGACGAGCGCACGATCGTCGCCCAGCGCCGCCACCGTGGCAAAGGAGCCGTTGTCGAGCGTGTAGTCGACGCTGCCGAGCGCCACTGGCAGCGTCGGATCGCGCACGTCGAACACCTGCAGCCGGTCCGGCCCGGGGCGCCGCGTGAAGCAGCCGCCGCAGATCGCGACGTACGCCCGGCCCCCGGCCACCGCGACGTCGATGGCCACGGCGTCCTGCCTCAGGCGCCCGACCTCTCGCGGCGCGGCCGGCGACGCAAGGTCCCACACCCGCACGTTCAGCTTGTTGGCGAGGTACACCAGTCCATTGGCCACCGTGATGCCCGGCAGGTAGTCGTCGAGCGCGACCGCGGCGACGGTCCGCATCCCCGCGGGACTGCTGGCATCGATCACCCTGTAACCATCGCCGTCGCCCGCCAGCACATGGTCGCCGAGCACCGTCAGCGGCCGAAACCCGAAACGGTCCCCGAGCGGCGTCTGCCCGACCTTCCGCAGCCGCGTCGGATCGGCGACGCTCCACGCCGCGAGCGACGGGCCGCCGGTCACCGCCCAGCTCGGACCCTCGGCGACGAACACGTGGTCGTCGATCCGCACCACCGACTCGGCGCCGGGCAGCGTCAGATGGCGCCCGGCCACGCGCGGCGCATCGGGCGCGCCGACGTCGACGACCGCGACCCCGTCGTGGCCCGCCGCGACGAACGCCGCGCCGCCGGCGACCGCCAGCCGCACCTCGTCGGCGGGCAAGGCGACGACGCCGCGGTTCCGCGGCCGCGCGGGGTCGGCCACGTCGACGACCAGCACGCGCCCGAAGCCGTCCGGGGCATAGTCGACGTCGTAGCGCGAGAGCCCGACATACGCGGTGCCGCCGACAACCACGACATCGCTCGCGTCGCGCGGCAGCGGGAAGTCGGCGGCGGCGACCTGCCGGGGCCGCGCGGGATCGGCGATGTCCACCACCGTCAACCCCTGGCCGACGAGGAACGCGTGATCGCCGCCGACCGCCACCGCCCGCGCCGCGATGTCCGGCACGCTCCCCAGAACCACCGGCCGGGCCGGGTCCGCGAGGTCGACCAGCCGCAGCCCGCCCCCGGACAGCGCGCCCACCGGACCCGCCCCCTCGAACGCGATGTCGCTGCCGACGAGCGCCGCATGGGTCGCGACGATCCGCGGCGCACGTGGGTCGGCGACGTCGACGATCTGCAGGCCCGTGCTCCCGCCGGTCAGGTACACCCGGTCGCCGGCGATGTCGAAGCGGTGGTTGTAGGCGACCTCCAGCTCGGCGACGACCCGCGGCGCCCCGGGCTCGGCCACATCGAGCACGACCAGCCGCCCCGGCCCGCGCCGCGGCGAGCGCACGAGCGCCACGGCATGGTCGCCGATCAACCCCAGATCCGCGACCACACCCGGCAACACCGGGCTCTCGCCAATCGGCCGCGGACCCGCGGTGTCGCCGACGTCGAAGACCACCACGCGCGGCCCGACGCCCGCAAACGCATGCGGCGGCGCGACCGCGATGGCATCCGACACCCCGCCGACCTGCCCGACGACCGCCAGCGGGCGCGTCTGGGCATGGGCGGGCACGCCGACATCCGGGGCAAGGACACCGAGCAGGGCAACGACGGGTGCGAGCCAGAACGAGCTACGGTTGCCACAAGCGGCCACGGGCGCATCTCCCTTCCACTTGGACCGATTCCAAGGCACTGTACGCCTCTACAGACGCCCCCGTGACCATCGCCCTCCCAACTGCCATGGAGGCCGGCCCGCCACCCCTCCGCCTTACCGTCCGCAGCCAGTCCACCGCGCCCCGCCTCCCGCCCCCCTGGCGCTCTTTCGTCGCGCAGCCTACGCCACCGCCATCCGCTGGCAGGGGCCCCGCCCCGCCCTCCGGATAGACATGGGATCGCTTTAGGGGGTCTGGGGGGGGAACCCCCCCAGCGCAGGGGGTGCGGGGGGCGGCGTCGCCCCCTGCAAACCACCCCGCGGAGGGTCTCCCTCCCCACCCGCATCACCGCCACTATTCTCCTGCATGCCGTGACGCCCCATCCGCAACAGCGCGCTCACCCCCATCACCCCCACTCACTCCCAATACCCCCATCGCCCCCCAACGCCTTCAACCGCCCCATCCGCTCCGGCTCCGCCTCCAACAACCACCCCTCGTTCGCCGCCAGCCCCTCGAACGCCCGCCCAAACCACGGCCGCGCCTCCTCGACCCGCCCGAGCGCCAACAAACACTCGCCCATCTCCTCCGCCACATAACCCACATCTTCCTCCCCGCCCGCCGCATACGCCTCGACCAGCCCCCGCTGGATCGCCAACGCCTCCTCGACCCGCCCCAACGAACGCAGACAGCGCCCCACACACCAGCGCGCGATCATCAGCGGCCCGGCCGCCCCCCGGGCCGCCCGCCAGTCCCGCGCCTTCTCGAACATCTCCAGCGCCGCCGCAAACTCTCCCCGCCCGTGATAGACCCAACCCGTATTGTTGTACAGCGCCCCCAGCCACCCCCGCGCCAACGGATCCCCCGACCCCTCCGCCAACCCGATCGCCCGCAAGTTCCACTCCAGCGCAACGTCCGGCGCCTCGACGATCCCCAACATGTGCGCCGCATCCATCGCCAGCCCGTGCACACCCCGCCGCCGACCCTCCTCGAACACCGCCACGAAGCAGCGCCGCGCCGCGTCCGGATCCTTCTCCTCCGGCCGATGCACCGGACTGTCGAACGCCCGCCCCCGCTCGAGCAGGCACCGCAGCCGCGCCACCGGCAGGTCATGCCCGTCCAGCAGCGCATCCGCCTCGTCGAGCACCCGCCGCGCCGCCGCAAAGTCCCGCCGCAGCCCCAGCGTGCGCGCGATCTGCGAAAGCACCTGCACGCGCAGCGACACGTCCCCATCCCGGCCGAGACGCGCCAGAGATTCCCGGAAGCGCCCTTCGGTGGCCGCCGGGTCGCGGAAGTCCCACAGCCGCATGAACGCGGGCTGCTGATCTTCTCCGACGGATGCCTGCGAAGGGAAGCCCTGTGCTTCCGAGATCAACGCGTCTGCTTCCGCGGTCGACGCGTCTGCTTCCGCGGTCGACGCGTCTGCTTCCGCGGTCGACGCATCTGCTTCCGCAGTCAACGCGTCTCCACGCCCGCCCCCGCCAAGCCCGAACTCGAACATCACCGCCTCACCCGCCGCCTCGACACCCCCCGCCGACGCATACAGCCGCATCGCCGCAACGTTCGACCGGTCGGTCAGCACCCACGCGACGCCGCAACCGACCTCCCGGCCGACGTCGAGCATCGCCCCGAGCAGCGCCTTGCCGATGCCGCGGCCGTGGTGCGACGACGCCACGCCGACCTCGTTGATCCACAGCTCCGGCCCCGGCTTGTCCGGGTGGACGTAGTGCACCGCCGACACGAAGCCGACGACCCGGCCGCCGTCCAGCGCCACGACGAGGTGGTGGCGCGGATCGGCCAGGAACACTGCCGTCGCCGCCGGATCGAGCGGGTCGTCGAACACGTCCGGATCGAGGTCGTCGAGCAGACGGGCATCAGCCGAGCCGAGGCGCTGGATGTCGATGGACATGGGCATCGTCGAGATCAAAGGCCACGCATGAATGGAACGTATGTGTTCAGCCGGGTCGAGATGCTCCCCTGCCCCCTCGTTGCCGAACACCTACGAGCAACCTTTACCACAGAGCGCCTCGGTCGCAGGCAGTGTAAGCCCCGCCATGGGAATCGTCAAGCGCCCCGCCGGCGGGCGATCGGCGGGCAGACGGCGGCCGTTCAGCGGCTGCCGACCTTAATAAACCACCGGCGCTGGACGTACTTATGGCAGATATCCGATTCGATCGCTGCGGCGAGCGCCCGACCCGGGAGGCGCACGCGGGGGCGGTCACCCAACCCAAGGAAGGAGCAGGACAAGATGGCGACGTTCATCCAGGCAGTAGCGCAGTACGGCCCGCGGCTCAAGCGGCTCCCGCGCGTGCGGCTCGACGAGATGGCGATCCGTCTGGCCGACATCACGGGCGTGCGCAAGGGCGAGGTGACGCGGGTGCTCTACGAGCTCCAGGCGGCGATGCAGCACTACCACCGCCGTGGGGCCTCGGTGGAGCTGATGGGCATCGGGACGTTCATGCCGACGATGCGCACGGACGGGTCGATCCGGATCGTGTTCCGGCCCGACCGCGCGATCCTGAGGGCCATGGGCAACCCGGTGGTGTACGAAGGCGCGATCGTCAACCGCGAGAACATCGGCCTGTCGCCCGAGGAGTACAAGGCGCTGTGGGACGCCGAGCACCCCGACGACCCGCTGGAGCTGCCGATCCTGGTGGCGGCGACGGCGGCGGACGGATCGGTCGCACAGAAGGCCAAGCGGAAGCGCCGATGGTAGTCCGGCCGACGGCCGGAGCGACGTGACAACCGAAGCGCCGACGCTGCAAGATTGGGGGCGGCCCATGCATGGCGGGCCGCCCCCAATCGCGTTTGCGTCAAGCTTGTCGGGTCGCCGGGTCACCCCGGCCGGCAGGATGGTGCCGACGGGGTCGGGCCGGCGCCTGCGGCCCGACGACAGCGCGCGGGGCGCCCGCCACCTCGGATCGCGCCGCCACGCGCCTGCCATGTGCCGGCCGCGTGCTTGCAGGATGCCGGCCGCGCCATTGCAGGATCCCGGCCGCAGTCTTGCAGGATGCCGGCCGCAGTCTTGCAGGACGCCGGTCGCGGGATTGCAGGATGCCCGCCGCGCCATTGCAGGGTCCCGGCCGCAATCTTGCACGATGCCGGCCGCGGGATTGCAGAGCACCCACCGCGACATGGCAGGGCCGCAGGGCGGATTGGGCGGGGACGCCGGCGGCGCAGAACCCGTCCCCGTGCGCTATCATCATCGGGCGCGCGACGATCCTTCCCCCTCCCGTCCACCCCCATGGAGGCTGCCCCGTGGACCCCCTCACCGACGCCACCGTCCCCGAGTTCCTCCGCCGCCTCGACGCCGCCTGGGCGGACCTCGAGGCCGACCTCGCCGGCTACACCGCCCACCAGATGACCGTGCCGACCGACGCCGCCGGCTGGACCGTCAAGGACCACGCCGCGCACCTCGTCGTCTGGCTCGACGGCATGAACGCCGTCCTCACCGGCCAGCCGCGCCTCCCGCGCATGGGCCTCGACGACGCCACGTGGCAGAGCGGCGACGGCGACGCCATCAACGAGGCCATCCGCCGTCGGCACCGCGACCGGCCGCTGGCCGACGTCCTGGCGGACCTGCGCCGCGTCCACGCCGAGTTCCGCGGCCGCGTCGCCGCCATGGCCGACGCCGACCTCGTGCGGCCCTACGCCGACTTCCAGCCCGGCTCGCCCATCACCGACCCGATCCTCGGCCGGCTGGTCGGCAACAGCTTCGAGCACTACGCCGAGCACCGGCCGTGGATGCGGGCGATCGCGGAGATGGCCTGACGGCGAACGCCGGCGCGATCACACCGGCAGGCCGAGCGCACCCGTGGCCGTCGCTGACGCGGAGGTGCGCGTGCGATGTGCGCCTGCGGCATCGGCCCTGGAACCCCGAACGCTCGGCTTGACGCCCGGAATCCTCAACCGCACCTCGGGCAAGCGATGATCGCCCGCGCGGCGTGTCGACCGCACGTGCGCCGCGTCGTCGGCGAATCCGCCGCCCCCGTCACCCCCGTCCCGTCACCCCCGCCCCAGCTCCCACGCCACGTGCGTCAGCTCCGGCGCGATCAGCCGCTCCCACGCCAGCCGCACCGCTTGCGGCGAGCCGGGGGTCGCGAACACCACCACCCCGCGATACACCCCCGCCGCCGCCCGCGACAGCATCGCCGCCGCGCCCACCTGCTCCCAGCTCAGCATCCGGAACAGCTCGCCGAATCCCGGCAGCCGCTGCTCGAACATCGCGTCGAGCACGTCGACCGTCGTGTCGCGGCGCGCGATCCCCGTCCCGCCGTTGAACACCACCACCCGCGCGCCCGCGCCCACCATCCCGTCGAGCGCGTCCGCCACCGCCGCCGGCTCGTCGCGGATCACGGAGTAGCCCGCCAGCGCGTGGCCCGCCTCCGCCACGGCCGCGCGCAGGAACGCGCCGTTGACGTCGGTGTCGGGCGTGCGCGTGTCGCTGACCGTGACGATCCCCACCGCCACCGGCCCGCGCGCGTCCCCGCCGGCGCGGTGGGCCGCGCTGCTCGGCGTGGCCGGCCCGGCGTCGGCGCCGCCCCCGCCGACCACGCCGCTCCCGCCGCCCCCGCCGGGCTCACCCACGGCCCCCGCTCCCGTCCCGCCCACGTCCGTCGCCTTCGCCCCGCGCGTCCCCCTCGCCCCTGCCCTGCCTGCGCCCCTCGCGCAGGATGCGGCTCGGCCGCCACCGCGGCTGCCACGCCAGCCCGAAGCGGTCGATCACGTTGTGCAGGATGTGCTGCACCGCCTCGCCCGGCGAGTCCGTGACCAGGAACCGGTCGAGGTCCGTGACGTCGATGGTCCCCGCCGGCACCATCGTGTGCCGCATGAAGTCCAACAGCGGCTCCCAGTAGGCCGCGCCGACGATGACCACCGGGAAGTTGCGGATCTTGCCGGTCTGGATCAGCGTCGCGGTCTCGAAGATCTCGTCCAGCGTCCCGAACCCGCCCGGCATCACCACGAACGCGTACGAGTACTTGACCAGCATCACCTTGCGCACGAACAGGTACTCGAAGTCCGTCCACACGTCGACGTACGGGTTGATGCGCTGCTCCTTCGGCAGCACGATGTTCGCGCCCACCGACGCCCCGCCGACGTCGCGCGCCCCGCGGTTGGCGGCCTCCATGATGCCCGGCCCGCCGCCCGTCATCACCGTGAAGCCCGCGCGCGCCAGGTCCGCCCCGACCTGCCGCGCCAGCCCGTAGTACGGGTGGTCCTCGCGGAACCGCGCCGAGCCGAACACCGTGACGCACGGGCCGACGAAGTGCAGCGTCCGGAAGCCCCGGATGAACTCGCGCGCGATGCGCAGCACCTCGACGGCCTCGGGGATGCGCGAGCGCGGACCGGCCAGGAAGCGGCCCTCCTTCTCGTCCGGGCGGACGAAGTGGGCCTCGGCGGCGGCTTCGGGGTCGGCTTCGGGGATGGGCTCGATCAACACGCGTCTCGGGGTGGGTGGGGCGGCGGCCAATGGTGGTGCGGCCCGGCGGCCATGTCAAATCGCGCGCGGGTGGGTATAATCCTTGCGCGCCGCCGGACGGGTCGACATAAGACGGATCCAGGGTCGCGCCGATGCGGGTCGACCGCCCGCGCGACGGGCATGGGCCGACGGCCGGGCGCCACCATTGGCCGCCGCCGACCGCCGGAGCCCGTCGACAGCCAGATCTTGGAGCGAAGCATGACCTACGCACGTCGCGTGCGCGATGTGGGAGACTCGGCCACGCTGGCCATGAGCGCGCGGGCCAAGGCGCTGCGCCAGCAGGGCGTCGACGTCGTCAACCTCACGGCCGGCGAGCCCGACTTCCCGACGCCGCCGCACGTCGTCGAGGCGGCGGCCCGCTTCATCGCCGACGGCCAGGTCAAGTACACCGCCACCGCCGGCATGCCCGAGCTGCGGGCGGCCGTGGCCGAGGCGTGCAGCGCGGCGTACGGCGCCCCGGTCGACCCCGCCCAGACGCTCGTCACGTGCGGCGGCAAGCACGCGCTCTACCTCGCGCTCCAGGCGCTCGTCGACGAAGGCGACGAGGTCGTGTTCGCCAGCCCGGCCTGGGTCAGCTACCCCGAGATGATCCGCCTCGCCGGCGGCCGCCCGGTGCCGGTGCCGGTGTGCGTCGAGGACGGCTTCGCGCTGCACGCCGACGCCGTGCGCGAGCGGCTGACCGCCCGCACCCGGGCCATCATCGTCAACTCGCCGTCCAACCCCACCGGCGCGCGGTTGTCGCACGCCTGCCTGCGGGCCGTCGTCGCCCTCGCGCTCGAGCACGGGCTGTGGATCCTCTCCGACGAGATCTACGACCGGCTGTGCTACTCGCCCGAGCCCTACCTCAGCCCGATGATGCTCGGGCCCGAGGCCCGGGCGCGCACCATCGTGTCCAACAGCTTCTCCAAGACGTACGCCATGACGGGCTGGCGCATCGGCTACAGCGTCGGGCCGGTCGACGCCGTCCGCGCCATGGGCCGCGTGCAGGACCACGAGACGTCCAACGCCAACACCGTCGCGCAGGTCGCCGCCCTGGCGGCGCTCACCGGCGACCAGTCGCACATTGCCGCGCGCCTGGCCCGGTTCGACGCGCGCCGCCGGCTGATGTACGACGGCATCCGCGCGCTGCCCGGCTGGGTGTGCGCCGAGCCCCAGGGCGCGTTTTACGTGTTCCCCAAGGTCGAGCACGTGTTCGGCGCGCGCACGGCCGGCGGGCACGTCATCGACGGCTCGATGGACCTGTGCGCCGCGCTGCTCGACGAGGTCCAGCTGGCCACCGTGCCCGGCGCCGCGTTCGGCGACGACCGCCACATCCGCCTGAGCTACGCGACGCCGAGCGCCGTCATCGCCGACGGGCTCAAGCGGCTGACGACCTTCGTCATGGGGCTGTGGTGACGCGCGGGCTCATCGTGCCGATCGGCGGGGCCGAGGAGAAGATCCGCGACCCGGCCATCCTGCGCCGCTTCGCCGAGCGCTGCGGCGGCCCCGCGGCGCGGGTGGCCATCATCCCCACCGCCTCGATGCTCCCCGAGACCGGCTGGACCTACCAGGGCATCTTCCGGTCGCTCGGCGTGGCCGCCGCGCACGTGCTGCCGCTCGAGTCGCGCGCCGACTGCCGCGCGCCCGAGGCGCTGGCCGTCCTGGGCGACGTCGACGGCGTGTTCCTCACCGGCGGCAACCAGCTCAAGCTGTCGACGACGCTCGGCGGCACGCCGGTGGCCGAGCGCCTGATCGCCGGCAACCGCGGCGGGATGCACGTCGCCGGCACGTCGGCCGGGGCGGCCTTCCTGTCGGAGCACATGATCGCGTTCGGCGACGAGGGCGCGACGCCGCGCGCCGACAGCGTGCGGCTGGCGCCCGGCCTCGGCCTGACGCGGCTGGCCATCATCGACCAGCACTTCCGGCAGCGCGACCGGCTGGGGCGGCTGCTGACGGCGCTGGCCTACAACCCGCACTCCATCGGCATCGGCCTCGACGAGGACACGGCGGCGTTCGTCGGCCCCGACGACACCCTCGAGGTCGTCGGCAGCGGGGCCATCACCGTCATCGACCCGTCGGACATCAGCTACTCGTCGATGGACTCCGCCAAGCGCCACGACCCGGTGTGCGTGCTCGACGTCCGCCTGCACGTGCTGATCGCCGGCGCGCGCTACGACCTCCGCGCGCGGCGCGCGACGCCGCCTCCGGTCGACCCCGCGCCCGACCCCGCGACGGCCGCCGGCGCCGCCCAGGTCGCGGGCTCCGCCGCCGCCGCGCCCGCGCCGTCCGCCGCCGCCGCCCACGCCCGCCACCCCTGACGGAGGCCCCGACCCGTGAACATCCTCTCGCGCTCGGTGTATCTCGGCCCCAACCTGTACGCCCTCTTCCCGGTCATTCGCCTGACCGTCGACCTCGGCCCGCTAGAGGACTGGCCGTCGGCGCGCCTGGGCGAGGCCGCGTTCGTCGCCCCGCTGCTCGAGCGGCTGCCCGGCCTCTACGAGCACGGCTGCTCGTACGGCGAGCCCGGGGGCTTCGTCCGGCGCCTGCGCGAGGGCGAGGGCACGTGGCTCGGGCACGTGCTCGAGCACGTCGCCATCGAGCTCCAAAACGTCGCCGGCGCCGACGTGACGTTCGGCAAGACGCGCGGCAACGGCACCCCCGGCCAGTATGACGTGGTGTACGAGTACGAGCACGACGAGATCGGCCTGCGGGCCGCCGAGCTCGGGCTGCGGCTCCTCGCCGACCTCCTGCCCGAGTCGCTCCGGCCCGCGCCCGCCGGCGAGGCGTTCGACTTCGCCGCCGAGCGCGACGCGTTCATCCGCTTCGCCCAAAACCGCGCGCTCGGGCCGAGCACGGCCGCACTCGTGCGCGCGGCCGAGGCCCGCGACATCCCGTGGCTGCGGCTCAACCGCTTCAGCCTCATCCAGCTCGGCCACGGCAAGTACGGCAAGCGCATCCAGGCCACCGTGACCAGCGAGACCCGCCACATCGCCGTCGAGATGGCCTCCGACAAGGAGGAGACCAACCGCCTCCTGGCCGACCTCGGCCTGCCGGTACCCCGCCAGGTGCTGGCCTACGACGTCGACGAGGCCGTGCTCGCCGCGCAGCGCATCGGGTACCCCGTCGTCGTCAAGCCGCTCAACGCCAACCACGGCCGCGGCGTGTCGATCGACCTCGGCGGGCCCGACGAGGTGGCCACGGCGTTCGAGCACGCGCGCCAGCACGGCCGGACCGTCATCGTCGAGAGCTTCATCACCGGCTTCGACCACCGCCTGCTGGTCGTCAACGGGCACCTCGTCGCCGCGTCCAAGCGGGTGCCCGGCCACGTCGTCGGCGACGGCGTGCACAGCGTGGCCGAGCTCGTCGACCTCGTCAACCAGGACCCGCGCCGCGGCATCGGGCACGAGAAGGTGCTGACGCGGCTCGAGCTCGACCACCAGGCCGAGCGGCTGCTCGGCCAGCGCGGCTACACCGCCGCGTCGGTGGCGCCGGCGGGCGAGGTCGTGTACCTGCGGTCCACCGGCAACCTCTCGACCGGCGGCACGGCCATCGACGTGACCGACATCATCCACCCCGACAACCGCGAGATGGCGGTGCGGGCCGCGCGCGCCGTGGGCCTCGACGTGGCCGGGGTGGACTTCCTGACCACCGACATCGCCCGGAGCTGGACCGAGACCGGCGGCGCCATCTGCGAGGTCAACGCGGCGCCGGGCTTCCGGATGCACGTCTCGCCCAGCGAAGGCACGCCGCGCGACGCCGCGGGCCCGGTGATGGACATGCTCTTCCCGCCGGGGACGCCGTCGCGCATCCCCATCGCGGCCATCACCGGCACCAACGGCAAGACGACGACCACGCGCATGGTGGCGCACATCTTCAAGCTCGCCGGCCAGCGGGTGGGCATGGCCACCACCGACGGCGTGTACATCGACGGCAACCTGACGGTGCCGGGCGACATGACGGGCCCGCTCTCCGCGCGCATGGTGCTGCGCGACCCGTCGGTCGAGGTGGCGGTGCTCGAGACGGCGCGCGGCGGGCTCGTGCGCAGCGGGCTGGGCTACCGGCGGTGCAACGTCGGCGCGGTCCTCAACGTCCAGGCCGACCACCTCGGGCTGGCGGGCGTCCACACGCTCGACCAGCTCGCGCGCGTCAAGCGCATCGTCGCCGAGGTCGCGCACGACACCGCCGTCCTCAACGCCGACGACGCCGAGTGCCTCAAGATGGCGGACCACACCCAGGCCACGCACCTGTGCTACGTCACGCTCAACCACCGCCACCCGCTGGTGCGCGAGCACATCCGCGCGGGTGGCCGGGCCGTCGTGCTCGAGGAAGGCATGAACGGCCACATGATCACGCTCTACGACGCCGGCCAGCACATCCCGCTGCTGTGGACGCACCTCATCCCCGCGACGCTCGAGGGCCGGGCGATGTTCAACGTCCAGAACGCGATGTTCGCCGCCGGGGTGACGTTCAGCATGGGGGTGGGGCTCGACGACATCCGCCACGGGCTGCGGACGTTCGACACGACGTACTTCCAGGCGCCGGGCCGGCTCAACGTGTTCGACGAGCACCCCTTCAAGGTGATCCTCGACTACGGCCACAACCCGCACGCCGTCAAGGCCATGGTGCAGCTCGTCGAGCGGCTCGAGCCCAAGGGCCGCCGCATCGTGGTGGTCTCCGCCCCCGGCGACCGGCGCGACGAGGACATCGTCGAGATCGCCGCGCTGTGCGCCGGCCACTTCGACCACTACGTCTGCCGCCGCGACGACCACCCGCGCGGCCGCGCGCCCGACGAGGTGCCGCGCATGCAGGCCGAGGCGCTGGCGGCGGCCGGGGTCGACCCCGCGCGGGTCGAGGTGATCCCCGACGAGCAGGCGGCGGTGGAGCACGCGCTGCGGCTGGCGCGCAAGGACGACCTCGTCTTGATCTTCGGCGACAAGATCAACCGCTGCTGGAAGCAGATCATCTACTTCGCGCCCGACGACGACGCGCCGCACGCCGAGATCGGCGCGGCGGTGCTGGCGTACGAGCCCGAGGCCGTCCCGGACATCGCGCAGGTCGACGCCGAGAGCCTGGTGCGCGACGAGCGCGGCGTGCGGCTGGCCCGGGCGCCCGAGGCGTCGGACTGAGGCGCCCGCCGTGACCGGCGCGCCGCGCGCCGCGCTCGTCGAGGTCCGGCGCCTCACGGGCCCCAACGTGCTCTTGGATGGCGCCGGGGCGGTGGCCGACGTGGTGTTCGGCGCCGAGCCGGGCGACGCGGTGGTCGAGGCGTGGCGCGCCGCGGCGCGGCGCATCCTCGACGCCGTCGGCTGGGGCGGCGAGGCCACGGCCGTGCGCCGCGTGCCGGGCGGGGCCAGCCTGGCGATCTCGGCGCCGATCGACGCGCTGTACGCGGCGTGCGACGTCGGCGCGTGGGCGTGGGAGGCGGCGCTAGGCGCCGTGCGCGGCGCGCCGCCCGCCGACGTCGCCGCCGCCGCCGCGCGCCTGCGCGCGGCCATCGCCGCCGAGGCCGACCCGGCCCTGGTGGCGCTGCGGGACGCGGCCGCCGCGCACGGCGTGGCGTTCCTGTGGGACGCCGACGCGGCGACGGTCGGCCTCGGCACGGGGTCGCGGACGTGGCCGGTCGACGGCCTCCCGGCGCCGGGCGCGGTGGACTGGGCCGCCATCCACGACGTCCCGGTCGCGCTGGTCACCGGCACCAACGGCAAGTCGACGACGGTGCGGCTGGTGGCCGCCATGATCGCCGCCGCCGGCCGCGTGCCGGGCCTGTCGACGACGGACTGGGTGCGGGTGGGGGGCGAGACCCTCGACCGCGGCGACTACTCGGGGCCGGGCGGCGCCCGCATGGCGCTGCGCGACCGGCGGGTCGAGGCCGCGGTGCTCGAGACGGCGCGCGGCGGGCTCATGCGGCGCGGCCTGGCCGTCGATCGCGCCGACGTGGCCGCGGTGACCAACCTGGCCGAGGACCACCTCGGCGACTTCGGCCTGGCCGACCTGGCGGCGCTGGCCGATGTCAAGCTCGTCGTGGCGCGCGTGGCGCGCGGGTGCGTGCTCAACGCCGACGACCCCGTGCTGCGGGCGCGCGGCGCAGGGCTGGGCCGGCCGGTGACGTGGTTCAGCCTGCGCCCGGAGGACCCCTGGCTGGCCGAGCGGGCGGCGGCCGGCGCCGGCGTGTGCGTGTGCGGCGCCGACGGCCGGCTGACGCTGCGCCCCGCGGGGGGCGCGCGGGGCGACGTGCTCGACGTCGCGGCGGCCGCGGACGTCCCGATCACGCTCGGCGGCGCGGCGCGCTACAACGTCGCCAACGCGTTGGCGGCGATCGCCGTCGCCGACGCGCTCGGCGTGCCGCCGGCGGCGATCCGCGCGGGCCTCGTCGGCTTCGAGAGCACGCCCGACAGCAACCCGGGCCGGCTCAACCTGTTCGACGTCGGCGGCGTGCGGGTGCTGGTGGACTACGCGCACAACCCGCACGGCGTGCGGGCGCTCAACGACGTCATCCGCGGGCTGGGGGGGCGCCGCCGGCTCGTGGCCATCGACCAGGCCGGCGACCGCGACGACGCGGCGCTGGCCGACCTGGCGCGGGCGACGCTCGAGGGCCGGCCGGACGCCGTGATCGTCAAGGAGCTGCGCAGCCACCTGCGCGGCCGGCCCGAGGGCGAGGTGCCGCGCGTGCTCGCCGCGGCGCTGGCGGCACAGGGCTTCCCGGCGGCGTCGATCGCGTTTGCCGGCGACGAGCTCGAGGCGCTGGACCTGGCGCTGGCGTGGGCCGAGCCGGGCGACCTCGTGGTCTTGATGGTCCACGCCCAGCGGCAGGCGGTCATCGACCGGCTGGCGGCGGGGGGGTCGGCCTCGTCAAGCCA
>WBZR01002118.1_pt2 | contig 20569 bp, 20 predicted proteins | sample 5204231 | NCBI WGS metagenome assembly WBZR01 (sample SAMN12412403, study PRJNA552823) | activated sludge metagenome | isolation source: activated sludge from anammox sidestream of wastewater treatment plant... | place: USA: Virginia | collected 2017-08 | reverse complement strand
CATCGAACTTTTCCGCCAGCCACATCAGGATGGCACCGGATTCGAAGACCCGGATCGGTTCCGGCCCACTGCGATCCATCAGGGCAGGAATCTTCGAGTTCGGGTTCACCGCCACGAAACCGCTGGAAAATTGATCGCCCTCGCCAATATCGATGTACCAGGCATCGTATTCGGCCCCGGTGTGGCCGGCGGCCAGCAGCTCTTCCAGCAGGATCGTCACCTTCATGCCATTTGGCGTACCCAGCGAATACAGCTGCAGTGGGTGCGTGCCGATTGGCAACGCCTTGCCGTGGGTTGCACCTGAAACCGGACGGTTGATGTTGGCGAAACGCCCGCCACTGGGTTTTTCCCAAGTCCAGACTTTGGGTGGAACATAGCTGTCGCTCACGGCGCGTGATCCTCGTGCTGATTCAGGGGTGCAAGGCTATCGCCGCGAGGTTTCGATTGCATCGCAAGGCGACATGGCTCAGGCACGAAATCTCATGTGCCCTTGCGATGGCGCACCATGGTGTTGCTCATCATGGTGGCGTTGGGAACAATCACCTCGTCACCGTCATCGGTCAAGAGCAGGGTGAATCCCAATGACACGCTTTCCACGCGGGCCGTGATCGGGCCCTTGGGTGCCGTGATTTCGACGCGATCCCCGACCCGCACCGGTCGATACAGCACGAGCGCCAGCCCGGCCACGAGATTGCCCAGGGTGCTTTGAGCGGCAATGCCGATGACCACCGAGGCCACACTGGCGCCGGCGAGAAGCGCGGTACCGAAGTTGCGCAACTCGGGAACCAGATGGGCGTAGAGAATGAAGGCCAGAAGATATGACGCCACCTGGGCGAAGGCGCTGGCGAAGCGCAGCGCGGTCACATCGCTCAGATGCCGTTCCACACGCCTGGCGTTGTGGCGAATGACCGCCGCAGTGATGATGGCCAGCAGCAGGAATGCCAGGCCGAAAATGATGGCACCGGACAGGGAGGCGGGATTGAGCAGGTTCTTGAGCATTGGGCGATGTCTCCTTGATGCGGGAGTCTGTCAGCTTGCCGAACCCTTTGTCACGGATCGCGGCATGTCGCGGAAACCCCCCGCAATGCTCGCAACGCTAGGAGCCTGTCGGACTTTGGATGATCGGCCTGCACATTCGTCTGCGCGGTTCATTTTTCCGCCGCTTTTTGCCCTGTAGTCCCACTACAGGGCTGCAAATCGTCGAAAATTTGCGCAAAACCGGATCGCAACGCTTCGATCGTGCCCTCCGCCCCAAACCGTCTTCAGCTGGGGAAGAGGCTTGTGTCGAAGGTATTGGAACCCCGCACCGATGGTGCGCCCGCTGCACGAATGTCCGAGTGCTGCTCGCTTCGCCACGACCTTCCGGCATCATGGCGTGGAAGGATTCGCCCGGAATCCGCAGAACGCCGCGCACGCACGAGCGGATCCAGGTCCAGGTCGTGCATGCCGGGGAGAGTGAGGATGGATATCGCGACATTGCTGCAGGAATGGGGCCTGTGGGCTGTTGGCGTCGGCACCTTTCTCGAAGGGGAAACCGTGCTGCTGCTCGCCGGAGCTGCCGCTGCGCGCGGGCACCTTGCGCTGCCGTCCGTGATCGTCGTGGCGACGCTGGCGGGTTTTTCCGGCGACCAGTTGAGTTTCGCGATTGGTCGCCGTTGGGGTGCGACCCTGCTGCAGCACTTCCCGAGGCTTGCACCGGGTGCGGCGCGCGTGGATGCGTTGCTGGCGCGTCACCACGCCCCGCTCATCCTTGCCATTCGTTTCCTGTACGGATTGCGCGTGGCCGGTCCGATCGCGATCGGCATGAGCCATGTTCCATGGCGGCGCTTTTTCGTGCTGAACCTGCTCGGTGCTGCGGTCTGGGCCGTGCTGGTCGCGGGCATCGGCTACGGTGTGGGTCACGTCCTTGGCGCAACACTGCACGCGATGGATGCCGACGAGTTCTGGGCCTTGATCCTGCTCGCCTTCGGTACGGCCTGGTTGTTGCTGCGCGCGTACCGTTGGCGTGCGCGCCACACGCGGCGCCCGGAAAGCATGGAATCCGGGATTTGATCCGGCACATGTCCAGGCCGCGTGTCGTGCGACCGTGGCCATCCCGACGCGAAGCCATCACCGGGCGCGAAGCCCATGTTCGCGACACAAGGAACATCTGAACACCTCGTCATTGTGAGGAGTGAAGCGATGTGGCAATCCAGGAACCCCATCAAAATCAAGCAACAGGATTGCTTCGCTGTGCTCGCGATGACGGGTTTGCCTTGTGCAGGAGCGTAGCGACACAGCCCAATCGTGCCGTGCCGTTTTGTTGCCGCGCTTTGCTCGTGCCTTCACTCCAGTCCGCACCCGGCCCACGCACGTGCATGCGCGGGCGTTCGCAGGCTCGCCGCGATGCGGCTCGAAAGTCCTGCTCATCCCGAGAGGAGAGGGGCTTGAGTTGAGAACATTGGGCGCGAAGCCCGGCACTGCAGGCGCAGAACTACATCGAAGAATACCCCGGCCCACCGCCGCCCTGGGGCGCGGTCCAGACGATGTTCTGGGTCGGATCCTTGATGTCGCAGGTCTTGCAGTGCACGCAGTTGGCGAAATTGATCTGCAGGCGCTCGTGGTCCGGTTCACCGACAAACTCGTACACCCCGGCGGGGCAGTAGCGCGCTTCCGGGCCGGCGTACTTGGCCAGGTTCACCGCGACCGGCACCGAGGCGTCCTTCAGGGTGAGATGGCTGGGCTGGTTCTCGTCGTGATGGGTGCTGGAAAGAAAGACCGAGCTCAAGCGGTCGAAGGTCAGTACGCCATCGGGTTTTGGATATTCGATTTTCCGATGCTGTGCCGCCGGCTCCAGGCATTCGTGGTCGGGCTTGTTGCGATGGATGGTCCAGGGTGGATTGCGGATGCCGAGTTTGGGCAAGAGCCACTGCTCGATGCCGGTCATCAAGGTGGCAAAATTGCGCCCCTTCTTGAACCACTGCTTGAAGTTCTTCGACTGCATCAATTCGGCGTGCAGCCAACTCTTTTCAAAAGCTTCGGGGAAGGCGGTCAGTTCATCGTGCGCACGGTTCTCGCCCAGCGCAGCAAAGATCGCCTCGGCCGCCAGCATGCCGGTCTTGATTGCGGCATGGCTGCCCTTGATGCGGCTGGCATTGAGGAAACCAGCCTCGCAGCCCACCATCACCCCGCCAGGGAAAATGGTTTTGGGCAAGGACAAGATGCCGCCGGCGGTGAGCGAGCGTGCCCCGTAGGCCAGGCGCGTACCGCCCTCGAAATGACCACGGATCGCAGGATGGGTCTTGAAGCGCTGAAATTCCTCGAATGGACTCAGCCAGGGATTCTTGTAGTCCAGCCCAACCACGAAGCCGACCGCGATCTTGCCGTCCTCGGCGTGGTACAGGAAGGAACCGCCATAGGTGTCGGAATCCAGCGGCCAGCCGGCGGTATGCACCACCAGCCCCGGTTCGTGCTTGCCCGGTGCGGCTTGCCACAATTCCTTGATGCCGATCGCATAGCTTTGCGGATCGCGGCCCTCGTCCAGTTTGAAACGGGCTATCAGTTGCCGCCCGAGCTGACCACGCGAGCCTTCGGCGAACACGGTGTACTTGGCGTGCAATTCCATGCCGAGCTGGAATTCGGCGGTGGGCTCGCCATCCTTGCCGATGCCCATGTTGCCGGTGGCCACGCCGTGCACTGCGCCAGCGGCATCGTAGAGCACTTCGGTGGCAGCAAAACCGGGGAAGATTTCCACCCCCAGAGCTTCGGCCTGCTCGGCCAGCCAGCGCGTCACCATGCCGAGCGAGACGATGTAGTTGCCCTCGTTGTGAAAGCACTGCGGCAGCAGCCAGCCCGGCGTTGCGCGTGCGCCGGTTTCGGTCAGGAACAGGAACTGATCGCGGCTGGCCTTCTGGGTGAGTGGTGCACCCCGCTGCGCCCAATCGGGGATGAGTTCATCAAGCGCACGTGGATCGACGATGGCACCCGACAGGATATGGGCACCCGGTTCGGCACCTTTTTCCAACACGCAAACCGAGATGTCCTTGCCGGTTTCATTGGCCTGTTGCTTGAGACGGATGGCGGCAGACAGGCCAGCCGGGCCGGCACCGACCACCACCACGTCATAGTCCATCGATTCGCGCGGGCCGTATTGGGCGAGCAGGTCTTGCGGGGTCATGGGCACTCCGTTTCAGGGTGTTGCGGCGAGGATGCGGGGACGCCGCGATCGGGTCGCGCAAGGGTATCAGCAAGGGCTGCGAGCTTTCGCTCCAGCGGTGGGCGTGTCGAGTGTCAGCGTGCGGTGGCGGAACAAACTTCCAGTGCCGTTGCACGTTCGGCGAGCGCGGGTGCCAGCCAGCAATGTGAACCGATCTGGCGAAATCCGGCGGCGGCGAAGCGCTGGCGATAGAACGTCGCGGGTCGGCGGAAGAAGCCGATCTCGTCGCCCTCGACCGCGTCCTCGCGGGTGAAGCATTCGAGGAAGGCCACGCCGGCGCACAGCTCGACCAGGCCGGGCAGGCCGCGATCGATCTCGCGTGCCGCAAGGTAATGCAGCACATCGGCACAGACCAGCAGATCAACCGGCGCGCAGGGACGAAGCTGCGCGAAGTCGCCGAAGCCGGCGAAGTGCAGGTTGCGACGCCGGCCATGGCGCTCGATCGCGTACTGGCTGGTATCAAAGCCGAGATAGTGCAGGTCCGGACGCAGCTTCAGCAGCGGCGCACGCCAGGCGCCCTCGCCGCAACCGATGTCGAGCACGCTGTGCACGGGCCGGCCAAGATGGTATTCGGCCATCGCGACAGCCAGCGCCACCTTGCGCGCGACATAGGCACGATTGCCGTTCACCCGGCCGCGATACCAGTGTTCGAAATAGCTGCGGTCGTAGATCTTGTCCATGTCCTTCCATCGGGGCGCACGCTGCGGATGCACATTTTCGCCGGGAGTGTGCGCGAAGACAGGGCGACTGGGCTATCGTCTTGCCGGTCATCGTGGCAAGGCGTCGAAGGACATCATGGATCTGGCGGGATACCTGCAACGCATCGGGCACGCGAGTCCGGTTGCGCCGCGCGTCGAGGTGCTGCATGCGCTCAGTCGTGCGCATGCCCAGTCGATCCCGTTCGAGAGCATCGACGTGCTGCTGCGACGACCGATTCGGCTGGAGACGGATGCGGTGTTCGCGAAGCTGGTGACGGCGCGCCGGGGTGGTTACTGCTTCGAACAGAACGGCCTGCTGATGGCGGCGCTGGAACACATCGGCTTCGCGGTGCGACCGTTGCGTGCCGGCGTGCGTTTGAGCCAGCCCGCGCGCTCGGTCCCGGTCGGACACACCCATCTGGTGCTCGAGGTCACGGCCGAGGGCGAACGCTGGCTGGTCGATGTCGGAGTCGGTTCGACCTCGCTGACCGCGGCCCTGCGCCTGGTCGAGGATGAGGAGCAGGCGACCCCGCACGATTGCCGGCGCTTGCAGCGCGAGGGCGATCGCTGGTTCCAGCAGATCCGTCGCGGCGAGGAATGGATCGATGTGTGCGAATTCGCCGAATGGCCGATGTCGCTGCCGGACCGGATCATCGCGAGCTGGTACACCAGCACCCATCCGGCATCGAGTTTCCAGCGCGAGCTCGTGGTGGCGAGGGCGCTGCCCGATGGCCGGCGCGTGTCCCTGCGCGGGCGCGAGCTGGCGTGGCGCGAGCCGAATGGCGAGGCGATCGAGGAATGCATCGAGGATGCCGATGGCCTGCGCGAAGTCCTGCAACGGGCGTTTGCCATCGAGCTCGACGCGGCGGACTGCATGGCCCTGATGCGACATGCGTGGAAGCGGGAGGCGGAACCGGCATGAGTGCATTGCTGGAAGGCGTGCGTGTCCTCGATCTGTCGCGCATCCTCGCCGGGCCGTGGGCGACGCAGGTGCTGGCCGATTTCGGTGCCGAGGTGATCAAGGTCGAGCGCCCCGGCGCGGGCGACGACACCCGTGCCTGGGGACCGCCGTATCTCGTCGATGCCAGGGGCAATGAAACCGGCGAATCCGCCTATTACCTCTGCACCAACCGCGGCAAGCGTTCGGTCGCGATCGACTTCACCCAGGCCGATGGCCAGGCCTTGATCCGGCAACTGGCGGCGCGCAGCGATGTGCTGGTGGAGAACTACAAGGTCGGTGGCCTGAAGAAGTACGGGCTGGATTTTGCCAGCCTGCGGACGATCAATCCGAAGCTGGTGTACTGCTCGATCACCGGTTACGGGCAGGACGGACCCTACGCCGCGCGCGCCGGCTACGATGCCGCGATCCAGGCCATCGGCGGCCTGATGAGCGTCACCGGCGAGCCCGATGGTGCGCCCGGCGGCGGGCCGCAGAAGGTGGGCGTGGCGGCCACGGATCTGATGACCGGGATGTATGCGGCCACGGCGATCCTCGCCGCCCTGCGCCATGCCGAACGCAGCGGCGAGGGCCAGCACATCGACCTTGCCCTGCTCGATGTCCAGGTCGCCTGGCTTGCGAACCAGGCATCCAACTATCTCGTCGGGGGCGTGGTGCCGGGTCGACAGGGCACCGGCCATCCGAACATCGTGCCCTACCAGGTGATGCCGGCGGCGGATGGCCATTTCATGCTTGCGGTCGGCAACGACGCCCAGTTTGCTCGCCTCTGCGAGGTCATCGGACAGCCGCAACTGGCCGGCGATCCGCGCTATGCCAGCAATGCCGCACGCGTCGCGCAACGCGATGAACTGGTGCCGAAGCTGGCCGCAATCCTGCGCACCGGCACGGCGGCGCACTGGCTGGACGCGCTCGAACGCGTGGGCGTTCCGGCCAGTCCGGTGAACCGCATCGACCAGGTGTTCGCCGACCCGCAGGTCCGGGCGCGCGGCCTGCGGGTCGAGTTGCCGCATCACGATGGCCGGGACGTGGCGATGGTGCGCAATCCGCTCAGGTTCTCCGCTACCCCGGTCGAGGCAGGGCGTGCCGCGCCGGTGCTCGGCGAGCACACCCGCGCGGTGCTGGCGGACGAGCTCGGACTCGACCCCGCACGCCTGGCGGAACTGGCGGCGGCGGGCGTGGTGCAGATGCGTGACGGTGATGTCTGATCGGCCGCGTCCGGGACGGCACGGGACGGATCAGGGCGGGCCTCGGCGCAGGCTTCCAAGCTCGCCCAGAAACGCGCGCAGGCTGCCGCGGTAGTACCAGATCAGGGCGCAGGTGCCGTACAGCACGAAGGACGCCGGGGCGTTGGCCGAACGCATGGTGGCCAGGGCCTCGGGATCACGGAAGTACCAGTAGATCGCATAGCCGCCATCGACCGAAAACCAGGTCCATAACAGTGCCATCGGCAGCTGCCGCCAGCGCCGTTCGAGCAGTACGCGCAGGCTGCAAGGCGCGCTCAGGTAGGTCAATCCGGCCATCAGGAAGCTGACCGGAATGTCCCAGTCGGGCGCCGGCGTGAAGATCGAGCCGAGCACGAGCAAGACGATGCCGGTCGCGAGTGACAGCAGCTTCCACGGACGCAGGTATTCCGCACGGGGATAGAAGAACGCCATCGACGGTCAAGGGCTTGATGCGGGCACATGGCCCGGAGGTGCAACTCCAGCACGAGTGTTGCGGCAATGCCAGGCCCGATCCGCAGGCGGGCCAGTGCAGCCTTTCAGCGCAGCACGCCGCGTTCCACGAGGCGGGCCAAGGCCTCGGGTGGGCTGCTGGATGGCTGCGTCGATGCGTGCGGCTCCGGCCCGCGTCAGGCTTTCCGCACGAATTCGGATTTCAGTTTCATCGGGCCGATGCCGTCGATCTTGCAGTCGATGTCGTGGTCGCCTTCAACCAGCCGGATGTTGCGCACCTTGGTGCCGACCTTCACCACCAGCGAAGATCCCTTCACTTTCAGATCCTTGATGACGGTGACCGAATCGCCATCCGCCAGCACGTTGCCGTTGGCATCCTTGACCACGCGCGTTTCCTCGCCGCCCGTTTCGGCCTGTTCCGTCCATTCGTGCGCACATTCGGGGCAGACGAACTGACCACCATCCTCGTAGGTGAACTCGGAATGGCATTGGGGGCAGGGCGGGAGAGTACTCATGGAATGGACAGGACAGGGGCAGGGAAAGCCGGGCATGGTGGCAGCACGGTGCGATGCATTCCAGTGTGGTTGCCGGACCGACGGAATCTCGGGCCAGCCGCCACGCGTGCGCGCAGGCAGCAGGCCTTCTAGGGGGTTCACTACACTCAGGACGAGCCAAGAATGAGTCGCTCGAGTCGATGGCGAGCCCCGCAACGCATTCGGACCCCGCAGGTCGTGGCGACTCCCCGACGCCGATCGGCACCGGAACGTCCGAATGCGCCAAACCGACGGCGAGCCGTGTTCCTCGCGACGGCGTTCGCGTTACCCTCGCGCCAGCATTCCCGGGAGCGTCGCTTGAACCGCATCTGCCTCAACATGATCGTGCGCAACGAAGCGCACGTGATCGCTCGCTGCCTCACCTCCGTGCGGCCCTTCATCGACAGCTGGCTGATCGTCGATACCGGCTCGACGGATGGCACGCAGGCACTTGTCCGCCGCCTGCTCGCTGATCTGCCGGGCGAACTTCACGAGCGGCCTTGGCGGGATTTCGGCTACAACCGCAGCGAGGCGTTGGCGCTCGCCCGCGGACGTGGCGACTATCTGTTCACGATCGACGCCGACGAGGTACTGGAGCTGCCCGCCGGTTTCGAGCGGCCGATCCTTGCGGACAGTGCCTACGCGCTGCAGGTGGTCATGGGCGACACGCGCTATCTGCGCGTGTGCCTGGTGGCCGAGCGCCTGCCCTGGCGCTGGGTCGGCGTGCTGCACGAATACCTGGACTGTGGCAAACCCGTCGGGCGCAGTCTGCTCGCCGGTCCGCTGGTGCGCGTGCACAGCGACGGCGCGCGCAGTCAGACCGGCGCGGCGGTCAAGTTCGCCGCCGACGCGCGCACGCTGGAAGCCGCACTCGCAACGGAACCGGACAACGCGCGCTACGTGTTCTACCTTGCGCAGAGCTATCGCGACAGCGAGCAATGGGACGCCGCGCTGGTCGCTTACGAGCGCCGCGCCGGCATGGGCGGCTGGGATGAAGAAGTCTGGTACGCGGGTTATTCCGCGGCGCTGCTCGCTGAGCGTCTGGGCCGAAGCGCCGGCGAAGTGATCGATCGTTATCTGCGCGCCTACGAGGAACGCCCGACGCGTGGCGGCGAAGCACTGGGCCAGCTCGCGCGCTACTGCCGCGAAGCGCGGCGCTTCGGGTCGGCACGGTTGTTCGCCCGGCACGGCATGGGCGTGACGCGGCCGGACGATGCGCTGTTCGTGGATGACTCCTGGTATGCCTGGCGCTGCCGCGACGAGTTCGCCATTGCCAGCTATTGGACGGGCGATCCGACCGCATGCCGGCGCGAATGCCTGGCGCTGCTCGCCGATCCAGCCCTGCCCACGCAGGAGGTCGAGCGCATCCGCGCCAACCTCGATTTCGCCGAGCGGAAGTTGGCCGGACAAACCGGGAACGCGCCCTGACGGCCGCGGGCGACACCCACCACCGCGAACAGGTCGGGAACGACAAGCGTCCCGACCCGTCCGTATCCTTCGCTCAATCCGTCGGGGCTCGCCGCGGCGTGCGCTCCGCGGCGGGTGTCAACATCAGGGTGGGACCCGCGCCTTCCAGCACCAGCAGGGTCAGTTCGCCGGGGTTGGTGTCAATGGTGGAATTGCCGCCGATGGTCACCCCTACAGTTCCGGCAGCGCGCAAGGTGCGCAGGTCGATCGTATGCGTGCCGGCCGGCAGGGTGACGACCGTGTTGATCGCCACGGTGTTGAAACTGCTGGTCGCTCCGTTGACGACGCTGAAGCGGTTCCAGCCCCCATCGGGCAGGAACGATCCGTCCACGTAGATGATCGCGTCGATAGTGGCATACGCATTGGCGGTAGGCTGGGCCGTTAGCGCGCCGATGGTTGCCCAGACGATTACCGTGGACGGCGCGGTCACGGTGAAGGTCTTGGTCACGCCCGGTTGTACCTCGGCAATGTTTGACGTCACGTTGGCGCGCTGCGCGGTGCCGTACGCGTGATAACGCACAATCGTCGCGGTGGAGCCTTGCGGACCGGGCGGACCACCTGCACCGGTCGCGCCGGTCGGACCATCCGCCCCGGGCAAGCCCATTGGACCCACCGGGCCATCCGCACCTGTGACGCCTTGCGCACCGGCCGGGCCGGTCAGGCCGGTCGGGCCAATCGCACCGGTCGGGCCGATTGCGCCGGTCGGGCCGATCGCACCGGTCGGGCCGATCGCACCGGTCGGACCGATCGCGCCCGTCGGGCCAATCGCACCGGTCGGGCCGATCGCGCCGGTCGGGCCGATCGCACCGGTCGGACCGATCGCACCGGTCGGACCGATCGCGCCGGTCGGGCCAATTGCGCCGGTCGGGCCGATCGCACCGGTCGGGCCGATCGCACCGGTCGGGCCAATCGCACCGGTCGGGCCAATCGCGCCGGTTGGACCAATCGCGCCGGTCGGGCCAATCGCGCCGGTCGGGCCAATCGCGCCGGTCGGGCCAATCGCGCCGGTCGGACCAATTGCGCCGGTTGGACCAATTGCACCCGTTGGGCCAATCGCGCCATCCGCACCCGTCGCACCCGTCGCGCCCGCGGGGCCCATCGGGCCGGCAGGGCCGACCACGGAACCGGGTGCGCACGGCCCGAGAGCGCCGGTCGTTGCACCGAAGCACAACACGGTGTCCTCATCGGCTGCCGCAGGCAGGCCGGGCACCAACACGGTACCGGTTTCCTGCACCTTCAACACCGGCGTGGCATCCTGCTGGCGCACCTCAAAGCTGGAACCGGGCTTGGGCGTAACCACCACTTGCGCGGCCAGCGGCATGGACATGGCCAACATCAAACTGGCGGCGAGCGCACGACGGCGGAAGGGAATGCGATCAAGTTGCATGCTGGAAGCCCCTGTAAAGACGAATCTGGAAGAATAAAGAGCCGCGCGGAAGTCCGCTCAGGCGCAATGCGACGCGCGCCGACGAAAGCCCGATCGCGCCCCGGCGAAAAGCGCCAGGACAAGACCCAGCAAGGCCCAGTGCGCGTCGACCGGCACCAGCAACGGCACCGCGGCGGCAGCCGGCGTCGCTTCGAACCAGCGAAAGTTGTTGCCCGAGTCGACCGAATTGAAATCGCCTGGCGCGCCGGGAGCCAACCACGCCGAGCCTTCCGGCGCCGCCATGTCGGCCACGTCGACCCACGCCACATGCTGGTTGCCGCTTGCGGCCAGGGCCAGCGATGCCTGCAGGCCGGCCTGCGTGCTGCCCAGCACGAGCGGCGTGCCGGGCACCCCGGCCAGGCGCAGCGCGGATGCTATCGACTGCACCTGCCCGGCCGCGAAGCCATAGGCCTTGCCGCGCGCGCTGTCCAGCCACAGGGTCGAAAACTGCGTACTGCCGCCGATCGTCGCCGATGGAGCGCCGCAGCGATCGCTGAAACGCACGCTGCCCGCGCCGGCGGCAAAACTGCCCTGGTTGTTCCAGTTGCCGCCCACTTCCAACGCGGCCGAAGCCGCAGTCAACTGGCCAACGATGGCGAGGTTGCCGATGCCGTCGAGGTGGCTGTCCTGGGCGTCGAGCGTTCCGTCCAGTTGGACCGCCGCGCAGTCCAGGTCGACGCTTGCATCGCCCATCTGCCAGCGCGCTCCTGGTTCGATCGAGATGCTCTGCGCGCCCGCGATGGCGGGCAACGCCAGGATCGCCAGGATGCAGGCACGTACGCGTGCCGTAACGCCGTGCGTGGCTGCGCAATAGTTGCCGTAGTTCACACTCGTCCCTCAGAGGGTGTTTACAAAATCAAGTCGTCAGATTGCGATGCAAGATGCGAGCCTCGGTGAGCCACGCCCATGCCTCGGAGACTTGCATCAGGCGGACATGATACCTGCATCAGGCGACGAGCACGCTCGTTCCAGGCATGGGTGGTTGCCGGACCGCCCTCCGCCCGTGACCGCGCCAACGACATCGCCACGGGTGTGATGCCGGTGCGGACACGTTCCAACAAGGCAGCAGAGACATCGCATTCGACCACAGGGCAGGTCTTGTGCCGGACGTTGTGCTTTTGGGCGCCAGAGCTGGGAGGCAAGGCATGGCTGGCCGCCATCGGACTGGAATTTCGGTGGGCGAAGCGTTCACGAGCGCCCGGTCGCACATCGCTACAATGCCGGCCCGTCGCACGATCGACCGCGGTTCGCGACCGCGACGTCCCTTCCCGGAATCACGCATGAGTTTTTCTGCCACCGGCGCCGCGTCGCTGACGCGCGAGATGCGCCGTACCTTCCGTCTCGCCCTGCCGCTGATCTTCGGGCATGTCGCGACCGGCCTGATCGCCTTCGTCAATTCGGTGCTCGCCGGGCAGCACAGCGCCAACACGCTGGCCGGCGTCGCCGTCGGTGCGGCCTTGTGGTCGATGGCTGCGATCGTGCTGGTCGGCGTGCTGCTGGCGGTGCCGCCGACGATCTCGCAACTGGCGGGAGCGGGGCGACGTGCCGAAACCGCCTCGATGTTCCGCCAGGCCTTGTGGCTGGCGCTGGTGCTCGCGGCGATCCTGACCGCCGTGCTGCACCTGTCGGCCGGCATGCTGGAACCGATGGGCATCGCAAGGGAAATCCAGCCGGCGGCGCGCGCCTTCATCCTCGGGGTGCGCTGGGGCGTGCTGCCGCTGGCCTTGTACCTGGTCATGCGCTACCTGAGCGAAGGCCTGCACTGGACCCTGCCGACGATGGTGCTGGGCCTGGCCGGACTGGTCGTGCTGGTACCGCTGGGCTGGGTGCTGATGGCCGGCCATTTCGGCCTGCCCGAGATGGGCGCGGAAGGTCTGGGCCTGGCCACCGCGATCATGCTCTGGTGCCAGGTGTTGGCCTTTGCGCTCTATCTGGCACGCAGCCGGCGTTTTGCCGATCTGCGCCTGTTCGGACGCTGGGAATGGCCACGCCGGGATGCGCAGCGACAACTGTTGCGCCTGGGCCTGCCGATCGGCATCACGGTGGCGATGGAAGGCGGGCTGTTCATCGCCGCGGCGCTCTTGATCGGGCGCATGGGTGAGGCACCCGTCGCCGCGCATCAGATCGCGATCAACATTGCCACGATCACCTTCATGGCCGCGCTCGCGCTGTCGGAAGCGACCACGGTGCGCGTCGGCCATGCGGCGGGCGGCAACGATGCCGAGGGCGTGCGCCATGCGATCCGTGCCGGCTACGTGCTGGTGATCCTCACCCAGTGCCTGACGGCCGCAACGATGGTCCTCGGCAACCACTGGATCGCGGCGATCTACACCCGCGATGCCGCGGTGCTGGCGCTGGCCGCGCACTTGTTGCTGTTCGCCGCCGCCTTCCAGGTGTCCGATGGCGTACAGGTGATGTCCGCCGCCGCCCTGCGCGGACTCAAGGACACGCGCGTGCCGATGCTGCTGGCGGCGCTGGCCTACTGGGGCGTGGGCATGCCGCTGGCCGCCGGGCTCGGGCTGGGGCTGGGCTGGGGCGCGCCGGGAATGTGGCTCGGCTTGCTCGGTGGCCTGACCATGGCGGCGACGTTGCTGGCCCTGCGCCTGCGCCGCGCCACCGCACGGCTCGATCATCCCGGCATCTGGGAGCGGGTACACGGCACCTGAATCCGCCTGCCGGCGCGGGATGCGGACGGCCCTTCCGGCACATGCTGGCGCGGGTGCCGCCTGTATCCTGTGGGCCTGCCTTCCTTCGTTCCGGATTTCCCGATGTCGAACCCGTCTTCCAGCTTCCCCGTGCGCGTCGTGCGTGGCCTGTGGAATGCCGTCAATTTCCTGCGCCGTCTGACCTTCAACCTGATCTTCCTCGGCATCGGCCTGATCGTGGTGGCGGCGATGCTGGTCGATGGCAAGAAGCTTGCCGATCGCAGCGCACTCGTGCTGGCGCCGCAGGGCGCGGTGGTCGAGCAGTTCAGCATCGATCCGACCCAGCGCGCCCTGGCGCGCGCGATGGGCGAGCCGCAGCAGGAGACCCAGTTGCGCGACCTGTTGCGCGCGATCAAGGCCGCCGCCGCCGACAGCCGCATCGAACGCCTCGTCATCGTCCCCGACCAGATGACCAATATCGGTTTTGCCACCCTGCGCGAGCTGGCCACGGCGATCGCCGAGTTCCGCAAGAGCGGCAAGCAGGTGGTGGCCTATTCCGACGGCATGGACCAGAAGCAGTACTACCTCGCCGCGCTCGCCGACGAGATCTACCTGCACCCCGATGGCGCGGTCCTGCTCGAAGGCCTGGCGCGTTACCGGGCGTATTACCGCGAGGCCTTGCAGGACAAGCTCGGCGTGGACGTGCACCTGTTCCGCGTCGGTGAGTTCAAGTCCGCGGCCGAACCCTACATCCTCGATGGTCCCTCGCCCGAATCGCGTGAGGCCGACCTGCACTGGATGAACGATGTCTGGCAACGCTATCTCGCCGACATCGCGCAGCGGCGCAAGCTCGATGCGGACGTGCTGCAGGCGCAGATCGACGACTTCGCCACCCAGATCAAGCAGGTCGACGGCGATCTCGGCCAGTTGGCACAGCGCCAGAAACTCGTCGATGAGCTCGTCAGCCTCGATCAGTTCCGCGCCCTGATGATCGAGCGTGGGGTCGAAGATGCCGATGCACACAGCTTCCGTCAGGTGTCGCTGGGCGACTACCTCGACTTCATCGATCGCGACAGCATCGAGCCGTACGACGGCAAGCCCAGGGTCGCGATCGTCGTGGCGCAGGGCGAAATCGCCGCCGGCGAGCAGCCGCCGGGAACCGTGGGCGGCGTTTCCACCGCCAAGCTGCTGCGCCAGGCACGCGAGGATGCAAAGGTGCGTGCGGTGGTGCTGCGCGTGGATTCACCCGGCGGTGGCGTGTTCCCGTCCGAGCAGATCCGGCGCGAGGTCGAACTGACCCGCGCCGCCGGCAAGCCGGTGGTGGTGTCGATGGGCAACGTCGCCGCCTCGGGTGGTTACTGGATCTCGATGAATGCCGACCGCATCTTCGCCCAGCCCGACACGATCACCGGTTCGATCGGCATCTTCGGCCTGTTCATGAATTTCCCCGCGACTCTGGCCAAGGCCGGGGTGCACGTGGATGGCGTCGGCACCACCCGCATGGCGGGTGCCTTCGATCTGAGCCGACCACTGGATCCGAAGGTGGCCGAGGCGATCCAGGCCGTGATCGACCAGGGCTATCGCCAGTTCATCGGCAAGGTTGCCGCCGCCCGCGGCAAGAGCCGCGAGGCGATCGACCAGGTTGCCCGGGGCCGGGTCTGGAGCGGTGCGCAGGCGCTGGACCTGGGTCTGGTCGATGCGTTGGGCGGGCTGGACGATGCCGTCGCGGACGTGGCCAAGCGCGCCGAACTCGATGCCGGCAGCTACAGGACGGTCTACGTCGAAAAGGATCTGGAGCCGTTCGAGAAGTTCATCAACGACATGACGCGCAGCGTGGCCGTGCGCACGGCGGTTGCGCGCCTGGGCCTGCCGGCATGGGCGGGGCTGGACCTGCCGGTGACACGCGAGCTGCAGCGCGGCCTGAAGCTGCTCGACTCGGCACCCGAGGGTGGACGCCGGTTCAAGGTCGTGGCGCACTGCTTCTGCGAACCCTGAGCACGCGCGTTGGCAGGGCGGGCGCTGGCGCAGGCAATGCCCGGCGTGCCGCAGGATCAGGAATCCGCGATCTCCAGCCACACCGGGGTGTGGTCGCTCGGGCGTTCCCAGCCACGTGGGGTGCGGTCGATTCCGGCCGCGACCAGTCGGGGGCCCAAGGTGTCGCTGGCGAGGATCAGATCGATGCGCAGACCGAGATTGCGGCGAAACGCGGCGGCGCGGTAATCCCACCAGGAAAAATGTCCGGCTTCCGTCTCGAACCGGCGGAAGCTGTCGGTGAGGCCGAGTTCGAACAGGCGTCGCAGTGCCGCCCGTTCCGCGCCCGAGGTCAGGATGCTGTCCTCGCCCCACAGCTCCGGATCGTGCACATCGCGCGCATCCGGCGCGATGTTGAAGTCGCCAAGCACCACGAGATCGGGGTGGCGCTCGCGTTCGCGCGCGAGCCAGTCGTGCACGGCCTCCAGCCAGCGCAGCTTGTAGACGTACTTCTCGTCGCCCACGGCCTTGCCGTTGACCACGTACAGGTTCACCACCCGCACATCGCCACAGCTCGCGGCCAGCACCCGTGCCTGCGGATCCTCGAAACCCGGAATCCCGACCTGCACCTCGCGCAACTCGGCACCGCGCGCGAGGATCGCCACGCCGTTGTAGGTCTTCTGGCCGTGGAACACGCTGCGATACCCCAGTTCCGCGAGCGCAGCGTCGGGGAAGCGGTGATCCTCCAGCTTGGTTTCCTGCAACGCCACCACATCCGGCCCGGCCAGTTCCAGCCAGTCGCGCAATTGCGGCAGGCGCACGTTGAGGGAGTTGACGTTCCAGCTGGCGATTTTCACAACCGCGACATCCATTTGATTTGATTTGATTTCATGTCAGACATCCGGTTCTGATGCCGCGCTCGTGCCGTGGATCGATCCGGGCGTGTCAATCGTACTGCACGTGTTCGCAGGGACACTCACGCCCCTCAGCGCACAAGGAGATTTGCTCCAGTAGAGCGGAGCTTGCTCCGCTGCCTTCGACGGGAAAGCCCCAGCCGAGCAAGCTCGGCTACGATGCACGCCATTGGCGATGGAACACGGGCACGCCGGCTGAGTCGAGTGACCAATCAACCGCAAGTATTGATCATGTCAGTCGCGATTCCCGCATCGTCCGACAGGTTCCCAGAAGATTGAGCGCTTCCAGCGAGGCAAACACCCGATCACGCGCTCGCGCCAGGATGCGCATCTCGACCACCCTGCCCGACGGCCCGCACGAGCGCGTCATCGAGTACGTCTCACCGTTTGCGACCGCCAGCCGCGAGGATGACTACCGCATTGCCTGGGGGTTCTTCTCGGATGGCACATAACCGCAGGCTTCAGAGAACACGGATCAAACGATCAGGGAAGATCTGAACACGTCGGATTTTCGTCATTGCGAGCATGGCGAAGCAATCCAGTCGCTTGATTTTGATGAAGTTTCTGGATTGCCACGTCGCTTCGCTCCTCGCAATGACGGCGTGTTCGCAGGCTCCTTGGCGGGGATTGGAAGCTGGACGCAGTCCCCGTTGATCCACACAGAGGGTGACGGATGCCCTTGCGCTTCAAACCTTCATTGACGGCACGGACCCTTCAACGTATAAGGCTCATACGTAAGCCGTTATATCGATAACAGCTCAAATAAGATCCATGCGTAGAAAAGAAGCTGACTTCGCCACCCCTGCGGCCACCAAGGCCGCAGCCCATCTCGGCGACCTGGTCCGCCAGGCCCGCCTGGCGCGTTCGTGGACGCAGCAAGGCTTGGCCGAGCGCGCGCGCATCAGCCTGGCCACGCTCAAGCGCATGGAGGGCGGCGCGGTCGAGGTCTCGCTGGGTGGCTGGCTGGCGGTGTTCGAGAGCCTGGGATTGATGTCCCTGTTCAATGCGCTGCGGGATCCCGCGTCCGCTGCCTTGCTGGATCAGACCCGCGCCCAGCGCGCGCGGCGTGGCCAGCGCGACGATCTGGACTTCTGAGCATGCCGTCCACCGAGCGCACCGTTTTCATCTACCTGCCTGGCGAGACGGAGGCTGTCCCGGCCGGGCGTTTGACGATGATCGAGCAGGGTTCGCAGGTGCAGGCATCGACCTTCGCCTATGGCCGCCGTTATGTCGCGCGCGCCAATGTCTTGCCGGTCGATCCGGTTTCGCTGGCGCTGAAGTCGGATCGCAACGACGAGGAACGTGTGCCCGCGGGCGGGCTGGCGATGTTCGGCGCGTTGCGCGATGCAACGCCCGACGCCTGGGGCCGCCGCGTCATCGAAAATCGCTTGAAGGCGCCACCGAACGGCTTGCCGGAATCGGTCTATCTGGATCACGCCGGACCACATCGTGCCGGTGCGCTGGATGTGCGCGAGTCACCAACCAGCCTGCCGGCCGGTGGGGCGCTGCCATCGGTCGTGGATCTGCACCACCTGCTGGATGCCGCGTCCAGAGTCGAAGAAGGCGAGCCGGTGCCGGCCCACCTGGATATCTTCTTCGCTGCTGGCCCCTCCGTGGGCGGCGCGAGGCCGAAGGCGGTGGTTACGGTCGAAGGCGCGGAGTGGATCGCCAAGTTCCCGGCCAGGAATGACCCGTTCAATGTGCCTCTGATCGAACGCGCCACGCTGGAACTGGCACGCGAGGCGGGCCTGGCTGTGCCGCGCACGCACATGGAGGCGCTGGCGGACGGACGGCAGGTGATGCTGATCGAGCGCTTCGATCGCGAACCGCTGGCCGGCGGCATGGGGCGTCGCCACATGGTCAGCGCACTCACCTTGCTCGCCTTGCACGCGCAGGATTCGCCGGATTCCAGCTATGCCGCGATCGCCGATGCGATGGGAGCGTTTGGAGTGAGCGGCCAGATCACGGCCGATCGCAGTGAGTTGTTTGCGCGGATGGTGTTCAACATCCTCGTATCCAACGATGACGATCACCTGCGCAACCACGCCTTTCTCTTCGATTCGCAAGACGGCGGTTGGCGGCTGAGCCCGTTGTACGACGTGGTTCCCAAGCCGCAAGTGGCGACCGAGCGCATGTTGCACCTGTCGATCGGGCCGCAGGGTCGACTGGCGCGGCTGGACAATGCCCTGGCGGGTGCAGGACGGTTCGGTTTGCTGCCTCCGGATGCGGCACGGATCATTGATCGCGTCGTGGGTGTTGCGCGCCACTGGCGCGACACTTTCGAGGGCTTGGGTGTATCGGTGCGGGAGTGCGATCGCGTAGCCAGCGCCTTCCGTCGCGCGGCCGATATCGGCATGCGAGACGTGGGGCGGCAACTCTGATGGGTGCCGTGGGGACAAGGGGAGCGGAAATGACATGCAGCCATTGATCGTCGCCGAACAGGTACGCCAGGGCGTCGCCGATTTCCTCGCCACGACCTTCCCGGCCACCACGCCAGGGTTCGAGACCCTGATGGCGGATTTCCTCGCAACGCCGGGCAAGCTGGTGCAGGGTCCGTATGTCAGCATCGGGCTGCCGTTTCGCAAGTACTCGGGCAAGCCGGTGTTCGACTGGCTGGAGAAGGATTTCGTGCCGCATGCGCATCAGGCACGCGCTTTCGAGCGCCTGACGGGTGAGGAACCGAAGTCCACGTTGATCGCGACCGGTACCGGTTCGGGCAAGACCGAGTGTTTCCTCTACCCGGTGCTGGAGCACTGCCGGCAGCAGCGGGCAACCGGACACGCTCGTCGGTTATCAGTCCTTGTCACACGGCCCCGTGCCCGAACTGGCAAACAGCTCTTCACGGGCCGAAGAACGGCTGGTCATCGGGGCGGTTCTCGACCGGCTGAAAGCCGACGGCATCCCGATGCGGAACGTCTGCCTGGTTACGAGGACCAACGCGGAAGCAGGCGAGTACGCTCAATGGCTGCACTCCACGGGGCGAGAGACGCTCAAGCTCGATCGCGGCACGTCTGACGATCAGGACAAGGCGGGTGTGCGCGTGGCCACCATGCATCGCGTCAAGGGTCTTGAGTTCGATGCCGTGATCCTGGCGGGCTATCGCACGCCAGAGCACTACGCCACGGTGCACGGTGAAGAAGACGCGGGTGTCATGCTCGATAACCTGACCAGCGAGCGCTGCTTGCTGCATGTTGCGGCCACACGTGCCAAGAAGTTCCTCTTGGTTAGCCGCATCCATTAGCTGCATTTGGGAGTCTGCGCGACCAGTGGTTTCAGCCAGGTGAAGCCGCATTCCGGACGAAGCGAAGCCAGGGCTTTCGGCGCGCGGGACGAGGCCGGTTATCTGGACAGGAATTCGATCGCCGGATCCATCGCCGACGAAAGGTACTCAACCCGGTGTCGTGCCGTCGGTGGCGCTGGAATCCTTCGTCAGCGCCGCAACGCCGACGCCTCGCGTGCGAGTCGGGCGATGCGGTCCCAGTCGCCGGCATGGATCGCGTCGGCGGGCAGCATCCAGGAGCCGCCGACGCAGGCGACGTTGGCCAGCGCGAGCCAAGCCGGTGCCTTCGGTGCATCGATGCCGCCGGTCGGGCAGAAGCGGGCTTGCGGCAGCGGTGCCGAGAGGCTCTTAAGTGCGGCGATGCCGCCGCTGGCTTCGGCCGGGAAGAACTTGAAACGTTGCCAGCCGTGTTCCAGCCCGCGCATCAGTTCGCTCGCCGTGGCGATGCCGGGAATCAGCGGGATCGCAGCGTCCTTCGCCGCCGCATAGAGTGCCTCGGTCGCGCCGGGGGAAATCGCGAAGCGCGCGCCGGCCCGCGCCACGGCATCGAGATCGGCGCCGGAAAGCACGGTTCCGGCGCCGACGCAGGCCTGTGGCAGGGCCTGTGCCACCGTTGCGATCGCGGCCAGCGCGCAGGCCGTGCGCAGGGTGATTTCGAGCACCGGCAGGCCGTTGTCGACAAGGCTGCGGCACAAGGGCACGGCGTCCTCGATGCGTTCGATGGTGATCACCGGGATCACCGGCGCGAGGGCGAACACGGCATCGACCGCGCGGGCATGGTGGGTGCTGTCGAACATGGTCACAACTCG
>WBZR01002242.1_pt1 | contig 20587 bp, 19 predicted proteins | sample 5204231 | NCBI WGS metagenome assembly WBZR01 (sample SAMN12412403, study PRJNA552823) | activated sludge metagenome | isolation source: activated sludge from anammox sidestream of wastewater treatment plant... | place: USA: Virginia | collected 2017-08 | reverse complement strand
CCGGCGTTGCCGAAGTAGATGCGCACGCGGTCGCCGCGCGCGGCCGTGAGGGCGCCCGTCCCCTGCAGGGCTCCGACCGCCCCGTTGAACACCACGTAGCGCGGGTGTTCCGCCGCGCCGTCGCTGCCGGAATACATCACCACGCCACCGCTCGGCGCCGTCGTGTAGAACTCGCTCTGCATGACGTAGTACTCGCGGTCCACGGGCGGGAGCCGCCGGCGGGGCTCCACGAGGATCAGGCCGTACATCCCGTTGGCGATGTGCGCCGCGACCGGCGGCGCGGCGCAGTGGTACACGAACAGCCCCGGGTGCAGCAGCTTGAAGCTGGCGATGCGCGTCTCGCCGAGTTCCACCGTCGTGACGTTCGCGCCGCCCCCGGGACCGGTGACGGCGTGGAAATCGACGTTGTGGGGCATGCCGTTGCCGTCGCTGTTGGAGATGTGCACCTCGAGCGTGTCGTCGACCCGCGTGCGGATGAACGGCCCGGGCGTCTGCCCGTTGAACGTCCAGTACTCGTAGCTCGCGCCCGGCGCGAGGGCGGCGGTCTTGATGCTGGTGTCGAGGTGCAGCTCGACGATCGCGGATCCCGTGCGATCGATCGGGGGCGGCACGTTCGGCGCGATCGCCGTCCGCGCCATCTCGCGGGGCTCGGCGCGCGCCGGCACGCTCGTGACCGCGAGCAGGAGACACGCGAGAGCGACGATCCGACAACGACGTGCCGGCGGGCGGATGGAAAGGAGAGTCGTGGTTGCCGAGCGCATGGCCAGTCACGTACCGGCGCCGATTCGGTCCGTCAACCGGAACGTCGAGCCGCGTATGATCCAGATCATGTCGGGTCGGACGCGCTTCTCCACCGAGTTGCGTGACGCCTTGCGGGAGGCATTGCGACTTGCGGGTCCGGTCTCCCCGAGAGGGCGTGAGCGCCATGCGGGATGACACTCGGGAGCCGCCCTCGGCGTGCCGATATATCCGCGGTGGAGCCGCGGCGTCGAGACTGGCAGGTGGCCGAGCAGGCGCGCGCGAACATGGCCGCGATCCTGCCGGCGATCGGCGCGATCTACGGCGTGGTCGGGCTGCTCTACGTCGTCGCCCCACCTCTCCCTCCCGGATGGCCGTACGCGGTCTCGGCGCTGACCGTCGCCGCGGCCCAGGTGCTGCTCGGATGGGGCATCCGCCGGGCGCCGCGCGCCGCGGTGCATGCGATCGGCTTCCTCGCGGCCTTGCTGTCCGTGGCGCAGGCGGTCTCGTTCGTCGTGCTGACCGGGGACCCCGCGCAGACGGTGGTCCTGATCATCGTGCTGCTCGGAGCTTCCTTCGAGATGCTGGCGACGTGGCCCGCGCTCGCGACGGTGACCGTCGCGCTCGCGTCCTGGACCTGGGTCGCCCGCGATTTCCCGACTCCCGCGTTCGTGCACTGGCTCGTCAACCTCATCGCCACGGGAGCCCTCGGGCTCGTCATCTCCGCCTCCCGCACACGCGCGATCCGGCGGCAGATCGACGCCGACCACGCGCTCCGCGAGAGCGAGGAGCGCCACCGCCTCGTCGTCGACGGCGCCTTCGACGCCATCGTCACCGTCGACGTGGATCATCGCGTGCTCGGATGGAACCCGCAGGCCGAGCGCATCTTCGGGTGGACGGCGCGCGAGATCCTCGGCCAGCGGATGGCGGCGGACCTCCTCGCCCCCGAGCACCGCTCGAACTACGAGCGCGGTGTCCAGGCCTTCCTCGCGACCGGCGCGAGTCCCGTCCTCCACCGGCTCATGGAGGTGACCGCCGTCCGCCGCGACGGCACGACGTTCACCTCGGAGATGACCACGATGCCGATCCGCCGAGGCGACGGCTGGGTCCTGACCACGTTCGTCCGCGACATCACCGACCGCAAGCGCACCGAGAACGACCTGTTGCGCGCCAAGGAGGCCGCCGAGGCGGGAGCGCGCGTGAAGAGCGACTTCCTCGCCACCATGAGCCACGAGATCCGCACGCCGCTGAACGGTATCTTCGGCATGACCGAGCTCGCGCTCGACACGACCGACGACGGCGAGCGCCGCGAGTTCCTGCAGCGCGCCCGCGTCTGCGCCGAAACCCTCATGAGCATCCTGAACGACGTGCTCGACTTCTCGCGCGTCGAGGCCGGGCGGCTCGACCTCGAACGTATCGTCTTCGACCCGCGCGACGTCGTGGACGGCGTGCTCGACGCCCTCGCCATCGAGGCCGACCGCAAGGGCCTCGAACTGATCGGCTGCGTCGACGAGCGGCTGCCCGCGGTGCTCATCGGCGATCCCGGCCGCCTCCGGCAGATCCTGATCAACCTCGCCGGCAACGCGCTCAAGTTCACCGAGCACGGCGAGGTCGTGATCCGGCTCGCGATCGCGCCGGGCGCCGACGGCGTCACCGTCGAGACGCCGTCCGGCGGCACGCCCGCGGACACCGACGGCGGCGCGCCGGCGGAGCTCACGCTCTTCGCCACCGTCCGCGACACCGGCATCGGCATCGCACCCGACAAGCAGCGCGCGATCTTCGAAGCGTTCACTCAGGCCGACTCGTCGATGACCCGCCGCTTCGGCGGCACGGGGCTCGGGCTCGCGATCTCGCAGCGTCTCGTACATCTCATGGGTGGAACGATCGGGGTCGACAGCGTGCCGGGCGCCGGCAGCCGCTTCTGGCTCACCGCGCGTCACGGCGTCGGCGGTCCGCCGATCGCGGCGACGCTCCCCATGCTGCACGGCGGCCGGGTCCTCCTCGTGAGTACCAACCCCGCGTGCGCGCGGCACCTCGCGCACGGGCTCCTGGCGGCGGGGGCGCGGGCGTTCGTCGCAGCGACGATCGGCGAGGCGCTCGCCGAGCTCCGCGCCACCCGCGCGCACGGCGAGCGCTTCGACGCCTTCGTCATCGACCTCCCGAGCGACGCGCGCGAGGCGCCGTGGCACCTCGCGCAGCTCGAGCGCGAGCGCGCCGAGCTGCCGCCGCTCGTCGTGCTGGCGCCGACCGCGGCACGCGGCGAGCTGCTCCGGATCGCCGGCCTCCGGCCGGAGCTGCTCTCGAAGCCGATCAAGACGCGCGCGCTGCTCGCGTGCCTCGACGGGCTGCGCGCGTCGGCGACGGAGGACGTGTCCTCCACCCGCCACTGACGCGCACCGCCCCGGCTACTGACAGATTGCGTTCACGCAGGTGAGCGGATTTGGACAGACGGACGCGCAGGCGCCGCAGTTGTTGGGGTCGATCAGCGTGTCCACCTCGCAGCCGTCGCCGGGGATCACGTTGCAGTCGGACTGCCCCGCGGCGCACGTGCACTGGCTGCCGATGCAAACCGTCGTGTTGACACAGTCGCCGCCGGTGGCGCAGCCGCCGCCGAGCGGGCATTGCCGGCACGACCCGCCCCCGCAATCCACGTCCGTCTCGCTGCCGTCCTGGAAGCCGTTCGCGCAGCTCCGCACGCAGACGCCACGCCGGCGGAGGGAAGCGAAATCGAGCCGTACGTGCGCCCCGCCGTGGGTTCGGCTACGGTGGCCGCCATGGCGCGGATCGAGAAGATCGCGGAGGAGATCGGCATCCCGTCCATCCGCCGACACATCTTCCTCTGCTGCGACCAGACCAAACCGAAGTGTTGCCACAAGGACGCCGGCCTCGCGTCGTGGGAGTTCCTGAAGAGCCGGCTGAAGGCGCTCGGCCTCGTCGGCACGGGGGGTGTCTTCCGCACGAAGGCGAACTGCCTGCAGGTGTGCCAGGACGGACCGATCGCCGTCGTCTATCCGGAGGGCACCTGGTACCGATCGTGCACCCCCGAGGTGCTCGAGCGCATCATCCAGGAGCATCTGATCGGCGGGCGTCCGGTCGAGGAGTACGCGTTCGCGCGGCGCCGCCTCCCGGAGCCGCCGCCGCGCTGAACCGCGGCGCGCGAGCGCGATCGACGCCGTATCCGCGCTCCCCGCGGATCACCGGATCGCGTCCCGCGATCCTCCCGGCTTTCGCTTTGGATCCGGCTGCGCTACCAGAGTCCTCGGGTCGATGCGCGACACCGTCTTCATCCACACCAACCGCAAGCAGCGCCTCGGCGCCCTGGTGTCGGCGTACTCGCTGAAGGCGCGTTCCGCGACCCCCGACGCGTTCGACGTCCGCATCATCTGGACCGACGATTATCCCTTCCTCAAGGAGCGCGACGGTCAGGCGTACCTCCGCGACGGCCGCAAGGTGCTCTGGACGGAAGACGACCTGCAGTCCTTCCCGCCGCTCCGCTTCGAGCCGCCGTGCCTCATGGGCTACGAGGGCCGCGCGGTCGTCGTGGATCCCGATGTGTTCGCGGTCGGCGACATCGTCGATCTGCTGCGGCGCGACATGCGCGGGCACGGCGTACTCGCCAAGCGCATGCCCGCGGGCGGGCGGAAGCCCGGGCACTGGGCGTCGAGCGTGATGCTCCTCGACTGCGCCCGGCTCCGCCACTGGAACGCCGAGCAGGACTTCGCGAAGCTCTTCACGTTCGAGCGCGATTACGACCGGTGGATGTGGCTCCTGCTCGAGCCGCCCGGCCTGGTCGGCGAGCTCGAGGAGCAGTGGAACCACTTCGACACGCTCGACGCGACGACGAAGCTGATCCACAACACGCACCGCCGCACCCAGCCCTGGAAGACCGGGCTCCCCGCCGACTTCACGCCGCGCGGCCGCCACATCGACGCGCACGCGCGATCGTTCTTCACCCGCGCCCTGGCGCGCCTGCGCGGCGAGCACGGGGGCCCGCGCGGCACGTACAAGGCGCATCCCGATCCCGCGCAGGAGCGTTTCTTCTTCGGCCTGCTCCGCGAGGCGCTCGCCGCGGGCGCGTTCCCGTTGTCCGTCGTGGAGGAGGAGATCACGCGCCGCCACGTCCGACCCGATGCGCTCGCGCTCGTGAGCGCCGCCGGCGCGACGGCCGTGTCCGCCTAGGAATGTTCTTGGCGCGCCCGTGAATTTTCCGGACCCGGGGGCCGCGGCTCAACCTCCGGTCGGCGGACGCCAGGTCGCGGGCGGCACCCAACCCGCGCGGCGCCGCACGAGCTCGGGCAGCACCACCGTCGACCAGCGCGAAAGCGCGACGGTCGCGAGTTCGTCGCTCCGGAACCAGCGGCCTTCGACGACCTCGTCGCCGTCGGGACGGAGCGTGCCGCCCGCCCGGCGGCACTCGTACGCCGTGATCACGTAGGCGACGACGTCGCCGTTCGCGTACGTCACGCGGAACTCCGGACCGCCGAACGTCCCGAGACAACGCGTCGGCTCGACGAGGAGGCCGAGCTCCTCCCACACCTCGCGGACGACCGCGTCCTGCGGTGCCTCGTCGGGATCGACTGCGCCGCCCGGTGTGCCCCACACGTCGCCGTTCGCGTGCCGCGCGAGGAGTACGCGCCCGGCGTCGTCGAAGACGACCGCCGTAACCGACGGCATCAACACGAGCGCGCTTCCGACCCGCTGGCGGAGGCTCCGAAGGTACGCCGAGATCGGCATCCCGCGTGACGCCGGTCAGCTCGCCCGCGCCAGGAGCAGTCGCATCGGCAGCAGCTCGCGCGTGACCGGGTTCACCATGAGGCCGAGGCTCTCGAGCGTGAACACGCCGAGGAGCGGCGTCGCCCCCTCCGGTGCGAACACCACCTGAGAAACACGCGCCCGCTTCTCGACGACGAAGCGCGCTTCCCCGACGTCGTACTGGACACAGGTTCCGTCCGCGAGCGTGAAGTTCTGGCGCTCGAGCCGGCGGATCGCCAGCGCTTCCAGAACGCTCGCCGGAACGACGCTGAAGATCGCTCCCGTGTCGACCAGGAACTCGATCTCACGCGGCGGGAGATCCGGCCGCTCGGGGTTCGCGATCGCTGCCCTGGTGAAGACGACGCCCACGACTCCCACCTTATGCCGTCCGGGAGCTTCCATCGACCAAAATCCTACCGCGTTCCCGCATCGATGACGAGCACGCGTGCGGATTCACTCCGCGAAGAGCGCGCGCACGCGGGCGACGGCTCGGGCCGTCTCGTCGAGGGGCGGCGGCGGCGCCGCCGCGAAGGCCCGGCCGAGCGGCAGGGCGCGGTTGGCAGCGACGAGCGCGGTGTGGAACCTCTTCAGATCGCGTGGATACCGGACCCAGCCACGCGCTGGCACGGCGGCGGCGAGCCGCGCGGCGCGCCCGCCGAGGAGGCCGGGGTGCTGCGTCGGGGCGAGCACGATGCGGCGAAACAAGTTCTTCACGCGCGCCTTCAGCGAGCGGCGCTCGGGGAGCTCGACGTACCAGACGCGCCGCCCGGTGCCACACGCCTCGGTCAACATCGACGCGCTGTCCCCGGTCACGATGAAGGCGTCGGCGAGACCGAGATAGGCGAGATACGGATTCGGCCCGCCCGCGGCGCTCCACTCGTGCGCGTACGCCGGCACGTCGATCGCATCGAGGAGCGCGCGCGCCGCGTCCTCCGGCGTCCGGCGACTGGTGCTCACCAGCAGCGCGCCGCCCTCCGCGCGCGCGAGCGCGTTCGCCTGGTCGGCGAGACGGCGCGCGGCCGCGGCGTCGAACACGAAGGGTTTCGCGCTGCCGCCGATGAGGAGCGCGAACCACGGCCGCGGCAGACGCTCGAAGCGGGGGGCCCATTCGGCGCCGGCGCGCGCCCAGGCCTCGTGATCGGGCCGGTGTAGCGGCAACGAGAGGTGCAGCACGTTCGGCCGATCGGGCAGGCGATACTGCGGCGTCGTGATCACGAGGTCGAAACCGTCGAGATCGGCGCGCGGCCGACCGAGCTGCACGAGCCGCGTCGTGGGCCCCGCCGCGTGGCGGATGTCCCACGCGACGCCGACGCTCCGCCGCCCGCAGCCGATCACCAGGTCGGGCCACGGCGGCGCGAGCGGGTCCGAGCGTTCGCGATCGAGCGGGAAGCGATCGACCCGCGCGCCCGCCAGGCGGTCGGCGAGCGAGCGCCTCGGCGTCGGCAGGTACTGCAGCCGCTTCACCTCGGCCGGCCAGCCGAGCGCCGCGGCGAGTGAGAACGACTGCGCGTCGTCGCCCGGCTTGTCGCCGGCCAGCACCCAGATGCGGCGCTCGGGCGACGCCACGCGCGCCTGGCTCACGACGACACGGCGGGACGCTTGCGGCAGACGACGAGGCAAGGCTGCAGCCAGATCTCCCCCGGGAGGTCGTCCGTCACCAGCGTCGGCTCGAGACCGTGCCGCGGCAGCTCGTCGATGCGGCCGCGGAAATGGTCGCGCGCGAGGAGATAGTCGCGCCGCAGGCCGCGATCGTTGCAGTCCCAGAAGGGCTCCAGCATGAGCGTGTGGTGCGCGGCGACCCGGGCCATCTCGCCGAGCGCCCGACCGCGAATCTCCTCCATCTGCTCGAGGGCGAGCGAGGAGTAGACGAGATCGAAGGCGTCGGCGGCGAACGGCAGCTCGGCGGCGCTGCCGCGCCGGAAGTCGACGCGCCGGTGCGCGGCCGAGTCGAAGAGCGGCTCGGGGGCGAAGCGTCGCAGCACCGCCGGCAGCTCCGTCTCCTCCTGCACGGCGCGCGCCGTCGCGACGCCGCCGTCGGTGAGCTCGACGCCGGCGAAACGCGTCGCGGGGAAGCGACAGGCGAGCACCAGGAGATTCAACCCGTTGCCGCAGCCGACCTCGAGCACGCTCGCCGGCCGGAGCAGCGCCACCGCCCGCATCAGCACCAGCAGGCGGGCGCGGGCTCCGGCCGCGCTCGTCGCGAACATGACTTCATCGCCGTACTGCCACGCGGCGCCCGCCCGGGGCCGAGGGTCCATCTCGTACGGGGCGAGGCGCTTGCGGGCCCAGGCCTGGTCATACTCGGACGCGATGTGCCCCTGGTCGCGCCGCTTGCCGCGTCCGAGCCATCCGAACCAACGCCGCTGCCGCAGTCGCCGCCGCGCCTTCGCGTGCTTGCGGGCCACCTCGGCCGTCCAGCGCGGGTCCGTCGGCGCGAGGCGGCAAGCGACGAACGGGTCCATCGTGGCGAGCAGCGCGGCCCGGTCGAGGCCGAGCCCGGCGGCGTCGATCGCGGTGAAGGTCGGCGGCACGGCGCGCCGATGATGGCGAAGCCCCGCCACGCCTGCAACCGGAAACGCCTCCGCTTGCGGACGCGCGAGCGAGCCGTTAACGAGGCCGCGTGCTCACCCCGCTGCGCATCGCGGCCTCCTCGAGCGTCGACATCGTGAAGGCTCTCGGGCGCCTGCCCGGCGCCGGCAGGAAGGGCAAGAAACGGGTGAAGAAGGCCTTCAACGGCGTCTACGCGCGCTGCGAGGATGCGGGACTCCTCCCGCGCCTCCCCGACTACCTCGAGGACTACGCGCGGGAGTACCCGGAGCTGCTCGCCCTCGAAGGGGCCTACGCCGACATCCGCGGCGAGTGCGAGCGCTTGCTCGCGTTCCGCGCGCGCATCACCGACATGTCGAAGCTCGGCGGGCAGTACACCGAACGCGGCATCCACACCATCCGGTGGAAGGCGTTCATGCTGAAGTCCGGCACCTTCATCGAGGAGAACTGCGCGCTCGCGCCGAGGACGGCCGCGGTGCTCCGCCCGCTCGGCGACGTCTACAACGCGTTCTTCTCGATCCTCGAGCCGCACCAGTACGTGACCCCGCACTGGGGGTACTACAAGGGCTTCGTCCGCTATCACCTCGGCGTCGTGATTCCGAACGACAATGCCGACCGCAAGTGCTGGCTGCGCGTCAATGTCGACCCGGCGGACAACGCGCTCCGCGACAAGTCCCTGATCGAGCGCACGCGGAAGTTCCACTGGCGGAACGGCCGCGGCGTGATCTTCGACGACACCAACCTCCACGACGCCGCCAACGAGAGCGACGAGGTGCGGGTCGTGCTCTGGCTCGACGTCGCGCGGAGACTGCCGCGCGCCCTCGACCTCTACAACCGCGCGCTCCTGAAGGCGGTGTACTACGAGCCGTCGGTGCGGAAGTTCCGCGAGAACGCGATCGTGCGGCTGCCGGACACGGCGCGCGCGTAGCTCTGCGCCGCGTCCCTTCGCCGTCATTCCGGAGCCTTCGCATTCCCCGCCGGGGCGCGGGGGCGCCGCGGGCGGCCTTCAGCCGCGCGCGGCGTCGCGCCGTCCGGCGAGTGCGCCACGCACGAGGACGATGCGCCCATCGTCGACGCGATAGACGAGGTCGGCGACGTCGATCAGGTGGCCGTGGTGGCAGATCGCGACCAGGGTCACCGCGCCGCGCAGCGCGCGCAGCGTCGCGCAGATCTCGCGCTCGGTCGCCGGGTCGAGCGCCGTCGTCGCTTCGTCCAGCACGAGAAGCGTCGGCTTCCGCACGAGCGCGCGGGCGAGCGCGAGCCGCTGCCGCTGCCCTCCGGAGAGCCGGAGCCCTCGCTCTCCGACGATCGTGTCGACGCCGTCCGGCAACGCCGCGACGAACTCGCTCGCCCCCGCGGCGCAGAGCGCCTCGTGCACGTCGGCGGGCGGCACCGACGGATCGCCGAGCGTCACGTTCTGCGCGACGCTTTGGTGCAGCATGAGTGTCTCCTGCGGAACGTAGCCGATCTGCGTGCGCCAGTCGTGCGCCGCGATCTCGCGCAACGGTACGTCGTCGACCCGCACCTCGCCCGCCTGCGGCTGCAACAGCCCGACGATCAGGTCGACGAGCGTCGTCTTGCCGGACCCGGACGGACCCGTGACGACCGTGAGCGACCCGGCGGGAATCACCATGTCCGCGCCGCGCAGGACCGGCGCCGCGTCGTGCGCGAAGGAGACCTGCTCGATGCGGATCTCGCGCGTGAAGCGCGCCGGATGCGTTCCCGTCCCCACCTCGACCGCGCCGCGCGCCTCGCGGATCAGGTCCTCGACCGCCCAGTACGCGCTCTCCTTCACGGCGAGACGTTGCATGCTCTTCTGCACCTTGCCGAGATCGCCGACGATGCGGGCGCAGAGAAACACCAGGATCACCACGTCGGCAAACGGCATCGCCAGCATCCCGAGCCCGACGTAGAGCGCGACCGCCAGGAAGACCATGATGAGCGGATCCTGGAACGCTTCGAGGTAGGCGCGCGCCATGACCTCGCGCTCGAGCGAGTGGTTGAGGCGCCGCGTCTCCCCCTCCAGCACGGGCGCGATCAGCGGCTCGCGCGCCATCGCCTTAAGCGGCTTCACCGCCTGCAGCGTGTCCGTGAGGCGGGCCAGCAGCTGGCGGATGCGCACGGTCTGACGCCGCCCGGATTTCCGCGATGCCCGCACCAGGCGGTTCAAGAGCGCGGTGATGACGGACCCGACGACGAGCGCCCCGAGCGTCGCCCGCCACGACACGAGGCAGGAGATGGCGGCGAAGACGAGGCACTGGGCGAGCAGCGCCCAGACCGTCGTCGCGTGCAGGTACGCGTCGGCAGCCGCCTGCGCCTCCATCGCGACCGAGTTGGCGATCGCGCCGACCGACTTGTGCACGAAGTAGGCCCAGCGCGTCCGCAGGAGCGCCTCGATGAGCTGCAGGCGCAGCGTGGTAGCGACGTGCGCGACCGCGTAGCCGACCTGCCGGTTCGCGAGCAGCACGAGGCCGGCCTTGAGCGCGATGCCGGCGAACACGATGGCGAAGAGCGTCGTCGTGGTCGGCGCGAGGCCGACGGCGGCGAGCGCCGTGTCGAGTCCGCGTTCGAGCGCGGTACTGCTCGCGGCGGCGCTCGCCGGGGCGCGGGTCGCGACGCGGATCACCGGCAGCAGGCTCGAGATCCCGACGCCCTCGGCGAGTCCCGCGCACACCAGGCAGATCAGGGTGAGAAGCGTCCGCTGCGGATACCGGCGAACGATCAGCAGCAACAGCTTCATCCGGAGCCGCTTGTATCAAGGGTCGGGGCGCAGTGGTAACCGCGTTCTGCGCGCTCTTGCTTGACCCTTCGCGGGGCGTGCCATATGCCGCTCGTCGCGTGAAACACGGTACGAGGGCGGCGGGACCGATCCCGGAGGCGGTCGGAGGGCGGACGCGCGGAGAGCGGGCGCCGGCGCCCGTCGAGGTCCGGCCGGTCCGATCGCGCGCCGAGCGCCGCGATTTCGTGGAGTTCCCGTACGCCGTCTACGCCGCGGATCCCGCCTGGGTGCCGCCGCTCCGCAGCGAGCAACGCCACAATTTCTCGCCGAAGAGCGCGTTCTTCCAGCACGCGCAGGTGCAGACCTTCGTCGCGTATCGCGACGGTCGGCCGGTCGGCCGGATCGCCGCGCAGGTCGACGCGCTCCGCATCGAGCGCTACGGGGACGCGACCGGCCACTTCGGCGCGCTCGAGGCGATCGACGATCAGCCCGTGTTCGACGCGCTCCTCGGCGCCGCCGAGGAGTGGCTGCGCGCGCAGGGCATGCGGCGCGTCCTCGGCCCGTTCAATCTCTCGATCAACGGCGACATCGGCATCCTGATCGACGGCTTCGAGCACCCGCCGGTCTTCCTGACCGGCCACGGGCGTCCCTACTACGACGCGCGCGTGCAGCGGCTCGGCTACCACAAGGCCAAGGACGTGGTGGCGTACACGCTCGAGGCCAGCAGCGCGCCGCCGCGCACGATGGTCGAGGCCGCGCGGCGCGCGCGCGAGGACGCCCGGGTGACGATCCGCCCGGTCGACAAGTCGCGTCTCGGCGCCGAGGCGGCCGTGATCAGCGAGATCTTCTGCGACGCGTGGGAGCGCAACTGGAGCTTCGTGCCGTTCACCGAAGCCGAGTTCGCTGAGCTGGCGAGCGCCCTCAAATACCTCGTTCCGCGCGACTTCGTGCAATTCGCGGAGGTCGACGGCGAGCCCGCGGCCATGCTCGTCATCGTGCCGAATCTGAACGAGCTCATCGGCGACCTCGACGGACGCCTCCTGCCCTTCGGCTGGGCCAAGCTCCTCTGGCGCTGGCGCACCCGGCCCACCCGGTCCGCACGGGTCGCCCTCATGGGCGTCCGTCAGAAGTTCCAGGCCAGCTCGCTCGCGATGGCGCTCGTCTTCGGCCTGATCGAAGCGGTGCGGGTATCACCGGCCGTACGCGACATGCAGCACCTGGAGATGGGCTGGGTGCTGGAGGACAACTTCCCGCTGCTCCGCGTGATGCGCCTCCTCGGCGGCCGCCAGTACAAGACCTACCGCGTCTACGAGAAGCCGCTCCCCTGAACACGCCGCCGACCCCGTTCACCGCCCTCGTGATGGCGGGTAGCCGCGACGGCGCCGACCCGCTCGCGAGCGCGACCGGGGTCGCGCACAAAGCCCTCGCGCCCGTCGAGGGGATCCCGATGCTGGATCGCGTGCTCGCGACGCTGCGCGCGAGCCGCTGGATCGGGCGCGTCGTGGTGTGCGGGCTCGATCCGGCGCTCGCCGCACACGGCGGCGGCGGGGCGGCCGTGGAGATCGTCCGCGGCGAGCGGACGCCGAGCGCCAGCGCCGCCCTCGCGATCGAGCAACTCGGCCTCGCACCACCGGTCCTGATCACGACGGCCGACCATCCCCTCCTGTCCACAGCGACCCTCGACGCCTTCTGCGAACGCGCGATCGCGATCAATGCCGACGCCACCTTCGGGCTCGTACCCATCGGCCTCGTACACGCGGCGTTCCCCGGCATCCGCCGCACGGCGTTCCGCTTCCGCGACGGCGGATTCTGCGGGTGCAACCTCTATGGCCTCCTCACGAAGAAGGGCTATGCGGCTCTCCGCGAGTGGACCCGGGTCGAAGGCGAGCGCAAGCGTCCGTGGCGCATGCTGCGCATCCTCGGCTACGGCACGCTCCTCCGGTTCGCGCTGGGGCGGCTCTCCCTGGCCGACCTCACCGGGGCGGTGTTCGCCCGGACCGGACTCTCGGTGCGGCCGGTCCTACTGACCGACCCCGCGGCGGGTTTCGACATCGACACCCCCGAACAACGCCTCGCCGCCGAAGCGTTCCTGCGATCGAAGGCGGGCTGACAGGCGCGCGCGTCCGGCGCTACACCGCTGAGCGCAGCACCTCGGGCTCGGACGGGGTCGCCGCGTCGCTGCCGCGCTCGCGCGTGATGCGGGCGAAGAGATCGAGCTCCGGGTCGAAGATCCACCGCAGCAGGACACGGGTCAGCGATCGGTGCGCGTACAGCGGCTCGTAGAACTCGGGCGCGAGCTTCTTCAGCTTCGGCAGGTGCACCCACGGCACCCGCGCCAGATCGTGGTGCTCGTTGTGGTAGCCGATGTTGAAGGACACCAGGTTCAGGATCCCGTAGTACGAATACGTCTCCTGGCCCGGCACCACGGTGTAGTGCTCCTGGATCCAGCGGGCGCCGAGCGGATGGAGCCCGATGCCGACGAACGTCGAAAGCAATACGTAGGCGAGCCCCGCGGCACCGCACCATTGCCAGATCAGGTAATCGGTCGCGGCCACCAGCGCGACGTTCACGAAGAGCCACGGATCGGCCAACCGGCCACGGATGCGCAGCGGCCGGATGACCTCGATCCCGGCGAAGACGAGGAGCCAGAGAGCCTTCCGCAGCGGCGAGTTGCCGACCAGGCGGGCCTCCCAGCGATAGGCGAGGTCGGCGTCGTAGTCGTACTCGTCGAGGCGCCAGTGGTGCAGGTTATGGTAGGTCCGGAACGACATCGCGCTCGGAAACCCCTGCCCGACGTTGCAGAGCAGACCCATCAGCCGGTTCGCCCACGAGCCCTGTAAGATCAGGTCGTGGCTCGCGTCATGGATGAGCACGAAGAGCGCATGACTGGCGAACGCACCGACCAGATACGCCGTCGCGACGATCACGAGCCAATGGGCGTCGCGGAGCGCGTAGGCGATCGACAGCTGACCGGCGACGACCGCCGCGACGCAGAGCGCCGAGGGCGGGTACGGTCCGATGAGCTCTCGGACGTCGGGGTGGCTCTTGAGAAGCTCTTTGGCGCGGTCGATGTGCGGATTGCGCCCCGCGCTGACGGTGTAATCGGCGCGCACGCGCTTCTACCGCTCCCCGTCCGAGGGAAGCGCCTGGCGCGCCGCTCCCCCCTCGTCCCGCGCGCCCCTACCGACGTCGACTCGGGCCCAGCGCGCGGCCGCAAGCGGCGCGTCGCCGAGCGCGCTCACGAGCGCGCGGGCACGGGGCACGTCCTGCAGGTAGTCGATCTCCGCGAAGCGAGCGTCACCGATGCCTACCGCCTGGACCTGGCCTCGTCCGGCAAGCAGGTTGACGGCCGAAAGGTACCAGCGCCGCGAGCCCTCCGGCTCGCGCAGGATCTCGTCGAGCGCTTGCGTGAACAGCGCCGGGCCGCGTCCGCGGTACAACGAGAATCCGATGGCTTCGCCGTGGCTTACGTCCGCCGTGAGATCCTTGCCGACGCGCGTGACCCGGGTGCCGGCGCGCGAGACCTTCATGTCGTCGGCGTCATAGGAAGGCTTCTCCGCGACCGCCATCGCGACCGGCGTGGCGGCGCTCGCGAGCAGCCGCTCGACCACCGTCCTCTCGGCGAGCGTGTCGCCGTTCACCAGCAGGAAATCCTCGGCCATCTCCGGGCTTGCGACGGCGCAGCTGACGAGATTGTCGGCCCGGTCGTACAGCTCGTTGAAGAGGGTCCGGGCATGCATGCCGGGCGGCGTGATCTGCCGCAGCCGGCGCTCGACCTCCGCCGCGCCGAATCCCGTGACCACGACCACGTGGTGGACACCCGCGCTCGCCAGCATTCGGAGCTGCCACTCGAGCACCGTGCGCCCGCCGATACGGATCAGGCACTTGGGGAGATTCGTCGTCAGCGGCAGCAAACGCCGGCCCTGACCCGCGCTGAGAATGATCCCCTTCAATCCCCCGTCCTTGAATCGACCCGTTGACCCGCCAGCGCCGAAGTCATCGCGCGGTGAGCGCGACGCTCCGGTCGTGTGACAGACAAACGCCCCAGCGTCAAACGAAGCGACCGGGCGCTCCTGAACGATGCCCGACCGGCCCGGCGCGAACCGTCAGCGGAAGGCGCCGGCCCGGTAGAGGCGCCAGGCCTCGGCGCCGAGCGCGAGCAGCGGGTGGCGCCGTTGCCGCCAGTCGGTGGTGATGGCGACGCCCGAATGGCGCTGGATCTTCCACAGCACGTAGTCCACCCCACCCTCGAAGATCAGGCCGTTGCGCAGAATCCGTAGGAAAAACAAAACTTTCGCGTACAGCCGCCGGACGCGCCAGGCCCGGAGCGCGCGCCTCCTCTCGCCCGGAGAGAGCGCGACCGCGAAGGCGCCGGCCTCCACCGCGACCCGCCAGGGCAGGCTCGGCAGCGCAAGCGCTGTCGCGGCGGCGAACCGCGGCGCGTTGGCGGCCCAGAGCGCGTCGGCCGCACCGGGCCGCTCGGGCCGGACCTCGGCGCCGTAGGTCGCCTGCCAGGCCCGCGTCCAGAGCTCCCGCGCGTCGAACCGCGCGCCGGCGAAGGGCACGGCGAAGCGCACGAAGGTCCGGATCGCGCCCGCGAGCGCCTCGGCGACGACCGCGCGCGCCTCCGCGTCGGCGGCCCAAACGAGCGCGCAGGGCTGCGCGAAACGCGCCCAGAAGTACGGCTCCGCGGTGTGGAACGACGTCAATCGCGGCAGGTCGTCGAGGGCGAGGACCGCGTACTTGCAGCGCACCGGATGCCGCTCGCCCTGCGCTTCCATATAGAAGACGTTCGGCGGCAGCAGGCGATTGCCCATCGCGAGCGCCGGCTGTTGCGGATACGCGCTCGGATAGCTCGAGACCAGCGCGTAGAGATCGAGCAGGCCTTCGGCGTCGTCGCCGCGGCGAAGGTTCGAGCCGTACATCACGACCGCCCGGAGCGCGGCCCCGAACCGCGAACGCAGCCGATCGGCTAGAAGGTGGGCACCCGCCGGAACCGTCGCGTCGAGCTCGCGCTCGACCATTTCCTCGAGCGTCGGGTGCGTCACGGGACCGCGCGCAGGAAGTAGGCCGCACGCCGCGCCGTCAACACGACGCGCCGCTCGCGTCCGGTCGGCGCGACGAGCTCCCCGTCCAGGGTGAATCCGCCGTCGAACCGGAGGTCGATCTCGTCGAGGTTGTGACTGAGATAGCCGAGCTCCGGCCGGAGCCAGGGACTCGGCCGTCCGCGGAGCGCGGGCAGGATCGCACGTGCGAGATGGCGCGGCCGCTCGCGCATGGCGCTGAAGCGCAGCGGCCCCGGGCCCGTCCCCCAGTACGGGCGCACACCGAGGAACTGCCGATCCATGGTCGAGGTGAGGATGCCGAAGTAGCGCGTCGGCGGGAGCGCCCGCCCGTCGAGGCGGACGTCGGCGGTGAGCGGAGGGAACATCGTGGCCGCACGACCGGTGAGCACGCGGGCGAGGAAGGTCGCCAGCGCGACGCCGCCGCCGAGCTGGCCGCGGACGCCGTGGCTCTCGAGCTGACTGCGCGCGAAGACGATGCCGTCGTACACGGCGCCGGCGCCGAACATCATCGCGAACTGCGGGCCGTCGGGAAGCTCCGCGCGCACCACGGGATGGCGCTCGACGCGGCCGGGAAGCACTCCGCTCGCCGACGCGGCGAGCAGCCGCGCCAGCGCCGCCACCGGCTTGGACCCGTAGCCGACGTTGCGCGCGGTCGAGTTGGTCGTGCCGCCCGGCAGCACCGCGAGAACCGGCAGGCGATCGAGCGGAGCGCGCAGCAGGGCGGTGAGCACCGCCTGCACCGACCCGTCGCCCCCGTTCACGACCACGATCTCGGTGTCGTCGTCCAGCGCGGCGCGCGTCGCGTCGCCGAGGCCCTGGAAGGACGGCTCGGCGTAGTGTCGAACTCCCGTATGGTCGGCCAGCAGCCGCGCGATCTTGCCGAGCAGTCCGTGGCGGGCGTTCCGGCCGCTCGTCGGATTGCTGAGGATCGCCACCCGCAGCGGGTGGCGACGCGGCCGCTCGCCGTGACCGTCCGACGCGTCGAGACGGTGCGGCTGCGGGTCGACGTCGGCCGGAAGGGCCGGGTCGGCCGAAACCTCGAGGGCCTGCTGTGGTCCGCGCGGCGGCAACCCGTGCTTACTGCACGAGATGGCGCACGGCGGCAAGGTCCGCGACGAACGGCCTCGCCCAGGCCGGCACGACCTCGGCCTCGTTGCCGAGCTCCTCGATCCAGGGTCGGAGGGGCCCGGAGCGCCGCCGCACCTGCATTCCCTGCAGGCAGCGGATGCCGAGGACCACGGTCGAGAGCACGGTCCAGGCGGCGACGACGACGAGCCCGGTGTGCGGAACGCCGGCGAGCCACGAGGCCGTCAGGACGATCAGGTTCGGGTTCCGGCGGGCCATGACCAGGCGAAAGTACGAGTCGAACGGGCGCCAGGCGAAGAGCGAGCCGCCGCCCACCGCATGCTTGAAGAAGCTCTCGAAGAAGCGGCCGCCGACGTAGAAGGCGACGATCGCGATCAGCAGGGGAAGCACCGAGAGGACGTTCATCGGCCCGGTCACGCCGACCGCCCACGCGATGTACCAGATCGGCGGATGCACGGAGTCGATGGTGTGGTCGAAGTAGTGTCCGAACGGCGTCGACGTGACCGTGACGCGCGCGAGCTTGCCGTCCACCGTGTCGAGAAACGTCATGAGCCACGCAAGCGCGATCCCGGAGCCGAACCAGCCGAGCGCGAACAGCACGGTCACGCCCACGACGAGGAGGAAGCTCACCGAGGTGACCGCGTTCGGCGGGATGCCGCAGCGCGCGCACACCCGCACGACCGCGCGCGCCGGCGCCGGCCACAGCCACTTGGTCACGAGATCGGTGACGCCCTTGTAGGAGCCGTCGAAGAGATGCCGCTCGAGCGCGGCGGCGCGCTCGGAGCGCACGGGCAGCACGACCGGCGGCGCCGCCTTGTGGAGCTTGCGCACGAACGCCGTCGAGAAGTCCTCCGGGCTGCGCACGACGACGCTCGGAAGCGACGTCGGATCGGCCTCCCCCTCCACGATGGCGCGCGCCACGGCGGCATCCGGTGCGGGCACATGCACCGCGACCGCGCGCGCGCGCGCGTCGGAGGCGGTCAGGGCGACCCCCGGCTGGCGCAGCAGGTCGGCGAGCGTCCGGTCCTCGAAGAGATAGTCGCCGCGCAGCCACAGCACCGAGCTCGCGGACGCCTGCGGGCTCGCGTCACGCACCACCTGCGCCACACCCGCCGCGCGCAGCTGACGCGTCAGCCGCTCCGCGCCGTCGATGCCCCACAGGCGAACGTCGCCGCCGCCGACGATGCCGACGGCGGGCGCTCCTCCGGCCGTCATGCCAGCCCCGCGCGGCGGAAGAGCGCCGCGACGGCCACGCCCGCGACGAGCGCGGGCAGGAGCGCGATCGCGAGCGGCGACACGCCGGCGACGAGCCCTGGAACCCGATCCCGACGAGCGCGGCCACGAGCGCGCGCTCGCCGACGCGCACCGCGCGTCCACTCGCCATCACCATGGGAACCGCCAGGAGCACCATCACCCCCATGTACACCGGGGCGCTCACCCGCCGCCAGAAGGCGACCTCGTGCGCGAGGGGATTCTGCCGCTGCGCCCGCAGGGTCCGGATGGTGCGCACGAGTTCCGCGAGCGAGAGATCGCGCGGCTCGAGCCAGAGGGTCCGGAGCCGTTGCGGGTCGACGTCGACGCGCCACGGCTCGAACGCGGCGCCGCGGGTGGTCGCGACGTCGTCGTGGAACGTGCTCTCGCGGAGATCGCGGAGCCGCCATCCATCCGCCTCCGGCACGGCGGCGCGCGCGTACGTGAAACGCGAGAGGGCCCGGCCGCCCGCGAAGTCGAACTCGTAGACCTCGCCGAGGGAGCCGTCGGGATGGAGCGTTCCGACGTTCACGAACCGCGATCCGGCGCGCACCCAGAGTCCGGACGCGGTCGAGAGCGCGCGCCCGCCCGAGAGCACGAGCGCGCGCTGTGCATGCGCCCGCTGGCTGAGCGGTACCGCGACGAGCTCGCCCAGGACTGCGCCGCCGATCGCCAGGACGACCGCCGCACCCAAGACCGCGCGCGCGATACGCAGCGGCGACCATCCCGCGGCCTGCATCGCGACGATCTCGCGGTCGCTCGCAAGCCGCCCGAGACCCAGAACCGCCCCGAGCAGCGCGGCGGCCGGAAAGAGCCCGTAGGCCTCGCTCGGAAGCGTGAGGGCGACGAAGCCGAGCACGCGCCCGACCGTCCATCCGCCGCCGACCGCACGCAGCCCCTCGGTGAGGTTCAGCACGGTGAAGACGGCCAGGAGCCCCCCGAGCGCCTCGCCGAAGCTGCGCGCGACCGTGAAACCGACGTGGCGATCGAGAAGCCTCATGCCGCCGCGCGGCGCTGACGCCAGGCGAGCGCGAGCACCACGGCGAGACAGGCGCCGTGCACGACCCAGAGCCCGCCTGCCGCAGGCACGAGACCGTTGGCGATCCAGCCCTTCGCGGTCCCGAGCAGCGTCCGGTACGCCACGTACGCCAACGCCGCCGCGACGATCCGCACCGCCCTGCCCGAGCGCGGGTCGAAGCGCCCGAGCGGAATCGCGAGCAGGCAGAGGAGCACGGTCGCGATCGGCATGGCGATGCGCCACTGGATCTCGGCGACGGACTCCGGATCGCCGGCGGCGACGAGCTCTCGCCAGGTGAGGCTCTTCTCGGCATCGCCCTCGGGCGGGGGCAGCGGAACCTGCATCGCGAGGCGCTCGAACTGCGTGACGGTCTGCTTGCCGCCCTCGACGCTGAGATCGTACTGGTAGCCCTCTTCGAGGATGAGCGTGCGGACGCCCCGCCCCGTGTCGCGCGTCTCGATCGCGCGGGCCGCGGAGAAGACCGCGAGTCCGTTCGCGTCGCGCCGCTGCACGAACACGTCCTCGAGGTAGCCCGGATCGGTCGCCGACCGCGCGCCGGCGAACACCACCTCGCGCGCCGCCGAGCGGAGCTCGTAGAAGACCCCCGGCGTCAGGTCGTCGAGGCCCGACGCGGCGATGGCCCGGTCACGGATCTCGGCATAGCGGGCCGCCGCCCACGGCCGTCCCGAAAAGGCGAGCACGCCGACGGCGAGCGCGGCGCAGAGCGCGCAGCCGAGGACCGCGCGCTCGAGACGTCCGGGTCCGACCCCGGTCGCCGCCAGGGCGATCAGCTCCCGGTCGCGCGAGAGGCGATTCATGGCGAGCAGCACGCCGAGATATGCGACCGCCGGCAGCAACGAGGGCAGCGCCATCACCGTGCGGAGCCCGAGGAGCAACGCCAGGACGCCGCCGGGCAAGCCGCCTACGGCGGCATCGGAGAGCAGCGCGCTTCCCCGCGTGACGAGGAAGATCCCGAGCACGACCGCGAAGCCGCCGAACGCGTGCGACGTCACCTCGCGCGCCACGTATCGGTCGAGGAGCGGCGGAAAGCCGATGACGGCGGCAGTGCGCAAGCCGGTTCGCATCGCACGCACCCCGCGGAGCGTCAAGGCGACGGCGCGGCGGACAATGGGATACGGTCGCGCCCACGATGCGGGTGTTCGTGACCGGCGCGACCGGCTTCGTCGGGGTCCACCTCGTCCCCGCCCTGCGCGCGCGCGGCCACGAGGTCGCCTGCCTCGTGCGCGACGCGCGCAAGGCCCGCGCGCGCTTCGGCGACGCGCCGCCGACGATCGTCGGCGGCGACCTCGGCGATCGCGCGGCGCTCGCCCGCGGCGTCGCCGCGACCGACGCCGTCGTACATCTCGCGGGGCTCGTGGCGGCGCGGAGCCGCGCCGACCTCTTCGCCGT
>WBZR01002241.1_pt1 | contig 20603 bp, 18 predicted proteins | sample 5204231 | NCBI WGS metagenome assembly WBZR01 (sample SAMN12412403, study PRJNA552823) | activated sludge metagenome | isolation source: activated sludge from anammox sidestream of wastewater treatment plant... | place: USA: Virginia | collected 2017-08 | reverse complement strand
AACAGCGCTGTAATTTTGCTCAGGGTTTCTGTGCTACACTTCATGCGGAGCCTCCGTTTGTTCTTGCCTACGGGTACTATACCCGATTTCTCGGAGGCTCCTTTTCTACATCATTTGAATGCTCCCGCGCGATTATCATCGAACTGGAGGATCGTTTTGAGCCGAATCATCAACCCCGACTCAGTCGGCAAGGAAAGAACCCGCCTGACCAAATCCATCGTGCTTTGTATTCGCGAACTGGCCAAGCAAAAACAAGTCACCCCAGAAGCCAGGGACCAGGCGGCATTCATCGCGCTGGCTTTGCAGTCCATCTCGGAGGGAATAGACGCCTCGGTAGCGGCGTGGGAAAAACGCGATTACTGGGTGAAAGCCGACAAATTTCGTATGGAGTGGATGTGGTCGGGTCAATATGCCGCAAAATTAAAAGAAGCCGTTCTCGCCGACGACTGGGCGGCGATCGCCGGAATGTTGCCCGTCATTGCCCAAAAGTTCAAAAAGGTGGAGGTGTCCGACAACCACCGGCTCGGCAAGCCGTGGTCGAGCGCGTATAAACTTCTGGCAATGCATCAGAAATTGTAAAAAACTTCCGAAGTCTTCAAGGCTTCGGAAGTTTGCTTTTCAGCCCCTCAACCGCTCAAGGTTGTGTTTCGTATTCTTCAGCAGTTCGATCATCAAATCGCGGATGTGCGGGTTAAGATAGTGGCGCTCCAGCGTCGAGAGCGGCAGGAAGCGCGCCCCCGCCACGACGTTGATGCAGTTCGCCGAGCCGCACAGACAGATGAACGGCGCGTCCATTTCCCATTCGGTGGAGGGATAGAAAAAATACAGCTCGTCTCCCTTTTCGATATCCTTGCAGGCGACCATTTGCATGTTCCCCGTATCGAGGATCACGTTCGGGTCGCACGAGTGGTTAAGCGCGGCGAGTTTGCCGACATGCGTGTGTTTGTCGCGCCCGATCTGCACGGTGAAACGATTCGGTTTCTCGCGCACATCCTCGCTTGGTATGGCGCAGATGATCTCGCCCTTTTCATACGCGCGCTTCGAAACGAGCGTTCTGAATTTATTTTCGGTTTTGATCGCAAGCGATTCCATTGTTATGGCTGGCGTCATCATAATCTTCTTTCCTTTGCATTATGGATAAACAGTTTCAACTTGTCGCATAGTATAGTCATTATGAAGATAAACACAAGGGGAAATCGCGTCGCGCGGGGAATTTTAAGGTTGAATAAAATCATCGCGCAGCGCGTACCGCAAACTTCAGTTTGCGTTTTTGCGAGCGGCGTAGTTTTCAGAGAGTAATACTATGCGCGCATTGCGCAGGGACAAACTGAAGTTTGTCGTACTGCGCAGGGACAAACTGAAGTTTGTCGTACTGCGCGAAATCTTTGCGGACAAACCGCCTGTTGATTTCGATTGTCAAATCCTGTAAGATAAAATCCGAGACCCAAGTCTCACATTCGCAATCCTGGAGGATGACCGTGGCGCTTCCATTGAACCCCAAGCTCGTTGAAAAAGAAACCCGTTTTGCCGTGGTCATGTACGGCGGCATCTCGCTCGCCATCTACATTCACGGCGCCGCGCAGGAACTGTATCACATGGCGCGGGCCACGGCGCGGATGTCCGATGGATCGGACGATTATCTTCACCCGGACAAGGATTTAACGGGCGCGGAAAAAATCTATCGCCTGTTGGGCAAGGCGTTGAAGACCAAATTCGTGGTGGATATTCTTTCAGGCACGTCGGCGGGCGGGTTGAATGCCGTTTTTCTCGCCAAGGCGCTGGCGCGCGGAAAGAAAATGGAATTTGTTAAAAACTTCTGGGTGAAAGAGGGCGACATCGCCGTCCTGCTGAACGACGCGCAATCGCTCAAGGGGTTGAGCGGGCTTGCTCTGCAGACGCCCAGCCCGGCCCTGCTCAACAGCCAGCGTTTCTATTATAAACTGCTCGAAGCGCTGATGCGCTATGAAGAAAAGGACAACGAGGATTCCAGCGAACCCTACGTTGCGGAACTTGACCTGAACATCACCGCCACCGACATCCGCGGTTTGAGCCTGCCGCTTTTCATCACCAATAACAATAAAATCGTCGAGCCGCGCTACAAAAACGTCTTTCAATTCTATTACCGACCGGAAACGGAACACGCCGGCGCCCGTAACGACTTCACGCAGGAATGCGACCCGTTTCTCGCCTTTGCCGCGCGCTGCACCGCCTCCATTCCGCCCGCGTTCGAGGCGATGCAGTTGCAGGATATCGAGCCGGTTCTCAAGACCGCGACATTCAATAAAACATATGGACACTTGACCGCGGATGCGGAAGCATGGCGCAAATTCTACAGGGATTACCTCAATGAAGGCGACGACTTCGCGGTTCGCTCCTTTGGGGACGGCGGGTACCTGGACAACAAGCCGTTCAGTCATGCGACAGAAGCGCTCCTGCGCCGCCGCGCCGATCTGCCCGTGGATCGCAAACTGATCTACATCGAGCCATCGCCGGTTCACGCCGAGGACAAGCCCTACCCCTCCGAGAGGCCGGACATGATCGAAAACATCTCCGCCGCCCTCTCCCTGCCGCGCGAGGAAACCATTCGGGAAGATATAGAAAAAATCCAGCAGCGAAACAAAATCATAGACCGCGTCAACCGCATGCTGGCGCAGATTTCATTCGAAGTTCCCATTAAACCGAAACCCTGGGGCAAGAACAAATCCTGGGCGTCGTGGTATTTAATGGATCGAGAGGTTCTCGAACGCTATGGGCAGGGTTACATTACTTATCATCAACTGTTGGTGGAAAGCGTGGTAAACAACCTTTCGACAGCCTATGCCAGGGCAATCGGGTGGAACGAAAACGGAGGAGAGGCGCAGGATATGCGCCGCTGGATGCATATTTGGGTGAATACAAATTATGGCATACGCCGGGGGGATAAAAAACGTTCGCAAAACGAACTTCTTTATCACCTCGACCTGAGCTTTCGCATGAGACGGGTATATTTCCTGAACAACCTGCTCAACCAGATCATGCTGAATCTCGACTTGTTGCTTTTGGAAAAACCCAGCCTCTCGAACACGGAGGAAGAAGGAAAAACGAATCTCGAAGCGCTATTCAAAACCAGCGGGGTCAAGCCGCCCCGAAAAACGTGGGATGCCGATTCGATTGCGGACGTCGTCTGGCTCCTTCAGCAGACAAAGGGAATGCTGAACGATACATACGATTATATGAAAGCGCGCGCGCTCCTTCTGAGGAAAAGCGGGCTGATCGCGGAAAAGGACCAACATAAGGACGGATTGCAGGATTACATTACCCGCCTGACGGAAATTAAAACGGCATACGAAAACTGGAGCGAACTTTCCATTCTTATCCATCAACTTAGCGAGGATGGCGGGAACGCGCCCGGATTGGATGTTGCTGTAAACGGTAAGCAAAAAACCTTATCGCAACTTCCAGATATGCTTGATGATGTGTTGTCTAAGAAAAGGAAAACATCCGAATTGATGGCTGTGATTGGGGAGATTTCGTTGGACGGGAAACACACCGGAAAAAAAGACCGAATTTTGGAACTGCTTGCGGCGTTTGTTGAGACAAATCCCATATCCATACTCGAAGACCTTTCAAAGACGCTTTCCGCGCCGGCAACGCGCAAATCCGCCGAAGGGTATCTTTATGAAACGATGGCGGCGGCGCGGGAGAGCGATAGCGCCATGGGGTTGCGCGTTCCTGAAAACGAGGATAAAAAAATTAAACGCCTTCGAGAAAAGGTCAACAAGAAATACCGGGACGAATTGCGCGAGCGTTTGGAGATACGGTACGAATATGCCTCCAGGACGAAAAAACAACAAAAAAAACTGGGCAGGGAAATTACCCGTCGAATAAACCGATGCGTAACCGCTCATAATCAGGCGCGAAAGTGCCTCGCTTATTACTATGCCAATTTCGACTTTTACGACATGTTGACCTTTCCCATCCAATACGGCACGGATGCGGGCGAATCGGACATTGTGGAGATCATCCGCATCAGCCCGGAGGATGGGACGCGGCTCGTCAACGAGGCGCGCAGCGGGCGCAGGAAACTGGCCGGGACGCAACTCATGAACTTCGGCGCGTTCTTCAAGCAGGAATGGCGCGAGAACGACATGCTGTGGGGCAGACTCGATACGGCGGAGATTCTCATCACAGAAATGCTCAGGGGCGCGGACGAGGAAGCGGTCAAAACATTTGAAGATTCCGTGATCGCGTTGTACGAAAAAAAAACCGGCGACGATCCGTCGGCGCGGCGCGCGGTTGTTTACGATATGATGTTTACGGAAATCCTGCATGAGGATTTGCATGTCGCGGATCGTTCCTTCCTCTATAAGTTGTTGAACTCGAATGCGGAGGACATGCCCGCTTCTTCCCCGCCTGCGCCCCCGGAGGACGATGAAATCACGCTTGCGGACGCGGCGATGCAATTGAGCAGAAAAATGCCGGGACGGATCGGGAAAATGTTCGACCCGTTGACGAGGCTGGCGAAAAACATATATCGGCGGGACGCCCTGCAAAGAATCGAAGAGCAGGTCGGGAAGACGCTCAGGGCGGAGTTAGGGGCGGATCCGTCGCCGCTTCGCAAGCAAATCATGGACGCGCTGGAGGCGGAGCGACGGCGACTGAAGCGCGAACGAAAGGAGGTCGAGGAAACATACAAGCTGGAGAAAAACAGGCGAAAGGATTTTGAGCGGGCGGAGTCTCGGGGGCGAAAGAAACTGCTTGGCTGGCTAGGGCGGGGGTCGCTTCGCAGAGATGCGGGCAGAATATGGGCGGGGTTAAAAAAGACAAACCGTTTGGCGTTCAGCCGGATTGTGCGCGCAGAGGACAGGGAGCGCACCCTTGAATATTTCCGCCTCGGTTATGAAACCGACCCAAACTTCGAACCGAAGCCGACGATTCAGGCGGCGAACCGGAGCATTCTTGTTCTGGGCGATATGCTGAAGGGACTTTCGGATAAATATCCGCCCGGTAAAAAGCCCGCTGGTTTTCTGCTTACCGCCGGGCGCGTATTGACTGCTGCGGTGAATTTTGCCATCCCAAAGACGATGGGGGAACTGGCGTTCAATACATACTGGATATGGATCGCATATATTGTCGCGGGGGTGATCCTGTGGGGGGCAAACGCCATCGGGGGCGCAAGCGCAAGCAAACCGGAAGACGCCCTGGCGGTGAGCGAGGCGGTGCGTCGATTCGCGTTTCAAATCTTCGCCGTCGCCGCGGCGTTCCATACGCTGGTGGCGCTCATCAACGGTTGGGTCTCGCGAAAGTCGGCGCGCATTTGGTGGATATACGGCGGCGAGATTGGCTTGGGAATATTCGGGCTGATCCTTGGCTCCGATATGTTGACGCGCCTCGGCTTCCTTTTATTTGGAGTGACCCTGACCCTGCATCTCCCCACCCGGATATTTTCGATTTCCGCGGATAACGCGCTCGGCTTCATCATAAAATGGGCGGCGCGGGGTTTTATATGGCTGCTAAAGATTGCAGGACTGGCGTTTCTGGCGATTTTGTTCTACAGCGGCATGGTGAATTTGGGCATTTTCGAAAACGCGCCGCTGGTTGACTTTTTTGTCGGCTTGCTTCGGGGTTTAATCTCACCCGCCAAATAACGCAGGTTGAACCGCCGCTTTCCTCCCATCCAACAGCAGGTACGGGGCGGCGCGTTCGGCAATGACGCCGAGTTTCTTCAACGAAGAGAGATCGCGCAGTTTGCGGATGCGCCGGGCGGAGAGAATCGCTTCGGCTCCGCGTTGACCGATGCCGGGGACGCGCATCAGCTCGCGGCGGCCGGCTCGGTTGACTTCGACCGGGGCGTGGACCAAATTCAACTGCGCCCACGCCAGCTTCGGGTCCGAGTGAAGCGGGAGGTTTTCATCCGAAGCAAAGGGCAGGTCTTCGACTTCAAATCCGTAATCGCGAATCAAAAACGAGGCTTGATAGAGTCTGTGTTCGCGCAGGGGATTCACGGCGGGTTTGTTTTCGAGCGGCGTGTCGCGGATGGGATGAAAGGCGGAGAAGTAGGCGCGTTTGAGGCGCAGGTTTTTTGTCAGCCAGTGAGTCGTGGTGAGCAGTTCGAGGTCGCTTTCATCGGCGCCGCCCGCCACGAACTGGGTCACAGTGGACGGGTATTTCCCGTTCCAGAATTGATGCGCGGGGACTGCGCGGCGAATCTCCTCAACCCAGCGCAACGGACGAAGCAGTTCTTCGATGAAAGTTTTATGCGGCGCAAGCCTGGCGAGGCGCTCGGTGTTGGGCGCTTCGAGGTTGATCGAGACGCGGTCCGCCAGTTGCATGGCGCGGAAGACCTGGTCCTTCTCCGCGCCCGGCATGATCTTGAGGTGGATGTAGCCCTTGAATTGATGTTTTTTGCGAAGGATGTCGGCGGCGTCGAGGAGTTGATCCTGCGTCCGGACTCCGCCTCCAGCCAGCCCGGAACTGAGGAAGACGCCCTGAGCGAATCCACTCTGATTCATTTTGCTGAACAGATTTGCGAACTCGTCCGGCTTGAAGGTTGCGCGGCGAAAGTCGCGCCCGGCGCGGAAGGGACAATAAAAGCAATCGCGCTCGCAGGCGGAGGATAGAAGGGTCTTTAGAAGTTTGATTGATTTTCCGTTGGGGAGTTGCGCGGGGTGGACGAAGGCGGCGCGTGACTCTTTTGGTGAATAGCAGGTTGGTTTGGATGATTCGATAGTTTTGGTAGTTGAGTAGCGAAGACCACCCCGCGATTCCTCGGCGTGTTCGAGCGTCATCTGGCTGGAGAGTTCGATCAGGGTGTCGAGCGGGTTCATATATCAATTATAGAACTTAAGTTCTAATTTTGCAATAAGCAAAAACATCCACCCATTCGTTGGTTTATAATCGCCTGATGTTCAACCGCGTCGCCATGATCGCCCGTTGGAAACCGGTCCACCTGGGACAGGCGGCGGTGTTGCGCGGGTTGATTCGAAAAGCGGGGGATGTGATCGTCGGCGTGGGGTCGTCGAACCGGTATAATGCGCGCAATCCGTTCACATATGAAGAGACCGAGGCGATGATCAGGCTTGCATTGGGCGGAGTCAGCCCGGCGTTCGGGAACGCCGGGTACGCAATACAGGCAGTCCCCGACCTGGACGACGGCCCGCGCTGGCGGGTGATGGTGAAGGAGATGTTCGGCGAACTGGACGCTTTCGTGACGGATAATCCCTACGTGGCGAATCTGATGAAGGATGATTACCGCCTCATGCGACCCATTGAGTTTCTCTCCCCATCCGAGTTTATCAAAGTGGACGGTTCTACCGTCCGCGCGATGATGGCGAAAGGGGAGCGCTGGCAGGACTGGGTTCCCGAACCGGTGGCGAAATATATCGAGGAGAATAAACTGGACGAGCGCTTCCGCCGCGAGTTTGGGTTGGAGACATTGGCGATGCAATTGCGGACGATGGATAATTGACAATTGCGGACCATCGTCCATCGCCCATTGCCCATCGTCCATCGTCCATCGTCCATTCTATAAACACAAAGGAGAACAGAGCAATGTATTCATGGGATGAAGATACCAGTTCGTGGTACGGGAAGTCGAAGTATACCTATTCTCCAGCCGCCGCGCCAACCCGCGCCGCATCTGCCGAGCGCGCCAGGGCGGCGGGGCCGCGCACATATCAGGGACGCACAGGGCCCAACGAGAAGATCGTTGATCCCAAAAAAACCATCAGCACGCAGTCGAAGAATCCGTTGATCGTGGCGATTGACGTGACCGGCTCGATGGCTTCGTGGCCCGCCGAGATTTTCGACCGCCTGCCCCTGCTGTACAACACCCTTGCGCAATACCGCCCGGATGTGGAAATCTGCTTTGCCGCCATCGGCGACGCCGGCGTGGACAGGTGGCCCCTGCAAGTGACCACCTTTGCAAGCGGATTCGACCTGGAGCAACTGCTCGGCTCGCTCTTCGGCGAAGGCGGCGGCGGAGATGCGCCCGAGTCGTACGGATTGTTCGCGCATTGGGTCAACACGCACGTGGAGATTCCCAACGCGGAAGAAACTCCGTTCCTGATTGTCTTCGGCGACATCACCATGCATCCCAAAGTCTCCGGCAAGCAGGTGGAGCATTACCTCGGCGATAAATCGGGCGATCTCGACGCGATCAAAGAATGGCAGAAGTTAACCCAGAAATGGAATACGTGGTTCCTGCGCCGTCCCACCGGAAAACGCGGCGACCAGATTGACGACCAGTGGGGCAAAGCCATCGGCGCGCAGAAGGTCTTCCACATCGAAGACGAACAGCGGGCGGTGGATTATGCCATGGGACTGGTTGCCCGTTCATGGGGACACTTCGATGACTTTCAGAACAATATGCGCGCCCGGCAGGATGAGACCAAGGTCAAGCAAGTCAGTAAACCGATTGAAATGATCTGTCCGCGCTGCGGAGCGCCGATCCCCGTGAATGTGGATGGGATGTTCAAATGCGGTTTTTGCGGGACGACGTTGAAGGTATGAATTTGCCGCGCTAAGTCGAAGCGCGCTTCGCAAAGTAAACTTTGCGGCACAAAGCCATGAACGCCATTGTCACCGTCCCGCCTTACGCTTCGTTTATTGACGAAATCGCCGCGCATCCGCTTGTGAGCGGGTTGCGTTTGAATACCGTCATGCCTTTGCGCGAGTCGAAGCGCGACGTATTGGCAAGGCTGTCGAAATTCAAACAACCGCTGTGGGTGGATTTGAAAGGAAGGCAACTGCGCGTGGCAGAGCCCGCCATGCCGCCGTTTACGGAGATCAAATTGAGTCACGCCGTCAAAGTCCACACGCCGGTGGACGCCTATTTCTCGGACGGAAACGAGCGCGTCCGCGTGGCGGCGGTGGATGGCAAACGCCTCATCATGGAGGACGGCCCGCGCCGCATGGTGGGTCCGGGCGAGTCGGTCAATATCGTTCATCCTTCGCTTCAAATCGAAGGGACGCTGACGGAGACCGACCGCGAATATCTCGCCGCGATGAAGGAACTCGGCTTGACGAAAGTCATGCTCTCGTATGTCGAATCTGTTGCGGATGTGGAGGAGGTGAAAAACCTTCTGCCGAACGCCGAGGTCGTTTGCAAGATCGAAACGCAAAAGGGATTGGATTTTGCGCGCAGGGAAAAATCCGAACATGGTCAACTGATGGCGGCGCGCGGAGATTTATACGTCGAAGTTTTACAGCCGCATAAAATCATCCCTGCGCTCAAAGACATCATTCAAGCCGACCCCAATGCCATCGTCGCCAGCCGCATTTTGGATTCGCTGGCGTGGACGCCCGTGCCCGTCAGCGCGGATATTTCCGACATCGCCTTCCTGCTGGAGATCGGCTACCGCGCGTTCATGCTCGGCGACCAGGTTTGCATGAAACGCGACAGCGCGATTGAGGCGTTGAATGTGCTTGCCGCCATTTCGTCGCAATGACGGAAAACGATATGAAACTAGCCATTGCCCAGATCAATACGACGGTTGGGGATTTGGAGGGAAATATTTCGCGGATTCTGGACGCCGCTGAAAAAGCGAAAGACGCGGACTTGATCGTCTTCCCCGAAATGACCGTGCCGGGATACCCGCCGCGCGATATGTTGTACGATACGTCGTTCGTCGAGGCGGTTCAAACCGCGACGTTGGACCTGTCCCGCCGGACCGGGCATTTGCCTCCGCTGTTGGTTGGTTCGTTCGCGCCGTCGGGAGAGAAGCATTATCAACACCCGTCTTTGCACAACGTCGCGTATTTGATGAAGGGCGGAGAGATGCGGGTCGCTCAGATCAAGCAGTTGTTGCCGGTCTATGACGTGTTCTTCGAGCCGCGCTGGTTCGTGCCGGGAAGAAAGACGATGCCGCCGATTGAAATTGCCGGAAGAAACATCGGCGTGATGCTCTGCGAGGATATGTGGGACGAGGAATATCCAACCCACCCGGGGGCGGAGTTGAAAGCCATGGGCGCGGAGATGTTGGTTGTGATGTCCGCGTCGCCGTTTCGCAAAGGGATAGGGGAGGGGAGGTTGTATCATGCGAAACGCCAGGACTTGCCGCTTGTGTTCGTCAACCTCGTCGGCGCGACGGACGAGTTGATCTTCGACGGCGGGAGTTTTGTGTTGAATGGAGATCGGTTGCGCAGGTTTGAAGAGGAAGCGCGGGTTCTGACGATGGACGATGGACGGCAGGCCATGTCCCATGTCTCATCGTCCATCGCCGCAGAAGAGGATTTATTTCGCGCTCTTGTCCTCGGCGTGCGCGATTTTGCGCGGAAGAACGGCATGAAAAAAGCGTATCTCGGTCTTTCGGGCGGGATCGATTCTTCGGTGGCGGCGGTGATTGCGGCGGAGGCGCTGGGCGGGGAAAATGTCACGGGAGTCGCCATCCCTTCGCGCTTTACGGACTCGCAGTCAACCGAATCGGCGCGGGAGTTGGCCCGGAATTTGGGAATTAAGTTTGAGTCGCTTCCGCTGGAGAAAATGCACGAAGCGGCCGAACAAGCCCTGGGCGCGGAAAGAAGCGGGGGAGTTTCGGGAGAAAACATCCAGGCCCGGCTGAGGATGATCGTTTTGATGAGTTATGTCAACAGCGGCGGCGGTTTTCTCATCAATACAAGCAACAAGACCGAGTTGACGCTGGGTTACTCCACTCTGTATGGCGATATGGCGGGGGCGGTCAGCCCGTTGGGGGATGTGACGAAGGCGGAGGTGATGGGGCTGGCGAGGTGGATCAATAGCGGCCTGAATGTTGGAAGGTTGCAGAATGTTGGAAGGTTGCAGGTTGAAGGTTTGATCCCAGGATTTGTGGTGGAAAGAGCGCCGACGGCGGAGTTGCGGGAGGGACAGGCGGATCCGTTCGATTATGAGGTTGTGTCGCCGCAAATGGAGGAGATGGTGTTGGCGGATCAAGCCAATGCGATGATGCGGTCCGGCGAACACAAGCGCTGGCAGATGGGCGTGGTGTTGAAGGTCAGCGGGCGAAGTTTTGGCAGGGGAAGGATGTTTCCGATTACGAGAAGGTGATGCGGGCGCGGGGCGTTTAGCATTAAAAATTCGCCTGCGTTCAAAGGTCAGTTGGATACGAATAAATTGCTGACGATATTGATGAATATTTCGAAGAGGATGAAAAGAAACGGCGATGTAACGGTAACGACCAGCCGGTACACGGTCGTCCCTTCAAACGGCCATTCCAGCGCCTTGGATACGGCGGCAATGGAGCGTTCCAGACGTTCGAGGTTTCCAGCCTCCTCCACGTAAGAGGCGGATGCTTCGCCGAATTTTCTTCGCAGGCGCTGGGATTCCTCCTGAAAATCGTAATGCAGGCGGTCGAGCATCTCGTTTTTTACGCGGGTCATGCGGCGGTGCGCCTCCCAGATGGGCAGGAAGAAACTGAGCGGCGCGACGATGAAGTACAGCGCGACATAGATCGCGTATTCCAGCGCCGGGGGTTCGACGAACAGCGGCTGTAAACCGAGGTTGAGCGCGATCACGGCGGACACGCCCACGAATTCGAGGGCGAAGTTTTTTATTTTGCGAAAGATTTCCAGCCGGTCGGCGTCCAGGGTCAGCGGCAGGTCGGCGTGTTCGAAGAGTTTGTTCAGCGCGCGCGAAGCCGCGATGTGACGCGCCGCGCAAACGCCGATGCAGTAAAACGCCAGCAGGCGCGCGCCCTGCACAAGGAATATTTCAAACCCGTTGACGCTGTACCAGAATTCGCCGTAGTGTTGCAGGCTGTAGACTGCGCCGAAGCCTGCGCCCAATAGCCCAAACAGCAACCCGATAACCCAGATGATGGGGCGGGCGTGAATGCGTTCGATGGAATCGAGATGAAAGACGCGCGCCTGATCCTCGTCGCGCAAATAGCGCTTCATGCTTTCATAAGCCGCAAGGATACTGCGAGGTTGACGCGCATAGAAATAGCCCGACACAGGATACACGACGAGGATGAGAAAGCCGTAGATCAGGTCGTCGCCATTGATCTGAAACGGCAAGCCCCAAAGATACGGAAGAATCAACGTGTAAAGCACGCCTGCAAGCAGGAAGAACAGACCCGCCGCCGCCGGGGATACGCGCAAACGCCCAAGCCCCCGCGCAAGGGGGTCGCTTCCGTAAACGATGGCGGAGGAAAGACTTTGCGACGCCATTTATCTTATTCCGCGCGATAATTTTTGGCGTCCTCGATGGCTTTGCGGACGTTGACGGCCGGTAGAAGCAAAAGCCCCAGGATGAAGAAGAAAATCAGGGAGAGGATTCCGATGCGCAGGTTGTTGAACATCTGATTGGCGATTCCAAACACCAGCGGACCGATCCATGACGTGCCGCGTTCGCTGACTTCATAAAAAGCGAAGAACTCCGCCTCCTTGCCGTTGGGGATCATCTGCGCGAACAAACTGCGGCTGATGGCTTGCGAGCCGCCCATCACCAGCGCGATGAAGATTCCGAGGATGAAGAATTGGGCGGTTACGCTGTCGCCTTTCAAGCCGCCGTAAGCGTAAATCACCACGCCCGCCCAGATGACCAGACTGACAATGACCGACTGCTTCGCGCCGATCCAGCCTGCCAGTTTGCCCCAGAACAGGGCGCCAAAGAAAGCCACGAACTGAATCATCAGGATCACCGCCGTCAGGGTGGTCTGATCCTGCTCCAACCCGCCCTGAATGACAGGCGCGGCGGCGAAAGTGGCGGCGACCGCAATCACTGTCTGAATGCCGTCGTTGTAGAGAAAATACGCCAGCAGAAATTTCATTGTCTCAGGGAAGCGCCGCACTTCGCTGAAGGTCTTCTTCAATTGCTTGAAGCCGATGCTTGCGTAATTCTCGCCTGCGGGAAGTTTCCGCGCGGCATGGCGCGGTCGGAGCCTTGCCCAGGTGATGAAGGAAAATCCCAGCCACCAAATACCCGCCGAGGCGAGGTTGATGCGCACAGCCAGATCGCCGGGGACTCCGATGTCCTCACTGAAGATGAAAAAGGCAAGATTGAGCGCCAGTAAAATTCCGCCGCCCATGTAGCCCATCGCCCAGCCGTAAGACGAGACGCGATCGCGTTCCTCTTCGCTGGCAATATCCGGCAGATAGGCGTTGTAGAAAACCATCGCCGCGCCGAAGGATAAGTTGGCAATGATGAACAGAACGCCGCCCAGCCACCACAATCCGCCTGTCAGCAGGAACATCAAAATTGTCGCCAATGCCCCGATGGCGGCGAAAATTTGCATCATGCGTTTGCGAAGATGGGAATAATCCGCGATGGCGCCGAGGATGGGCAGAAACAAAACCTGCATCCCGACCGAGAACGAAATGCAATACGGGAGAAACGAATCGGGCGCGACGGGAATCCCAAGGAATGAAACGGTCGAAGTCCCTGCCGCCTCCGCCGCGCTTCGCGCCAGACTGGCCACATACGGGCCGAGAAAAACCGTCCCCACTGTGGTGCTAAAGGCGGAGTTGGCCCAGTCGTACATCGCCCATCCGAATATTTCCCTTTTATCATTAATGGTCGCTTCCGTTGCCATGACTCCTCCGTGAGACGAATTTTTTGGAAAAAATATGCATCAGTATACGGAGTTTTGACGGGGATGTAAAGCGGGCGAATCGCGGTTTTTTTTGCGTTGCGCTTCATGCTTGACCCTCGACCTGCTCCACGCTACAATGCCCCTCCTGCGCCGATACCTTTTCACCCCAAGGATTACGCCCCATGTTTGAAACGCTCACCGGACGACTCAATCAGATCTTCGACGGACTACGCAAACGCGGAAAACTTTCCGAGTCTGACGTGGATGCCGCCATGAAAGAAGTGCGCCTCGCCCTGCTCGAAGCGGACGTCCATTTCAGCGTGGTTAAAACGTTTATCGCCAAAGTCCGCGAGCGGGCGGTGGGAGCCGAAGTATCCAAAGCGCTCAACCCCGGACAGCAGGTCGTCAAGATCGTCAACGAAGAACTGATCTCCGCCCTCGGCGAACCCGCGCCGTTGAACCTGACCGGTCCCAGACCGCGCGCAGTGATGATGGTCGGGTTGCAGGGTTCGGGCAAAACGACCGTCACCGGCAAACTGGCGCGTTTGCTCAAATCCAAAGGCGAGCGGATTCTCATGGTGGCGGGCGACCCATATCGCCCAGCCGCCGTCAAGCAGTTGCAACAACTCGGCGAGCGGGTCGGCGTGGAGGTCGAAGCGGATTCTTCGATTGCCCCGCAGGAACTTGCGAAGCGAGCCCTGGACAAAGCCGAAAAGGGAGGCTACACCCTCGTGCTGGTGGACACGGCCGGGCGCTCTCAACTTGACGCGCAGTTGATGGACGAGGTCAAAGCCATCTCGGCGAACCTCAAGCCGGTGGATACCCTGCTCGTGATCGACTCGATGATCGGGCAGGAGGCGTTGAACATCGCCCAGGGCTTCAAAGACGCGATTCCGCTGACGGGGCTTGTGCTGACGAAGATGGACGGCGACTCGCGCGGCGGCGCGGCGATCTCAATTCGCTCTGTGACGGGCATCCCCATCAAGTTCATCGGTACGGGCGAAAAACTCGACGCGCTTGAAACCTACGACCCTTCGCGTTTATCCTCGCGCATTTTAGGCATGGGCGATCTGATTGGACTGATCGAAAAAGCCGAAATGGCTTACGATGCCGCGACCGCAGAAAAACAGGCGAAGAAATTGATGAAAGGGGATTTTTCGTTTGAAGACTGGCTCGAACAGATGAAGCAAATGAAGAAGATGGGACCGCTCGCGCAGATCATGGAGATGCTCCCCGGGCAGATGGGGCAGGCCGCGCGGAATATTGACCCGCAACTGGTGGAAAGACAGTTCAAGCAGTCCGAGGCAATCATCAACTCCATGACGGTGAAGGAACGCCGCGACCCCGACCTTCTCAACGCCTCGCGCCGCCGACGCATTGCGGCCGGGTCGGGCATGGACGTTCAGGATGTGAACCGGCTGGTTAAACAATTTCGAGAGGCGCAGAAGTTGATGAAGACGCTTCAAAAGACGGGCGGCCGGGGACTGGGGAAATTGTTCGGCTGATGGTTTGACCGCCATTCGAACGGTTTCATCTTATTAACTCACCTTACGCAAGATGGCATTTGGTTAGGAAATGCGTTTGCCGATGAGTCGGTGACCGTCCACGAATGTTCACGAATAAACGAATAGGCGCGCCAACATTCGCGAATTCGTGACTTTATTTGTGGACGGTTCGCGAGGATGGCAAAAGCGCGTAACATGAGTTATTAATGCGAATGGCGCGAACTCTTAAAAAGGACGGGGGAACATCCCGAAAGTTGACGCGCTAATGTCGAAGCCTTTCGTGAAAACCTTCGGCGCGCAGGTTCTACGCATGAACCTCGGACGTTTAATTGAAATCCCCGCCTTGCTCCGCTAATTTCCTGTAAAGCGACATTTCCCAGACGAACAGCCTGCGGGTGGACGTCCTCTGGAAGCCCTCCCCGTTCAGCAGAGATTCCATCTCGTTCACCGGATGGACGAAAACCCGAAACGGGTCGCGCCTCAATCGTTGGAATAAATTCATCGCAGATATGATCGCCTTGACATACCAGGTCTCGCGCGGATAGGTCAGCGCGATCGCCTTGCGGCACTTCGACGAAGCCGCTTTCAACAATTCGCGGAAGTTCGGGTAACAGCAGACCACCCGGTCGAGCGTCACCACGTCCGCCTGGGGAAGCCCCCCTGCCACGTCGGTGAAATCGGCATGGATGAATTCGACCCGTCCGTCATGCCCCAACCGTTGCGCTTCCTCCTTTGCGATTTTCAAATAAGCCGCAGAGGCGTCCACATGGGCGGCGGTCGAGGCGATATCGTTCAACAACTCATGATGGATCGTCCCGATTCCGCCGCCCACATCCAGCAGAGTCGCGTTTTTTATCCCCAGCGAACGCGCCGCTTCGAGGATCATGCGGGTTTGTTTTGCGGGTCCGCGGCGGCGATATTTTTTAAGGTTGGCCTTCGCCCCCGCTTCGCCGAACGTCTTGTTTTCAATTTCACAGCAATGGCGCGGCATGACGATTTTCCTTCCTGCTTGAAAGACCCGCGCGCGAACGCGGAGATTTCCGATGGTCGAATTACAACCCAACCCGCTTTCCGTGCGAGTACACATTGAAGCGGTGTTTTCTGGCATAACCGATCAGAGTGATCCCGTATCGTTCCGCCATCTCGATGGAGAGCGAGGACGGCGAAGTGCGCGAGATCAGGATGGGCGCATCCAGCCGCGCCGCCTTTTGAAGCATCTCCGAACTGATGCGCCCGGTGGTGATCAGAATGCGGTTTTGAGGACAGACGTTTTGCCTCAGGCACATTCCCGCGATCTTGTCGAGCGAGTTGTGCCTGCCGATGTCGTCCGCCGCAAGGATGATTTGCTCCCCGTCGCCCAGGGCGGATGTATGCACGCCGCCCGTGTCGCGATATAGTTCCTGCGACTCGAACAGTTTGTCCACCATCTCCATTACCGCCTCCGGCTGGACTTTGAAGTTGTTTTCCGCGAAATTGATGTTCGGTTTCGCCAGAAGGTCCACCGCTGTCACCCCGCCTGTGCAACCCGATGTCTTGCGCCAGTTGACTGGCTGTTCCACGTCGAATTTCAACCACACGTCCACGTTGTCGCCGTGTTCGCACAGGCGCGCGTCTGCAACATCGTCCATGCCGTTGAGGACGCCTTCGTTGTATAAAAATCCCAGCGCCAGTTCTTCGAGGTGGGTGGGCGTACACATAAACGAGAGCCATACTTTTCCGTTGACGGTCAGCGAGACCGGCGTTTCGACGATGGTCTTGGCGTCGAAATGCTCCCATTTTTTGAATTCGTATCGTTCGTACTCAATCGCTTTTCGCGGAAGAATCATATCTGCTCCAAAAACCGGTAAGGTCTTCGATTTCCGTTTTCGTTTTTGCGGCGGCGTTGCCCGGGTTGCGGTGTGCCTTGCAAAACACATCCGGGTCGGCGAGGAAGGCGCCCAGGCACGCTTCGGCGCAAAGTATGATCTTTCTGCCTTTATGCCGCGCCGAGGGGAAATACTGAGGGTCGGCGTCGCGGAAGATGCGCCCGCACAAGGTTGCGAAGGGTTTGCTCACGCCTGAACTTCCAGCCTGCCTATCGCCTTGACGCAATCATGGTTGAAGACTTCCTCCTGGTGCGGCGCTTCCGCAATCTCATCCGTCAAGTCTTGGCCCGGAAAATGCAGGGATTCGTGCAGTCCTGCGCGCCATCTGGGGCAATCGGTCACGTCGTAGACGATTCCGCGATGGGCGAGCCACATGCGCGCGCCGCGTTCGCCGGTATTCCGTTTTAGTTCGGTCAGCGTGATCGCTCGTTGGGGAATCATGACGGTTTGAACAATAAGCCTTCGGGCAGGGATTGTTTTATGTATTCCAGCAGCGCGTAAATAATTAACGAGCATCCGATCATCTCGACCGATTCTTCGAGGCTGGCGACGACCGCATAGGTGAAATTCTTCAAACCGAGGTTTGCCGCGACATATCCGCTGACCATTTCCCCGCCGGTCGCGCCGGCGATGTAAACGGAAAACGACAGGATGAAGAAGGTTTTGAATTTTTTGTCGAAATTCAGGAAAAAAAACAGATAGGCGAAGGCGAACAGGGCGACGGCGATCAGCCCCGGAACGACCCAGGCAAAATGGAATACGCCGCCGGCGTCCACGAAATTGCGCATGGGCTTGATCAGGCGTTCGTGCAGGGCGGCGGCTTCGTCGAAGGACAGGAGCAGGAAGAGCGCCCCAAGCCCAATCCAGTGGAAGCGGAATTTGTCTTTGATCGAATTTTTCCATGCGCCGATCAGGCTGAACAAGAGGGCGGGAATGAACAACAGCAGGGCGTTGACGAATGAGGGAATGTTGCTTTCCGCGTCGAGATAAAACGCCGACATCAACAAGTCCAGGAAGAATTCGTGCCAGTAGCCGCGAATGTCCGCAACGCCAAAGTATTTGATGCGCTGTCCCCAAATGCTGAGGCTGACCAATAGGGCGATCAGCCCAAGCAGGAGGAAAAGGACGCGCAACGGTTTGATGCGTATCGCGGGAGGCTGGTTTGTCATAAAACTCTCGGCGTGGATTATACGTCGAAAACAGAATCAGGCTGAGGCGGAGTCTGAGGCGGGGACGATGACTGTGCGCACGCCGCCGCCGAATTTTTCCAGGTCGTCCAGCGCGGCGTTGATCTCATCCGCATCCAGCGGGATGGTCTTGCTGACGATGCGCGAAGTGTCGAGAATCCCGCGCCGCGCGAGATCAACGAGGATGGGGAGTTCCTGCAAGAGATGATCGTTCGAGCCGATGATCTCGACCTCTCTGCCGAGCAATTCTGTATAGGTTTGGACTTCAAGCGATTGATTCGAAAGACCGACGATGACCACGCGCCCCATCACGCCCGCCGTTTGGAGGGCCTGTTTCATTGTCTTCGGCAGGCCGATCATTTCGACGGCGACATCCACGCCCTTGCCGTTGGTGAGCCGTTTGATCTCTCCGACCGCATCCACATTCCCGGCGTTGATGGGGATGGCGTCGTATTGCGCGGCGAGATTCAACTTCTCATCGTGGATGTCCACCGCAAATACTTCGACGGCGCCGAAGGCTCGCGCCAATTGCACCGCGGATTGACCCAGCCCGCCCGCGCCAAATATTGCGACGGTTTCCCCGCCTTTTAGGCGACTCTTTTTTAATGCGTGAAACGCCGTCGCGCTGGCGCACATCAATGTTGCGCCTTGCTCGAACGGAATCTCATCCGGCAATGGAATCGCGTTGCGGGCTGGCACGGCGATATATTCCGCGTAGCCGCCGTCCGTATAATGTCCGATCATCGAAACTTTTTCGCAGAACTGGTCGTTGCCGGTCGCGCAGCGATAACAATCGCCGCAGGATAGGTTGTAATGCAGGCAGACGCGCCCGCCGGGGTTTAGGTTGCCCACTTCCACGCCGATTCGCTCGACGACGCCCGCAACTTCATGACCGAGCGTGAGCGGCACAGGATGCACCGGCGAAATGCCGGCGCGGTAATGCGCGTCCGAATGGCAGACGCCCGCGGCTTTGACCCTCACCAACACGTCGCGCGCGCCGATCTCCGGGATGGGAATTTCCCGCATCTTTAACGGTTGGTTGACTCCGATGAATTGTACGGCTTTCATCCACACTCCTTGCGCCAGTGGTGTTTCATTTAACTCGCCTTAAACTCACTTTACGCAGCGCGTCGCACCACACGGGTGAACTTATTCACAAAGCAGGCGAATCTACCCTTTGAAAGAGTCCTGGTTATAAAGGTGCGACGCACTCTCTGCGTAACATCAGTCATTAAATTATCTTAGATCGCGTTATTATACAGCGGATTAATATACTAGAAAATTATCATAAATATTTGACAATCTCCTCCAGCCCTGCTATAATGCCGCCGATTAACGAATATCTTTTGGGGCAGACTACCCGGTTTTGGGGGATTTTCTGCGTAGAGCCGCCCGGCATTTTAGGAGCAGAACACATGCCGCAGTTGGAAATTAAAAATTTACATGTAAACATCGAAGACAAAGAAATTCTCAAAGGGTTGTCCCTGACCATCAAACAGGGAGAAGTTCACGCCATCATGGGACCGAACGGCACGGGCAAATCCACCCTGGCTTATACCCTGATGGGACACCCCAATTACACCGTCACCGACGGGGAAGTTTTGCTGGACGGCGAAAACGTCCTCGAAATGGAACCGGACGAACGCTCGCGCGCCGGAATTTTTCTCGCCTTTCAATATCCCGTCGCCATCCCCGGCGTGACCGTGGCGAACTTCCTGCGCTCGGCCATCAACTCGCGCCGACGCGCCGCAAACCCCGAAGATAAAGGCATGCCCATCCCTGAATTCCGCAAAATGTTAAAAGAAAAAATGGACATGCTCAAAATGGATCATAGTTTCGCCGGGCGTTATCTCAACGACGGCTTTTCCGGCGGTGAGAAGAAACGCGCCGAAATTTTGCAGATGGCGGCTCTCAAGCCGCGCTTTGCCGTTTTGGACGAAACCGACTCCGGGCTGGATATTGACGCGCTGCGCATCGTCTCGGAGGGAGTCAACGCTCTTTCCGGGTCCGAGTTGGGCGTGCTGGTCATCACGCATTATCAACGCCTGTTGAATTACATCAAGCCGCAGTTCGTGCATGTGATGATGGGCGGGCGCATCGTCGAATCCGGCGGACCCGACCTGGCCCTGCATCTTGAAGAACAAGGCTACGATTGGCTGCGCGAAAAAGAGTTGAGTAGTGAATAGTTGAATAGTTGAGTAGTGAATAGTTGAATAGATGAATAGTTGAGTAGTTGAGTAGTTGAGTAGTTGAATAGATGAATAGTTGAGTAGTTGAGTAGTTGAATAGATGAATAGTTGAGTAGTTGAATAGATGAATAGTTGAGTAGTTGAATAGATGAATAGTTGAACTGAGGTTGATTTATCTACTATTTAACCACTCCCCACTCTCTACTCTCTACTCTCTACTCTCTACTCTCTAATCTCTACTCTCTACTCTCTAATATCTATTTGCCGTCCGCCAAATGAGTGCTGACGACAGTGCAAGAAAGATAAGCGCCAAATGATCGCTTACAACAGGCGCTTGCCGACGAATGGAAAATCGAATTGTTTGATC
>WBZR01002014.1_pt2 | contig 20644 bp, 21 predicted proteins | sample 5204231 | NCBI WGS metagenome assembly WBZR01 (sample SAMN12412403, study PRJNA552823) | activated sludge metagenome | isolation source: activated sludge from anammox sidestream of wastewater treatment plant... | place: USA: Virginia | collected 2017-08 | reverse complement strand
AGACGTGCCGCCCGACCCTTGCGCTTCACCGTGAGATGCTGCGGGAGGTTCGCCTTCTCGAGACCGCCCGGCACATAGAGCCACCCGTGGTCCGTGACGACGCGAACGGACTGCCACCCCGACTCGAGAAGCGCGACGATCCGCTCCGCGATGTCGCCCACATGGCCGGCCACGTCCTGCGCGAACCGATCCGTTTGACTGTGGCCGATCGCATCCACATTCCCGAACTCTGCCCACCCGGACATGCCCGGGTCCGGAATCACCCCATTCGAGACGACGGTCACACCCTCGGCAGCGATCTCCCTACGCAACACCTCGGCGGTGACGGCCTGGCCGGTCCCCGCCACGACGGTGTCGAAGTCGTCGCCACCAGCGAGCCTCGCCGCCGCCAGCGAGACCGCCGGCTTCGCGGTCGCCGTCAAGCTCGGAAGCGCCGCCAGCTGCCACGTGAGCTCGGCGTTGAGGCCTCGACTCTCGAGGAGATCGCGCAGTCGAGCTCCGAGATCGAACCGCAGGCCGTCAGTGAAGAGCACGCACTCCCCGGTAACCGACTCCGGGGGAACCGGCCCGAAATCGTCAGCCCCGTGCGAGAGCACTGCCTCCTGGAATCGGCGTGCGCCGGCGTCGGCCCAGGGTCGGTAGAGCGCAGACACGACGCCTTCGACCGTCTCCCGGTCGGACGCCGCGTCCACGGACGCAAGCGCAAGCACCGCAGCGGCGTCAGCCAACCAGGCCGACGAGGCGAACGTCTCGGCGATCTCGGTGGGCGTCTCCCCCGTAAGCTGACGCTCCGTCTCCGATGCCAGGGTCGCCAGATGCTCGAGCGCGCCGGCGAGCGGAGCCTGCCCCAGCTCGGCCCAGACCCACCCGCGTCGCTCTCGATGCTGCCCCTCGAGCCGGAGCACCTCCCCGCGCACGTGATCCGACGGGCGATCGCAGAGCTTGGCGAGAGCCGCGCGAAGGTCGTCCTCCGCCTCCTCGTTGTCCTGAGGCCACGACCCCCGGCTTTCGATGACGAGGGTCTCCACGGGTCTCGCCTGCCGGAGCCGCTCGACGACTCCCGGGTAGCCTCGAGGGTTCTCTGCGAACCGCTCCCAGACCGCCTTCCAACGACCCGGTTGGCTGCCCAGCCTCTCGGCAGCGACGATCGGGCCGTCCTCTGAAGGGCTGAAGTCGTAGTCGCTCTTCGCGGTCTGGACGAAGGCGTCCCAGGTAGCCGGCTCGCTCGCTGCCTCGTATCCCGCCGGGTCGTTGAGCCAGCGCAGGAGATCGCGCGTCGGCTCCGCCACGAGGAGGGCGTTGAGATCAGCAGCCCGGAGCGGCGCCCTGTGCCTGAGCGACTCGACCGGCTCGTCGAGGAGCACGTGCAGCGCGCCGCGGAACGCCCGCTCGGCGTCGGCATCGCGTGCGACCTCGATCCCGAGCCCCTCGTCGCGATTCGAGAAGAACGCTGTCAGCGTCCAGTCGCGGCCGGCCCGGCTGCCGAAGAGCGCGCCGCGAAACTGCAGCTCCGCGATCGCCTGCAGCTCCGCCGGACAGCCTTCGACGGTGCGCAGATCCGTGCGGTCGAACCCGGGAAGGTAGACGATTGGAGTCTCGTCCCCCGACATGTCGCCGATCGTCCGGTCGACGACGCAGCGCAGCCAGATCGCCGGGCCGCATCTCATCTCGTCGTACGCCCCGAGGCTGTAGATCGGGAGGCTGCTCGTGAGCCGAGCGACAACGGGGCCCCACTCGGAGCCCTTGTCCGGCCAGAGGAGAGCCGCCGGCGGCAGCCGGTCGTTGCGATCGAACGAGACGGCGCGCCGAAGCGCGGCCTCGACGTGCTCGAGGACGGTCACCGGATCGCTCACGACGCGGCGGCTCGCCGCTCTGCGGCCTCACGCGCGGCACGCTTCTCGGCGAGCGTCAAGTGGTGGTCGTTGATCCGGTCACCCTTGAAGACCGGGTACCAGGGAGCGCTCTCCGGATCCTTGCCACGATCCTTCCCCCACTTGATCTTCGGGTTCTTGCGCAGGACGCCGGCGGTGACGAACGGTCGGATGTTCAGGCGCACGCCATCGTTTAGGTCGGGCTCCCAGCCGATCGGCTGCTCTTCGAGCGGCTTCCAGCGTACGAAGATGTCGTAGGGCTTCTCGCCTTCCAAGATCAGCTCGAGCTTCTCCTTCAGCTTCTCGGCGTCCGCGAGACGCTGGTCGGCTCCGGGAATCTCGGCTGCTGCGGCCTCGCGCTGCAAGCGGATCCAATCGCCTAGGTAGCCGTAGATGAGCTTCTCGAGCTTCTGCCGGTCGAGGGAGTGGTAGTTGACGAGCACAGAGAAGCCGTCCCTCTTGCCGTCCCAAACGTGCCACATGAACGGCCGCTGGTGGAACAGCTGGCAGTGCTGATCGAAGAACCCGTCGCGGAGCCACTGCTCGAGCGACTTTCCGGCGCAGCCAGCCTCAGCGAGCAGGTCGGCCTCCTTCGCCGGCGACCACTCATCCCCGAACGCCGCTGCGAGGAGCACGCGCAGCCGCTCCGCTGCCGGCCGCTCTCCGCGAACGGCGGGGATGCAGACGATGCCGTCCTCGTCGGCGAAGGACTCGAGGCCGTCGGCGCCAAGCGCAGGACAGCCGAGAAACTCGGAGCCTGTTTGCCGAGGCCAGCGGTAGCCGACGAGACACGCGAGCGCTACCTGGAGTTCTGCCTCTGCGCCACGCAGGTGACCCGGAAAGAGCCACTGAGTGGGGTCGTCAGCGGCGGGAGTTGGAAGACCTCCTGGGAGCTCCTTCGCTGCCCTAGCCCTCCACTGGCCTGGGTCGAACGGGACGTTCCCAAACGTCCCCGGAGTGACCATCAGCTTGCGATCAAGCCTTCGAACCTCCGACTGAAACTCGCCTGAGCGGACGAAGACATAAAGAGCTTCCAGATCTGCATTGTCGACGGGGATGACCGTCGCAAGCGCTTTGTTGTAGTGCTCACCGAGATACATGGAGGCAGCTACACCTGCACCGCTGGCCGACACCGCGAGTCCTCGTTTCCCTAGAGCTTGGAACCCTTGAATTCGGGCTCCTGCGAACGACTTGAGCTCACATCCGGAGTCATCCCAATCCCAGACATGACTCCTACCCCCGAACGAGTCTTCGGATGGCAGAAGAAACGGCTTCCAGCGTTCGCCCAAAGCGCGGAGTTCCCAGAAGGAACGAAGAAACCGCGCATCGTCCCCGGTGGATGAACCCTGGAAAATGCTGGCGATTGCACCGAGTGTCCTGCGTCCTGGGTCATACCCCGGATCAAGGATCAGGCGCAAGTCCGGGTTGCGGAGTTGGCGCATCTGATCGACCTTGACGAGAGCCGACGTCCGTAGCCCTACAGCCTTGCCTAGAGTATTGCGGGCGTCCGATACCTCGAGACCCGCAATCATCCAGCCGCGTGGTGGTAACCCGTTCGACAGAATCGCCAGCGCGACGTTGACGACCTCGCCGGAAATTGACGCGAACGCGCGCGTGCCAAGAATAGCCACGAAACACAATGACTTGGTCGTGAACACCTCAGAGCGCATTGGCGAGTAGCTAGTTAGTGACAGCCAGCTCTGGGGTGTTACCATTGCGACTGTTGAATCTTGATCTGCAAATTGGACGTTGCGTTCTATGAAGCACGTCGCGAGATCAGCCTTTGACAAGGGGTATTGCCGCGAGCAGTGCTTCATCAGCTCGTCTTCTTGTTTTCCGCGTCCAAGGAACGGTGGATTCGTGACGATGAGTGTGTACCGCCGCGCAAGCAGTTGCGTCGCCCGCATGGCGCCCGCTGCTGCACCCCCAAAGACGACGGAGCTCGGATCAGACGCGATTTCGCGGTTGAGCGCTTCTTCGAGCGGCGCTGCGATCTCGTCGAACCTCGCCATCAGCAGCTCCCCATCGGTCTCGCGCAGCGGATCGATCAGGCTGCCGAGGTCGCCGGCGTCGCTGAAGAGGGCGTGCAGCCGCTCGAGCGAGCGCTCGAGGCGCTCGTCGCCCTGGGCGAGCTTCTTCCAGTCCTCGAGCCGACCCTTTGCGGAGATCCCTGAGCAGGCGACGTTGGGGATCGGAAGCTCCCGATAGCCGCCCGTTTTCCAGGCCTGCAGCGCAAGCGCGAAGGCGGCGATCTGGGTGCAGCGGGGATCGAGCTCGAGCCCGAAGAGATTGTCCGCTAGCACGGCGTCTCCTGCCTCGGCTGCGGAAAGACCCTCGGTCTCCATTCGCATCTTGCGGAGCATCTCGAAGGCGACGACGAGGAAGTGCCCGGAGCCGCAGCAGGGGTCCATGGCGGTCACCTCGGCGACCGTCTCTGGCCAGCCGGGGAAGCTGCCGGCGGCAGGCTTGCCCCCCTCGTCGAACCGCAGGTACTCCCACTCCTTGACCAGCGGGCTCCCGGGGTTGCGTGCCGCCCACCATGCGCCGAGCGTGTTCTCGAGCAGGAAGCGGACCATGTAGTTCTCGGTGAAGAGCTGGGTCACCGGGGCGATGTCGGCGCCTCCGATCTTGCGCTCGGAGGCGTTCACCTCCTTCTTCTTTTTCGCCTGCCAGTACTGGTAGACCCAGCCGAGACCGTCCTCGCTCGTGAATACCTCGGGCGGCAGCGAGGCGAGGATCTCTTCGAGCCGTTGCTGGCCCTCGGGGGCGAGTGTCACCTGAAGGATCGGATCGTCCGAGCGGAAGATCCCGGGCAGCATCGTCGAGGCGAACTCGCTCGCGACGAGCCAGAGATCGCTCTCGCCGCGAGCGTGCGCGATCTCCTCGCACTCGGCGAGCGTGACCGCGACGCCGTGCTCGGGGTGGATGAGGAGGTCGTTCTCGGCCAGGAAGCGGGCAAAGAGCATGCGGTGCCACTGCTCGTAGGCGCACTCCTCGACGAGCCGCTCGAAGCCACCGAGCTGCCTCGCCTCTGCGCGCAGAGCGACCCGCAGGCGCCGCTTCCCCTCGTCGAAGGAGTCGGGGGCACGGTCGGTGTCGACGGCGAGGACACCGAGAGCCGCGCGGCTTGCGTCCTCGGCCGCGTCGCGTGCAGCGACGACGGCCTTCTCGAGCACGGAGCGAAGCTCGGAGGAGAGGGCCATCTCAGCTCACCACGATCGGGCCGTCTTTGATCTCGGACTCGAGCTGCGCTCTCACACCGTCGACGTACTTCTCCACATCGTCCGGCTCCTTGAGCGTGGCTCGCGGGAGCTGGACCGGACGGGCCGTGGGCTCGAGCTCCCGCGCCACCGCGAGCATCGCCTCCTCGAGCGCGGTCGGGACCTCCCGCACCTTGCCGGCCCACGCCCCGAGCCCCATCCGATCGAGCGAGTCGAGGAGCTCCTCGTCAGTCCCGATCGAGAGCTCGGGCGGGTCGAGCAGGTCGTTGTGTTCGAGGATCTGCTCGCGCTGCGCCTTCTCGAGCTTCGACCAGCCTTGCGCGCCCTCGAGCTCGGCTCTCGCAGAAGCGCGCGCCGCGGCGACCTCGTTTCGCGCGGCGACCAGCGCGTCACGGAGCGCGCCGGTCAGTGACTGGCGGACGGGCGCAAGCGGGTCGGGCTCGGACAGGAGCGTTCGCTGCTCCTCGATCGCGCGCAGCTGCTCGACGATGTCCGAAGCACTCGCGATGCCCTCGGAGTGTGCGGCAAGTCGTTGCACGAGGTTCCAGCTCCGCACGCGAGCCTCCGCCTCGTCGCGAAGCTTCTTCCACTGCTTCACGTCCGACTTGAGCTCCGTCATCGCCGCGATCTCGATCACGCGCTCGTTCTCGCTGTTGGCTTGCTGCTCCTCGAGGTCGGCCGTCGCCGGCGGCTCCGGCAAGGGCGCAGGGCCGCCTGCCGAGCGCGCGAGCTCGATGAGGACGCGAAGGAGCTCGCTGCTCTTCGCGGCTTCCTCGCCGGACTTGCAGTCGAGGCCGACGAGCTGGCAGATCGCCCGGAAGGCCGTGCGCTCGTCGACGGTCGGAACGGGGCCCGTTGCACGGAAGGCGGAGACGCCGAGCTTCGTCAGCGTGAGCTGCTTCGCGGTGACCGGCACGCCGTCGGTCCTGGCCTCGACGGCATCGCCGGCGAGAAGCGTCAGGAGCGCGCCGTCCACGGCGTCCTTGGGCCAGCCGTAGGGGGCGGATACGAAGCGCGACCTGATCTCGGAGCCCTTCTTCCCGGCGCCCACGAACTCGAGGATCGCCTTGCAGACGGGATGCGTCTTCGCGTCGCCCGTGAACCGAACCGCCTCGAGCGCGGCGGGGTTGCCGTCGCCGGCTCGCTTCACGACCGTGCCCCAGCCCGGATGGTCTGCGTCGGCGAAGCGCGGGAACAAGCGCACGGCCGCGTCCTGGCCGGCTTGCAGGAGGGCGTCCTTCAACGACGCGCCGGTGACCTGGGTGCCTCCGCCCTTCAGGACGATCGCGCCGTCGACGATCTCGTCGACGAGGCCTTGAAGTCGGACCTCGGCGCTGTCGCGCCGGTGGCGCATCGCAAGCTGCGCCTCCCGAGCTTCGTCGGTGTTCGCGGCCCTCGAGTCCAAGACCTCGCCGGCTGCGGTATACGTCGCGATCGCACGCGTGAGATCCTCGGCGCTGCGTCTCGGCAGGTAGACATGGATGATCGCGCTCTCGGCACCTGCTGCCGCAGCCTCCGCGCGCACCGCTCCCTCCGCCACGGTCCAGCCGTCGCGCACCCACACCGGGATCTTGTCCTCGACGGCCGGCGTCGACTCGCCGAAGTGGAGACTGAGCCCGCGAGCCTCCTTGCTCACTCCCTGATGCACCGTGAGCGACCCGGTTGCGCGATCGATCGCCGCCCTGAGAAGGTCGCCACGAATACCCGCGGTCCGCTCCGGCGCACCGCGAAGCGCAGTCTCTCTCCGTCGGAAGTCTCCCTCCCACTCCTGACCTTCACGTGTCTGGAGCCGGTACTCCTCCTCGACCTTCTGGATCTTGCCCTGCTCGACGAGGCCCTCGAGGAGCTCGGGGACGCGGCGCCGAAGGTCGGCCGAGCCAGAGGGAAGGTCGGTCACGACCAGGTCGGCGAGCGTCTCGGACGTCGCCCGGATCCCCGCGTCGGCGCCGGTCTCTCGGGGCAGCCGCGAGATCAGGAAGATCGTGGCGCAGAGACGCGAGAGGAGCCTGCCCTCGTCGGTGCCGTCGTCGAGCTGGCGGATGTCCTGGTCCACTTCGCGGAGCAGGACACCGGTCTGGAGCATCGCGGCTTCCTGGTCCTCGAAGATGAAGTCGCCGCCGATGACATGGCCGAGCGGCTCGTCGGCAACATGGGCGGCCGCCTCGTGTGTCGTGCGGAGCTGCGAGCGAAGAAGGCCGCCGCCGCCTTCGTCGACGGCCTTGAGGACGAGCTCCCAGAAGCGCCGGCGCGAAGGAAGCACCGGGTAGTCGGGAGCCAGATCCTCCGCGTCGGCCCCGGAAGGGGCAATCGTGGTACCGGGGAGATGGCGATCGATCTCGCCGCTGACGGACTCGAGAACGTCGCGCAGCTCCGGTTCCCTGTCCTGGCGCTTCTGGAGAACCACCGAGCGCACGACCTTCTCGATGTCGGTGTCGGTGAGGTGGACGCGCACCGTGAACCGGTCCTGGAAGCGGGCGAGGATCGAGTCCGCCTGCAGGGCGGCCTGACCCGTGGCGACGAAGAGGATGCTGGAGCCAAACCGGCTCGAGCACGCCTCGACGATGTCCTGCACGGTGAGGATGACCCTCGGGTCCTCGTGGATGAACTGCTGGAGCTCGTCGAGGACGACCAGCGTGCACGGCAGCTTGCCGGGCTTGGACGAGCGCGTCGCGAGGATGTCGGCGACGGTCGCGAGAAGCTCGTCCTCCGAGATGTCCGCAGCGTGCGGGTACTGCTCGAGCAGCAGCCTCCGCGCCTGCTCCTCGTCTTTTGCGAAGCCGGGGATCGCCTCGAGCAACGCCGCGCCGACGTAGGGAGAGACGTACATGTTGCGCAGCTCGGACTCGAGCTCCTTGCCCTGTCTCGCGATCGACGCCTTGAAGGCGTCGTACGCCTCTTCCTGCATCAGGCGAAGGACGAGGCGTGCCGGCGCGTAGTCCGTGGGCAGGTCGGCGGCCGCGAGCAGGATGCCGAGGAACGCGAGGCGAAACGACCCGGCGGTGCCCGAGGCGAGCTTGCCCGAGGCAGCCCACAACCCGCCTTCCCGGTTCCCCGCGGTCGACAGCTCCTTGAGTGACGCCTTGATCGTGTCGGGCAGGCGTACGAGCCCGCGAGCAGTCGAGCCCGAGGGGAGGGTCTCGTCGAGCCAGAGCTGCTCGAGTACGCGCACGAAGTGCGACTTGCCGCTCCCGTAGAAGCCGCTCACCCAGGCGGCCGGCTGCGTGTCCCGGTCGAGGTTTCCGAGATAGGTCGAGAGGATTCGTTCCAGGCCGCGCCCGTACTCGCCCGTGCAGACGAAGCTCTCCAGCTCCCAGGCGAGGACGCGCCACTCCTCCTCCGTCCTCGGTCGCCCGACCTTCGCGACGCCATCGTTCGGCAGGGGGTTCGCGGTCGGGTCGCGCACGAGAACGTCGCGGTTCAAGGTCATGCGTCGTCCTCCATCTCGTCGATCGGGATTGCCAGGTAGCTCCAGCCGTCGCGGGCGCCCAGGAGCCGGTAGTTGTGCCCGTCGCGCTCTCCGGGGAAGAAGACGACGAGGCGGCCCTTGATCACGCTATCCACGTCCTCGACGAGCTTCGAGAGTCGGACGGGCCCGAGACCGAAGAGAGATCCCGCTCCGATCAAGGCGACCACGGTGCTCTCGTCGACATCAGACGATTCGAAAGCGTCCCTTACGTGGTCGGAGACATGGGTTGCGAAGTCGCCGAGCGCAAGGTCGATCGTCTGCGGAGCCTTGAAGTACTGCTCCCGATAGGGATTGTCCGCCATCCAGCGGGCGAAGAGCGGCGTGAGGTCGAGCTGTTTCCAGCGGTGGCCGGCCCCCGTGGTCGCAAGCTCGAACTCCGCGATGCGCTTGCGCAGACGGCGTTCTTCGGGCGGCGGGTAGATCACCATCCAGATCTTCTCCGAGCCGGCCAGCCCGTTCTTCCACGGCAGGCGGACGAAGCGGTCGTAGGCACGGATGCGCTGCTCGATCACGCTCATGCCCGACCTCCGTCCGGCGTCAGATACGTGAAGCCGATCTCGGTGACGGTGCCGATAGAGCGGAAGTCGAGCCACCCGCGACGAGACGCTTCGCGGGCGAGCTCCTTGAGCACGTGCTTCGGTGCGTCCTGCGCTTGGACGGGAAGGGCCTCGAAGAGGAGGTCGCCTTCACGCCCTTCGAGGCTGGCGAGGAAGAGCGCGTACGCGACGGACGCCGGGCGTGCTTGTGCCCTCGTGCGGGTCTTCCTCGCTCGGCCGGCCAGGTGACCGGACTGCGTCCACGTCGAGGCGGCGTTCCGCCCGATCTTGTGTGCGACCGAATCGCTGTAGCTGCCGGGGTAGGCGTCCGTGACGGCTGCCGCGAGGTCGTCGGCGGTGACGTGGGTGTCGACCGGCGTGCGGAGTACGGCTGTCGCCGTGCCGCGGAGCGCCGGATCGCGCGCGAGCGCGCTGGCGAGCGCGATCAGCGGTTGAGCATCGGTGTCGTGGTTCCACAGCCTGCGAAGGGCGCGGAAGGGGGGCTCGTCGGCATCGAGCGCGTAGAGCTCGCGCAGGTAGCGGAACGAGCGCTGACGGGACGACGTGCTCGTCTTGCCGAGCACGTTGTCCTCGACCACCGCTCGCTGGTACTCGTCTCGCGTGGAGCCCTCTGGTCTCGAGGCCAGCAATGCACGAAGCTCGGCGAGCATCATCGTGCGACTTGTGTGAGCACCCCCGGAGGGGCAGCGAGCTTCCATCGCCGGAACGCTAGCCATAGTCGGCTTGCGTCGTAGCTCGCTCGATGAGTGGCTTGGCGCGGTGGAGAGCGTCATGATCGCCGCTCCCGACGAGCCGGATTCGGGCACTGGCCCTTGCTTGCCGATTCGGGCTCGGTCGCGGCATCGCGGCAGTGGATCTCCGGGACGAGACCATTCTCTGGGCGGCATCCCGCGGACGCGATCACATCACCGTGTGGGCACCGCCCGACGTTCTGCCCGGGCGGGTGGTTCAAGGTGACGAGCATGGGTGCGAGGCCGTACGTTCTCCTCGACCGGGCGTTGCGGAACTTCCTCGGCGAGTTCGAGACCCTCGCGGAGGCCGAAGCCGCGCTGCTTCGGTTCGTCGGGGCGGACGCGAACGCGGCCGGCGACCTCGGGCTCTGGCACGAGGAGCGCGAGCGGCTGCCCGTGGATCCCGAGAAGCTCGGGCCCGCGGCGGGCGCGTAGTTCCTCACGCCGGCCGCTCCTCTTCGAGGCTGGCGGTGTGGGCCCAGCGGCAGCCGGCCGATCGGGGCACGTCGGAACGGGACGGCATCTCATCGGTGGAGTCGGGAGCCATGGGCCTGCTTCTTACGGCGGATGGCCTCCGGTGCCAGGAGGGCGGGGCAAGCCCGGCCCCTGCACCATCAGGTGCCGCCCGCCCCGTGGCGGGCGCGTTCGACGTGCGGGCACGGCCGCGCACCCGCAGGCGGGCTGGTGCGGCGGCGCCCGGGCCGCTGACCGGACCAGGCATGGCCACGATTGTCATGTCTCGAGCGGCGATGTTCAAGCCGAATCGGCTCGGTTGGGCCGTACAGAGCCTGGTCCGAGCCCTGATCTGGGCGACAGCGCAGTTCCGCGCGGTGCCCAAGCGGTCCAGGTCGAGCCGGCTGCGGGCGCGCCGTCCATGGTGATCGCCTCGCCGGCACCGGTCTGCATCGGGTCGTGTCCAGGCCAGATGTGTGACTCCTCGCGGATGTCCGCGCAGATCGGAGGATGCAGGCTCAGGCGACGCTGAGCGTGAGCGTTTCGCGCGTCGCTTCGGCCCCGATCGTGGCGCGCTCTGCCGAAGTCAGAGCTCGCAGCCACTCGTCGAGCGCGTCCCGGACGAGTTCCCGTGCCTCATCGAGCGTGGGGGCGCACGTAATCACGCCGGGCAGCTCTTCGATGGTCGCTCGCACCCAACCCTCTTCGTCGGGCTCGAAGACAACGTGCAGCTCCACATCACACAGGGTACCGCGCTGGTCTGGCGGCCCGCGTGATACTCCGGTTCATGACGGCGCTTCGCGAGCTGGAGCGACACCTGATCGACCATGGGTGCGAGCGCGTGCGCCACGGAGCGCGACACGACGTCTGGCGTAGCCCGAATGCGGAGCGACCCGTCACGGTACCGCGCCACCGAGAGATCCCGCTCGGAACCGCGCGGGCGATCTGCCGCCAGCTCGGGATCCCCGACCCGCCTCGCTGAGCCCGAGCAGCCGGCGAAGCGGCTCGCCGGGGGGCAAAGCCGTACGCCTTGCTCGTCACCGCCACGCTCGGGGCGCAGTTCGTGGAGCGGATCGGCGACACCTGGGCGACCGCGGTCTACTGCGCCGGACCGGGGGCGCTCGCGCTCTCGGTGGCCCTCGCCGTGATGGCTCTCCTGTCGCGGGAGCTCGTCACGCTCGGAAGCGAGTACGTGCGCCTGCTCCCCACCTGGTCGCAGATCGGTCGCGCGAGAGCGTGAGGCGAATGCGAGCAGAGCCGGGGCCGTGCAGCTCGCCCTGCTCCTGCTCGTCGCCGGGCTCGCCCTCATCGTCGCCGAGGCGGCTACACTCGCTCTCGGACACCGGCCGTGATCGCGCGAAGCCGGAGACGTGACGGCAACTGACTCCCAGAGGCTCCCCGAGGGCATCGACCCCGAGTTCAGCCCGTACAAGCTGTGGCCGGTCGAGGGCATGCCGTACCCGCGCGGGGATGTCGAGGACCGGGCGATCCGCCGGTTGCTCGGGCGGCCCGAGTGGCGACCGCCCTTCTGGCGGCGCTGGCCCACGGCGCTCGCGCACCAGCTCGCCCGGAATCTCGGCCTGCGCCGGGGCGCCTCGGCCTGAGCCCGCCCGCCGGCGCCACAGCTCACCCGCGCTCACCCCGGCCGCTCCTCGACCAGGCCGAAGTTGAAGAGCCGCCAGTGCATGGCCTCCCGGGACACGTCGAACTCCGCCGCCATCGCCTCTACGGAATCGGCCTTGGGGAACGCGTCTCTTACGGCCGGCTCGGGCGTCACGAGGTCGTCTCCGAGCCTTCGCTCTCGATCTCCGCGATCAGGGCGTACGCCTCGCCGAGCACCTCGCGGAAGGTGACGGGGCCGGAGGCGACCCTCCGGTCGGGCGGCAGGTGCTTGTGCTCCGGCATCTCGGGGTGGTTGTCCGGGTCACGGTCGTAGCGGAAGAGGAACCGATCCCTGACCATCAGCTGGTACGAGTACTGAACCCGGTGCACCGCGCCGTCCGCGTGCTCTTCGAGCAGTTCCCAGACCTCGAGGACGCCCTCCCAGCTGCGGCCGAACCCAAGCGACGCTTCGATCTGAAGGGGCCCGCCCGCCACGACCACTCTAGGCCGGGCGAGCGACGAAAGGAACGCGCCGAGACTAGTCCTGCGCCCGCTCGAGCGCCCGGATGTACCCGGCCCAGCGCATCCCGAGCATGGTGTCGAACTCGCCCCGCTTGAAGCGCTCGAAGAAGGCAGGCGAGGAGAGCTCTTCGCCGGTCGCTTCTGCGTGTGCGAGCTCGCACTCCCGCAGGCGCTGCCCGAGGTCGGCCCTCGTGATCTTCTTGATCTTCACCTCGGTTGCGCTCAGCGTCTGCCTCCTTCGGACCCAAAGAGGGTCGTAGCTCCACCGGACGGAACTGGGAAGTCTCTCTTCCATCGTCACGAGACATCCTGCACCTGAGACCCGTAGCTCACCCCGGCCGCTCCTCGACCAGGCCGAAGTTGAAGAGCCGCCAGTGCATGGCCTCCCGGGACACGTCGAACTCCGCCGCCATCGCCTCAATCGAATCGGCACGCGGGAACGCATTCCTTACCGCCTCCTCGGGCATCAGCAGCTCGGCCGCGAAGACGTTCGCCTCGCGCTCCTCGGGCGGATTCGGCGGGGGCGGAGCAGCAGGCCCGGCCGCCGCGTCCGGCCGGAGGTCGGCCGCGCGGCAATAGACCGGCCGGGAGCGGCCCTCCTGCACCTGACAGACCCAGTGGCCGAGCTCGTGGGCGATCGTGAAGCGACGCCGCCCCGGGCTCTGACGCGCCTCGGCCGCGTTCAGCCAGATCCGCCGCTCGGCCGGCACAAGCACGCCCGAGCACGGGAGCCCCTCCGACTCCTCGACCAGCAACCCGAGCAGGTCCTCCGCGATCGACTCGACCGGGACCGGGAGCTCCGCCCCGCCGAAAGCATCGCGGTAGCGGGCAAGAAGCGCGCCGGCGCGCGCATCCGTGACCGGACCGGGCATGGCCCAATTGTCATCGATCGGGGCGCGAACCACAACGGGGGGCAGCGCCGAAGCGGCGGGAAAGCGAGGAGCGAAAGGTGGGAGCACGCCACGCGCGGATCGGGGTCAGCCGCCCGTGCGGAGACGGTCGATCCGGGAGGCCCGGCGACACGGGCGGGTCGCGCGCCCGGGCAACTCGACCGCGCAGCTCGGGTCAGGGGGCAGACCCCTCGAGCTTCCCGACGACCGCTGCAAGCTCCTGCGCCATCCACCCCGGGAGCCGTTCGGCGAAGATCTCAGCCATCTCTCCGTAGAACCAGAGCCGCTTGTCCTTGGAGGCGTTGAACTTCTCGAAGACCGCGTCGCCGTCGGCTTCGTAATCGCGAAGGATCGCCCGCGCGTTGTGCAGCTTGTCGGCGAGCGAGACGCGCAGCACCGCTTCCGGCTCCGTCTCGAGCCTCCCCAGGTACTGCCGTTTCCTTCGCTCCCACTCCGGCTTCGGGGTCTCGAACGTGTCCGAGCAGCCCGCGACGATCTCCGCCACAGGCGCGCCGAAGCGCGCCTCGATGTCGGCGAGCCGCCCGAGGCCGCCCTGGTCCTCGGGGGCGTCGTCGAGGAGCGCCGCGATCGTCTTCTCCTCGCTGCCGCCGTCCTCGAGGACGAGCGCCGCGACCGCGAGCAGGTGCGCCGCGTAGGGCACCGTGGTTACCTTGCGTAACTGGCCACGGTGGACCCGCGCGGCGAACGTGAGCGCCTCCTCGAAGCGAGGACCGAGCCGGCTCAGAGCCACCGCAGGCCGTGGGCGTCGAGCCCGAACCCGCCCTCCTCGGGAACCGGCCCGACCCTGATTCCCTTGATTGCCATGGGGTTGTGTGCCTCGAGCGGCTCGACGCCGGGCATAGCCCCCGATCCGGACGGGAACACGGACGGGACGTCCAGATCCCCCGCGCCGGCAGGCGAGACAGATCTCGCCCCCACAGGTGAAGGGGAACGCCACCCCGACGCGGCCCGGCGACCGCCACCGCCGCGCCCGGGTGAGACGCCCGGTGGCCGCGATCCCGAATGGGCGCAGCTCCCCGTCCCCCGCACCCGCGGGCGAGACAAGTCTCGCCCCTACAGGTGAAGGGGAACGCCACCCCGCCGCGGCCCGACGACCGCCACCGCCGCGCCGGGGGCGTGTAGGGGCGACACTTGTGTCGCCCGCCAGGAGGGGGGCGCGCGCCGCGCGACCCCCGGGTCAGCCGCCCAGGAAGAGGCGGTCGATCTCGTCCGGCTCGGACGGCGGCGCGAACAGGCGGGGGAGGTCGGGCTCGCCGGCCTCGGGAGCAACGCGGTAGTGGACGCTCCGGACCGTGGCCGCGCGCGGCTGCCAGGCGAGCAGATCCTCGACGCGGGCGCGCAGCGCGGCCGCGAGGGCGGTGAAGACGCGCCGGTCGACCGGGCGGGGGTCGAGCAGGCCGGTCTCGAGCCGGTGGAGGTAGCCGGCGAGCTTGCCACGCTTCGCCGGGTCGAGGCCGAGCCGCTCGATCAGCTCGGAGACGACCGTGTCCCTCGTCAGGCCGCGCTCGACCCGCAGCTCGAGCAGCGGCGCCCTGCCCTCGAGCCAGGCCCGCAGCATCAGCACCCGCTCCTCGCTCGGCGGGGGCGGCTCGGCCCGCGCCAGGAAGCCGTCGATCAGCCGCGCGAGCTGCCCCGCACCGTCGCCCGCGCGGGCGAGGTACGCGCGCACGTCGGGCTCCTCGCCGCCGCGGAAGCTGGCGGCGTACTCCTCGAACAGGGTCAGCACGTCCTCAGCCATCCCCGGACAGGATCCTCTGCAGGCGCTGCCTCGCGCGGAAGTACGCCTGGTCGACGGCGTTCGGATTCGTCCCGAGCAGGTCCGCCGCCTGCCGCGACGAGAGCCCCTGGATCGCGCGCAGCTCGAAGGCGGCGCGCTCCCCGTCCGGAAGCCGCTCGAGCAGCCACTCGAGGTACGGCCCGTCCGTCGGGTCTTCATCCCAGACGGCGGTGCCCTCGTCGCCGTCCGGGAGCGGCAGCTCCGCCGGCGGGCGCCCCTCGAAGTGGGCGCGGATCAGCCAGCCGGCCACGTTGTGCACCACGACCCGGAACGTGACCGGGTAGGTCTTGCCCGCGTGGAGCTCCCGGTAGAGACGGAGCATGACCTCCTGGACGACGTCGTCGCTCGCCGGGCCCCGCACCCGGGCGCGCACCCGGTCGCGGACGATCGGCAGGTAGGTCGCGAGCAGCGTCGCGTAGTCGCCGGTGGCGAGCAGGGAGCGATCGAGACGATCCCGGTCATCGTGCATCCGGAGGGACGTCACCTCCACCGCCGCGGAATCTTACGGCGGACCCCCGCTCTCGGTACCCGGCGCGGCTGCGCATCGACCGGGAATCGTCCCGGCCGGCGGCCGGCCTTACCCGCCCGGGCCGCCGTAAGGCGAGCGGGCGCCCGCGGCGACTTCCTTGTGGACGCAAACAGGAGGTACCGATGCAGGCCAGGATCCGGCTCGACCACTCGCTGCCCGCCGCCGAAGGCGAGCACACCGTCCACGCGCTGCTCGAGCTCGCCGCCCCCGACCCGCCCGCGGCGGCGGAGCGGGCGCCGCTCGCGCTCGCGCTCGTCGTCGACCGCTCCGGCTCGATGGCCGGGGAGAAGCTCGAGGTCGCCCGGCGCTGCGCCGACTGGCTCGTCGGGCGGCTGCGCGCCACCGACGAGCTCGCGCTCGTCGCCTACGACGACGAGGTGCGGGTGCTCGCCCCGCTCGCGCCCGTCCGGGCGGACGAGCTGCGGGCGCGATCGGCCTGATCCGCCCAGGCGGGCAGACGAACCTCTCCGGCGGCTGGCTCGCCGGGCGCGAGCAGGTCGCCGGCGCCGCCGGCGGCGCCGCCCGCACGATCCTCCTGCTCACCGACGGGCTCGCGAACTGCGGCATCACCGACCCGGCCGCGCTCGTCGAGCTCGCCCGGAGCGCCCACCGCGACCGGGTCGGCACCTCGACGGTCGGGTTCGGGGAGGGGTTCGACGAGGAGCTCCTGACCGCGCTGGCCGCCGCCGGCGGCGGCAAGGGTCACTACGCCCCGACCCCGGACGCGGCACCCGCGATCTTCGCCGACCAGCTCGACGGCCTCACCCGCCTCGTCGCGCAGAACGTCAGCGTCGAGATCCGACCCGCCCCCGAGGTCGACCTCCTCGCCGTCCTGAACGACTACCCGGGGACGCCCGTGCCCGGCGGGGTGCGGCTCGAGCTCGGCGACGCCTACGGCAGCGTGCGCCGCCGCGTCGTGTTCGTCCTCCACCTCCCCCACCTCGCCGCGCTCGGCCCGGCCAAGGTCGCCGACGTCGTCGTGCGCTACGTCGCCGTCGGCGACGAGATCGCCGAGCACACGCTCACGCTGCCGGTCGCCGCGAACCTCGTCTCCGCCGACGAGGCCGCCGCGGCCGCCCCCGACCTCGAGGTGCAGGAGGCGACGCTCGTGCTCAAGGCGGCGCGGGCGCGCGACGAGGCGATCCGCCTCGCCGACGCCGGCCGCCACGACGAGGCCCGCAACGTCCTCGGCCAGGTCGGGGCCGAGCTGCGCCTGAGCGCCCCCGCGCTCGGCCCCGAGCTCGCCGCCACGCTCGCCGAGGAGGCCGCGGCGCTCGACGAGGCGGCCGGGCTCGCCTCAGCCGCGTTCTACGGCGCCGCGAGCCGAAAGCAGCTTCGCTACGACTCGAACCGCCGCCGCCGGCAGCGGCTGTGACGCGGCGGGCGGCGAGGCCGGCCGCGGGCCCGGCGGGCCCGGTCGTCCGGCGAACGCCCCGCCGGCGGAGCACGGGACGGGGGTGCAGCGACCAGACGTCACCCGCCGCGGGCGCGATCTCGGCGGGTCCCCCGGCCCGTGCGCCGCGGGCGGGCGAGCGGCCCGAGCGAGGCGGCCCCGGCGAGCACGCGCACGAGAGCGGTCGGCCGCAATCTGGCGGCGCGCGGGCGGCGCGGGTCCGGCATACTGGCCGGCGCCGACGAAAACCAGGGGTCGCCCGCTCACCGGTCGCTGCGGGGCCCCGCTGCGAGTCACCATGAACCGCACGAGGCTCACGTCCGCGCTCGTCGCCCTCGCCCTCGCCGCAACGCTCGCGGCTCCGGCGTCGGCGCATCGCACCGACCCGGTCGACTACGTCCACGAGATCGAGCACGCGATCAGGGACACGAACAACCTGCGCGAGGATCGCGACCTGCCCGCGTTCCAGGTCGACCTCTCCTACCAGGAGTTGACGGACGCCGAAGCGCTGCTCGAGACGCTGCGGCTGTGGAACAGGCGGTTCAACCAGAACCTGAAGAAGAGCTTCTGGTGGGAGCTCGCGCTCTGCGAGTCCGGCGGCAACTGGTCGATGAAGAACGCCTACCACGGCGGCCTCTCGTTCCACCCCGGGACGTGGGCGGCGTACCGCTCGAAGCGGCTGCCGAAGTACGCGTACCTGGCGACGCCGGCCGAGCAGATCCGCGTCGCCCGTCGCGTGCAGGCAGACCAGGGCTGGGAGGCCTGGCCCGCCTGCAGCGCCAGGATCGGCCTGCGCTGACGGCGCCCCGGCGGCAGCCGAAGCTACCGTAGACGCGTGCGCTCGCTCGCCGCCGCGCTCTGCGCCCTCGCGCTCGCCGCCTGCAGCAGCGGCGGCAGCGGCGGGGAGGCGGCCGGTCCCGACACCGGCGCGGACGCCGGCCCGGAGCCGGCCACAACCGCCGCCACCGCCGAGCCCCCGGTCGCAGTCGCCCGCGTCGCGGACGGCGACACGCTCGAGCTCGGGGACGGCCGCCGGGTTCGCCTCGTCCAGATCGACGCGCCCGAGCACGCGGACGAGTGCTACGGGCGGGAGGCGACCTCCGCCCTGCGCGAGCTGCTCGCCCCCGGGGACGCGGTCACGCTCGAGCGCGACCCGCGCCTCGACGACGTCGACGAGCACGGGCGGCTGCTTCGCTACGTCCGCACCGGGTCGCGCAACCTCAACCTCCTCCTCGTCCGCCGGGGGGCCGCCACCCCCTACTTCTACCGCGGCGAGCGCGGGGCGTACGCCGAGCGGCTCCTGCGGGCGGCGAGACAGGCCCGGGCGGCGAAGCGCGGGCTCTGGGGCGCCTGCCCGGGCACCCCGCTCGAGCCGGGCCGCGCGGCCGACACGGGGCCGGTCGTCGAGGCGGAGCCGCTCGCGGCCGGCTGCCCCGGCGCCATCCCCTGGACCGAGGCGCGGGCCCACATCGGCGAGCGCGCGATCGTGCGCGGCCCCGTGGCCGGCACCCGCTACGCCGCCGACGCGGACGGGCAGCCGACGTTCCTGAACCTCGGGCGCGACCACCCCGACCCCGAGCGGGTCACGGTCCTCATCTGGGGCGACGATCGGGGCCGCTTCCCCGAGCCGCCCGAGGACGCCTACGCGGGGCGGACGATCTGCGCGAGCGGGGAGCTCGAGCTCTACGAGGGCGTTCCCGAGCTCGAGCTGTCGACTCCGGCGCAGATCGCGGTCGTCGGGTGATCCCTACAATCGACCCGTGGGCTTCACGCTGACCAGCCCGGCGTTCGCGGACGGGGAGCCGATCCCGAAGCGCCACACGGGCGAGGGTGAGGACACGTCGCCGCCGCTCGCCTGGAGCGGCGCCCCGGCGGAGGCCCGAACGCTCGCGCTCGTCGTCGACGACCCGGATGCCCCCAGGGGGCTCTTCACGCACTGGCTCGCGTGGAACCTCGAGCCGGGCGCGGGCGGCCTGCGCGAGGGCGAGCGCCCGCGGGGCGAGGGCCTGAACGACTTCCCGAAGGTCGGCTACGGCGGCCCGTTGCCGCCGCGGGGCCACGGGCGCCACCGCTACGTCTTTCACCTGCATGCGGTCGACCGGCGGCTCGAGCTGCCGCGCGGCGCCACCCGACTCGAGCTCGAGCGGGCGCTCGCGGGGCATGTGCTCGCGACCTCCGAGCTGGTCGGGACGTACGAGCGGCGCTAGCGCGATCGCTCGCGGCGTGTGACCGGCGGCCGGGGCGCGGCACGACGATCGAGGCGGAGGCCGGACGTGTCCGGCCCGCAGACCGCCGGCCGGGAACGGCCGCGACGATCAACGCGGGGGCCGAACGTGTCGCAGCCGCAGGGATCGACGCAGGGGCCGGACTTGTCCGGCCCGCAACCCGCCCCGCGTCCCGCCGCGCATCGATACGGGCGGGACAAGCCCCGCCCCCACAGCCCCCGGGACACGATCGTGCGCGGGTGCCGCCGCAGCGTCCCCGCGGTGCGCGGTCGCAGCGAGGCAGATGCCGCCCCAATGCCGCCCGCGCGGATGCCATGGGCGGCCGCGCTAGCCGAAGCCGCCGCCGCCGCCGCCACCACCGCCGCCGCCGCCGCCCGAGAAGCCGCCGCCGCCGCCGCCCGAGCCGCTCGACGGCGGCGCGAGCGCCGACCCGAATCCGGAGGCGAGGTCGGAGATCCCGAGCGCGGACGCGCCGGAGCCGAGATCGCCGGTTGGGCTGATCCAGAAGATGTTGCTCCGGTCGTGCACCTCCTGCGGCATGTGAAGCTGCGCGCCGGCGAGCACGCGCTCGGCGATCCCGAACGCGACCCCGTAGACGAGGTAGCGCTCCCAGAGGGCGAGCGTGGCGGGCGGCGCCTGGTCGAGGCGGGGGAAGTCGTTCAGGTAACGACGAAATGCCTCCCAGCGCTGCGCCTCGGCCTGCGCCTGCTTCGAGCGGCGCCGCCAGACACGCACGTTCGCGGACGCGATCAGGAGCACGACCGCGTTCGCGATGAAGCAGCCGCCGACGGCGATCAGGACGATGTCGCTCCAGCGGGGGGCGACCGGGCGGAAGCCGACGATCCCGACCGCGAGCAGGATGGTCGCGGTCAACCCGAAGACCGCGACCCCGCCCGCGAGCACGAGCCCGCCCGTGTTCACGAACCAGCGCCGCTTCTTTGCCTCGGCGCCGACCGCCGACTTGAACGCGGAGAAGCGGTTCGCGTTCGCGACGCGGTTCGAGACGATCCGGGTGCGGAAGCGCGACAGCCGCTCCGGGCCGTCGTCGAGGATCGAGGCGACGACCTCGTCGACGGACTGCTCGAACGGGGTCAGGGGGATCTCCTCGCCGAGCTCTAGCTCGAGGTCGGCGACCTCCTCCGCGCGCAGACCGCCCCAGGTCTCGCGCTCGGTCGTCACGGGCTTCGCCGTGTAGCGGCCGCGGCGGATCAGGTCGAACAGCGTGGCCGTGAACTCGTGCGAGCCGACGGTGCCGCCCTGGGCGAGCAGCGTCGGGACGAGCGCGGGCTCGAGCTCGGACGGCGGCTCCTGCTCGTACTCGCGGTCGTAGCCGGTGCGCAGCTCCCGCCCGAAGATCCGGTAGGCGAGCGCGATCACGAGCAGCGC